>Ga0210395_10001930_pt1 | contig 16176 bp, 6 predicted proteins | sample IncBWH4OmetaG_FD_150861 | JGI IMG/M metagenome (GOLD analysis project Ga0210395, IMG submission 150861) | Forest soil microbial communities from Barre Woods Harvard Forest LTER site, Petersham, Massachusetts, United States - Inc-BW-H-4-O ... | reverse complement strand
TTTGCTCAAGCCGTTCGAGGGCAGTAGACACTGGTTTCCTCCATTTCTGAATGTTTTAAAAGCATTCAGATTATGGAGGAAAAAGAAGAAACCGTCAATTCCTACCTATAAATTTGGCGCACACCCGAGGAGCACTCGGTCGGCAAGCTCAGCTTTGCTCGTCTAGCAGTTCGACAGTTAGCAGAATTGTACGGCCTAAGACCTCAAGACTGTGTTGTGACACCTTGTCCATAGTGTCGGCGTTGGTGTGGTGGAATTCACCTATTGAGTCAAAACCCCGGCCCATTCGACCGTATTCGGCGTCCACAACATCCACAGCGGGGACGCCCACCTTTATGAACGAAACGTGATCGTCAATGATGTTGGCGTCGTACTTGAAGAAGTACCCAGCATAGCCTAGTTGATCGGCGGCTTGAGCGATGAAGACTTGTAGCGAGCTGCTGCAGCCGTCTCGCGCGCTACGTTCAGTTCTTTATCGCCTATCATGTCGAGCAGAAACAATCCGCGAATACGAGAAACGCTTCCGTTTGCAGCCAGCTTTTGTGCTAGATGTCTACTCTCGTAGAGACCGTCGTTGCCTTTGAAATCGCGGATCGCCTCTTCCAAGTCGGTCCAGACCAACCAGATTTGCATCCCGGTCTTCTGATGGGCCAGTGCGTCGGCAAACGCGAGAAGAATCGCAGTGCTCGACGCACCGTCATTAGCGCCAATAAATCCAGGTCTAAAGAGAGTGTCATAATGACCAGCGAGGACAAAGATGCGCTGCTTAGGGTTAGTGGAAACGTTGAACTTGCCAATGATGTTGTGCACGGGGACTAGTCCGCGCGGCGTGGTGGCCACGAAATCGTCGGATTCAATCTACGCACCGTCCTTTTGCAGAACCTGGCGGATAATATTCTCGGTTTTCCTATGGCCCGGTGACCCTGGCCAACGCTCTCCAAAACCTGCAATCTCGGCGGTATATGCGGATGCCTGCTGAGAGTTGAAAGCGTCGTGCAACGCGATCGAAGGGACAGGCGTCGGCACCAATGCCGCACCAACCAGCAGAGCAAATTGAAACTTTCTATCGACTCTTCGCATCACGCGTAAGTACTGCGACCTAGGAGCGATTCTCCACTAGTAACGCACGACAGACTAGTTTTTATCATACTGTTCACGACGGTCCCATCAACGCGTTTGCCAAGAAAAGGCTGGTAGAGAGACGAGACCGTGTTAACTAGCTTTGCCTTTTGAGCATTCTCCTTGACGTGGATTCTGTGTGGCTGCCGTGCCTGAGCCTTGTGTGCCGCCTGCGACTCGTTGTCCGGCTTTGTGCCCTGGTCCTGTGCAAAGAGGCACGCCGCTAGCAGGATCACAATTGCGAATCCAGATGCACCAATCTTCAAGCCCATATTAATTTTCCAGCCTAAGTCTTCCATGCCTGAGATTTTGGTATCGGCCTATGGAAACTTCACTACCGTCACCAATTATCTGACACCAAACCAGCATGAATTGTTTCTGTAGTCGGCTTGGCACCTGGAGGGCGTTAATCGGGACCTACGGGTGTCTCGATAAAGCGTTCGGTAGGGTCCGACCTAATCTAGGATATTGCCAGCTTCAAAGTGGCACCAACTCGCGCAGATTGAGAGATTAAAACCAAAGCTAGTCGAGCTGTCTTATTCATACCGCAATGCGACCAGCGGATCTACCTGCGTGGCCCTCCGCGCCGGCAAGAAGCACGCCGCCAATCCCACTCCTACCACCAGCGCCACCACCGCGCCAAACGTCAGTGGATCGGTCGGCGACACTCCCCAAATCTGGCTGGTCAGAAATCGCGTCAGCCCGAAGCTCGCAAACAGTCCGATGCCAATCCCCACTGCCAGCAGAATAAATCCCTTCCGCAGCACCATCCGCAATATCTGGCCTGTTTGAGCTCCCAGCGCCATTCGTACGCCAATCTCCTGCGTCCGCAGCGACACCGTATAAGCCATCACGCTGAACACTCCAATCACCACCAAGAGCAGCGCTATCCCCGCCAGCGGCCCCGACAAAGTCACCCCAAACTCTGGCGTCGCATACGTGTGCTGCTCGAGAACTTCCGACAACGGATCGAATATCCAAAACACCTCGGTGCGATCCACATCCCATACTGCCTGTTGAACGGCATGCATCATCAATCCCGGCTCGACCTTCGTTCTCACCTGTAAAATGAAGTCTCCCGTAATCATCGGCGGAATAAACGCCATCGGTACCGCGGGCTGTTGAGGTCCTGCATTTTTCACATCGCCAGCAACGCCCACGATTTCAAACGTCGCATCCGGTGCGATTTGCTCCGGCTTAATCCGGAACGACCGTTGCAGTTCGTTTTCCCAGCGATCGAAATCTTTCACCTTGAGCTGCTTTCCAACGGGGTTCTCGTAGCCAAACATGTCGTGCGCGAGTCTCTGGTTGAGCACTGTTGCGTGCTGCCGTGTCACCACCTCATCTCGTGAAAGCCATCGGCCCGCGACAATGCGAATCCCCAGTGTGTCCGCGCAATTTTCGTCGCACTCATCGAGGCCCGCCATTTCCACGCGCGTTCCCCCCGGAACCGTCACCTTCGGCCCGTTCGAAGGACCATATCCCGGGAAGGTATTGTCGACCGCAACGCTCACTACTCCCGGCAATTCCCTGATTTTTTCCACCACTCGCTCGAAGCGCGCGTGCCCTTCCGGCGAGGCGACGAACGCGCGATCCGGCATTTGGTCAATGCTGCGTGCCGGTGCAAACCCCGCAGTCAGAATATTCTTCGGATTGAATCCCAAATCGATGTGCGTGAGCAGGTACAGGCTGCGCATCATCAGCCCCGCTCCAATCAAAAGAACAATCGAAAGTGCCACCTGCCCAATCACCAACCCCGCGCGAATTCTCCCGTGCCGGAATCCATCGCCTGTTCCCTTGCTGTTGCCCGCAAGTTGCGCTTGCAAGTCACGCCTGGTGGCACTCAACGCCGGGGCCAAGCCACAAATCAGTGTCGTCATCAATGTCACCACTCCAGCAAACATCAAGACAGGCCCATTCAGCCCGACCGCCGCCTCTCCGCTCATACCTGCCCAGGTCTTTTGATGAATCGTACCTTCGACCGCCTTCATCGCCATCCATGCCAGCGCGCATCCCGCCGCGCAGGCGGTCATCGCCAGCACCAGGCTTTCCGTCAAAAGCTGCCCAATAATCTGTTTGCGCGAAGCCCCAAGCGCCGCACGGACCGCTAGTTCCTTTTCCCTCGCGGTCGCTCGCGCCAGCAGTAAATTCGCCACGTTGCTGCACGCAATCAACAACAGAACGAGCACGGCCGCGAGCAGATCGTAAAGTATGCTTTTCAATTGGATCTTCGAATTGAAAACCGTGCCCGCCCCCGATGGCCCCATCAAATAATCGTTCGCTCCGACCACGCGCGCGCTGAACTTCTTCGGATAATCGTTATCCTTCGGATACATGGCCGCGAGTTGCTTCGCCAGCACATCAAACTCCGCCGAGGCCGCCGCAAACGTTATGCCGTGTTTCACGCGGGCCAGCACTCGGAACTTCGATCCCTTATCTTTCTCCGCCTCCGGGTTCCAACTTGCCGGCGCAAAAAGCTCCTTCCAGGGATCAAGGGCACGAAACCTCTCCGGCATCACTCCTACCAGCGTCCGCGGCTCTCCATTTACAACAAAACTCTTCCCTACAATTCTCGGGTCCGCGCCGAACGCGGCCTTCCATGTGCCGTAACTGAGCACAAAAACTTTTGGTGCTCCTGCCTCGCCATCCTCCGAAACTATCCCGCGCCCCAAGAACGCCGGAACGCCGTAAAACTCAAATGTGTCCGCCGTTACCCACGCACCGTCGAACTGAAACATGCGCGCTCCGTCTTGTACGATGGATCGCACTGTGCGAAACCCAATCACGTCTTCAAAAACATGATTGTGCTGCCGCAAATATTTCAGGTCCACCCAACTGGTCCATAATTGATAGGCCTCACCCGGCGTCTCGGAGTTCTGCAGCACTGGCACCACCAACCGCCCCGCATCTCTTGCCGCAAACGCGTTGAACAGCAGATTGTAGAAAACGCTGAACATGGCCGTGCTCGCGCCAATCCCCAGCGCCAGCGCAAACACCGCCACAATCGTGAACCGCCGATCCTTGCGCAGGTTGCGGAACGCATAACGGAAATCGCGTATCAAATTGTCGAGGAAGGATAGGTAGCACATGATACAAAACTCTAATATGTTGGTGCAAAGCGCACCAGTCCCTTGTGCACGATTTGTTGGTCACCCCACGAAACATCACTCCTAAGTAGGAGCACGCAGGCGGGCAGAGATTGGCGGGTTAGGCTCGTCATTCGTGCGTAATGTGTGGCTGCCCCAAAAAGCGGGGGGTGCAGAAAACCATGTCATGGAACAATTAATTTCGAGGGGGGGCGAGGAATCCGCGCTACGGCAATTCCAGATCGAGCCGGTACAGGTCCACCTCGCTGCGCGTCAAAGCCGCCAGGGGCGTTCCCTTGGCATCAAAACCCGAGAACGCGCAACGGGTGTATCCGGCGCGCAGCAGCTCGCCAAAGTCGAAGGAGAGTTCCGGCTTTGCTGCTCCCCGGCCAATCCGGAACACCGGCTCATTCGACCCCAGGATGTCCTGGTAATACACATATTTCGAATCGGACGACCACGGACCTGGATTGAGGAGCGTTCCCTGCGCAGCCTCGCTCCAGGTTTGCGTTCGGAAGGCAAAAAGCTTCAAGCGACACGGCTGCCCCGGACTGAGTTCCCTTTCCGTTACGCTGGCAAGATACTGTCCGTTGGGGGACACGCGCGGATGGATCAGTCCTTCGGAACCGGGGATCTTGGTTATTTTCGACGTGGAGAGATCCAGCGTGTAGATTCCACTTTCCTTGAGCGGAAGCGTGCTGTCGGCCCACCTCGCAAAAACGACGGCCTGGCCATCTGCGTGCCACGCCGCCTCCGTTTCGCCGGCTCCCACGGGGAGTTCGGCCAGGGCACCTCCATCACTAGGCAGGATGAACCATTTGGCTGGGGAGGCGCCGCGCCGGCCGTGGAACAGGATGCGCTGGCCATCGGGACTCCATTGGACGTCCGAGAGCCTCTTAAATCCTGAAACCAACATTTGCCTGGCGCTCCCGTCGGCGTGGCTCCGCAACAGCCCTTCGCCGCTCAGGAAAGCCAGCCAAAAACCGTCCGGGGAAGGAACCACAGGGCCAGAACGAAAACCCGGGAGCAGAGGCTCCACACGGCGGAAAACCGGATCATACCGCACGGCTTCGAATTGTTCGTTGCCGCCATATACGAACAGCTGCGAGGCGTCCTGGCCGGGAGTGGGGACCCCGTAGCTGAGGGGGCCGAAAGTCAGTTGCACGGGTTTGGCAGGCGGCGAGAGCCAGGATCCAGGTTGTTCTCTGATGGCCCACACGTTTCGCGCTCCTTCGCGAACCGCCTCGAAGAAAAAGTACCTCCCATAAGCCGACCATCTTCCGCAGCAGAGGTCAGAAAAGCCGGAATCCGCAATGATTCGGTGCAGTTTGCTGCCGTCTCGGTACACCTCCCAGATCTCACGCCCTTCCGAGCCAGCGTCCTGGAGAGTAAGTCGCAACCGGAGCCCATCGGGAGCCCATCGGGGGTCTTGCGAGCGGCCGTGCAGGGCCACGATCTTTTGCACGCCGGTCCCGTCTCGATCACAGGAATAAACTCCGTCCGGCCTCGTGAAGACAATCCTCTTACCATCAGGCGCAAAAGTCGCGTCGTCCGCAACGATGGTGCCTACGCGGCTCGGCGGCCCGCCGGTCACCGGCGTGAGCGACAATGGCAGGTCGCCGCCGCGGCTGGAAAATGCGAAACTCAGAAACTCGGAGCGATCGGGCGAAATGTCCGCAAACCGCACGTTTCGGGCGGGCTCGGGAAATGGTCGGGAATCGCCGCCCGCGGCCGGCACCTGCATCAGGTTCCAATGTCCGCCTTCACGGGCAAGATAGAAATAACGCGCGCCGTCCGATGTCAGGCGCCCCCAGGGATCCAGGCGTCCGTCATGCGAAATTTTGACGATATTCAAAACCTTTGGCTTTGGCTTGGGAAACGAAAGGAACGCAAGGACCACCAAAGAAAGCAACGCCGCGGCCACCACCGCCACGCCTGCCAGCCATCGCCGAGGCATGGCCCTTCGTTGGACGATTTGAGCTGCTGGAGTCCCGGCCTTGCTCTCAGGCGAAGGCGGCGTGGGTTCCGGGGCTTGGCGAGGCTCCGCCCCATCAATCCTCAGGGCCGGGGCAATGAACCGATATCCCCGCCGGCCGGCCGTGGCAATAAACCGAGGGTTGTTGGCGTCGTCTGAGAGGGCCTGCCGCAGTTTTGTGATTGAGGTGTTCAGGCTGGCGTCAACGTCTACAAATGTGTCGGCAGGCCATAGGCGTTGCCGGAAGAGTTCCCGGCTGACGACTTCCCCGGCGTGCTCCAGGAGGATGCTCAGCACATCGAAAGGACGATCCTGCAGCTTCAGTCTGGACCCATTTCTACGCAGTTCACGCGCCGCAAGGTCAAGCTCGTAGAGACCAAACCGGAAAACGCGGACCTCCGGAGCACTGCTTAACATTTACGGGTACCGTTGCCCCTATTCTAGCACGGTCCAGATGCCAGGCGAGACCATGGCAGGCAAGTTATCGCTCCGTGCAAACGCAATACGGATAAATGAGTTAGTGGGTTATCCGAAAAGAATTCAAAGATTTCCGGGCGTCGATTGACACGCGTTCTCTTCGGGAGTAGTTAGCTCAGCGCAGCAGGGCATCCGACTCCTTTGCTGCTTTGGGGTCGTGGCAATTAGAGGCAGGGCCCGCTATGTCCTTCCAGTTGAGCGCCAAGACGGCAACGCGAACAGACCTGGACGGCCTGCGTTGGCGCGCGGTTGGATTCCTGTTCATGCACATCTCACGCATTTTCGCGAGGTCCACGCAATGCAAAGTGGCTGGCACCCTTCAACCTTTTCGCTATCCGTCAACCTACCGCGCTCAGGCTTACGGGGAGTTATCCTCGCGGCGTGGATGGTGGCATTTGCCTTGCCGCTTTCCGCGCAGCAGCGGTACACCATCCCCACTGTGAGAGTGCGACGGGACGTGAGCCGTCTGAGGGGTTTGCTGAATCTGTCCAAGGACCAACAACGGCTCGCGGCCAGAATCTACTCGAATGCGGCTATGGCGAATGCCGCGGTGCGCGCGAATCTGAGGGCCGCCCGTGCGAGCCTGGCCACGGCAACGAAAACAAACGATACGCGGGTCATTACTCAGGCTTCGAATACCATCGGCAAACTGAGATCGCAGCTCGCCACCAACAATGCTCAAGGGCAAGCGGCGTTCGTCAAGATACTCACGCCGGAGCAGGAGATCAAGTATCAGCAATTGGCGAGCCGGACCCGCGATCGGTCCCGTGGCCGGCCAGCCGGAGGGCATTTCGCCACCGACAGCCCTGGCCCGAGTAGTTCGCCGGCCATTCCCGGGCTGCCCACAGGCAGCTACACCATCACCGACTTAGGGGTGTTGACCTCTGAAGGAGACACGGACAGCGAAGCCTTGGCCGTCAATAACAACGGCACAGTCGTCGGTATTTCCGGTATTTATGACGGCGACTTTGGTTGGCTGAACAAAGATGCATTTATTTGGACCCCTAATCCTGCCGACCCAACCACCGGCGCCATGACCTATCTGAGCGGCCTTATGGGCAACACTTGTAAGCCGATTCCGTACACGGATAAATATACTGGCGGCGGAGTTACTGGTGACCCGGTCACAAGCGATACCACGGCGGATGATATTAACAACAATGGCCAAGTGGTTGGCTCCTCCTTTACTACGCGCGATGGAATCTGTAATGACGGAGCCGTCCACGGCTACCTGTACTCGAACGGCGTGTATACGGACCTGGGTCTTCCGCCCGGATACTCTCTTATTCCGCCTACCGACCCCGAGGCGGTCTACCCTAATGTCACCAGCTACGCCAGCACTATAAATGACGCGGGGCAGATTGCCGGATATGTGACTTATTTTTCCGGTTCAACTAGTCCTTACCCCTACAACATTTGGTTGTATGACGGCAGTTATCACCTCCTCGGCGCGCTTGCTCAGGGCGATCTTGCAATTCCGCTAAAGATCAACAGCAAGGAGACTATTGTCGGATTTTCTGAGTTTACTGGATTCGCCCACACGGGCACCGGGCCGATCCAACCGAGTGACGCCATAGGCACCTTGGGCGGCCCAGAAAGCTTTGCAGCCGGCATCAACAATGCTGGAATGATTGTAGGCTACGCAGATGTGGCATCCGGGTATTCCCACGCGTTTCTCCGCGACCAGAATGGAAACATGAAGGACTTGGGGACGCTCTCGGATGCTTTCTACGACAGTGAAGCCAATTCGATCAACAACACCGCGCACGACGTCGTCGGTGATTCCGACATCGATTATGTAACCGCACCTTCGTACTTCTTGGAACTGACGCACGCGGTCCTCTGGCCTAGCGGCGGCCATGGCGCGGATCTCAATTTGCTCCTCGATCGAAAATTGGTTGTTTCCGATGCTTGTTCGGGCTGCTGGGAGTTAGTCTCTGCCAATGCCATCAATGACCGCGGGCAAATTGTGGGTGTGGGCGCGTATCAAGGCCAGCGCCATGCATTCTTGCTGACCCCCAAGTGCATCAATGACGGCGGTGACACCGATGGCGACGGCCTCTGCGACGACTGGGAAAAATACGGTTACACCGATCCAAAGACCGGCGCATTTGTGAACCTGCCGCGCATGGGCGCCGATCCGATGCACAAGGATATCTTCGTGCAAGCGGATTACATGGTGAATTCCGACGTAATCATATGCGACAAGGACTACGTTTGCGAGTTTGCTCACACCCACAAACCCAATCCCGACGCTATGAACATGGTCATCAACGCGTTCGCTAACGCCCCGGTGGAGAATCCGGACGGCCTCACGGGAATAACGATCCATATCGACTGTGGTTCAGACTGCATCATGAATCCACTGACCGGAGAGACCTGGGGTGACCTGTCAGCAGCCCAGGCGATTGATCCGGAAGTCATTCCGTTTGGAGCTGACGTATGCGATCAAAATGGTAACAACTGTGACTACAGTTGGGATGCTCTCAACGCGGAAATGTCGTTGAATTTTGTTCCGCTCGGCCGATTGGCCAGCTTTCACTACATGATTTACGTCCACGAAATCGGGGATAGCGTAGGCGTACAACCCGGGGCACACGTTACCGGCATCGCGGACACTCCAGGCAGCAATTTTCTTGTCGGACTAGGAGGCCAGCAGGCACAGATCGGCAGCCTTTCGGGACCGGTGGGACCGGCCGGCACCGTTTTGCAACAGGCCGGTAACTTCATGCACGAACTCGGCCACAATTTGGGTCTCATGCATGGGGGACAAGACGACGTTAACTTCAAACCGAACTACCTCAGCATTATGAATTACAACTTTACGGAACTGGGTCTTTTCGAGAATGGCACTGGCGGTTACATCGACTATTCGCGATTTCCCGCGATTCCCGCTCTTAATGAATACGCGCTGCTCGAGCCAGTCGGTCTGAACGGTGGACCAGCCATCGCGGGTTACGGCACGCGGTATAGCTGTTATGACTATTTGTCCACCGGCTCGAATACCGTCTCAAAGTATTTTCAACCGTACGTGCTCAATGCCAACGGCCCGATTGATTGGAACTGTAACGGCATGACCGACTCGGCAGTACTGACGGGTGGTTTCGATATCGATAACGACCAGTTGATTACCCCCACCACCATCACCTCAGGTGGCGTGACCATCCCTGGTCCAGATATTGTTACCACGTTTATCCCACATGACCTGCTCGCAAGCTCCGAAGATTGGTCGCACCTCATCTATGCGGGTGGCGCCATAGGAAGTCTGTTACTGGCGCCCAACCCTCCTACGTCCGTGCCTCACAGTTCGGAACCCCCAATCCCATATTTCCCCTCGCCCTACCGGGTGCAAGTGGTTAGCCCAGGTTTGGCAATCGTTTCCCCTGGAATTTCTCTGAATCTGACTTACACCATCACGAACACCGGCGACCAGCCCGACAGCTATAATCTTGTGCCCGTCTCCCAATCCAATTGGTGGAACACCTCAGGAGTGCCAGCCTCCGTGTCCCTCGCCAGCGGCGCCAGCCAACAAATCACCATTCCGTTGACAGTCCCTCTAAATCTGGGTTGCGGCAACCTAAGCGCTCTTCATCTGACTTTTTTGCTCCGCGCAGTCAGCCAGACCTATCCCAACCTGATGGAAAGCGATGCGGCAGAAATAGATGTCATGTCCGCTCCAGGAACCGCAGCCATTCCCTCTGTTTCCGGCCTGCCGCAAAGTGCGGCGCAAGCTGCCATCGTGGCGGGAGGTTTCGCCCTCGGAACCGTTACGACGAGTTCGTCCTCATCCGTTCCTGCCGGCACGGTTATCTCACAAACTCCCTTTGGTTGCGGGTTTGCCGGGCCCGGTGCCGCAATTTCGCTGGTGGTTTCTACGGGCCCTGCGTTTGTCGCCATGCCCAATGTTGTTGGTGATACTCAAGCGGCGGCTTCCACGGCCATCACCTCCGCAGGACTCGTGCTTGTCTCCGTCTCCACAGCAGCCTCGCTGACCGTTCCTGCAGGCATGGTCATTTCCGAAAGCCCCGCGGCCGGAACGAACGTTTTGGTGGGATCATCGGCTGGGATTTTGGTTTCCTCCGGTGGCTCCTCTTCCGATATCGTGCCCAATGTCGTTGGCCAAGCCGTGGGTACGGCAGACAGCGTGATTATCGATGCAGGGCTAGCTGTGGGCACAACGACCGGACTCGTCTCTTCGACAGTGACCGCAGGGACAGTCATTTCCGAGACTCCCACCGCGGGTACATCCGTTACTCCAGGCTCTAGCGTTAACCTAACCATTTCTGTGGGGCCGTCTTCCTACACGGTGGTGCCCAACTTTACGGGTGACACTCTGGCCCAACTCGAGAGTGCTATTCCTGCCGCAGGACTCGTTTTCGGCGGAGTTGGCTACAACAGTTCGTTGACCGTTCCGGCCGGTCAAGTGATATCGCAAAATCCCTTGCCGGGAGTGTTCACGTCTACCGGCACGCCGGTCTACCTGGCCATTTCCGCGGGACTTCAGCCCAACACCGTGCCCAACCTCTATGGCCTGTCGCAATCCATGGCTTCTGCGGCTCTCACGGCGGTCGGACTAAAAGTCGGTACAGTTTCGCCATATCTTTCGGGCATTTATCCGCCGGGCTATGTTCTGAGTCAAAATCCAGCACCAGGTAATTACGCAACCGCTGGCTCAACCGTCAGTTTGACCGTCGCAGCAGGCCCAACTCAATTTATTGTTCCGGATCTCAGCGCGACCAATGCGGCACTCGGCGTTCAAGCTCTCGCCACGGCCGGCCTGACCATGGGTAGCTTTACTACGGCGGTGTCCCCTACCGTTTCACAAGGCCTTTTCATCTCACAAAGTCCTGCCGCGGGAACCACGGTGGCGGCTGGCTCTCCCGTGAACGCCGTGTATTCCGCAGGCTCTCATCTGTATCCGGTTCCCAATGTGGTGGGACAAGGGCAGGATCTCGCAACCGGTAATGTTTTGGGTGCGTTCTTCTACGTGGCCATCACCAGGCAATCTTCCACCACCGTTCCGGACGGAGTAGTGATCTCGCAAATTCCTGCCGGTGGCAGCCAGGCTTTATTGGGCGCGATCATTAGTCTGGTGGTTTCTTCGGGCGGTCCTGTGGTGGGAACTGTGCCCAACACCCTTTACGACCCGAACGCAATTCCCTATGGGACGGTGGGAACCCTGGGCCAGGCCGTGCAGGCTATCAACGCTGCGGGGTTTGCGGTCGGCTCCGTGACTACGCAGCTTTCACCTCTCTTAAATCCCGTGCCCACGGGCTATGTCATGTCGCAGAGTCCGGCAGCGGGCACACAAGCTCCGTGGGGCACTTCGGTCAGTTTGGTGGTATCGAATGCGCTTTGGTACGTTGCAACTGTTCCCAACTTAGTCGGTATGACGCAGCAGTCCGCTATCACCACGCTCCAAAACGCACCGCTGCCTCTACCTCTTAAGGGCGGCTTGGCTCAATGGACATACGCGCTCACGACGCAATCCTCGGCGACAGTGCCTGCGGGCGTAGTCATTTCGCAGAATCCGCCGCCCGGACCGGCCAATCTAGGCCTGGTCTTCCAGAATACCTCGGAGTTCTTAGACCCGGTGAGTTTTGTCGTTTCGGCTGGGCCGAGTCCCGTACCGAGCTATTCCTACTTGAGCCAATTCGGTTCAAATGGTGGAAGCGCGTCACAGGATGGGCAGCTCAGTGGCATGTACGGCCTTACCATCGATCCAGTCAGCCGGAACATCATCGTTGGCGGCGAGGACGGACGCATCCAGATTTTCGATTCCAACGGGAACTTCAAAAGTTATTTCGGCGGCCACGGTCTAAACTTAGAAACTTATAATAACAGTTTGTTTGGGCTGCAAATCGTTGACTTGGAGGGCCCCGTCGGCAACGGGTTGTTCTTCACCAGTACGCAAACGGCCCTCGCCGTTGATCCCGTGAATCGCAACATCATTGCGGTCGATGTCGGCGGCCAGCGCGTGATGATCTTCAATTCCGCGGGCGTGTTCCAGAGCGAATTTGGCACCGCGGGTCTGGGTCCCGGTCAATTTCGTTTCATCAACTATGTTAACGCGGGAGTTGCGGTTGACCCTGTGACCGAGAATATTTTGGTCACCGACGCTGCCAACAGCCGCGTGCAAGTTTTTAATTCCGCGGGCGTTTATCTGAGTCAGTTTGGCACCGCTGGTGGGGGGTATGGACAATTCGGCAATCCTTCCGGCATCGCCATTGATCCCACGACTCGCAATATCGTCGTGGCAGACTGGGGAGCTAACCGCGTCGACATCTTCAATTCGTCGGGCGGCTACTTGAGTCAATTTGGCGGACCGGGCGCAAGTAACGGGACGTTTTACGAACCCACCGCCATCGCTATTGATCCGGCCACCCACAATATTCTGTTGGCTTCCGCGGGCACCGGAAATACCTCCAATCCCTATCTGCAAATATTCTCTTCTGCTGGAGTCTATCTGAGCCAGTTCGGCGGCTTCGGTCTCGGCAATGGCAATATCTGCGGCGGATCAACGGGTCTCGCTTTCGACCCGGTCAGCCACAACATAGTCGTAACGGGTTGCCTCAGTGTGGAGGTATTTGGGTTGGCTGCGAGTAGTTCAGGGTCAACCACCACGGCGTTGGTGACTTCGAGTAATCCGGCGTCGTTTGGGCAGTTGGTCACGTTCACAGCCACGGTTACGGGGAACAGTCCCACCGGGACGGTGCAGTTCCTCGATGGCGCCACAAGTCTCGGCACGCCCGTGGTTCTCACCGCGGGAGTGACGGCTCTTTCCACTTCGAGCTTGGCGGTTGGCCCGCATTCCATCACCGCCGTTTACAGCGGAGACGCCTCCAACCCGGGGAGCACATCCGCTGGGTTGAGCGAAACCATCTCGCCCAATCCTTCCAAGACAACCGTGGTGTCGTCGCTCAACCCGTCCATCGCCGGGCAAGCTGTAACATTCACTGCGACGGTTACTGGTAGCAGTCCCACCGGTACCGTTGAGTTCCTCAGTGGCGCCACGAGTCTTGCCGCTCCGGTTGCACTCGCCAGCGGCGTGGCCGCATTCACCACTTCAATCTTGCCGGTGGGCACCGATTCCATCACCGCGGTTTACAGTGGCGACAGCTCCAACGCCACCAGCACGTCTTCGGCGCTGAATGAAACCGTTTCGCTCGCTCCCACTATTACAGCAGTCGTCTCTTCTGCCGGGCACGCTTCCTTTGGCCAGCCGGTAACCTTCACCGCGGTTGTTTCCGGCGACAGTCCCACCGGCAACGTGCAGTTCTTCGATGGTGCCACTTCACTCGCCACTCCGGTTGCCTTGATCGGCAACGTCGCCACGTTCACCACTTCCACCTTGGCCGTTGGCACGCATTCGATCACCGCGGCATACAAAGGAGACGCTCTTAATTCCCCGAGCACTTCTCCCGCGCTCTCCGAATTCATTTCGACCAATGCGCCGACCGCCACCACGCTCGTCGCTTCCGTCGATCCGATCATCGTCGGGCAATCGGTCACTTTCACCGCGACCGTTACTGGCACCAGTCCCACCGGAGCAATCCAGTTCATGGATGGCATCGCGAGTCTCGGCAGCCCCGTTGCGCTGACTTCCGGCACCACCTCGCTCACAACTTCCGCGCTCACCATCGGCACGCACTCCATCACCGCGGTCTATCCTGGCGATGCCGCGAACGCCGCGAGTACTTCCGCGGTGGTCAACGAAGTGGTCTCACGCAATGCGACGGCCACGACGGTGACATCAACGGCCAATCCGGCGAACGTCGGCCAGTTCCTTACCCTCAGCGCAGCCGTTACCGGCGGAAATCCCACCGGGCCTGTGCAGTTCATGGACGGCACAACCACGCTGCGGAAGCCGGTCGCGTTGGCCGGCGGCCAAGCCAGCATCACGCTGGCTTTCATCACTGCCGGCATGCATTCCATCACCGTGGTTTATAATGGCGACGGCAACAACACCGCGAGCACTTCCGCCGCTCTAAACCAAAAAGTTCTCGCCACAACCACAACCGCAGTTACTTCATCGCTCGATCCATCCGTCTTTGGCCAGTCCGTGACGTTCACCGCCACGGTTACCGGCAGCAGTCCCACCGGCACGATTCAGTTCCTGGATGGTGCCACGAGTCTTGGCGGTCCACTCGCGTTAACCTCCGGCGCAGCTACGCTCGCGACTTCCGCGTTGACCGTTGGCACGCATTCCATCACTGCGGTGTATAGCGGCGATGCCTCCAACACTACCAGCACTTCGGCGATTCTGAGCGAAGTCATTTCAGCCGCGGCAGCGCCACCGGTCGTCACGCCTCCCGCGGCCATTTCCGTTCCCGCGACTCAGGCGGGCGGTGCCACTAGCGGCGCTTGGCCTGCGCTGGCTGCGTTCCTTGCGGGGGCCACGGCAACTTCCACCGTTTCTCCTGCGCCAACGCAACTCGCGCCGCAAGTGGGCAGCCTCGCGGTCACCGGCGCCACGCTCTTCCCCATCGGCACTACCACCGTCACGTTCCAGTTCAAAGATGCCAACGGCAACATCGGCAGCGCCACCTCCAACGTCACCGTCGCCGTTGGCACCCCGCGCATCACCGGCTCCAGCGCTGGCGTGGGTGTGGATCCCTCCGGCGCCATCTTTGTCAAAGTGGTGCTCACCAACACCGGCACCGGCAACGCGCGCAATTTGAAAATCAACACGCTGGTGTTCCGTGCGCTTTCCGGCACCGGAACGATCACTTACAACACCGCGCTCTCCCCGTCTTTGCCGCTCGCCATCGGCAATCTTGACGTGGGCGCGTCCGTCACTTCTGTTGTCTACCTAAATGTCCCAAGCACGGTAACGCGCATGTCCATCACCGAAAGCGGTCCGGTGCAGGACGTCTCGGGCACGAACTACAATTACTCGACAGCAGAGGCTGTGATACCGTAGCCGAAAGCCGAGGGCACGATGCGAACAAAGGAGAACTTCATGCCACGTTATCTTCACTGGGTTGCTCTGGCGCTCGGTCTGCTGTTTGCGACTCATGCTGCCAGGGCCGACTCCCTCACCTTCACGGTGACTCCCACCGATGTCTCCGGTCCAGCGGGCACCACCGTTGGCTGGGGGTTTACCATCACCAATACCAGCACGACGATGTATCTGGACATCAGCGCTATCGATAGCACCCTTTTCCTGGCGGCGGACGGAACCGCGGATGCCTCCATCTTCAACTTCCCGAACGTGGCCCCGGTCGACACGGTGACTCAAAGCTACGACCCAGCGGACAATTTAGGGTTATTCCAGTTCACCTGGAACACGGGTGTAGCCGCGGGAACAACGGAGACGGGGACTTTTACGTTGTACGGGGCGTTCTGCCCGGCGTCCGATCCCACCTGTGTCGATGACGGTACGGTGCCCCAGGGGACGCTGGCCACGGCGGATTACACCGCGACGGTCGCTGGGGCCGCGTCTCTCCCCGAGCCCTCCTCCTTCCTTCTGCTGCTGGCGGGCATTGGAGGAATGGCATTGTGGGGCAGGCATCCGCG
>Ga0210395_10001928_pt1 | contig 16179 bp, 20 predicted proteins | sample IncBWH4OmetaG_FD_150861 | JGI IMG/M metagenome (GOLD analysis project Ga0210395, IMG submission 150861) | Forest soil microbial communities from Barre Woods Harvard Forest LTER site, Petersham, Massachusetts, United States - Inc-BW-H-4-O ... | reverse complement strand
CGGCAGTTGCGGGCTGAGCAAGATCGCCTGGAACGTCAGCCATTCGGAAACGAAACCATTGAGCGGCGGCAGCGCCGAGATGGCGACGCAGCCGACCAGGAACACGAATGCCGTTTGCGGCATGCGGTGGATGAGACCACCGAGATGTTCCATGTCGCGCTCGCCGGTTGCGGTGAGGACCGCGCCGGAGCCAAAGAACAACAGGCTTTTGAAAATGGAATGATTGAACACGTGCAACAGGCCCGCAGTCAGCGCCAGCGCGGCCGCAAACGTCATGCCGTGCGCCTTGAACGCCAGCGCCAGCCCGAGCCCGATGAAGATGATGCCGATATTCTCCACAGTGTGATAGGCGAGCAGCCTTTTGAGGTCGTGCTGCATCAGCGCATAGAGCACGCCCATCACGGCCGTGATGCCGCCGAGCGCGAGTACGACCATGCTCCACCACCATGCCGGCTCGCCCATGAGATCGAACACGATACGGACGAAGCCGTAGACCGCGACCTTGGTCATCACGCCGCTCATCAGTGCGGAGACATGGCTCGGCGCCGCCGGATGGGCGAGCGGCAGCCAGACGTGAAGCGGCACGAGGCCGGCCTTGGAGCCCGCTCCGATCAAAGCGAGGATCAGCGCGAGCGCCGCCAGCCCCGCCGTCGGATGCGCGGCGCGGATCTGGGCGAAGGTGTAGAGGCCGTCGGGACCCGACAGCAGTCCGAACGCAAGCAACAAAGCCAGCGTGCCGAAGCTCGCCATCACCAGATAGACGTAGCCGGCGTAGACGTTTTCACGCACGCGGTGGTGCGCCATGACCAGCGCCCAGGACGAAAGCGACATGAATTCCCAGGAAAACAGAAAAGTGAAAGCGTCGTCCGCCATCACGACCAGCATCATGCCGGCGAGGAATGCCGGATAGAACGGCAGCACGCGCAATGGCGCGTCCTCATGGCGGCCATAGCCGATCGCGAACACGCTGGCGGTGACGGCGCCGAGATCGACAACGGCGAGAAAGAACGCGGACAGCGCATCGATGCGGAAATGCGAACCGATCCATGGAATGCCGAGCGGCAGCACCATGCTCTCGGCCGGCGCCGCTCCGAGCAGATGCTGCAAAGCGGCAAACAGCGAGATCAGTGCGGCCGTTGCACAAAGGCCGTAGATCAACGCATTCGCCACCGCTGCGCGCCCGACAAACACGGCGACGATTGCGGTCGCGAGAAGCGCCGCGGCACAAGACAGTGCGACGATCAGCGTCATGGCGGCGGCCTCTTGAGCCGTACGCCGCGGCCGCCGCTCGAGCTCGTGGCATGATCGGAGATGAGCTCGATGCCGCCGGCATCAAGCGCCGCCACCAGCTTCATCAATGAATCGACATTGCCGCGGATCACGCCATCGCTCGCCTCCATGCGCTGGATGGTCGGCAACGACAGGCCGGACAATTCGGCGAGCTTGCGCTGGTCGATGCCAAGCAGCGCCCGCGCGGCCCGCAGTTGTGCAGCAGTAATCATGCTTGAAGCATCAATTATGATGTTTCTGATATCGATATTGGGATTTACAATGAGGGAAATACGATTTCAAGTATTTCGAAATAATCCTGTGATTCCAACGATATGCGGTGCCGCTCGGGGCCACGACGATGCCGTCGTAATCGCGGGACTCATGGCCACGATCGGGCCCTCATCGGGAAAATCACAATCCGCATCCCGCCGCCGACGTTTGATGCCGATGGCGGTCCGGCCGTCGTGGCTGCCACACGCCGGGGACGATGGGTGCGAGGCTGCGCCGATGGATTGGACTTTGCTGCTACGCGCAATTTTATTTTCGCGCGTTAACCACTGGCATCAACTTGAGGTGAGCCCGGCATTTGAGCGATTGATGTGGATCGGCGCGTGGCACTAGGATTTGAATTCCAAATGGAAGACGATTTGACAGCCGGGCAACAAAGTCCAGTCGGATTGTGAAGGAGTAAAGATCATGAAAGCCCTATTCGCCGCGATTGTGCTGTCGACAACCTTGGCCGCGTCTGGCGCATCGGCGCAGGGCGCAAATTTGAGCGGCCGATGGCAGTGCATGGCGCAATGTCTCGGGCCGCCCGGCGGCTTCGCCTTCATCACGCAAAATGGCTGGGAGCTCAATGTCGTCAATGATGCGGGCGTGGCATCGAGAGCCTGGGAGGACTATCCCGGCCATATATGGATCGAAGCGATGAACATCGGCGCGCTTTATTCGCCCGACGGCTTCACCCTTCAGTTCACTAACGGCACGATCTGGCAGCGCGCTCCGATACTGCCGCCGCCTCCGCCGCCGCCCCCGCCGCATCGGCATCACCGTTGATAGCAACGGGCCGAGCACTCGATCCGCGAGCCTCGGCCGCCACGATCGCCATCGCGTCGTTCTAGCCGCGGCTGGCAGCTATTTGGTGATGAGGGGTCGCGTCGTTGCGGGCGGAGTAGGCGCCGGCGGCGAGATCACGAGCGTCAGCCACGCATTCCAGCCGGAAGGCCGATCTGAGCCGTCGAATTCTCCGTAGGCCTTCAGGTTGAGATAGCCCTGCATGCCGCCGATCGGAAAAATGTAACCGATCTGCGGGCCGACGCCCACAACCTGGGACTGGAAGCAGCCGACGAAATCGCCGGAGCCGCTGTCGCATCCGATATCCTTGTAGGCGTAGCCGACCAAGCCAACCTGCCATTGCTTGGTCAAGAATTGCGACGCGCCCCAATCGAAGTGCATGTCGACGCCATTCTGATACTGGGTCGACGGATTGACGAGATTAGCGGTGAAGCCGAGCACGCCGGAAAATTCGTGCCCGGTTTGCGGATTGAAATACGTGTAGCCGGCGCCGGCATCGAACGCGCCGTGGCCGATGCCCAAATTCGCCAGCCGGGACGAATTATAGGTTCCGATCGGCACATCGCCCGTGGCGTAGACCATGTAATTGTTGACGCCGGCGTTCCAGCGCAGCGCGGCTTGCGGGATAAGGTCCGTGAAACCCGTCACCGAGCTGTTGATACTGTCGAACCGCGGGCCGAACGGGATGGTGTTACCAAGCGGTCCTGTAACGCTTCCGGACACCGATCCGTTCAATGACGCATTCGAGATGCCATAGCCTTCGATCAAGCTGACGGACGCCTGGCCACCCAGAACCGGCGTAGCGAACACATAGGTCGGGATGGCCAAGCCAAGATCGGCGTTGGCATGCAAGCTGGCATTGACTTGCGCCTGAATGCCGATGGGAAGATTTCTAAGCTCGAACTCTCGTGCCAGGGCTACGGCACCGCCGGCGGATACGTTGGTGTAATAATCGATGGTTGCCAGCGACCATCCCGGTTGCTGCGGAGCGGCGGCGAGGCTGCCGAAGAAGCCGGGGATCCAGAAGCTCACGCCGCCTTCATCGGCGAGCGAATTCTTCGGTACCGAGACGACCGCCGCAAGCGTGATTGCGCCCCAGACCAAACACGATTGAATAGCGTGAGACAGAGCGGCAGGTTGCTCGAAACGTGGATTTGAAGTCGCTACGGTTGGCTTCATTTTCGCCCCCGTTATGGCCGCTCGTCTTATGCAACAGTCCTGTTGTGCAACAGGCTTGGCAATGACTCTGAGCGCCTGACTCCGATTATTTTACAAGGGGATACGGTGTGACCATATGCAAATTCGGCAAGCGCGTCGGAATGCCGGTCTTCGTTGCCAAAAAGTCGCAGTATCGAAATCGCCAGTGGCAAGAATGGGTTGCCTTTAGTCACGGATGCGCCGGCGGTGGCAAAGCCGAAATTTCGATATCGGGACCACGGTCGAGCGAATTGGCCCAACGTCGTCGCAAGTTTTTTTAGACGAATTGATTTGAGTCAACGGATCTTGCGGCCGCCGCTGCGTTTCGTGGGTGCCGAAAATTCATAGGTGCCGAAAATTCATAAACACTGTCGCGTTAGCGAATATAAATTCATAAACACTGTCGCGTTAGCGAATATGAGGTCGTTAGGCTTTACGCCAAAGCCCTGCTGCCGGCTTGCTTGGCATCGGCTAGGCTGCGGCAGCGCTTTTGACGATCGACAATCGCTCGAGGATCAGGGAACGACGCCCATGTCAAACAAGTTGGCCATTATCATTGCTTGCAGCCTTTTGGGGTCGTTATTGGCGTGCAACGTCCAGGCCTTCCCGGTTACGACCCCGCCGCAGCAAGCGGCCATGCCGACCGTGACGCTGGTGGGCGGCTTTTGCGGGCTCAACTTCCACCGCGGCCCCGACGGCTACTGCGTCCGCAATGACGCTGTCTATGTCTATCCGCCGGCGCCGGCGCCGCTCCAGGTGGTTGCGCCGCTGGGCTGCCCGTATGGCTTCGACCTCGGTCCGGACGGCCGCTGCTTTGCGCCGCTGGCATGCCCCAACGGCTATTACCTCGGCCTATACGGCCAGTGCTTTCCATATTGGCGGCCGTAATCGCGCCCGGCTGCGGCCGATTTCTACCCGTAGGATGAAATTCCGATGCCCTATTATGGCACTGGCGCCGGACGGCCTCCGATACCGTTCCGCCGCCGTGATCGGGTTCCGCCGCATTGACGCTGATCGATCCTTAGCCCACAATGTGGTCTGGCGCGGGATTAGACAAACAACACCTCTGCCTGCTGAATACCGGCGCCGCGGGCGAACCCAAAGAGATCAATGCCATGAACGTCAACAGTTTCGGACTCGACTTGGCTGACGAACAGATCCTCAATGACGATCTCTCCGACGAAGCACTGGAGAGGGCGGGAGGTCTGGAGAATCGGGCCGGCATCACGATTGCTATGTGTTCCGGCCTGTCGAGCTGCCCGTCTGCGCCAGCTTGATAGACTGCTTCTGGCCTCTTGATTTTGGGCCGGCTGCCGAGCTCTCCGACGTCCAGTCGGAGAGTTCGGTTATCTTCGCGGTGACGAAGTCTGCCTAGGAATTCCGACGGCGGCTTTGATCCTTTTGACGTCTGTGGGGTCGGCGGCTGGCCGCGGCGAAACGCCGTCGTCAGCCGCCTCCTTGTCGGGACATTGTGGTCGGGAATCCAGCGCCCGATTTGGCGCACTGCTCATCCGCTCTGACGCATCGCTGAGAAGTCGGCGCGACCAATTCATCGCGCTGATGGTGCGCTATGCTCTTCCGCCAGGTTTATTGTCCGGCCGACGTTGTCGACGCGTGTCGGAAAGTCGGCGTTGATGCCGGTCGCATTCGCAACGGCGAAAATCCAGTCGAATCGTAGCAAAAGCCGGATCTGAGAACGGGACGGCTGCAGGCGGCGGCAGTGTTGATGCCTCCTCCTGCTGACCTCATGTCGACGACGCGACGATCGGCATTGACTTGGATGAAAGCGGCGAGGCGGACGATCGGGCCGTCTCCGGCATCGACAATCGGCTGGCGGCCAGAGCCGGAATTGAGATCGGACAATGTCGACCTATCGTCTCGACAAGCTGTTTGCGCCACGATCCATCGCCGCCGCGATGCTGGACATGTGCAGAAATCTCGGCTTTCAGGTCAAGCCGGATCCCAAGGAGCCTTCCCTTGTCGTCGTGACATTGTCGCTTTGATCGCTTCAAACAAGCCGTTCCCTGGTAAGAGGGAAATCTACGGGAAATGTTGTCGATTTCATCTATACGGCGATTTTCGGACCAAAATCAGCAAGCAAACTCAACTCCTTGAAGAGAAATTGTAGAAAATTCCCTAGAGGATGGAACAGGGAATTATTTCGATCGATCAGGGAAGAGATTTACCCCAAGCAGGGAATTTCCGTGCGTGAAGAGGGATTTTGACGCGTTGCCTCTTGGAAGATGGTATCGTCGCAAAGGGTAGGACAGCATGAGCTCCCGGATTCCTCGCACTTAATCGCCAGCTCTTTTGCGAACATGAAGGCTATACATCATTGGTTGGACTGCTTGTCAGAGCATGAGCTGGTTTCGCAGCTGGGTTGGCTTGGTTCGTTCATTGTACCGATGATGATCAGGCCGATGATTGCTGCGGCAAGGCTGGCCAGGGTCCACAGCGCAATTTTGTGCCATCGCTTCATTCCTGGACCTGACGCGGCCATGGCGAGGGCGGTGAGCCTGATCTGTTCGGCCTGCTCGGGCGTCAATCCCAGCATCGGATGACCGCGGCGCTGCGCGGCAGCGGCGATGGCGCCGACGGCGGCGTCCGCCGTGACATTGAACCATTCACCGCGGGATCTGTAGGTGGCCAACATGGCGCACGCGTCACGCTCGATGGCGACGGCCTCTTCCTTGGGGGCGCCGATCCAGGCGAGGCTTACCGGCAGTCTGGCAGCGGCCCTGACCTGTTGCAAGGTCGCATTGGGGTACTCGGTAAGACCGATACGGCAGCGGTTCTTGTTGTCCGTGATGACGTAGATGAAGGAATGATCGGCATCGAACAGCGGTTTTGCCGGCAGCGCATTTGGTCTGGCAGGACTGGCAGATCTGGCTGCTGTCGCGGGCCTGGCTGCTGTCGCGGTCCTGGCAAAGTCAGCCGGGCCAAATGAGATCCCGGTCCTGATGCCGAATATCCGCGGTCCAGAAAACCAAATGCGCATGACACGCTCCTCCTACGCTTGATCGATCCCTGGTCCGCCCCCTGGTCCCCGCAGGGGGGCGTTGTCTGGCCGCGACAGCGGCTTTTGCCTGCATGGTCTTCAGTCCTTCTTGGGCCGCCGTTTGCGCAGGCGCACGCCCGGGCCGCCGCCATTGCCGTCGATGAACTGCACGCCTGCGGCTTCCAAGGCTTGGCGGATCGCCATGTCGTTTGGCGCCGTCATCGAGGTCTCGTGCTCGGTGAGCTCGGCGCGGCGGATGGTGGCGACCCCGACGGCGGAAGCCGCCGCCAGGTCTTCGGCACGCCAGCGCAGGAGTGCGCGGGCGGCGCGGATTTGGGCGCTGGTCAGGGGGGTTCGCTTCATGTTGACAGCCTCGGTTATATGATCTATTAAATATCACATGATTGTAAGTCAATCATAGTGTCTATCTGCCATCAAACGCCGGTTTATGCAACGGAGAAAGTCATGCAAGGCAAGCTGTGTAAAAGTCGCCCGGATCGGCGGCACTTCATTGGCGGCTCGGACGCCCGCATCATCATGGGGGACGACGAGGCTGCTCTCCTGCGGTTGTGGAAGGAGAAGCGGGGCGAGGCCCAGCCGGAGGATCTCTCTGGGAACCTCATTGTCCAGCTTGGGACGGTCACTGAAGCGCTTAATAGGCGCTGGTATGAGGCCAATACCGGTCAGGTCATCATCGACGTACAGCGCCACGTAAAGCACGGCGCGCTGAAGTGGATGGCGGCGACGCTGGACGGCCGGGTGGGGGCCACGGGCGCGGTGTTCGAGGCCAAGTTCATGCTGCCCTGGTCATTCTCGGAGGAAACGGCCGCCGAGAAATACATGCCGCAGCTGCAGCACAACATGTGGGTGGTGGCGGCAAAGTCGGCGGTGCTGTCGGTCATTACCGGGGGTGGCAAGTGGGTGGAAATCGCCGCCCATGCCGACCCGCTCTACCAGCACCTCATTGTGACCGCGGAGCGCAAGTTCTGGCGTTGCGTCGAGAGCGGCGAGACCCCTCGTGTGTTTGGGGTCGAGCCGCCCAAGCCGCGCATCGAGGCGATCCGCATCGTCGATATGAGCGCGTCGAATGCCTGGGCGGAGTTTGCGGGGATATTTGGCCGGACCAAGGCGGCGCATACCGAGCACGAGCAGGCCAAGACCGAGCTCAAGGGCATGATGCCGGAGGATGCCAGGGAGGCGATCGGGCACGGGCTGCGTGCCAAGCGCTCGAAGGCGGGTGCGGTGAGCTTTGACCTCCTGAGCATCGAGGGCGGCCATGCACCGGTCCAGTGAATCGATCGCCAGCCTGGCGGCGGCGCTCGCCAAGGCCCAGGCCGAGCTGGTCAATCCGGAAAAGTCTCTGACGGCGACCATTCGCTCGGGCGGCCCAAAAGGCGAGGAACAGTCCTTCCGCTATGCGCCATTGTCGAGCGGCCTCGATATCGTTCGCAAGACTCTGGGGCAGCACGAGATCGCAACCGTGCAAACCACGGCCATCGACCAGACCGCGGGCCTGGTCAATCTGACCACCGTGCTGGCGCATGCGTCGGGGGAGTGGATCGCTTCGGACTGGCCGGTCTGCGCCATTGCCGACACGGCCACACCCCATCGCATGGGAGCGGCGCTGACCTACGCCCGCCGCTATGCCTTGTTCACGCTCGTCGGCATCGCCGGCGAGGACGACGTCGATGCCCCTGACCTCGTGACGCCACGGCAACCGCAATCAGGACCGCAGATGCCGAGGGGGAATGGCTCGCTTAACGGCAGTCAGGTCCACGCTCCCCACCCCGCAGCCGGTCGCTGGCACACCAAGGCCGCTTCGACCACGGGCGAGGCGCCGCTCGGCCCGCAAGCATCGGCTGAGCTGCGCGATCGGCTCCTGGGCGAACTCAATGCGCTCGCATCCGCCGATGACGCCGCGCTTTGGGCGCACCGGTCCCTGCCAGAGAAGAACAAGTTGGTCTCAGCCGATGCCCAACGTGTCGAGCAAGCATTCCAGGCGAAGATGACGTCCTTCGCTTCGCCGGCTGAGCCACACACGTCAGGACTGACCGAGCAGCCATCGAAACCGCATAGGTCCAAACCAGCTCAGCCAAAGAAAAGGCGATCGCAACCAAACGGCATCGATAAGAGCGCGCTGCTCATAGCTGAACCGCGCCGCGTCCGCGATCGCGAGCATGTCCGATATGTGGCTACGCACCCATGCCTCGTTTGCGGTCGACAGCCCTCCGACGCCCACCATTTACGCTTTGCTCAAAGCCGAGCACTCGGCCGCAAGGTCAGTGATGAGTTTACCGTGCCCTTGTGCCGCGGACATCATCGCGAGGTGCATCGCCATGGCAACGAAGCCGCGTGGTGGCAGAACGCCGGGCTTGATCCGACCATTGCTGCCCGCGCGCTGTGGCTCGACACGCATCCGATGCCAACTAGCTCGGGTAAGTTGCTTGTTATTGCCGCAGACGCTCTCGCGGCTCAGCCGACGAGCTCTAAGCAGGATCGGAGGGTAGGCAGTCGCAGAGCCCGTCGCAGGTCAAAACCAGCTGACGACGCTGTCCCGCAGGGCATCGCCTAACGGCCAAATGATTGGAGTGCCTTGGTTTCAACAGTCCGACGCAAAAAGGGCCCCTACCAGTATGTTAACTTAACAGATTGACTGATTCCGCCAAAGTATCGTACGGACCCCGGATAAGCCGGCGGCGCTCGAACTGTCACGGGGTGACGCCAAATCGCTTGGCCAGGTCTACCGGCGTCATGTCGGTCGGTTTTCGATCGAACCGGATGCCGGCCTCCTGCAGCGCTCTCGCGACCAGCGAAACGCAGCTGTGACCGCTGTCGGGCATGCGGATGCGATCGCCAAGCGCAATGGTGGCGGCGATGAGCAAAAAATTGCGCAGGCTGAACTTTTGCCCGAGGCAGGATCGCGCGAGTTGGACGGCTGCCTTGCGCCCCGGCGTCCGGCAGGTCAAGCCAAACATAGTGGTAGTCGCGATCGCGGTATTGCCGGATGTGACTGACGACCACGCCGTGCGCGTTGACTTCCACCAGGTGGCCGGCGTGGCTGACGACGAGCGCCGCGTGGCTCCAATAGGTGTAGGGACGGTCCTCGGGCGCGCGATGGCGGATGCGGACGAAGCAGCGGATGAGTGAACTCAACCAGTGTTTGTGGCGCACCAGGATGATGTCAGCCGGTCGAGGATGAGAGATCGTCTCTCCGGGCCGGCAATGCACATAGGCCGGCGTGTCCACCGCGGGCAGCGTGTCGACTGCGGACATTTCTGCTGACGCCTTACTTGGACGAAGGAGATAGCAGTCACCCGTGGCGGCGATCATCGCCGCAACGGCAAAGACGGCCGGTCGCGGCACAGCAGTTGAAGCGCGTTACCCCGGCGATCCGGCCGAGAAATGCGATTGGAGATCGGTGGTGCCGAGCGCGGTGCTGTATAAGGCGACTGATTGAATCTGGCCCAGGAAAGGAAACTCCGGCGCGCCCATCGCGCCATCCTGTGTTCGCAGTGGGTCCTCGTTCTCGCCGGCGCCGATGAAGTACGTCACCTGCTGCGTCGGATCGACCGGGACATAACCCGTATTTGAAAACATCTGGGGTGTCGCCGGCGTATCCTGATCCACCCCGTTTGCGAACAGGGTGAAATTGCCGGCAATGTCGCAGGTCACCGCTATGTACGTTATATCTGTAGGATCGATCGCCGTGGTTAAGGTAGGCTGCGGCGGAAAATTTGGCGTGCTATTTCCGATGAAGACTACCAATTGGTTCATGGCATTAATCAAGACCTGAAAGCCTGTAAAGCCTGCATTGTTAAGGAGTGCACTAAACACGACCCCCTGGAAGCCCGCTAGGTTCGGGTTGGGTTTGATCCAGGCTTCGAATGTAAATTGTTGCAACGCATTCGGTGTGCTCCACGGAATGCTGACGTAACCTCCTTCCAAATCGACGCTGGCTGCGTCGACAGTGTCTGTGATATTGGAGTTACTGACATCGCCGGGCACAATCGAACTCTGATCCAGATTGATAACTGGAGTGCCGGGAATCTGCATCGATCCGGCCGACCCTGCCGGGGGATTCGTCGGATAAATCGGTGGTATCAAATAACTGCCAACGTGATTTTTTCCAGAAAGATCGGCTGCGCTGCCAATACTTTTGCTGCCCGGAGGTGGTTGGGTCGGCGGCGTACCCATCCCGTCGTTCAACGGCCAATAGGCGATAAGGCTTAGTTCTTTAAGAATGGTGTTGCTGTAGGGGGTTGCAATTCCGGTGGTCGGAAGACAGACGCCGACGAAGCAAAACGACCAGACGACGGCCAGCATGCCGATCGGGACCAAAAAGAAAAGAGTGGTGCTCATGTTATCGACTCCATGTGCCTCCCGGCACGGTCAGCCGTGTCTGTCGGCCGGATCAGTATTGCAGGCGAGATTTAGTCGCAGCAGCTGGGCACACGGTTCAAGTCAACCAACACGTGGTGGCTCCGTCTGTGAAATGCGTTTGGAATTCAGCAGCGCCGAACGCGCTTTGGTATAGCGCTACCGATTGAATCTTGCGCAGCAACGCAGCGCTCGTGCTCCGTGTGCCCCTCGGCACGGTCAGCAGGAACGCTCAATACGTGTTAGAGCTTAGGTTGAGCATAACTGCGGAAAACTATCTGTCAACGACGAAACCGCTCTCTCGAAGTGGAAGACGCTAAGTTTTTACGGACGAAAAGAACAGCAGCCCCATACCTACCACGATCGCCACATCGGCCAAATTGAATGGCGGGCATCGGCCGATTGCGATGAAATCGACAATCGCTCCGTGCCGCAGTCGATCGGCAATATTGCCGGCGGCTCCGCCCAAGGCGGCGCCGATGGCAGCGGCGTTTCGTGCGTTTTCGGCAATCATTCCCGCTCGCACCAGAACGGCGGCGATTGCGATTGAGGCGATCCAAAGCCCTACGTGCGTCCTGGGTGTGAAGTAGAACATCAACGGGCCCCGCCGCATCAACACCTTGCGGACGGATAAAAATCCTGCGTTCGAAGCTGCCATTGGTCAGCAAACAGCTGTACGCAACGCTCAAGGACGTCATACCCGACTTGAGAATGGCGGAAGTCCGCCGCGCAGTCGCGGCGGGCTACGCCGCGCTTGAGGCATTCAACAGCACCGTCCGCAGGAGGGGACGGGAAATCCTTGAATGGTGCGCGCGCAGCGACCGGCCGTGCATACTGATCCTGGCGCGCCCCTATCATATGGACCCCGGCATTGGGCACGAGATCGAAGCTGATCTCCAGGCCTACGGCTATCCGATTCTGTGGGGCCAATACCTGCCGACCGATCCGGATTTGATGGACTGGCTGTTCGGCGAGGATGTCAGGACCGGTTTGATCGGGTCAAGACTTCCGGTAATGCGTTTTTATGCCCGCCGCTACGCCCTGTTCACGCTGGTTGGCATCGCCGGCGAGGAAGACGTCGATGCCCCTGACCTCGTGACGCCGCAACAGACGTCAGGACCTGAGAAATCCAAAGGAAATGGTTCGCTCAATGGTGGCCAGCTCCATGCTCCCCGCCCCGCAGCCGGTCGCCGGCAATTGTCCGGTGCCGAATCCGCCGGCAACAAGTCAGTCCTGACCCACTCTTGCAGCAAACTAGGTCGCGCGGCCTTGCTCTTCAGCCGAAACAAAGGGCAAGACCGCGCGCCGCCTGCTGGACTATCGTGCGGGGCATGAATAAGCGGCTTATCTTGATCCTGGCCATCGGCGCCGTCTGGCTGGCAGCTACGGTGCTCATCCTGCATTCTGCCGGGACGACAGTGCCATGAACGCCTTCGTTCTGTGCGGCCTCGTTAAACGCCGCGCCGAACTAGTAGGCGGTATCGAAAAACGCCGATGAGACCCTACGGGGGATGGTTTCGATTTAGAGAACCTTGGCGCCACGATCCTGCAATTCGAGCCGAATTTTAAAATCGAGGCGATCAAGCCAAAGGCGTCCTGTTAGGGTGGCTCAATCTCCTAGCCAGAGGCGGACCGCGCTACCGGCTCGTTGAGCTCGCGATCCGCCGGCTCAAGGCCGATTATTGAGGGTATCGGCCCTCTCACTCCGACATTGAGTAGGGAGCATCGGCGGCCGATCGTCTCGTTGACTAACATGGGCTCCAAGCCTGCTATAGGTTGCCATGGCGGGCTACCTCAAACGCTGGCGCCCAATCGAGTACTGGTGTGACAATGGGCTCGAGGATCGTTCTGCATCATGTCGGTGGACGCTGGGGCAATCACGCGGTTGCCGGCGTTTGCCGATGATTTCATTGAAGTGCTGTACGAGGCGATACCGACGCCATCCCCGCTATTTACGAAGCGCGCAAAGGTCACAAAGGCGAACTGATTGTCATTCCGGCCTGCCTCGCCGATGCCGACGGCGAAGCCGTCCTGCACATCTACAGTAACCCTGGCCTCACTTCGCTGCGCGAATTTGGCCCCGCACTGGAGCACCGCCACCAGCACTTATTCGGTATCGATTTCGACTTCGGTAAAGACGGTGCCCGGCTTCTGGAAAAGCGCAGGGTCACTGCTCGCCGTCTGGACGGCATCATCGAGGCTGCCGATACACCCTGTCCGCCTCCGGATTTTCTTTCGCTCGATGTACAGTCCGGCGAATACGAGATTCTAGTCGGTGCACGCAATGTTCTTAACGGTAGTGTCTGTGGTCTGATCGTCGAAGTCCAGTTCGGCCAAATGTACCTCGGACAGAAGCGATTTCAGGACGTCTACGATCTGCTCGACAGTGCCGGCTTCGAATTCGTCCGCTTTCAATCAATCGGTGAGACGTCCGATTCCGCTCCTCTCGGGTTTCGTAGTACTGGCTATCAAGGGCAGGCCGACGCCCTGTTCCTGCGCCGCAGCGAGCGCATCCCGCTCGATGATCCTAGTCGCCGCGAGGTACTCACGAAATTATGCTTCTTTGCGCTTGTCTTCGACGTTGTCGAATTGGCCGTCCAATGCCTCACCGCGCTAAACGGCAAGACGCTCCCGCGAACTGGCGCTTACGAACGCTTTGTGGCGGCCTGCCGGGATATTTACCAGCGCGACGCAAAGCTGTTTCCGCCAGTATTTTCTGCCGTCCTGCCGCCGCATCGCATGGCAGACTATTCCGCTGCAGCGACTCCCCAGGAATGGCCGGGGATATTCGAAGGTTTGCGCCGATTAGACATCGCCTATTTGCGTAAGCTCAAACGCTACGATACGCGCGCTGACAGCGAATTTGAGGCATTATTGCGCCGCTATGGTCTCGCTGGCGTGGCTGCGAGCGTAAAGCGGACGCGACGCAACCAAGTCCGCAACATAAGGTGGGCGATTCTATCAGCGCACGGCCGCGCACCGCGCTTGCGCGAAATGCTGAAGCAAAGCGGGAAAGCCCTTCGGCGGGCGATCCCAGGTGCATAATGCGTCGGATTTATTTTCGGTAGCGTGTTGGGCCGTACCCGATCATCTTGTAGGCACCCGCCAGACCTCCAAACCGCGATTGATATGCATAATACGAGGGCGCACTTTTATCGGCGTGCCACGTGGCCTGGCGAGGCTATTCAGCGAATGAGGAAAATACCTTCCAAGACGCGGAGTAAGCTAGGGAGCAGCCCCGGTTCCAGGCGGGCGGGGTCCGAGAGAAAAGTCGGCGGATGCCGCACCAAATTATTTTCAGTGTACAATTGACTAGCGCGAGATAAATATCGGTGCGTCTCCGCGGACAACACGGTTCCGACATGACCAGATTAATTATGACTCTGCTAGTCCGTGACAACGCGGATATCGTCGCAGCAAACATGGACTTTCACTTGGCCATGGGCGTGGACCACATCATAGTGACGAATAACAGGTCGGAGGACGCGACGAGAAACATCGTCCTTGATTACGTCCGGCGGGGCGCGGCGACCCTTATTGACGAGTTTGATGATGACTACGATCAGCGCACATGGGTCACTAGGATGGCCCGCATGGCCGCGCGCGATTTGTCCGCCGATTGGGTCATCAATTCGGACGTCGATGAGTTCTGGTGGCCTTTGCATGGCAACCTCAAGGCGGTATTTTCTTCGATACCGACCGATTTCGGCGTCCTGTCAGCGCCTCGACTGAACTTCTTACCCATGCGTACCCTCTCAACGGCGTTTTGGCGCGAGATGGTGTGGCGCTACGTCGTGAGCCACAATGCGTTGGGACAACCGCTCCCGGGAAAAGTTGCGCACCGGGCAGCGGCAGACATAACGGTCGCGGAGGGCAACCACGCGGTGGCATCGTCAATCTTGGAACCCGCGCAGCAGCAAGGACGAATAGAGATCTTGCATTTTCCATACAGATCTTACGCACAATATTCAGCCAAGATTGCGAAAGGTGGGGCGGCAATTGAGAACAATAAGAAGGTTGGCGCAGACACCTTTCACACATGGCGTCAGCACCACGAACTGCAACGCAAGTGCGGCTTAGAGAGTTGGTATCGACAGCTGCCGCACGGCGATGATCCGATACGCGAAGATATGGTGTCAAAAGGTGAGGTCGTCAGGGACACCAGGCTTCAGAAATTCATGGAGAATCTAGGCTCCGGTAACTCATGATGCGCAGGTCGCTCACTATCAGACAGCTCCCTACGTTATCCCTCTATTGGATATTGGAAAGCCTGATAGCGAATATTCTGCAATTGCCGGCACCTTGTGGTAGTTGGTGCCGTGATACTCGATGTGCTTGCCAAGAAGCGCCGCAGCGATCATCACGTGCGCACGATCGGTGACTATCGTTTCATGACGGGCGATGGTCCATAGCCAGTGATCGAGACCGAAGCACGCCACGGAGATGTCGTTATTCCCTGCAGGGACACTCGCGCGTGCCGATTCTGCATCCGTTCGATAGGCCACGAGCCGACCGTTGCCGCGTCGTCGATAGGGGCTGAAATCGAAAAAAAAAGCACAATCGTGTCCGATATCGGCGTTACATACTTCCCGAATCTGCTCATACGATTTGCGCTCGCGCGCGAATACCAGCGCCTTTGTCCGCTGTAACACATCCCGCACTTTGGGCTCTGCGAGATCGAAAGTCGACGGCAGAATGATGATCCGTTCGAAGCGATCCTCGATGACCGCAAGAGCATCGGGCAATTGATGGTGAAACGGGATGCACCAGCCGCCCGACCCGGTAATGATCGCAGTATGTCCGTGTGCATTCTGCAAGTCCCAAGTTCCAACCTCCTGATAAAGAATGTCCGCGAGCAGGCGCCGGGTGCCGGCGTGGATCAAGTCATCTCCGATATTCCCCCTGTGCCGGATGAACGTGACGTCGGGGGCGTCGCCAACCAACCGGAGAATCCTGTCACGCTGCGCTCCAAGCTCGGGGGGAGCGTCCGGTGGCGCGGGGTACTCGGCAGAAATCCTGGAACCCGATTGCAGCGTCATGGACGTCCTTGGCTTCTGCCGACGAGCACGATCCCGTTTGTTCACCGGTGCGTCGCCGCACAACTATGCCACCAGGCAACGGTCCGTTCCAGTCCTGCCTCGAATGACGTCTTCGGCGTCCACCCGAGCACATCCCGCGCACGGTCCGTAGCGACGATGGACATCGGGACGTCCATGCGCCGGCGCTGTTTCCATGTGATCTCGATTTTCCGGTTTAGCTGT
>Ga0210395_10001927_pt1 | contig 16180 bp, 9 predicted proteins | sample IncBWH4OmetaG_FD_150861 | JGI IMG/M metagenome (GOLD analysis project Ga0210395, IMG submission 150861) | Forest soil microbial communities from Barre Woods Harvard Forest LTER site, Petersham, Massachusetts, United States - Inc-BW-H-4-O ... | reverse complement strand
CCCAAACATTTTGCTCTTCTTTGCTTTCCGGAGAAGGTCCTGCCACTCATTCTGCAAGTTGATGCTGGCGTATTCGGTGAAGGGTTGGGCCGTGGTTAGCGCAACGGCTGCCTGCTTTCGATCGCCCACTTCCATCGCCGCCTGTGCTTGCTTAATAGCCGAAGATAGCTGCCGATCGGCCGCAGATTTGCGCCGTGAAGTGAAGACCGGGACGATTCGCGTCAGCAACGAAGATTCAACTCCCGGACTCTGCAGAGTTCCCGCGCCGTCGATGCGGTCTAGCGCGGCATAGGCTCGTCCTACCGATTGGAGTGACGCCAATTCGTTTTCGCTGGCGGCGCGTAGTTGCTGCAATGCGGTCTGAACTGGAAGCGCTTCCAGAGTGTGCGGAGGCTGCGCCTCCAGGAACTTGATCGCCTCGGCATAGTGTTCCTCAGTGGCGAGGACTTCAACGGTTTGCAGCGCGCCATCGACATCGCGTTGCAGCGCCTGCAGCCGTCCGCGCGCATCCTCGAGCAGAAAAACCAGAGATGCCGCCGACGGGTCTTCGCTGATGGGCGTGAGCAAGTCGACGACGGCGCGGTACGAACCCTGCGTCATCAATTCCTGCGCCTGGCGCAGCAATCCCCGCAGTTGGCTGGTCTTCAGGTGCTGATCGGCTTCCTGCCGAGCGAACTCCATCAACTCCGCAATCTCGGGCGAGAAGATGCCCTCCTTCTGGCACGATTCTAATAGGCGCAGCGCCTCCAAGTACTTTCCGGTGCTTAGCGCTTCATGGGCACGAGTAAGATATTCGGCGCGAGATTGTTCCTGACTGCGCGATGAGATGTGGCTGACAATCGTGGATTGCAGAGTCAGCAGGCGCTCGTTACCTGGAGTTTGTTGCAGCTCATCGCGCACCAGCCCTAACGCTTCCTCGGGCGAGCTCTCCATCAAGTTGCGGCAGCGCAGCGCCACTTCATCCACGCGCCGGCGAACCTCAGCTTCGCGCAGTTTCCGCGTCAGACTTCCCTTAAACTTCATGAGCATGGGCTCAGTGGGCATGCGCTCCAGAGCCTTGTCCACTAGCTGCGCGGCACGGGTAAGTTCTTCGATCGTGGAGGCAAGAGAAACCTCATTTTGCAGCTGTTCGAGGATTCGTCGCCGCTGTTCCTGCTCGCGTCCCGACTTGGCCGCCGCCTGCAACGTGATCAGCTCCGGATTCGACGGATCGACGAGTTCGACCTCGGCGAGAGCTTCCATGGCGGCAGTAAAGTGGCGGGCGCCGATCTCGCGGCGCGCGTTCTCGATCAGCTGTCGCGCTTTCGCCTGTCGAGTCGCCTCTTCAATCAGACGCGCCAGTGCGACGTGCGCGGCGCGAACCCGGGAATCGTCGCCATCGACTTCGAGCGCTTTGGCTATGACGGCCTCAGCGCTTTCCAGATCGCCGCGTTCGCGAGCGGAGTCGGCCTGTCGCAGATATCCTTCCACGAGCTCTCTGCGGCGTTTTTTCTGCCGCACAGTTTCCAGAAGCTCCGCCAATTCCGAATTCGCGGGATCGAGACCACAGGCTTCTTGCAGATCGCCGATGGCCTCGTCATAGCGCCGGTCGGCGGCGGCTTCCTCGGCTTGCTGGCGCAACTTGCGGACTTGCTCCGCGCGCTGCCGCATGGTCAGGTTTTGCTGCACCTGCGCAATCAGCTGGCGTGCTCGAGTATGCTGGCTATCTACTTTCAACAATTGCAGCAGAATGTCGCGGGCGCTTGTGTACTGATCTTCCTGCACCAGGCGCTCGGCGCGCTCGATCCACTCGCCGACTTGCTCCTTCTTCAACTCGTGAGCCAGCGAAGAGACCTCGGCCGCCATTTCGTCGGCGGTGGAGTAACGGTCGTTCGGATTTTTTGCCAGGGTGCGATCCAGAATGACGTCGAGAGCCGGAGGATAATTCTGGAGAAATTGACTCAAGTGAGGATGATTCCCAGACAGAATCTGCTGCACCATCGCGTAGTCGCCGCTGAAAGGGAGCTGACCGGTAAGCAATTCAAACAGCATCACCCCAACCGAAAAAATGTCGGAACGGCCGTCGAACGGCTCATTTTTCAGCCGCTCTGGCGCCATGTACTGAATGGTGCCGATCACATGTCCCGTGCGCGTAAGATGCCCGTCGGTTTTTTCCTGGCGGGCAATACCGAAGTCGAGCAGCTTCACGATACCGTCGGACTGCACGATCACGTTGGCCGGTTTCACATCGCGATGAATCACGTCATTGCGATGGGCGTAGCCGAGAGCGTAACAGACCTGCTCGATGATCTTCAGCTTGAAAGCAAGCGGCAGAGACTGTCCAGAGTGGATAAGCTTGTCCAGCGGATCGCCGGACAAGTATTCCATGACGATGTAAGGGAAGCCGTCCTGCTCGCCCAGGTCGTACACGATCACGATATTGGGATGTTTCAGCGCACCCGTCTTGGCGGCCTCGCGATAGAAACGCTGCAGCATTTCCTGATCGCCGGTAAAGCCCTCGGTGACCGTCTTGATCGCGACTTCGCGGTTCAGTTGGCGATCGAACGCGCGGTAGACCATGCCCATTCCACCGCGACCGAGAAGATCGATCACTTCGTACTTGCCAATGCGTTTGATCGGTGGAGTGGTCACGGAGATTTGTTTTCGATTTACGCAGAAGGCTGGGGGAAGCCTTCATTAGTTATCTACAGCGATGATCTGCAACCATGACTTACAGCGTTTGCGCCGGAATCGACCACGCCGTGAATCGCGCCCAGACGCCGAACAAGTTTACTCCTGCCTCGCTGGCTGGCCAGCGAGATGCGATCTCGGAACCTATGCAGGGCCGCCCGGCCAGACCATGTTGAAGTTGTCCCGCAGATACTTCTTGGCTTCCTCGCGTTCCGGCGTTGGAGCGTCGGGAGTTGAGTTCAGGTACAGGATGTAGGCTTCAGCGGTCCCGTCGGTATCGTTGTCCATGACGCGTTTGCGCGCCTGCGCCAGAATCTTGCCGGGAAGCGCCTTGACCTTCTCCTTCACATCGTCAATCAAGGCGATGCGAGCGGCGATCTCAACATCGCCCAGGAACTGCGCTTCATCGGGCGGGGAGCCGCTTTGTTTCACGCCTTTGGTGTCGGTCGGATTCACATTTTCCGTTATCACGAATTGCTTCTGATTCGATCTCTTGACCGACGGATTCGATGCGATGGCGTTGCCGTTGGAGTCGACAACCCGAAATCCAAGTTCGACTACGGCGCTCAGGTCGATGGTCCGCCGGGTATAGCTGTAGGGCTTCACAACATCGCTGAGAATCGTTTTCGGGATCGTATCGAGCTTGCGGTGAGCCTCCTCCACTTTCTTTTGAGCGGCATCGACGGCGTCGGTCGCGGTCGCGATGTCCTTTTTCTTGCCGTGTGCCTGTGCTCCTTCCAGAATCTTTTGCTGTTTCTGCAAATCCAGGTTGGCATCCTCGTAGTCACGATTCGCTTTGTTCCAGTCTTCGTTCTGCACTTCTCGTTCACTGGCGCGGTATTCAGAATCCAGCGACTCGATCGTCGGTTTCGAAACTGGCCGATGTTCGACCACGTCGCCAATGAGCGTGAAGTTCGGATCGACCGGGGTGGCGTCGGAGGCGCGGATGATTCTCACCGGAAGATCTGTGGTCTCAAGGCCGGTGGCGATTGCGTCCTGCAGCTGATCCGCGAATCCAGCGCTGTCGCGCCGCGAAGTCTGGTCGCGGAAAACTACTTTGATCGAAAGCGTAGAACGTACATTGTGAATCGCTGTGTATTTCGTGCGTTCGTCGCGCACATCGCCGCGGTTCGACTGGTACTGCTGCGCTTCGTCCAGGTATAACCACGCGAGACCCACTCCCGATCCCAGCGGTTTGTCGAGAAATTGTTTCGCTTGCACCACGTAGTAGTCGCTCAGAGTTTGAGCGAGCAGTTCAAGGCGGAGCTTCAGATCCTGATCGTCGGGCCGCAGGGTGCTGGCGGCCTGCAGATAGTTATAAGCCTTCTGCACGCCGATCTCGTCGGTTCGGCCCTGAATCGGAACGTGCGCATCTTTCAGTTTCTTCGCTTCATCCGACGCGCTCTTTACATACTCCGGTTCGAGCGCCTGCATCTGATCTTTTACCAGGGCACGCTGCGCTTCCGGCAGTTTGGCCAGAACTTCGTAGGCTTCGATGAAGTACTTCTGCTGCTGGAGCGACGTACTCTGCTGCACGGCAGCATCCGCGGCAGCCTGGTTGGACGACGACACAAACTGCGCATGTGCCTGCTGGAGCGCGTTTGCCGCTTCAGGCGTAGCCTTGAGGTCCGCTGCTTTCTTGTACTCCTCGACTGCGTCGTGCCACTTCTGCGCGGAAGCGGCGGCCTTGCCACGATCAAAATGAAACTTGTACGCGTTATCGATGACGGCGGCGATGCGCGGTTCTTCATCGGCGAAAGAGCGGAAGTCGGCCACGGCACTGACGGCCTCATCGTAGCGTTGAGAGGACATCATCGATTCAGCACTGCGCAGCTCGGCGTCAACCCGCTTGCTCTCCTCCGCAACTTTACCCTGTAGCGCGAGCCCCTGGTCGAAATGAGAGTCGACCTCTAACGCGTGGTCGTCCAATTGGCGGGCGTTGGCGAGATGAACATATCCGGCTGTACGCCCGGCAAGCGCCTGCTTGTAGGCTTGCAACTCGGCATTACCCTTGCCGACAACCTGCACTAATTCCGCGCGAACATTTTCGTGAAGCTTCGCAGCCCCATCATTCCCGGGCAGCAGAGTGCTGACTTGATCGGCCCGCAAGAAAGCAGTCTTGAGTTCAGGATAAGCCGGAGAGTTCGTGGAAGCAGAGGCGTGGTAGGAAGCCAACCCCTCTCCGCCCTCCTTGAGCAAAATGGCCGCGAGAGCCTGCTTGCCGAAGTCGGTGTGCGCAGCCTTCGGATAGCGCCCCAGATAATCCTGCCATTGCGCGACCGAGTGAGCGCGCTCCGCGCGAAGATACTCACCCAGTTCGGTTTCAGGCGCGGAGACGAATACGATCTTCACGCCCGGCTTGAACGCCGGCACTTCGGTCGTTCCTTCCGGCGATGAACTGAGCACTTTCCCCTGCAGCGCAGCTTTGTCCGCAAGTTGTGCGGGAGTAAGATTCTCGTCCTTGTCGAATTTCAGGTTGGACGGAACCACGCACTCTGCCGCCGAACCGCGCGTAAGGTTCATCGCGCCCTTGGCATCGCGCTCCAGCGATGTTACCGACGAATTGAGTGGAATCTTAAGAAGCTTGCCGTAAGAAGACTTGTTGATCTGGGTTGCGCCACCGCAGGAACGGACTTCTGCTTTGCCATTGATCAGCAGGTCGCTCACCTGAACGAAGGCGGCTCCGTTTGGTCCGTCAAACAGTTCGATCGCGGTTAGAGGAACATCTTTGGAGTGAACTGCGGAACCGGTGAAAAAAACCAAGGCCAGAGCAAGACACGCCCTCTTCACAAAAGACGGCAGACACAATTCTCCAGGAAACTTCGGACGTCGTGGCATACACTCCCCGAGATAACGGCAACAGCCATAAATTCGCCTACGCAGGTGCCCCGTATCATACTCACAGTTCCAACGAAGTCAAGCGCTCCCAAGTGGTAGAGACGGGGCACAAGAGTGCCATCGAAATGCCGCGTAATCATTTGCCTGGGGTGCTGATTTGGCGTAACCTACACCCGAGTTTCGAGCCCGTCGAAACCTGATTGACGCAGTGAAGAATGACGAAGTGAACATTGGCCTAGTGAAACATGGCGCAGTACGAGCAGAAAACTGACAGCCGGGAATTCGAAGTAGCCAACCCTGACCAGCACACGGGTCCGCGCGGCCGCAACTCGCCGGCGGATGCCGCGGACGTCGCAATTCGGCTTTGGGGTGCGGCGCGGCCGGACCGTCGTGTGCCTCTGACCTGGAAAACCGAAAGCGTTCTGGTTTACATGATCGCGGACCTGGTGGGCGCGAGCCGCGGCCGTATTGCCGAAGAATCACAGACCGTCCTGGTCGCACACTTCGACAGTTGCCGCCAAGCGGTGGTTGCGGCGAAGCGGATTCAAACTGCAATCCTGGAGTTCTTGACTTTCCGCCCCGGTGAACGAACCGGCGCCGCCATCCTGATTTATCAGCCGAGGACGATGGACCCAACGGGTCCCAGCGGCGAGCTGGTGCAACTCGAATTGGGGCAGGCCAAGCCCGGTCAGATCCTGCTGGCCGACAATGTTTTCCGGCGCATGCGGGATCTTCCGGGGATGGAGTTTGCGACGGCGTCCGGCGAAACGACTGAAGATGCGCCGACCGAGTTGACGGAGTTGGTCTGGACAACGCCGGATCGAGTTGCCCTCATGACTGAGTCGGTCGGCGATGCGGCCGAGCCGATCGTCGTCGAAGCTCCGCCGGTAGGTGCAACTCTGATCATGAATTCTCCGATCGCGGACTCCCCGTTTGCGCGTAGCGGGACCACGACGAACACGGCAGCGCCCGCTGCCCGCATGCAAGACTACGTCGCCCCGCAAACCGGCTCGCGTCGCTCTCCCGAGTTCAATCAGAAGCCGAGCAGTTCTCTGACCGAAGAACTCGAGATTGGCGAGCGGCCGCTGTTCACCCGTACTCGGGTGATCCTTGGCGTGGTCGCGGTGGTTGTCGTAGCGGCGCTCATCACAGTATTTTTACAGCCGACGCGGGTTGCCAAGCCTCAGCCCCCTCAGACTGCGCAGACGCAGCAACCGACTCCGCCGACGGCAACAGGCGGCACCGACCAGCAGGCGCGAGCAGCGGACGTTCCTCAAGCCCAGACCGCGCAGCCCGAACAGGAGCCTCCGAAGCCGCCAGCCAAACCGCCCGCAGCACTCCGAAAGCCGCCGGCGCAGAGCGTCACGAAAAACAAAACAGCTCCCCAGACTCAAGAGATCAAGACCGAAGACAGCAAAGATACGCCGGAGCAGCCAGCGGTCGTCGATGAATCCGGCAACTGGGCGCTCAGCGACATTCCTCGCCTGCTTGCCATGGCTGGAAACGATATGGGAGATGGCAAATACGACAAGGCTCGGAGGGAATACCGAATCGTTCTGCGGTTGCAGCCGAAGAATCAGCCTGCATTAGACGGTGTAAGCAAGCTCAACAAGATTCAGAGTGACCAGCAGTAAGGCCCGGAAAATCCAAGTTCTAAAACTTCTCAAGTCCAGAACGCAACGCACCGAAAGGAGCTGTCGATGCCGAAACCATTCGACTTCGGTGGAGTCAATCTGTCGGCGGGCGAAGACGGCTCAGGCGCCCACCTCGCGCCTGAAACTCCCTTCTGCATCGCGATTCTCGGCGACTTCAGCGGATGCGCCAACCGCGGAATTTTCGACTCCAAGACCATCGGTAAACGCCGGGCCTGGCTGGTAGATCGAGACAACTTCGACGAAGTGCTGTCCCGATCGGGCGCTGAAATTCAGTTGCCCATGGACGAGAGTGGCGCGTTACATTTGCGGTTCTCTGAAATTGACGATTTTCATCCCGACCGCATCTTTCAGCGTCTCGACGTTTTCGCCAAATTGCGCGGCCTGCGCAGCCGTGTGCAAGATTCTTCGAGCTTTCCGAAAGTGGCGGAGGAGTTGGGGCTGCGCTCGCGCGATGCGAAGTCGCAGCCGACAAAGCCGGTCCCTGCTCGCACGGTTGCGCCTAGCGCAGTGCAGTTGGCTTCCGGCAGCCTGCTGGACGAAATGATCGCGCAGACTGAGGCTCGCGGCATCACAAATTTGCCTCGGCGCTCGACCGATGAAATCCACGAGTTCGCGCACAGAGTGGTAGCAGAACACCTGGTAAGCACTCCCGATCCTCGCCAGCCAGAGATCGTTGCCGTCATCGATCGCGCCATCGGATCGCTGATGCGAGCGATTCTGCACAACCCGGATTTTCAGACGCTCGAAGCCGCGTGGCGCGCAACCTTCCTGCTGGTCCGGCAGCTCGAAACCGGCTCGCAGCTCAAGCTCTACCTCGTCGACATTTCGAAGCAGGAACTGGCGGCCGACTTAAGCTCCGATACCGACCTGCGTGAAACCGGGCTCTACCGCCTCCTGGTGGAGCAGAGCGTTGAAACGCCCGGCGCGGAGCCCTGGTCCATCCTCGTAGGGAACTACAACTTCGGTACGGCAAGCGACGACGCCCAGATCCTGTCCCGCATCGCCAAGATCGCGAGCCGCGCCCGGGCCCCATTTTTGTCTGCGGCCAGCCCGCGACTTCTAGGATGCTCTTCATTGGCCGCGGCCCCGCATCCGCGGGATTGGAAATCCCCGGAGCCGAAACTTGCGCGGGCCTGGGCTCAACTTCGGCACCTGTCGGAAGCCGGTTCGGTCGGTCTGGCGCTTCCACGGTTCTTATTGCGCTTGCCGTACGGAAAGAAAACCTCACCGCTCGAGTCGTTCGAATTCGAGGAGTTTTCCGAAACGCCGGTGCATGAGGAGTACCTGTGGGGCAATCCGGCGTTCGCGGTTACTCTGCTGCTCGCCCAATCCTTCAGCGAAGCGGGATGGGCGATGCGTCCCGGCAGTACCATGGAGATCGACCAACTGCCGCTTCATATCGACCCGAAGGCAGGCGAATTCCAGGCCAAGCCGTGTGCCGAGGTCCTGCTCACCGAGGATGCCGTCGACCGCATGTTGGACGAAGGCCTCATGCCCCTGGTCTCGTTCAAGGACCGGGATCGCGTCCGGCTGGCAAGATTTCAGTCGATTGCCGACCCGCAGCGCGGGCTGGCAGCGCGATGGAGCAATTGAGCGCGCCGACGAATTGAACTCGCCCGCCGGCGATGCTTCTTGGGGCCCCCGCCGCCTGTGAGCGTTCCAGATTCACAAGTCGACGGCCGAACGGGGTCGGTTTTCTAATCTAGCGCTTGTGAAAAAATAATCCCCCGAATGATCCTTTTCTCACCATTTTTACGCTTTATACATTGTGGGACCCCACTAGAACGGGCTGAGAAACGTCGATTCATTCCGGGAAAAGTTTTTTGTCGGGAAAATGGGGCTTCGTGCTTGACTGCGAGTGTACCTTGTGATAAACCGTTGCACCACGACCCGTAGGGTCAGATTACGAGACGTCTGGCCACCCTCGGGATGGGGGTCCCCTGACCGCTACGTTCCCCCGGTCGACTGCAACATCGAATTCGTAAGTCTAATAAGGCACTTCCTCGAAAACTGCGAAGAAGTTAGGGAGAAAACATGGCAAAACCGAGCACACAGCACAAATTGGACCGGGTGCGACCGCCCCGGGTTCAGATTACTTATGACGTTGAGACCGGCGGCGCGATTGAAATTAAAGAACTGCCGTTCGTGGTCGGCGTCCTTGGCGATTTCACCGGACAACCTGAACAACCGCTACCCAAGCTCAAAGAGCGCCGCTTTGTCGAGGTGACGCCCGATAACTTCGATTCGGTCCTGGAAAGCATGAAACCGCATCTGTCGTTTGCGGTGGAAAACAAGCTGAGCGAGGATTCCGGCGCTGGCCAACTCCGCGTGGACTTGAAGTTCAAGAGCCTGGAAGACTTTGAGCCCGAGCAGGTGGCGAGGCAAGTGAAGCCGCTGAGGGAACTCCTGGACCTGCGAACCCGGCTCAACGATCTGAAGGGCACGCTGCAGACCAATGATAAGTTGGACGAAGCCTTGCTCGATGCCGTTAGCAAGACCGAAAAGCTCGACAAACTGAAAGCCGAAGTCGGCGAGAAGGGGGAACCCAATGCCTGAAACCCAGAAAGTTGCTGGCAATACGGCCGTTGTAGAGCAGGCCGCAGAATCGAGTCTGCTCGACCAGATTGTCGAAAAGGGACGATTTAGCGACCCGAGTGCGCGCGAGCGCGGCAAGGGACTGATCAAGGAATTCGTTGCCCAGGTTCTCGAAGGGTCAATGACGCTGGGGCGCGATGCCGACCAGATGATCTCCGCGCGCGTAGCGCAGATCGACCATCTGATTTCGCTGCAACTGAACGAAGTCCTGCACAACGAGCAGTTCCAGAAGCTGGAATCCACCTGGCGCGGACTGAAGTATCTCCTCGACCAGTCGGAAACCGGAACGCAACTGAAGATTCGCATCCTGAATGCTTCGAAAAAAGATTTGCTGCGCGACTTACAGCGCGCTGCTGAGTTTGATCAGAGTGCGATGTTCAAAAAGGTCTACGAGGAAGAATACGGCATCTTCGGCGGCGAGCCGTTTGGCGCGCTGGTCGGCGATTACGAATTCAGCAAACATCCCGAAGACTTGGAACTGTTGGAGAAGGTCTCGCAGGTCGCGGCTGCCGCGCATGCGCCGTTCCTTTCGGCCGCATCGCCGGAATTGCTGAACATGGATAGCTTCACCAACCTGGACCAGCCTCGCGATATCGGCAAGATCTTCGACAGCACCGAGTACGCGAAATGGAAGGGGTTCCGCGAGAGCGACGACTCGAAGTATGTCTGCCTAACCTGCCCGCGCATCCTGATCCGTCTGCCTTACGGCCGGGATACTTCTCCGGTAGACGGCTTCAACTTCGAAGAGGGCGTCGACGGAACCGATCACACCAAGTATCTCTGGGGCAACTCCGCGTTCGCGCTGGCGTCGAAAATGACGCAGGCCTTCGCTACCTACGGGTGGTGCGTGGCTATCCGTGGCGTCGAAGGCGGCGGCCTGGTCGATGGATTGCCATCCCACACCTTCCGCACTGATGAGGGCGACGTGGCGCTGAAGTGCCCGACCGAAATCGCCATCACGGACCGTCGCGAAAAAGAGCTGGCGGATCAGGGACTGGTTTCGCTGGTTCATTGCAAGGGAACGGACAAGGCTGCATTTTTCAGCATCCAGTCCTGCAACAAGCCCAAACTGTATGACAGCGATGCGGCCACGGCGAACGCTCGCCTTTCGTCGCAACTGCCTTACATGATGGCTACATGCCGCTTCGCGCACTATCTGAAGGCGATGATGCGCGACAAGATCGGCGGCTTCATGTCGAAGGACGAATGCTGGAGGTTCCTCAATCGCTGGATCAGCAAATATGTAACGCAGGACGATAAGGCCAATCAGACCACGAAGGCCAAATTCCCTCTGCGAGAAGCGCGCGTGGATGTGGAGGAAGTCAAAGGCAAACCTGGCGTTTACCGGGCCATTGCTTACCTTCGACCGCACTTCCAACTGGATGAACTCAGTGTGTCGCTCCGGCTGGTGGCGGAGTTGCCGGCTGCTGCGAAGTAAATTGAACCCGCTGTACCGTGTCGGAGCTTCAAACAAGGCCCTAAGGGGCTCTTGAATTTCAATCGTGTGATTTAGGAGGAATTGCTATGGCAAATGATGCGTATCTTCTCATCGCCACCGTTGATGGAGAATCGGTTGCGCAAGGGATGACTAACAATATTGAGCTGGACAGCTTTTCGTTCGGCGCTTCGAACCCCGCTGACGTCGGCGGAGGCGGTCTGTCGGCCGGGAAATGCTCCCTGTCGGACTTCAGCTTCACGTGCGCGGTTGACAAGGCGAGCTATCAGATTCTGAAAGCCCTTTACACCGGCCAGCACATCGCCACAACCACGTTCTCGCTTCGCAAGTCGACCGGCGCCGCAACCCCATACACCTACCTGCAGGTCACGATGACCAATTGCTATATCACGAGCAATAGCATCGGCGGAGGAGGAGTAGGCGTACCCTCGCAGAGTGTCAGCATTGCATATGAGCAGATTTTGTATACCTACTACACGCAGGACACTTCGAGTGGTGCGGTGACTCAAGCTGGAGCCGCAACCTACAACATTGGCGCCGTGCAGCAGAGCTAGTCAGGCGGCGGCTAAACGTTGGTTCGAATCTGGAGGCATCTCCGCAGCCGGCTTTGGCCGGAGTGGAGGTGCCTCCACGCTCTACAGCAACTTCCGGCGGAATGATCTCTCCCAGTGTAAGTCTGCCGGTGTTTGCAGAATCCATTCCAGATCGTGGGTGCGCGATGACTCCACTAGAGCTTTACCGGGCAGGCCGGCTGACCGATGCAATTAAGGCGTTGAGCGCCGAATTGCGCGACAATCCCACCGACATAAAGCGCCGCACCTTCCTCTTTGAACTCCTTTGCTTTGCTGGCGAGTATGACCGCGCGGACAAGCAGCTGGAAGTGTTAGGACAGGCCGGGCCAGAAAGCGAATTGGGCGTTCTGCTTTATCGCAGCGCATTGTTCGCCGAGCGTCAGCGCCACGATCTATTCGAAAAGGGCGAACTCCCTGCCGAAAAGGATGATGGCGAACCGAGCCGTGGCGGCGTGGCGAACGACAAGCCCTTCAGTTATTTCTCAGACGCCGATCCCAGAACTGGCGCTAGGCTCGAGCTGTTTGCCGCGGGAAACTATTTGCTGCTTCCGCTGGAGCACGTAGCCTCCATACAAATCCCTCCGCCGCAGCGGCTCCGCGATCTGCTGTGGACGCCCGCCGCAGTGCGCACGACGCCTTCTTTTAAGGGCACCGAACTGGGAGAAGTGTTGCTCCCCGTGCTGGCCCCGTTCTCCTGGCGGCATCCGGATGAAGCCGTTCGCCTGGGACGCATGACCGTCTGGGAAAAGCCGCAAGGCTCTGAATATCAAGTTCCGTTTGGACAAAAGATGTGGGTGGTGGACGACGACGACATCTCATTCCTTGAACTGCGCGCCCTCGAGTTCAACCCAGCCTCTGTGGCCGCCTAATCTATCATGCCCCTTCCCGACGATCTGCTGAACCCTATTGAAGGGCCGAATCCCAGTGGCGCGAACCTGCGTTACGATCCGGTCTACGACAAGATCAAAGAAGCGCGGCGCGAGGAGGACCAGCCTCCGCCAGGGATGACCGAGCGCGATCGCAAAGTTCCTGACAACCTGCTCGTCATCAAACTAGCCACCGAACTCCTCACCAAGAAAACCAAAGACCTGCAGGTTGCCGCCTGGCTCACCGAGGCCTGGCTCAAGCAGAAAGGTTTTGGCGGACTGAAGGACGGCCTCGGTTTGTGTCTGGGCCTGGTCGACAAGTTCTGGGACTCGCTGTACCCCGAACTGGAAGATGGCGATTCGCAAACCCGCGGAGCGCCATTGGGATTTATCGGAGTCAAGCTCGATATCCCGATCAAGTTCGTGCCAGTGGTGGAGAAGGCGACATATGGCCAGCTCGACTACCAGCAGTCTCGTGACGTGGGTTACGAGGATCAGGCCAAGACCGACGAGGCCAAGAAAAGCCGCGCCGCAGCGGTGAAGGAAGGCAAACTCGCTCCCGAGGTTTTCGATAAAGTTTTCGAAGAGACACCGAAAAAGTTTTACGCCCAGGCGGAGCAGGATCTCGACGCCTGCTTGAGTACGCTCGCTCTGCTGACCAAGATGTGCGACGAGAAGTTCGGAGATGACGGGCCGGCTTTCGGATCATTGAAGAAGTCGCTGGAAACAGAACGGCACCTGATTCACGGATTTCTCCAGAAAAAACGCGAGAAGGAACCCGATCCGGTGGAAGCGGTCCCGGCCGCTGAGGGCGCGGGCGCCGAGGGTGAAGCTGCGACCGCGGAAGGAGGCGCCGCGGTACGCACCGGCGTTCTAATCTCTCTGGACAACTCGTCGGAACCTGCCGACCGCGTTGACGCGATTCGTAAAGTTGCGGAGGCGGCGGCGTTTCTGCGCCGCCGTGAGCCTACCAGTCCAGCGTCTTATTTGATGCTGCGCGGCCTGCGCTGGGGCGAGTTGCGCGCGGCCATCGATCTGGCAGACCCTACGCGACTGGAGGCTCCGCCCACCGAGCTTCGCCGCCATCTGAAAAAGCTGCTGCTCGACAAGAAGTACGAGCAATTACTGGAAGCCGCCGAGAGCGCAATGGCGTTGCCGTGCAGCCGGGCCTGGCTCGACCTGCAGCGTTTTGTAGTCGAGGCGTGCGATGGCTTGGGCAGCGGATACGAAGCGATTGCGCGAGCGATTCGTTCAGAACTGAAGGCTCTGGTTACTGATGTTCCGCAACTGCTCGATGCCACATTAATGGACGAAACTCCAGCGGCAAACGCCGAAACCCGCGCCTGGTTAGTCGCGCTAACTCAGGCGCCTTCCGGGCCACCTGCTCCGGCGGAAGCGCCCCTGCAGGCCGCGGCCAGTTCCAACGGTTTGGGATCGCGATGGCCAGGGCAGCCAACCGACGCGTACGCCTCGGCGGTGCAAGCCCTGCGCGAAGGCCAGGAGCGTAAGGCATTCGAAATTCTGCAGCAGGATATTGCGCGCAAGCGCTCTGGACGCGAGCGCTTCCGCCGCCGGATGCAACTGGTGGAAATCTGCGCATCCACTAACAAGCCAAACGTCGCGCAGCCCATCCTCGACGATTTGGCGGCGGCCATCGAGAACCACAAGCTCGATGAGTGGGAAGATCCCGGCATGGTCGCTGGCGCCCTGGCCACGATTATGAAGATGAGCATGAAAATTCAGGCGGACAAGGCGCAGCAGCAGAAATTGTTCGAGCGCATTTGCCGCCTCGACCCGGCGCAGGCGCTCGGAGACGGGAAGTAATTCATGGCCAGGCGAGACGCTACTGGACCAGTCACGCTCTCGGTGCTGGACCGGCTCATCGATCGGGATCCGAAGACCGGTTCGGAGATTCCCCTCACCCGCGCGCAATCCCTGCGCGAGTTGAAATTGGGCCTGAAGCGCGATCTCGAATGGCTGCTCAATACCAGGCGGACGATTGATCCGGCGCCGGACTCGGCTCGCGAGACGGTTCGCTCAGTCTACCAATACGGGTTTGCCGACATCACTTCCAAGTCGGTTCTGTCGACTCGCGACCATAGCGATCTGGTGCGCGAGATGGAATCGGCGATCGCAATTTTCGAACCACGATTGAAGAGGGCCAAGGTGCGCATGGAGGCGGTGGAAGGCAGCTATCGAAGCTTGAAGTTCGTGATCGAAGGACTGCTGTGCATGGATCCTGCGCCCGAACCTGTGCGTTTCGATACTGTGCTCGAGTTGGGTAAAGGCGAGTACGAAATCAAGGGAGCCGACCTTGCGCAATGAGCTGAGGAATTACTACGAGAGCGAGCTCACGTTCCTGCGCCAGATCGGTGCGGAGTTCGCCGACAAGTATCCGAAGATCGCCTCGCGCCTGGTGCTGGAGCCCGATCGCTGCGAAGATCCACATGCCGAACGTATGCTGGAAGCCTTCGCGCTGCTGGCGGCGCGAGTTCACCTGCGCATCGACGACGACTTTCCCCAGATCACTGAGGCGCTGCTCAACATCCTTTATCCGCACTATATGCGGCCCGTACCGTCAATGTCAGTAGCGCAGTTTCACACCGATGCGGAACAGGGCAAGCTCACCAGCGCCCTCAAGATTCCGAAAGGAACCGTTCTGTATTCGCGTCCGGTGGAAGGCGTGCCGTGCAAGTTTCGGACTTCCTACGACACGACGGTGTGGCCCTTCAAAGTTTCGCAGGCACAGTGGATGACGCCCGACCGCATTCGCCCCGCCTTGCGCGCGTCGGAAGCCGCGGTGCTGCGACTCGAACTGGAATGCTTCCAGGATGTTTCTTTTGAAAAGCTCGAACTCGACACGCTCAGCTTCTATCTGAACGGCGAGAGCGCAGTGGTCCACGGGCTGTACGAGCTGTTGTGCCGGAACTGCGTCCGCATTCTGCTGCGCGATCCGGCGAACCCGAAAGCTCCAGTGCGTGAACTTCCCGTGAAAAATCTGCAGCCCATGGGTTTTGGAGAGACGGAAGACGTGCTGCCTTATCCCCGGCGCTCGTTTGTGGGTTACCGGCTGCTGCAGGAGTACTTCGCATTTCCGGAGAAATTCTTTTTCATGAGCCTCGGCGGGCTCTCGGAGTTGCAGCGCGCCGGGCTCACCTCGAAAGCCGAGATTCTATTCATGATCTCGCCCTTTGAGCAGGACGGCCGCCAGCAGCGCCTGGAAGTCGCGGTGAATCCGAAGACGCTGCGTTTGGGCTGCACTCCCATCATTAACTTGTTTGCGCAAACTGCCGAACCGATCCTGGTTGATCAGACCCGCTACCAGTATCCGATCGTGCCCGACGCGCGCCGCCGGCAGACCATGGAAATTTATTCCGTGGACGAGGTGGTCTGCACTGACGTAGAGACTCATCAGACTGTCACGTTTCAGCCTCTCTATTCGGAGCGGCACGCGGTGGCGGGAACAACTCCGGCGTACTGGTACGTAACCCGGTCGCCTTCAACCCGCAAGGGCGACGACGGCACCGA
>Ga0210395_10001926_pt1 | contig 16187 bp, 16 predicted proteins | sample IncBWH4OmetaG_FD_150861 | JGI IMG/M metagenome (GOLD analysis project Ga0210395, IMG submission 150861) | Forest soil microbial communities from Barre Woods Harvard Forest LTER site, Petersham, Massachusetts, United States - Inc-BW-H-4-O ... | reverse complement strand
TGGTCGACCAGGTGGTTGGCAACGTCAAGACGGAGGCTTCGAAGCGGCCGATCCCGATTGATCCGTATATCGCGGAGGACCTGCTCTCCTGGTATCGGACCACGAAGTACAACCGACCCGAGGACTACGTCTTTGCGACGGACGCTCCCCGGGCCGGCAAGAAACGTGGCAAGCAACCGGTATGGCTGTCAAAGGTGATGTCGTACCATATCCAGCCGGCGGCCAAACGACTCGGTATCACGAAGTGCATCGGCTGGCACACGTTTCGACGGACCTACACGACTCTGCTACATGCCAATGGCGAAGACGTGAAGGTCGTGCAGGAACTATTGCGTCATGGCTCGTCCCGCATCACGATGGACGTGTACGCCCAGGCGGTGACGCCGGCGAAGCGCAAGGCGCAGGGGAAAGTGGTTGCGATGCTGCGGGACATAGAGAAAAAGACGAGCTGAAAAGTTATTGTGTCCCCGCTGTGTCCCCGGCGAAAAACGGGGTTTCCGATAAGTCTTTTGGATTGTTGGCGTAGCAGACGGAAGGATTTTGAACCACTGGATACGGGCGTTTTCGTTCATTCAGCGAGCAGCGTCTCGAAAAGCCGCACAGGTCACCCGGCTCTAGCGCTCAATGACCCGCCTGCCTCGGTCGCGGTATCCCTAACCCTGCCGCACGAACCCTGCCGCACGCGGCGCATCGGAATTTTGACAAAAATATACTCGCCTCTCGGTGCTGTGCTGGCTGGCTCAGACCGGCCTTTGATCGTCACCTCCGGAACCGGACTCGTTGCGCCAGGTCGTCTCGCGACCGAAGAAGATGCGCCCGCTTCCACGATTCCGCGAGTAGCTTCGGAAGAAGCAGCAGCCTCGGTCGCGGCGCGCGGAGTGCGCGTATCGGTGGTGCGCCTTGCACCAGATTCCACATTTGGGCATAGTCTCTCCAGTCTGCTCAATACCCTACGGTTCGCAGGAAAACGGTATCACTGGTACCAGTAGAAAAGGACTAAATTCGTTCTGGAATAAAAATCCTGACAGATCGAACACTCTGTGGGAGGGCCGTCGCCCTGAGAGACAAGATGTATAGCTCAGGCGCTCAGGCTTCAGAAACGCCATAGGTAGACCGTTTGAGCCATATCAGGGTCGACTTTCTTCTACTTGCGATTGGCGTTGTGCTCGTTGGGTTATGAGTGCCACCATCAACAGAATCTAAAGACAATGCGCGGCCCAAGAGTAATGCATTGTTCTTAGAAAGAGCGAAGTGTAAGTCTGCCTGCCCTGGCGTTGCCCTCGTCATTGTCTACAGCCGGATGGTCTTCAGAATTACTGGATGGGTCACGCTGGAAGGAACATGAGCGCCTTCTCCGACAAAATCATAACCCTGGTCGCACGGGGCCGCAGAGTTCATCGCTTTACTATAAACGGGCTTCTGGGTGCGCCCAGAATTTGGCTTGGACCCATCACGATGAATTGCTTCGTGCGCTCTAAGAAGGGCACTCTTACACCCTGCACGGGCCAGAGGGTACCGCTGGCCCAATTTCAGTAAACCCGCTGGATGTCATGCACTCGATATCCAATTTCATAGACCTAATCCTTCTGAAACAGAGTGATCAGGCTATGTGTTTCGGAATCGTCACGCTCTGCTGCAGCGTGAAATCGAGTAAGGTCTCGCTCGGAATCTTCACCTGGTCACCCTTGGTGATAATTTCCGAGCCAGCCCCCACTCCTGCCCCTGTTCCTGCCCCGATGGCCGCCCCTTTTCCGCCGCCTGCAAGCGCACCAATGATGCTTCCAATAGCGGCTCCCCCGACAGTTCTTTTCGCGGTGCTCTCGCCCTTGGACTTGCCTGAGACTTCGTATTCTCCGGTGACTAGCGGCACAGTCTGGCCATGGACGACGACTCCCGTCAGCTCGAGTTTTAATTCTGATCTTCCAGTGAAGGTTCCGGTCTCCTTGGACTCTTCCAAACGGCCATAAACATCCGCGCCCTTTGGAACCACCATATTGCCATCTATCCACAGAGGCTCCTCGAGTGAAGCCTGAAAACGATCTCCCACGTGATTCCTGGTGGAGTCAATGGAATCGATCGTGCGAACGGAAATCCGTGTTCCAGCTGGAATGGTCACTGAGGGAGAAGAAGTTGCGACTTCATCTTTTTCCATGGCCAAAGGCGCAGTCGGCTGCTTCGAGGGAATGGAGGGCGAGGCACCCTGTGCTTCGGAATCGAATCGGAGCGAACGGATATCAGCGACATCATAGCTCTGCACCGACGATCCTACCTGGAAGGTGATGTTCGCCTGGGTCCCACCCATGAATTTACCCTTGATCAGGCTTCCATTCTTCAATTCCAAAGAATCGGCCCGGGCAGCAACCACCGCCACACATAGAGCTACAATCACACCACAAATCTGCTTGGCATTCATCACTAGTTCTCCTGCATATTCGTTGTGTTACGTTGCCTTGAAATCCGGACAGCTAGGCTTAACCAATCCTCATGGATTTGTCTGCCAGCTGCATCCAATATTGCATCGCAGGACTCAACGTTCCTACGATCGTTATTTATTCCTTTATCTGCCGCGCCCCGGAGGGAAGTCCTTCAGCAGTTTTTGCGCTCCCTTATTGAGCCTTTGCTGGTTTTTCTCCTGTTTCTTGCTGGGTTCAATTGCATGTTGGGCAGCACCTATCCAAACGAGCTTTTTTGCAGCAGGGTCATACACACCAACGACGAAAGTCCCGATGTAATTGCTTGAAGTACTGGCCGAAAATGTACCAAAGCTGCCCCCCCACGGGCCCCAGCCGCCCCAGCCACCCCAGCCACCCCAGCCACCCAAGTTGTCCCCGAAGCCGTTTATCTGCTTCTCCTGATCGATCGCGAGCTGGTAGCCAAGCAGTAAATCGGCTTTGCTGCCGTCCTCCACCTTGGTGAAGCCCTTGGCCACCATTTGGGAATCGATTGCCTCCTTGACCTGGGAATCCAGGATCTGGTCGGGATGGCCACCTACCGTGGGCAAGCCTTGTACGTCGTTGACCCATGCATAGGTGTGGTATTTTGAAAAATCAGTTCCCGGCATGTAGTTGGTTCTCACGTCCTGCGCGAATGTCACGGAGCACGCGACGAGCGCCAGAACCAATGCAGGACCAAACTTTGCCATCGCTGGAAAAATAATTACCTTTGTAAATTTCAATGCAGTCTCCGTGATTCTTATGTTCCTTTGTGCCGCGTCCTCTTTTACGCTCTCTCTGGTATTGGACACGGCCTTACACCCCAAATTTCGTTTGCGTATTCGGCGATCGTGCGATCGCTCGAGAACTTCCCGGAGCCCGCCACATTCAAGATCGCCTTGCGCGCCCACTCGTCGGGATCGGCATATAGTGCGCAGAGCCGCTCGTCTGCCTCGAGGTACGACTTCAGGTCCGCCAAGTGCATGTAATGATCGCCACGCGTGAGCAACATTTCGCGCAAGGGCTCGAAGACGCCCGGCTCATATCGGCTGAAATAATCCGAGAAGATCAAGTCCAGCGCCTGACGGGTCTCGGGCTCGTTTTCGTAGTGCCAGTGCGGGTTGTACCACCCGCGACTGCCCATCACTTGCTCCGCTGTTAGACCGAACAGGAAGAAGTTCTCTTCGCCCGCCTCTGCGGCCATCTCAATGGTCGCGCCATCGCGCGTGCCGATCGTCAATGCGCCGTTCATCATGAATTTCATGTTGCTTGTGCCACTGGCTTCGTAGCCTGCCGTCGAGATCTGGTTCGAGACGTCACTGGCGGGGATCAGATGCTCCGCAAGCGAGACGCAATACTCGGGCAGGAGTATCACTTTCAGCCGCCCGCGCACTGCGGGGTCGCTGTCGATGGTTTCGGCCAGGTTGTTAATGAATTTGATAATCACTTTGGCGAGCCGGTATGCAGGCGCAGCCTTGCCTGCGAAAAGGAACGTCCGTGGGCGCAGGTTGAGCCCGGGGTCTTGCCGCAGCCGGTTGTAGAGCACTACGATCCGGAGTGCATTCAGGAACTGACGCTTGTACTCGTGGATGCGTTTGACCTGGCAGTCGAAGACAGACTCCGGATCAAGGGTCTGCCCTGTCGACCAGCGGAGCCAATCGCAGAATTGTCGCTTGGCATCTCGCTTGGCCTTGCGGAAGTCATCGCGGAAGCCACTGTCCTCGGTAAATGTTCTAAGCTTGCTTAATTCGCTTAAATCACCGATCCAGCCATCTCCAATGGCATCAGCGATGAGTCCAGAAAGCCCAGGATTGCATAGTTGCAACCAGCGTCGGGGTGTCACTCCGTTGGTCTTGTTGTTGAAACGTTCAGGAAAGATCTCTGCGAGGTCTTTCAGTGTCGTCTGGCGCAACAGGTTCGAGTGAATCTCTGCCACTCCGTTGGTGCTGTGGGAGCCTACGACCGCCAGATTGGCCATGCGAACCTTCTGGTCGGGGCCATCCTCGACAATGCTCACGCGCTCAATCCGATTTGTATCGCCTGGGAACCGCCCGCGAACATCGCCCAGAAAGCGGCGATTGATCTCGTAGATGATCTCGAGGTGCCTGGGCAACATCTCCTCAAACCACCTGACGGGCCACTTTTCGAGGGCTTCGGGCAACAGCGTGTGATTGGTGTACGCCAGCGTCTTCTGCGTAATACGCCAAGCCTCGTCCCATCCGAGTTGCACCTGGTCCACCAGAATTCGCATGAGTTCTGGAACCGACAGAGCCGGGTGCGTGTCATTCATCTGGATTGCCACTTTGTCGGCAAATAAGCTCCAATCCGAGTTGGAGCGTTGAAAGCGGCGCACCGCATCTGCCAATGAGCAGGCAACCAGGAAGTACTCCTGCATCAGGCGCAGCGCCTGTCCCATCACTCTGGAGTCGTCGGGATAAAGGACGCGCGTCAGGGTTTCGGCCGAGAGGGTCTGAGTAAACGCTTCTACGAAATCGCCGTGCGAGAACTCTTCAAAGTTGAAGTAGTCGGGCGCAGCTGCGGCCCAGAGGCGCAGCGTGTTGATCGTGGAACCGCCATATCCGATTACGGGGCGGTCGAATGGGATACCAATCAGAGTCGACGGACGGCCAGGCACGGGGCGCAGGCTGCCACCGCTGAGCTCGAATGAGCAGCCTAGGCTGACTTCCACCTTTTCGTTCGTTCGGGCGATCTCCCAGGGGTCAGGAGAACGGAGCCAGTTGTCCGGCATTTCCCGCTGCCATCCATCCTGGATGGATTGCTTGAAAATGCCATATTCATAGCGCAATCCGTATCCCATCGCGGGTAGCTGCATCGTTGCGGCAGATTCAATGAAGCATGCGGCCAATCGTCCAAGACCGCCGTTGCCCAGGCCAGCATCGGGCTCCTGCTCCAAGATCTCGACTAGGTTGAGTTTCTTATCCTCGATGAACTGGTTCGTGAGCGGGGCGAGCAGAAGGTTCGTAACGTTGTTTGCCAGTGAACGGCCGATGAGGAATTCCATCGAGAGATAGTAGAGCCGCTTGGGATTTCGTTCTTCGTAAGTCTTCTCGGTCAAGAGCCATCTCTGAGATAGAACGTCTCGCACCGACCGCGCAAGGGCCTCGAACCGGTCGCGCGCATTCGCGGCCGCAAGATCGACACCACTGTCAAACAGCAGGTGCCGTTCATACAGTGCTTCGTCCGTTCCGGAGAACCGTACCGGGCCACATCCGTATTGGGCAACGAGTTTCTCAGTATCCGGCAATGCCTGCCGTTTTGCTGCAGCCTTAGTGACCATAGTCGATTCCTTCAACGATTCTCCGTTTCCGCTCAAAAACGCTGGGTATACCTCGCCGCCGGCAAGTCAGAGCTGACCGGTCGCTATCGCGCTAGTCTGCTCGGACACTGACAACGGTGATTCCTTCATCTCTTTCGCTATATTGCGGGCTAAGTTGTAAGTAGCCCGCAAATTGCTGCCGAAGAAGCGAACGTCGCCGTTCACTGTGCGCTCGAGAACAACTTTGCCCTCGCGTGTGAGGAGCTGACTCCGCACCCTTAACTTTGTGGCGCCGCTCACGGTGGTTACTGCACGCCGCGTTTCGTCCCCAGGGGTGTATTTCTCAACCGTTGTCTTCAAGACCAACAAATTCGGAACTTCATTAGCCTTGCGGTCGCCGTCGCGGAAAACCTCTTTGAATTGCTTTGTCTTATTTAATTCTTCAAGAAGGTTTTCGTAGATCGCGACTTGAAAGGAATATGCGAGCTCTATGTCGCCGGGGTTGACGCTGTCCACTTGCACGCTCCATTGCATAGCGGAGCCGCTACTTGCATCGGCGGATTTCACCGCGGCAGTTTGGGCAGGTAGCCAAGCCGGAAATACCATGATCGTCATGATTGCGGCTATATAAATGATCGATAAAAACCGTCTACTTATTTTCATATCTGACCTCTGCAGTGCTTGGTTTCGTGAGCTTGTCTTCGTCAGAACCGGAAGGTACGCCTCGATCCACCAGTTCATTTCTTACGAGTTCACCTTGTCCTTTACTTAGTTGGAAGATCGCGCCGTGAACTCCTCCATCACTGTCCACATATTTCAGGGTCAGGGTGTCGTACTCTTTATGGGCGAAGAGACTAACGATTCGGCCACCACCGTACGGTGCCGCAACCTTACCCAACTTCATCGGCAATCCGCCGACTTGCTTGCTCTCTCCACCCAGAAAAACAGCCTGGATAGAAGTGATTCTTACCTCCGCGTAGGGCGTGGCGCCTTGCTGAAATTGCAACGCATCGCCTCGAATGGAGAGAGTTCCGTTGCAGTTGCTCTTTGTGTTTTCCAAACCCAGAAGGTGAGTGGCCCGAATGCTGAATGGTGCGCTCGCGTTTACTGGGGGAGCGGTGCTCTGGGCCAATGCGACTAGGCCGGAGCTGAACAATAGTGCCCAGACTCTGATGAGTGCGTGTCCGACGAAGTAACTGTTTCTATGGTTCCTTAGAATGAACAAACGATCCATCCTTCCTCCAAGCTCGAATCGATTTCCCAGATCGAGCTGGAACTCTTGCACAATTCCTGACACTCGGGCGATAGCACCGCGGTTCCCAGAGCGGACCACCACTCATGGCCAAGCGGCTACGATTTCCCCAGCTCACTCCTTGTCGTAAGGCCACTTCCAACCGCTAATCTCAGGGCTGTCGATGCCGTGCTCGTAAGCATGGCGTCTACATGCAATCTGGCTGTCGCGAAACTCCTCTTTAGCATGCGCGCCAATCCGCTGCAGTTTTGGGACGCGGTCAATTGCGTCGATAGCAAGACTGAACCGGTCCGTCTGGTTGTTAATTGCCAACTCCATCGGCGTGTTAATGTTCCCCTTCTCTTTGTAACCGCGCACATGCAGATTCCGGTGGTTGGTGCGGCGATAGGCGAGACGGTGAATCAACCAGGGATAGCCATGGAAGTTAAAAATGATCGGCTTGTCTACCGTGAAGAGAGAATCGAAATCCGCATCCGTCAAGCCGTGCGGATGTTCGCTGCTAGGTTGTAGCTTGAATAGGTCGACCACGTTGATAAATCGGATTTTCAGGTCAGCGAACCGGTTCCTGAGCAGCGTTATTGCAGCCAACGCCTCTTGGGTTGGGATGTCGCCGGCTGCAGCAAACACAACGTCGGGTTCCTGGCCTTCATCATTACTGGCCCAATCCCAGATACCGATACCCTTTGTGCAGTGGGTAATCGCGGCATCAATATCCAGGTACTGCAGATGGCGCTGTTTGTCCGAGACAATGACGTTGATGTAGTTTTCCGAGCGCAAACAATGATCTGCCACGGACAACAGACAATTGGCATCCGGCGGGAGGTAGATGCGGGTCACTGCGGCACTCTTGTTGAGCACTACATCCAGAAACCCTGGATCCTGGTGCGTAAAGCCATTGTGATCCTGACGCCACACGGTTGAGGTAATGAGAAGGTTCAGCGATGCGATCTTGCGGCGCCAAGATAAAGTGTTACAGATGGACAACCACTTGGCATGCTGATTAAACATGGAGTCGATCACGTGAACGAAGGCTTCATATGACGAGAGAAAGCCGTTGCGGCCCGTGAGCAAGTAGCCCTCGAGCATGCCCTCCATGGTGTGCTCGCTGAGCATTTCGACTACCCGTCCGTCCGAAGACAGTTCTGTTCCGTCACTATCCTCGGGGAAGCTTTCAGCGATCCAGAACTTCTTCGAAGCCTGGTAAATTGCGTCAAGCTTGTTGGACGTGTTCTCGTCTGGCGCGAAAACCCGAAAGCCGTTCATGTTCCATTTCATGATGTCCCGCAGAAACACACCTAGCGGCGGCACATTTTCTACTTCGAGGTTTCCCGGGCGCTCAATCTTGATGGCGTAATCGCGAAAGTCAGGTAACCGCAGTTTTTTCCTGAGCTCTGCATTCGCATGCGGACTGGCGCTCATGCGGCGCCGGCCTGACGGCATCATTTCGGCGAGTTCCGGTAACACCCTGCCATACTCGTCGAACAGTTCTTCGGGTTTGAGTGACCGCATCCAGTTCTCCAGAATGCGCAGGTGTTCCGGTTTAGTCTTGACGTCTGCCAACGGAACCTGGTGCGAGCGCCAGAAGCCTTCAATCCGGTGCCCGTCCACTTCCACCGGTGCACCCCAACCCTTCGGTGAACGCAACACTACCATCGGCCAGCGTGGCCGACTGGCAACGCCCGTCTTCCGGCACTCTTGCTGATGCGTCTTGATGTCGGCAAAGCAACGCTCAAGCGTCGCAGCCATCGCCTGATGCATGCTGTCGTGATCGGATCCCTCCACGAAGTAGGGATTCCAGCCATACCCGCGTAACAGGTCTTCCAGCTCTTCGTGAGTAATCCGTGCCAGCAGGGTCGGGTTGTTGATTTTGTATCCGTTGAGATGAAGTATGGGTAATACGGCCCCATCGCGAATGGGATTCAGAAACTTGCTGATGTGCCATGAGGTCGCGAGCGGGCCGGTCTCGGCCTCGCCGTCACCCACGACCGCCGCCACGATCAGGTCGGGATTGTCAAACGCGGCTCCGCAAGCATGCGAGAGGACATATCCCAGCTCACCTCCTTCATGAATCGAACCCGGCGTTTCTGGGGTACAGTGGCTGCCAATACCGCCGGGGAATGAGAACTGCTTGAAGAACTCTCGCAGGCCTTTCTCATCCTCGCTTTTCTCCGGATAGATTTCACTGTACGTGCCCTCCAGATAGATAGGCGCTAAAACTCCCGGCGCCCCGTGTCCTGGGCCTGCGAGAAAAATCATCTCGAGATCGTCTCTCTTTATAAGACGACTCAGATGGGTGTAGATGAAGGCGAGCCCTGGGCTTGAACCCCAATGGCCGAGCAGCCGGCTCTTGATATGTTCTGGTTTTAGCGGCTCCCGTAGGAGAGGATTCGCCTGGAGGTAGATCATTCCTAGCGCAAGGTATTTGCACGCGCGCCAAAAAGCATCGATTCTGTTCAACTCATCGGCGCCTAGCGGCGCACCTGCAACGGTTGATCGTGCAATCCCTTCGGCGCTCAGTGGTCCGGCTAGTTTTTCAGTTCCTGTTAGCGAGGTCATTTTTCATCCTTACTCGTCTTTGTGCTCTTCCGACACTTTGGGGTTCAGCAAGGCGTCCGCCTTCGTCGTGGTTCAACACTCATCCACAAAGTGATTGCACGCTTCTCTCAGTTGACAGCTTGCAAGCTCCAGCATTGCTCTCTGCCTCTAAGTTGCAACTCGCGTTGAATTTGTTCGATTTCCGCCGCTTCGTTTGCAGTCATTGCGAAGTCACCGGCGAGGATTATGTACAGCATGTCAATGAGTGTGTCAGTCGGGATGTTCATCAGTTCTCCGAGCATGGCCTACTCCCTTGGAGCAATTTGAAGATCGCATTTCGTATTCGCAATCCGGCTGCCAGAAGTGGCCAGTTGTAAGTGGATGAAAATACCTATCTACCAATTGGATCGGTAGCTCCGACACAGACATCGAATGACCTGCCAAGGGCACTAGACCGAATTTGGGCAGCAAGCCGAAGTTTGTCCCAGCCGCCGGCCTGTACTTGGAGTGGCCATAAATCAATCTGCGATAGCTTAATTACGGCTTTTCGGCGGGCGTTTGCTGAACCTGAATGGTGGGGATCCGATCCGCCTTCGTCGTATCAACCGAGACGATTCCAAAATTCCCGTTCGAGTCGCGCGCTCGAATGGTTACTGTCGACTGTTCTCCCGAAGTTCCGGGAACCATCCTGCCGTCGACCAATACGGACAAGCGGAGACCCGAGCCGGGATCGCCCGGATTGGCCTGTTCGACTTTTTGTTCGGTTGCTCGCTCACCCGTGGAACTCGAGGTCGCGGTACTGGTTTTGCGCTCAACGAGGTGCAGGCTACCGTCCCGCGTGGTACCCGGGACATCGATGGAATAGCTTTCCACGACGCTGCGTTTTTCTCCGGAAGTGCTCTCGGATTCCCGGCTCACGACCTGAGAGACTTCGCCTAGCTTTCCCTCCGCATCGGGCCGAAATACTCTCTCCTCGATTTTGCGGTCTTTGGCTTCTTGCTTCGTAGTATTTTGCCGTGTCTCGCTCAGTTGCCACTTTCCGTTACCGTCCGGAAGCCATGTGGTTTTTTCAATTTCCACTCTATCGTTCGCGGCTCGCTTGCGCAGTTCGTGCGTCTTGAAAGCCGGAGCTAAACCGCCGTTGGCGCTGGGGAGCATCACAGTAGTGTTTGCTTCTTCCAGATCCTCCCCGATCTTTTTCGTCTCCACGATTTCGCGCTGAACTGGTTGAGGCCTTCCATTGACATCAGGATTCGAGGTCACGCGTGTCACATTCGAGTCGCCGCCGGGCAGAATGTGTTTCTCTTCTTCGGTTACTTGCACGAGGGCTTTCATCCCATTTGCGTTTTGACCGAACGTACGTGTCGTGGTCCGTACGGTAGTGGCGTCTACTTGCAGGGTTTCCCTTTCGACGTCCTGGTAAGCTTCGAAATGTCCATCGGTCCCGCGGATCTCGACCGATCGCTTGTCCAACATCCGGTTGCCATTCTGGCTATGGCTCTCGATGATGCGAACGGGAATGCGTTGAGGACCTAAATTGTCGCTCTTCAAGTCCGTTGTGGCTGTCCACGCCGTCGTCGGCTCCTCCGCAGTTCGGGAATCCGATGTCTGCGCAAATACGCTCGGACAAAAACCAGATGTGATCACGAGGAGTACACAGCCGAAAACAACTACACTTGCCGCGCGACAGCCGTCGCCGGATGGAAGTGCAACCGATGCAGATCCTGCATAAGTATTCGAGGTCGGCATGCCTATCGGTCAACCACCCATCGCATTTGGGGCCTGCTGATTTCCTTTTGTGTCGTCTACCAGAGCCCAGTTCATATGTAGAGGATTGAATTCGGCCTCATACTTCTCCTGAACTGGAGGGCAGATGTCAAAGCGACCGCTTTGCACGAGTGAGGCGCTGGTCGCCGCTGCCTGCGCAGCTAGTCTTGAGGAGCACATGGTCCTTCCTCCTATCTCGGAACTGCCTATTGAGAGATGTGCCTTCTCTTCTTCACCGATCGTCGATCCACGAGTCCGAGATGCCGCCTTCATGTTTGGTCCTATCTCACACCCAGGGAGGTAGAAATGAAGGACGGTTCAACTGCGGCCGTGCTCTTCGACAATTCGGAGTCGATCATCGACGCAATCTGTTCCCCAACCAGGGGATCATTCTCGATTTCGTGATGTGGCTTATTCAGGTGGCGCGCAATCCAGGGATAGTTGTCGCAATTGATTCGACGATGCTGATACGTTATCGAAATCGAACTTGAACTTGCCGCCAACTCTGCTCCCACAACGCCCCGCATTCACCGCATCCCAAATCAGCCCACCTCGACAGCGTTATAGCGCTCCGGGAGAATCCGTCGTGCCAGCTGGGTTGATCTCGACATCGCTATCAAACACAACAACCCCATGCCCTTCCAGAAAAGGGACCGGGCTCGTCGGCATAATCCCAGGGCCAATCCCGGGGCGCCTGTAATGCCGAGCAGCCGAGTGAGAATTATGTTTCCGGCCTCATAGGTCCCGAAGTTTCCGGGATTCAATGCACCAACGACATTGATTAACTTGGTGAGGGCTTCAAGTACGAAGGCCCCAAGAAGTCCCGTCCTGGCGCCCATAAAGTGCAACAGAAGATAAACTTCCAGGATTGCCATACCATGACATAGCAAGTTCAGAATGAGGCTTGCCCAGAAGGCTTTGGGCGTTTCGTGGTAAAAGCTGAAAAGATTCCTCTCGGCGGAGTCGATGACTGATTGCTTGGCATCGAGCCACTTCTTAAACCACGGCAAACTCCCAATCGCGTGCGCAGCGCCGGAGAAAACCGGCCAGCGCCTCCGAAAAGCCATTGCGGTCAATACAAGCAGTGCCAGTAAGAGGCCTGTAAACAGGAACGCATACAGCCGCCAAGTCCCAGAAAGCGATAGCAGGAAAAGAGCGGTAAGAATTCCGGTTGCGCACACCAACGCCGAGGTCACAACGTAAAGACCACGATCAAGCGTTACCGACGAAACGCTATCGGCGACCGGCAGCGCGGAACCCAACAAATACACTCGCGCAGTCTCGCCGAGTACTTGACCAGGAAGACCGAAGCTTCCTATGGCCTCTGACACCAGCCGAAGGCCGAACGTACGGGCGAACGAAACATCGCGGAGATCGCACAGAAATGTGAGCCGCCACGCCAACGTCTTTGTAAGATGAGCGATCCCTCCCAAAGCGATAACCAGACCCAGCCCCCACCCAACGGTCTTTACCTGATCGACCACTCTGGAAAGTCCGGTTCCAAGTATCAGAGAGACCAGCAAAGCGACACCCAGCAGTACGGGAGTAAACCGGAATATCTGCTGTCGCCAGCGAACATTAGCCATTGATGCCCCTTCCGCGCTCACCAGCTCCTTTTCAATAGCTTGCGAGGGCTCGAAATCAGTGCTTACCTCGGCTTGTGAATTTTCCCAAGATGAACTCCTGGGCCAGACTGCCGACGACATGCAGACCCATGTCAATTCCAAAGGTCTGGAATACGTGCCCCGCAGTGCGATCTGAACTAGGGTAGTAAGCGGTAGAAATTGAATATCCAATTAAGCTGCCGCCCCACTGAGAGTAATTCGGCTGCCATGCGCCGTTATCTCCCTTACAGACAATTGGAGCCAACATGGCATGAAGAGCCCGAGACTTCTTCGTACCGCTGCCTTGGTAGAAATAGCGAGGATCCTGATGCAGAAGCGATGGCAGAATAGCGTTGCTGATCAAGCTTCCGGTAACGGCATCGGCGAAGCCAGCTCCCAACCGCTTGCCATATCCTTTCGCACCTTGATTCCATTCGCTAGGATTGTCACGAGCCTGTTGGACGCCAGCCCACGCAGCCGTGCGGGCGAAGAAAAACGGATTGGTGAGGCTTTTGTATGCCAGGTGGAACTTCATGCTCGTGGTAAGAGGCTCGGGGTGAGGTTCGTACACCACATACATATTCGGTATGAAACTTAAAACGCGCTGCTGTTCCTCAGCTCTGAGCTGTTGCGCAGCAACTTCCGTCGACGAATAATTTACGGTAACTGCCCGCTGCACAGCCAGAATGCGGAGTTTGATGTCGCTTAGCGTTTTGTCTTGCCCGGGTTCGACTGTAATGGACGAACTCCAGTCAGCAAATCCTTCAGCAGTGACAGTGACCTGATAGGCGATTTCCGCCGGGGCCTGGTCGAATACAAAGGCTCCATCGTCCTTTGTTACAACTGTGAGCCGATCGCCCGTCGGCCCGTGAAGGACTATTGTGGCACCGGGAATCGGATCGTCGCTGGTATCGACCACGGTACCGAGGATCCTTCCTGTTTTTGTATTTGGCGCTTCAGCCGGCTGGGCCGAGGCCGGTCCTACAAGGGTCATCCCGCCCAGGACGATCAGCCCCAACATGTGTGTTAGTGTCCGGAGCATTGCCAAAGGCCGCTTAGGTGAGGCATATGTTTTGTTTTGCATCGTCGATATTCCTAGCTCGTGGAAAGGTTGAAGTTAATCGTGATCCGGGAGTCCACTTCCACCGGTTCTCCGTCGATCATGTACGGCTTGTAACGCCATTGCCTCACGGCATCGATAGCGGCTTGCGTGAGTATTGGTAAACCGCTCTCGACTCGCACATCCCTTACGCTGCCATCCGTGCCGATCACGGCCATCAGCACTACTGTTCCTTCAATCCGCGCCCGACCAGCCTCCGGCGGATACTGCGGCGCAACGTCGTGGATCAAGTTCGCCTCCGCTACCCGGGAGGCGATACGCATTCTCTTAACCGGCGTCTGCACGGGCGATTTCGCAAGGACTGGAACGCTTGGCGCGCTATTTAGCATTTCGCTAAACGCTCCGCCGGGAACTCCGCCGACCATTCCACCGGGAACTCCGCCGGTCACTCCGCCAGTTGTGGCGACCGGCGGTGGCGGCGCTTCTTGCATCTTATGCACTGGTGCGGTAATGCCAGTGCTTGTCGGGGTGTATGTGGACGCGAGCTTAGGCGCCTGAAGCTTTGTTGCATTGCTGCCCGCGGCCGACGGCGGCTGTAGGTACAACATCGTCAGCGTTTCCCTCTTGGGGAGTGGATCCGTGTGAAACAGCGGAATGACAACTACCGCCAGCAGGAGGACCAACTGCAAAGCCAGCGCTCCAACTGTCGCCCATGGATTTCGCCGTCGTGACTTCCCCGATGCAATTAGACTTTCGCGAAATATGTCGCCAGTTTCTCCTCCTTGCAGGCTGGAAGAGGCAGAAGACCGTTTTTCCTCCTCCGGCGGCAATGCGGGAAGCCGCCAATCAGTTCGCAACCCTGGTCTCCCAAGAGACGGGTATGCAATGCGATGAACTAAGTCGGAAGGGTGGTCACAGGTTGCCATAGCGCATTTGATAAAAGCATTTTGGGGGCCAAGTGGAACTTCTTGTAGGCGAGGGAAATGGACTATTCAATCGCATTGCGTGTGCCCACATGAGGGCAGCTGCCTTCAAAAGGTCATAACCAGATGCAGGTCTGGGCACGGACTGTTACGCAAATTCGTTCTGTCATGTCGAAGTCGAAAGAGCAAAGGTCGACAGCCGTGGACCAGATCCCTTGTACCCTTGCTCTGTGCGCTATTTCTGCTTTGATTACGGTGCTCTCAACTGTGTCCAGGAAAGAGAAATGGAGGATCGTCGGCGCATTCTTTGTGGGTTCTGTTCCCCGGATCACCGAAGGATCCACCATCTGCGGGACCAACGTGAGATTGCGCGAACGCCCGGCGGGGTACTTTGTGCTTAGGTGTGATAGCCAAGACTTGACCTTGCAGGACATCCTGTCGAATGGGGTCGCTACTGTCAGGCAGACCCTTAGGCGGTGTTCAACGCAATGGCTGCTGAGAGGGGAAGAAACGGCGCAAGCTTGTGCTAAAGCCTGGTTACGAACAGTTGACCAGCATCCGCCTGCAACGGATGCCTTCACTCCTCCTGGTCAGAATACGGCTGGAGCCGGGCAATACATGGAAACCAGGTTGGCTGAGACGACAAGCATCTTTCTTCGGGCAGTCCTATGGCTGGCCGTTGGCCCCTTTGGGGACGTGCGAAGTGATCCGCTTCAGAACGAATTCCCCGATCAGATTCCTCACCGCGCTCTCGCCAATGCCCGCCAAACCATTGAATACGACTAGCGAAGCTCCGCGATCGGAAGAAGGATAATAAAGATTCGAAATGGCTGCCGCGGAGAATTTGCCGAGCACGCTCGAGTAATTTGGCTTCCACCGCCCGTCATCACCTCTTGCAATCACGGCCGCAGATATCGCGTACAGCGCGCGCGAGCGGATATTGCCCTTCCCCTTGTAGAAATAGCGCGGGTCTTGATGAAAGATCGAAGGGTAAACAGCTCTGCCCAGCAGGGTGCCAGAGACGTTATCCGCCAACGCAGCGCCGAATCGCTTTCCATACCCTTCTATCCCGCCACCATACTCCGGGAAGGCGTTGTTATATTGCTGCACACCTGCGATTCCCGCCACGGTCAAGAACGAAACCGGATCGATGAGTGAACGGATGCTTAATTGAAATTTCTGTTTCGCTTGCATTGGCGGCGCATTCCAGTCATATGTGCTGTAAAAATTGGGAATGACGCCACCGATGCGCTGCTGTACCGCGATCTGCACCTGCTCCTCAGCCAGTTCCTCCTTGCTTCCAGCAGTCACGGTCACACTGGTGGTCCCACCAGCCA
>Ga0210395_10001925_pt1 | contig 16188 bp, 13 predicted proteins | sample IncBWH4OmetaG_FD_150861 | JGI IMG/M metagenome (GOLD analysis project Ga0210395, IMG submission 150861) | Forest soil microbial communities from Barre Woods Harvard Forest LTER site, Petersham, Massachusetts, United States - Inc-BW-H-4-O ... | reverse complement strand
GCGTGTGACAACTGACAGCGCTTCGATGTCCCGGGATGTCCCGATATGAGGGAGGACCAATGCGTCCAAGAACCGGCATCGCCGCGTTCGTGACAGTGCTGAGCGCCGCCGGGGTGCTCGCGGCCGCCACGGCGGCGGGTGCCAGCGCCGCCCCGGCAGCGGCGGGCGGCCGTTACCTGAAACCTGGCGACCTGCTCGTCAGCGAGAGCTACTACGCCAACGACCCGAACATCGTCGCGGGCACGACCCAGCTGCCGCCCGGGTGCACCACTGGGTGCGCGACCGCGGTCGCGAACGGCAACTACCCGTACGTGTTCAACAACGACACGGTGGACGGGAGCTTCGGGGTTACCTCGCGGCTCTACCTGCGCGAGCTCAGCCCGTCAGGCGGGACCGTGGGCGTCATCCCTGTCCCGTCCAGTCAGCTGAACACCAGCTTCTCCTCCAAGTCGGAGGGCGCGCTCAACCTGTCGACGGACGGCAAGTACGTCACCTTCATCGACTACTCCGCCGCGCCCGACACGGTCGACGCGTCGAACGGCAACACCCCCGGCGTTGTCGACCCGACCAATCCGGTCTCCGACTCCTACTACCGGACGGTCGCCCAGCTTGGCGAGGACGGCAAGTTCACGTTCACCGCGACCAACGACTACAGCGGCAACAACGGCCGCGCGGCGATCGCCGCCGACGTTAACGGTCAGCAGGAGTACTACACCGTCGGCAACGCGGGCAACGGCAACAACCCGGAGCCGCAGGGCGTCGTGACCGGCGCCGGCGTGCAGATCGTGGCGCCGTCTACCGCGAACCTGTACGACCAGACGGCGGGCCAGCCCGCCCCGATCGGCTCGTTCAACGTGACCGAGCTCGGCGACGCGGCCGACAAGTCCGCCAAGGACAACAACTTCCGCGGCCTGACGATCGAGAACAACGTGCTGTACTTCACCAAGGGCAGCGGCAGCAACGGCGTCAACACCGTGTACTACCTCAACACCAGCGGCACCGCGTGCACCGGCGGCGTCGGCCTGCCCGCGGCCGGCGCGACCCTGCCGACCGCGTCCATCGCGTCTTCGTACAACTCGGACTCCACGGACAAGAAGCCCAACCCCAGCCTGACGGACGACAACATCTGCATCCTGAAGGGCTTCCCGACCGACCTGGCCAAGGGTGCGACCGACTCGTCGGACTACCCGTTCGGCATCTGGTTCGCGTCGCCGACCGTGCTGTACGTGGCCGACGAGGGCGCTGGTGACGCCACCTACGCCAACGGGTCCTACACCGCCGACGCCGCGTCCACCACGGCCGGCCTGCAGAAGTGGGTCTACAACGCAACGGCCGGTGAGTGGCAGCTCGCCTACACCCTGCAGAACGGCCTCAACCTCGGCACGCCGTACACGGTGGCCGGCTACCCGACCGGCATCAACTCGGTGACCGGACTCCCGTGGGCGCCGGCCACCGACGGCCTGCGTAACATCACCGGCCGGGTCAACCCGAACGGCACCGTCACCATCTGGGCGGTCACCTCGACCGTCAGCGGCGGCGGCGACCAGGGCGCCGACCCGAACGAGCTGGTCTCGGTCACCGACAAGCTCGGCGCGAGCGCGCTGCCGGCGAACGAGCTGTTCCGCACCGTGGTCGCCCCGGCCTACGACCAGGTCGTGCGCGGCGTGTCGTTCACGCCGGGCACCGGTGCGAACAACCACTAACTGGTAACCCCTAACCCGGTAACCCGGTAACCCGGTAACAAGCGACTGCGCCCGGCCGGTGAGCATAGCGCTCACCCGGCCGGGCGCCTTCCGTCGCAGTGACGCAAGGCACATAAGAAGGCGCATGTCACAATGGAATACGAGCACTTAACGCGTGTTGGTCAGTCGTGACGGTGCGCGGATGCACCGTCACTCAAGTCGGTACACCTGCTCGTTTTCGACCGGAATCATGCGCCTGCCTAACTTCCTTACCGAAAACCGCGACTTCCGTCCCACGTCCCGCAACCTGCGCGCCGCCCAGCCGACCGCGGCCTACATCACGCGGCTCACTCTCACTGCCACCTTCGCGTACCTGCTCGCGACGCACATCCCGGCCGGCACCGGACCGCCCGGTGCTCGCACCGCTCACCGCGCTGCTGGTGCTGCAGGCGAGCCTGTACCAGACGATCCGGCACGCCTTCGGCAAGGTGCTGAGCGTGACCGCCGGCGTGCTTCTCGCGGTGGCCGTCACCTCGTTCATCGGCTTCTCCTGGTGGCAGCTCGGGCTGGTGATCGGGGCGGCGCTGGCCGCCGGCTGGATTTTGCGGCTGGGCGACGACCTGCTTGAGGTGCCGATCAGCGCGATGCTGATCTTCGCCTCGGCCGGACCGCACGCCGCCGCGAGCGGGCGGATCGTGGACACCCTCATCGGCGCGGCCGCCGGGCTGGCCGGCGGCCTCGTCTTCGCCCGGCCGCAAGTGCAGCAGGCTCGGCCGCGGCACCGAGGGGATGCCGGCCGCCGAGGTCGCGCTCCGCTTGCATAACGGGATGAGGTAGCCGCCGCGGACGGGTTACTCGCCGTCGGCCTGGATCTCCGCCCACAGCGCCCGGTAGGCCTTGGCGGCCGCGCTGTTCGGCGCGAAGACGGTTACCGGCGCCCGCTCGACCGACATCGTCTCGATGACCGACAGCGCCGGGATCGCCGTCGCGGCCACGTCGGAACGCTCCGCCGACAGCTGTTCGGCGATCTCGCGGTGCAGTTTCTTGCGACGATCGACCATCGAGAAGAAGGCGAACAGCTCGGGGCGATGACCGTTGAATTCGTCAACAAAACCTGACAATTGATCAAGCGTTCGCACAGAAAGTGTTGTTGGGATAAGTGGAACGACGACCACGTCGGCGGCGTGCAGCACGTTCTCCGACACCAGGGAAACGGACGGCGGACAGTCCAGGAACACCGTGTCGTACTCGGCCGCCAGCGGCGCCAGGAGCTTGGACAGCTTGCGGGCTGGCTTGCCGCCCGGGGCGTCGCCCGAGCCGTGTTTCGCGGCACTGGCGTCGCCCGCGCTGCCCAGCAGCAGGTCCATGTTCCGGTACGTGAAGTCCGCCGGGATGAGATCGAGGTTGTCGAAATCCGTCCCCTTGATGGCCTCGTCCAGCGGGCGCGTGCCCCGGATGAGCGCGCCGCCCTTGACCTTCGGCTTCACCCGGAACATGAAGCTGGCCGCGCCTTGCGGGTCGAGGTCCCACAGCACAGTGCGCAGTCCGCTCTCGGCCGCGAGGTAGGCAAGGTTGACCGCGGCCGTCGTCTTCCCGACGCCGCCCTTGATGTTGTATGTCGCGTAGATCCGCATGATGGGTGTCTTTTACCTCTGCCCTTACCCGGCCGTACCACGGAGCAGCAGCGCCATCCGGCGCTGCCCGTCGATGTCGGCGAAGGCGCTGAACCGCCGCTCGAAGCCGGCCCGAGCGGCCCGCTGCCGCGCCGCCAGTCCCGCCGTCACCTCGCCCATCGCCAGCAGCGTCACCGCTGGCGCCTCACCGGCCGCCAGCATCGCGGCGGCCAGCGCCCGGATCTCGCCGATCTGCACCTCGGTGTCCTGGAACTCCCCGAGGACGTCTTGCAGCCGCTTGAGATCACCCACCACCTTCCCGGACACGGCCGGATCGTACAAGGGGGCGAAGAACTCCAGCGCGTACCGCAGCTCCTTGGCTCGCTTGCGCAAGTCGTGCAGGGATTCCGCCGGCGAGTCGGGGGTGATCGCCACGCCGCGCTTGACGACCTTCTCGAAGGCCGCGCGGGTTCGCTCGGCGGCAAGGGAGCCGGCGGTCTCCCCCGCGGCTTTCCCGGATGATCCCGAACGAACCGTAGCGGCTGTTTTCCCGTTGACCGGCGCCTGCTGAAGGGCGGTAAGCCGGGTCCGCCAGTCCCGGGTCAGGGTGGTGAAGCGCTGCGAGCGCAGGCCGCGGGTGAGCGCGCGGAATTCCCGCCGCCGCCGCTGCTCGAGGAAGACGCGGAACGGCTCGAGGTCGTCCGGCTTAGCGGCGGCGAGCGTGGCGGCGGTCAGCTCGAAGTCGAGCAGGTGCACGTCCAGGTCGCGGGTCGGCGTCGTCATGTCACCGACCCACTTGAACTCCGCGGCGAAGAACGCGAGCTCGTCCGCGGTCAGGCCCTTGCGGCCGGTGAGCGCGTCGCCGAAGAGCTTCAGCGCGCTGCGGGTGCGCCGCACGCTCACCCGCAGGTCATGCAGGAACTCGGTGTCGGTGTCCGCGAAGACTCCCGTGACGTTCGCGTCGACCGTGTCGAGCAGGCGGAGCAGGATCGTGGCCGCCGCCCGGGGAGCCGGCATGGTGTCCGTGATGGCGGCGTCGATCTTGTTCGAATAGCCGGCCGGGGAGTGCCCGCCGGCCCGCAGCGCGGCGGCGAACACCGGCTCGGTAGCCGGCGCGATGCCGGGCCCGCTGCCCACCAGGCGGCTGGCCCGGCGCGCCTCGGTCTGATAGCCGCGGACCTCGGTGACGGCCAGCCGCGGCGGCAGCGGGCGGGGCTCGGCGCCGGGGACCGAAGGGTGCTCGACGACCAGCCGGGCGACCGTCTTGTCGTCGGAGTTGAGCAGCCGGTAGGCGGTGGCCACCGTGGTCACGGTGACCATGGGGAGCAGCGCGCGGGGCGCGACGAGCCCGGCGATGCGGTCCGCCACCGGACCGTCGGGCAGGTCACCCAGCAGGTGCGGGCGGGACGGCTGAAAGCCGGTCACCGGCTGCGCGGTCACGACGTCACCGGCCGTCAGGCGCAGCTCGCCGCCGCGGCGGGCGGTGGCGAACTCAAGGCTGAGACCGGCACGGTACAGCCGCCAGTCGAAGGTATCCAGCCAGGTCAGCCTGCGGGTACCACCGTCGGTCCGGCTGCCGGGCCTACTTCCGTGCTCGGGCCGCACGGTGAACTCGGCCGCGAGCGACGCGAGCACACCCGCGACAGCGTCGTCCCCGGTTTGCCCGTCGTCCCCCGAGGCAATAAAGCCGGCCAGGCCAGGTGTCATCGCAACTCCTTTCCCGGCGATCACTGGTCCCCTATTTAACCATAAATTCACCCAAATCAGGTAATAGAATTCATCCTCTATTAACCTCAAGTTCACCTTATTGTGTGGCTGCCTGGTTTCAACCCGTTACTGGCCACGGATAGCCGGTGACGGCGAGGATGTCGGCCGGGTACGGCATGCCGGACTGCGTACCCGGCCTGGCGGCGGCCGCGGCGCCGGCCGCCGCCGCCGCGGTGACCGCCTCCACGGGCGGCACGCCGGCGGCGAGCGCGACCGCCAGTGCGGCGGTGAACGTGTCACCGGCGCCCACGGAATCGACGGCGTGGACAGTGAAACCCGGGACCGTTATCTCAGCGAATTCTCCGCCGCTTCCCGGACGGTCCGCGCTATCGCGCCGGGCTCGCGGGCCGCGGTAGGCGGCGCCGGCCGACCCGGCCGTGACCACGGCACTGCCCGCGCCGGCCGCCACCAGATCGGCCGCGCCCTTGGCGGCCTCCGCGAGGCCGGCCACCGGCCTGCCGAGGATCGCGGCCGCCTCCGACTCGTTCACCACGAGCCAGTCGGGGCGCAGGGCGATGAGTTCGGCCGCCTCCGGCACGGCGGGCGCCAGGTTGAGCAGTCTGATCAGCCGCGCTCCGGGGGCCGGCCCGGTACTGGCGAGCGCGACGCGGATGGCCGGGGCGGGGATCTCGGCGCTGATTACCAGGACGTCGGCCTGGTCACGGGCCGCCACGGCGTCGGCCGCGCCGACCTCGCGGTTGGCGCCGGGCGCGACCGTGATGGTGTTCTCACCCGCGCGGTCCACCGTGATCATGGCGATACCCGTCGGTGCGCCGGGCACGGCGCGCACCGCACTGTCGTCGACGCCCTCGGCGCGCAGGGCAGCGCGCAGCGCCCGGCCGAAGTCATCGTCGCCCACGCAGCCGACCATGCGGACGGCCAGGCCGGCGACGCGGCCGAGGCGCGCGGCGGCCACCGCCTGGTTGGCGCCCTTCCCGCCGGGAGCGACCAGCGCCGCGCCACCGAGCACCGTCGCGCCGGGCGCGGGCAGTGCGGGCACCGTCACGGAAATGTCCACGTTCAGGCTGCCCAGCACGGTCAGTCGCGCCGCGAGAACCATCTACGCACCGTACTCCGCCCGCGCTTGGCGGCACAGACCCATAAATCCGGCTCTCATAGCGGCCCGATTCCGGGGTAGCCGTCCGTGAAATGCGGCCGTCGCCCTAGAACCCCGAGTGGCTACCGCTCGTATTCCAGATGTGCGAACAATGCGTGACTTAAAGCTCGCTCATTGCGAAAGACGCGGGCCGGACAGGAGCTGGTATGGAGAATACCGAGGCGGACGCGACGAGGGTGCTTCCGGTTGTCCGGCGGCGAAGGCTCGCCCCGATCAGGTACGCGCACAGCGGTGTCGGTCCGGCTGTCGGCCCGGCTGGCGGTCCGGCTGGCGGTCCGGCTGTCGGTCCGGCTGGCGCGCGGTGGTCGCCGACGGGCGACGCCGGGAAGACGTCAGCCGGCCGGGCAAGCACAGTCGACGTGGTCGACGAGGCGGCGGCGGAGAGGACGGCCGCGTTCCCGGTGGTGGGCGCGGCCCGGGTCCAGCCGACGGAGCGGGTCCGGCTGGCGGACCGCGTCCGCCGGGCGGGAGGCGCCCGGCTCACGGAGCGAATCCGGCTGGCGGGGCGCGGTCGCCCGCCGGAGGTCGCGCACGAATAACGGGCGGCGGCCGGTCAGCCAGTTCGGCGGGGCCGCCCGGTCAGGCGGGGCGGGCCGGGGCGGGGCGGTGCCTGGCCGCCTGCACTGAGACGGCGGTGGCGGCCAGCGCGGCCACCGCCGCGGTCAGCATCGCCGCCCGGTCACCGGTGATGCCCGCGATGCCGCCCGGCACCGACTCGGCCACCGCGGGCAGCAGTGCCGCGCCGACCGCCGCGCCGACCTGACGGCTGGTGTTGATGACCGCGCCTGCGAGGCCTTGCTCGCCGTCGGCGAGTTCGCGGCTGGCGAGCACGATCGAGCCGAACGCGGTCCCCGCGCCGCCGAACCCGACGAGGGTCAGCACCGTAAACAGCGGGCTGTACCCGGTGGCGGGCAGCCGGGTGAGCACCGCGAAGCCGACGGTCGCGGCGGCGCCCGCGAGGACGAGGACGCGCCGGACGCCTAGCCGGCCGGCCAGCCACGGGCCGAGCAGGCCCATGGACAAGCCGGCCAGTCCCTGCGGTGCGATGACCAGTCCGGTTTCCAGCGGGCCGAAGTGCAGTGCCTGCTGGAAGTACAGCGAGAGCACGAGCAGTTCGCCGCCGTTCCAGACGCCGAGCAGGAAGGCGAGGGACGCGCCGTTACGGAGTCCGGGGCGCAGCAGCAGGCGCGGCCGGATCAGCGGCTCCGGATGGCGGGCCTCGGCCACCATGAAGCAGGCTCCGGCGACGACGGCCGCGACGAGCGCCGCCACGACGGGGCGCGACGTCCAGCCGAGCGAGTCCCCCTGAGAGATGCCGAACACCGCGAGGGCGACCGCCGCTGTGATCAGCACGGCGCCCCGGACGTCCAGCCGCGCGCGCCGCCGGCCGGGAACCACCAGTGCCGCGCCGGGGACGTCGCGCAGGACACGCGGCACCAGCAGTGCGGCGGCGAGGCCGACGGGCACGTTGACGAGGAAGACCGAGCGCCAGCTCGTCCACTCGACAAGCACCCCGCCAAGCACCTGACCGGACACGAAGCCGACCGAGGCCATCGAGCCGTACAAGCCGATCGCCCGGGTCCGCCGTGGCCCCGGCGGGAAGCTCGTGGTGATCAGCGAGAGGGCGGCGGGGGCGATGAGCGCCGCGCCGGCGCCTTGCACCACCCGCGCCGCCAGCAGCAACGCGGGGTCGACGGCAAGCCCGCCCGCCAGCGAGGCCAGCGAGAACACCACCAGGCCGACGACGAACACACGGCGGCGGCCCAGCAGGTCAGCGGCGCGTCCGCCGAGGATCAGCAGCCCGCCGAACGCGATCGCGTACCCGGTGACCACCCACTGCACGACCGAGGTGTCCACCCGGAACTCGCGCTCGATCGATGGCAGCGCGATGTTCACGATCGTGAAGTCAAGGACAACCATGAAGGAAGCGACGAGGATGAGGGCAAGCCGCCAGCCCTGACGCGCTTCGGTGTGCATGTCTCGCTCGTCCTGGGTAGGGACAACGGGTGACTCCGGGTCGGGCACACCCCCGACGATCGATGACGACACCCCCCGGAGGCAATGTTCCGCTCGTCACACTCCCCGTCTCCCACCCCCAATCTCCCCCAGTCAGCCTTCGACGCGCACTGCCCGCCGGACCGGCAAGCACCCCAACCGGACGGCCTAACTGGACGGCGAGCGCAACGCGACATATCTTGTTATCAGGAGGCAATCATGAACGAGCTTGAGCGACGACTCAAAGAACTGGCCGCGCGTCTCACCCACTGGTGGGGCTCAGAATCCAAGACGGCCAGGCACCGGCAGCGGCGCGCCGAACGCGCCGCCAACCTCCGCGCCGAGGCCAGCGCCCGGGCGCAGCAGGCGGCGAGCAAGCTGCAGGACTTCCGCGAGAGCGAGCGCGGCCAGCGGGCCGCGAGCGCGCTGAACGACTTGCGGGACAGCGGCCCGGCCAAGAAGGCCGAAGCGGTCATCCAGGACCTGCGCGCCAGCGACGCCGGCCAGAAGGCGGAGAACGCGTTCGCCGATCTGCGCCAGCGGGAGCCGCTTAAGAAGGCCGAGGAAAGCACGCGCAAGGTACTGCACGACCTGTTCTCCGGCGGCGCCCCAGGTTCCGGCGGCGATGGCGCCTCCGGCGCCGGTGACCCGGCAGGCGACACCCCCGCGTCCTGACCCCGGGGCGCGGCGGACACGCGGGAAAATCAGTTGCGGCTGACCGCCCGCGGGTGCAAAGCTGCACGCGCACACAGGTAGGTCGCCGGCCACGCAGTGGCCGGCTAAGCGAAAGGAGAGGCCTGAGATGACTACGCCCGTCGCGGGCTTTGCCCAGCCTGTCCTTACCGCAGCCCACCTGAGGAGCAACACCAGTGCGCGACAGCGCCGAATCCCACGACCCGGCCTACGGCAATGTCCACCGGGTCCGCCGCGCCAATAGCAAGCGGCAGCGAAACCAGTACGCGGACGAAGAGACCTTCGCCAAACGCGACCGGCAGGTCAAGCGCCTCGCCGCGGACGACGCCGGTGACGCGACCGACGGCCTGCCGGAAGGCGACCGCTGGTCCACCTGGGACCAGTCGACCCCGACCGAGCGCGGCCCGCGGCCGCATCCGCGATGGCTGGTCACCGATCTCGCCGCCGTCGACACCGAGCTCGGCATCCTGAAGACCGGCAAGGAAGCCGACGTCTACCTCATCCGCCGTGGCGTTCCCGGCACGGACCGGTCCTGCCTGCTCGCCGCCAAGCGCTACCGCGAGGCGACGCACCGGCAGTTTCACCGGGACGCCGGCTACCTGGAAGGCCGCCGCGTCCGCGAGAGCCGGATCAACCGGGCGGTCGCGAGCCGGAGCGACTTCGGGCTGCAGGCGATCGCCGGCCAGTGGGCGTACGCGGAGTTCAACGCCCTTGTCGGGCTTTATGGCGCCCGCGTGCCGGTCCCCTACCCGGTGCAGATCCTGGGGACGGAGATCCTCTTGGAGTTCATCGGCGACGCGGACGGCACCGCCGCTCCGCGCCTCGCCGAGACCCGCCCCGAGCCGTCCGAACTCGCCAGCCTCTGGGACCAGCTTCTCGAGGCAATGTCGACTCTCGCGCGGGCCGGCCTCGCGCACGGCGACCTGTCGCCCTACAACCTGCTCGTCCACCACGGGCGGCTGGTGATGATCGACCTGCCACAGGTAGTCGACGTCATCGCCAACCCGAACGGCCGCGGCTTCCTCGAGCGCGACGCCAGGAACGTCGCCACCTGGTTCGCCGCCCGGGGCCTGGCCGCCGCCGACCCGGACAAGCTAGCCGCCCTCATCGTGGAGGAAGCGCGCCTGTCTTGAGCGAACGACGTCAAAACGCTCTCGCCCGCCATCCGGCATCGACTGATATACCGGGTGGCGGGCGAGAGTTAAGCCCGGAGCGCGCCGGGGGACGCGCCCAGGGCGGTCGGCCGGGCTAGCTCTTCGTCGTCTGCTTGACGGTGAGCTGGCCGTTGCGCATCAGGCCGATGCGCTGCGCGCGGCGGGCGACGGTGGAGTCGTGGGTGACCATCACCATCGTCAGGCCGTTGTCCTGCCAGAGCTTCTCCAGCAGGGCGATGATCTCGTCGCGGGTGTCCTCGTCGAGGTTGCCCGTGGGCTCGTCGGCGAGCAGCACCTTCGGCTCCTTGACCAGCGCCCGGGCGATCGCCACGCGCTGCTGCTGGCCGCCGGACAGCTCGCCCGGCAGGTGCCGGGCCCGGTCGTCGAGACCGACGGAAGCGAGCGCCTCGGCCGCCCGCGACTTCCGGGAGGCGGCGCTGACCCCGAGCGGTACCAGTGCCGTCTCCACGTTCTCCTGTGCCGACAGCGTCGGGATCAGGTTGAACGTCTGGAAGATGAACCCGATGGACTGCGCCCGGACCTTGGTCATCGCGATCTCGCCGAGCCGGGAGATATCCCGACCCTCCAGCTCAAGCGACCCGGAGGTCGGCCGGTCGAGGCCGCCGAGCAGCTGGAGCAGGGTGGACTTGCCGTGGCCGGTCGGGCCCTGGATGGACAGCCACTCGCCGTCGGCGATCTCGACGTTGACTCCGCGCAGCGCGTGCACCTTGTCACGGCCCTTGGGGTAGTCCTTGGTGACGTTCGTGAGCTTGTACATGTGCTGTTCTGCTCTCCCTTTCAGGCCCTGGTCATCCGACCTTGGTCAGCGCGGCCGCCGGGCGGAGCCGGGCGGCGGTCCAGCCGCCGAACCCGCCGGCGATCAGCCCGCCGGCGATCGCGAGGGCCACCGCCAGGATGATGGCGCTGATCGTGACCGGGGCGTTCAGGTGGACCGTGGTCGACGCCGCGTGCGAGGCGGACGTGAAGGCACCGCGGAACGGGTTGGTGCCGCCGGTGGTACCGCCGGTCGTGCCGCCGCCGCCCCCGAACCCGCCACCGCCGCCGCCACCGCCGCCGCCGAAGCCGCCGCCGCCGGTGAAGTTGCGCGCACCGCCCGGGGTGGCCGTGCCGGTGGAGCCAGCGCTGAGGTCAGCGGTGAGCGACCCGGAGAACTTGCCGACGGCCGCGGCCCCGCCGAAGCCCAGCGCGACGCCGACGATGCCGCCGATAATGCCGATCGCGAGGGACTCGCCCATCACCTGGAAGACGATCCGGCTGCTCCTCCAGCCGAGCGCCTTGAGGGTGCCGAACTCCCTGATCCGCCGCGTCACCGCGGAGATCGTGAGCAGGCTGGCCAGCAGGAACGCGGCCACGAGCACTGCGATGGCGAGCCACTTGCCGAGGGTATTCGCCAGCGACGCGGCGCTGGAGAGCGAGCCGGTGATCTGGTTGGCCAGGGTGTTCTGGTCGGTCACCGTCGAGCCGGGCACGGCCTTGCTGATCGCGCTCGCCACCGTGTCGATGTCCTGACCGCTGGTGGCCGCGACGTAGATCGTGTTGACGTCGTTCTTCATGTTGGCGAGCGACTGCGCCACGCCGAGCGGTATGTAGACGTTAGCAAGGTCGTCGCCCGACGGCTCCGTCACGATGCCGACGATCGAGAAGTTGGTCGCCGTCCCCTTGGAGTTGCCGACGGCGATCGTGCCGCCGACCTTGAGCTTCTCCGACGTCGCGTAGCTGGAGTCGACGAGCGCGACATCTTTGGTCTCGTCAGCGGCGGTGAAGGTCCGCCCGGAGCTGATCTTGCCGTTGGACAGCGGGCCGAGTTCGCCGTTGGCGATGTCCACGCCGTTGACGGTAAAGCTGTTGGTGTTGAAGGACCCGCCGAAGTTGCTCGGGTTGCCCCCGCCACTGCCGCCGGTGCCGCCGCCGCCCCCGAAGCCGCCGCCACTGCCGTTGTTGATGTTGATCGACGGCACCGTGCCGGTGACCGTCCGGTCGGTCAGCGACAGCCCGCCGGCCACGGCCGCGACGTTGGACAGCTTGGACACGGAGGTGACGGCGCTCGAGCTGATCGAGGCCGTCGTGAAGTTGCCGGTCAGCGTGCTGTCATCGATCTTGGTGCCCGCCTTGGGCCGGCTCTTGGTGCCGACGTTGCCGCGGAAGCTGAAGCCGAAGCCGCCGGCACCGCTGCCGGAGCTGGCGGCCGTCGGCGCCTTGGTCACGGTGATGTCGGTCCCGACACCGTAGAGGGAATGAAGGACCGAAGCCTGAGCGTTCTTGACCCCGGCGGACGCTGCGGTCACGGTGATCACCAGGCCGATCCCGAGCGCCAGGCCGATCACTATGAAGATCGCCTGGCGCATGCGGCGCCTCAGTTCGCGCCAGAGGTACGTGAAGAACATCAGACTCCTCAGCCGTCACAGCAATAGTTGGCGGCGCGGACTCGTCGCATCGGGGGAGCGCTATCAGACCCTGGTGCGACGTCCGCGCCAGGGAACATCGTGGGGGCCGAACCTGAAGGATCGCTTAGCCCAAGCTGCGAACCATCCCACGACTCAGAGTCAGCGGGAGGCCTGGTATGCGCGTTCAGACGGGGCATCCGGCCAGCCGGCAAAGCCTCCCGACCCGGCGCCCGCGGTCGCGCAGCACGCGCGCGACGTCGGCCGCCGTCTGGCATTGCGCCCGGTCGGTATGCAGGTCCGGGTATCCGAAGCGCATCGTCACGATGCTCCCGGCAACGAGATTGCGACGGTCACGCCGCTTGTCCGCCCACTGGTCCGCCTCCGGATGCGCGGCCTTACCGTCGAGCTCCACGCAGACCAGGTAGTCCTCGTACAGGTTGTCCAGGTAGATGGTCCGGCCGCCAATGTTGACCGGCGCCTGGCGGGTGGCTGTCGGCAGCTTATGCCGGCGTTCCACCCCGCGCAGGTAGAGCAGTTCGAGGTTGGACAGCGCGCCCTTCCCCGCGTCACCGAGGGCGCGCTCGATCTCGCGGCGGCCGGGGAACCTGGACCGCCGGTCCAGCGCTTCGCGAATCCGGGCGGCGGTAGTCAGCCTGTCCCCGACCGCCTTGCAGATCCAGTCATAGCCGTCCTTGAAGCAGGGGGCTGATTCAATCAGGTCAAGAACCGTGTCCTCGACCCTCGTACGCGGCGGCTGGAGAACCGGATGCCGCGTGGCCTCGATAATTCGCGACCGGTGGACAACGAGACCGGGAATCTTGCCGTATCTGGCGGGGTGGCTCGCGGCGGGAACCGTGAGGTGGATGACTGGGCTCGGCTGTTTGAGCATGCCGTAGAGTTCGGCCGCGGTCTGGTGACTAAGCACGGCATTTGGCCCGACCCGGAGCAGCGCGGCCCAGAGCTGAGTCTCACGCGGTGAGCCGCCGGAGAACGTCGCATAGACGCCCCGCTGGAGCCGCTGCCACTCGGCGGAGCGGACCCGGTGACGCATCGCTTCGACGGATATGCCCAACTCGGCGGCTTGCCTGCGAGCGACGACGCCGTCATGGTCGGCAAGGAACCGGTCGAAATCCGGCGGAATCTTAAAGGCCATACGTGGAGCGTGGCGGGTACCACGCTCCCCGCGCCAGATGGGTAACGCGCCTGTGGATAACGCGCCCGATTTGTCCGCGCCCTGTGGATAACGCTTTGCGCCGATGGCGGCGCGCAGGCATACTCCGCGGTTCACCCATCCCCGCCGCCCGATTTATCCCGGACATATCGGACACCGGGCATGATCGTGGGCCGTTGAGGGTGCCCCGCGACAGCTTCGGCCCACGATGCCGAAACGGCCCACGATCACGCAGCCGGGGGACGGGGCGGGTGGAGCGGGCAGCGCGGGGCGGGTCGGGAGGTGCCGATGGGGTTGGCTGAGCGGCGCCGGAGGTGGTGGGGTGGAGGGTGGGGCGGTGGCGCCCAGACTGAGTTGGTTAAGAGCGGCGGACTTCGCGGGGGAGGCCGAACTGTACCGACTCCGTGGTGGTGACCCGCTCGGTCACCGTCACCGTGCCGAGGCCGGACAGCGCGGTGATGATCTCGCTGACCACTGCCGGGGGCGCGGACGCGCCCGCGGTGAGGCCGACCACTGAGACGCCGGCCAGCCAGGACAGGTCGATGTCGGCGGCGCCGTCGATGAGGTGCGCGGGGGTGCCCTCCCGCTCGGAGCGCTCCACGAGCCGCACCGAGTTGGAGGAGTTCTTCGAGCCGGCGACCAGCACGAGCTCCGCGTCCACGGCGACCGCGCGGACAGCGGCCTGCCGGTTGGTCGTGGCGTAGCAGATGTCGTCGCTGCCCGGAGCGCGCATCTGCGGGAACTTCTCGCGCAGCGCCCCGGACACGTCGGCCGCCTCGTCGATGGCCAGCGTCGTCTGCATCAGGTACGCCACCTTGGCCGGGTCGGGAACCGAAAGCCGCGCGACATCCTCCGCCGTCTGCACGAGCACCGTGGAGTCCGGCGCCTCGCCGAGCGTGCCCTCGACCTCCTCGTGCCCGGCGTGCCCGATCAGGGCCACCGTGTAGCCCTCGCGGGCGAACCGGCGGGCCTCCGCGTGCACCTTCGACACCAGCGGGCAGGTCGCGTCGATCACGGAAAGACTCCGGTCGGACGCGTCGGTGCGCACCGCGGGCGACACGCCGTGGGCGGAGAACACCACCGTCGCGCCGTCCGGCACCTCATCGAGCTCGTCGACGAACACCGCGCCGCGCTGCTCCAGGTCGGCCACCACGCGGGTGTTGTGCACGATCTGCTTGCGCACGTACACCGGCGCGCCGCGCAGCTCAAGCGCCCGCTCCACGATCTCGATCGCCCGCTCCACGCCGGCGCAGAACGACCGCGGCCCGGCCAGCAGCACCGTCCGCTCCTGGCAGGCGGCCGCCCACTTCTCCGCGACCGGCGCGGCCGCCCGCAGCGACCGCAGCGCGGCGAGACCGCCGCTGACCATGCCGGGACCGAATCCGGAATCCGAGACCGCCCTGATGACCGCCACTGGCCGGCCCGACGAGGCGAGCGCCGCTAGCAGAGCGGACGTCTCCATGTCGGCGGCGAGGAATCCCTGGGCCGCGAGTTCCGCCCGCTGCGCCGGCCGGACGAGCTTGCCAACCGTGCGGATCTGGCCGGCCCGAGCGTTCAGCCCGGCCCGGCGCAACCCGGCGGCGAGCAGGTCGGCGCCGGGCAGCGTGATGCTGGTCTCGCCATCGCTCACCTCGGCGGCGACAACCAGGTCTCCCGGGTGCAGGTCCGCGGTCAGGCCGGCCGCGGTGCCCATGACAACCAGTCCGCCGAACGAGCCGAGGTGACTCTCCCGGGCCGATTTCTGTCCCGCCGTTTTCCGGGCCCGGGTCACGCCCATGCCGGTGCGCTCGACGCGGCTTCCAGCCTGGGTGAAGCCGCGCCGGACCGCGCTGGCCTCAAGCCGCAAGGGGGCGAAGACAAGCAGCCCGCCGGCGGGCTCGGCTGCGTGGGCGCCAGCCGGCGAGTCCGCCTCCGAGACGGCAATGGACTGGGGAATGGTCTCAGTCATGCGAAGTACCCCTCACGTATCTGCCGAGCGCGGAGACCGGGAACGCCAGCCGGTACAGGTGGTAGTTCAGGTAGAAGTCGCCCGGGAAGCCGGTGCCGGTGAAGTACGGCTCGTCCCAGGTCCCGTCCGGGCGCTGCGTCTCCGCCAGCCAGCGGATGCCGCGCTCGACCGCCTTGCCCTCCGCCTCGCCCGCCGCCAGCAGCGCCAGCAGCGCCCAGGCGGTCTGCGAGGCGGTCGACGCGCCGCGGCCCGCCCAGCTCTTCGGGTCGTCGTAGGAGCGCATGTCCTCGCCCCAGCCGCCGTCCTCGTTCTGGTGCTCCTCGAGCCAGGCGACGGCCCGGCGGATCTGCGGCTTGCCCGGCTTGACGCCGGCCGCGATCAGCGCCGGGACGACCGCGCCGGTGCCGTAGAGGTAGTTGGCGCCCCAGCGGCCGAACCAGGAACCGTCCTCCTCCTGGTGCTTGAGCAGCCAGATGACGCCTCGCCTGCAGGCGGTCTCGTGGGCGAGGCCCTCGGCCGCGAACGCCTCCACGATGTGCGCGGTGACGTCGGCGCTGGGCGGGTCGATGACCGCCCCGAAGTCGCAGAACGGCAGCTTGTTGACCAGCTGGCGGGTGTTGTCGGCGTCGAACGCGCCCCAGCC
>Ga0210395_10001924_pt1 | contig 16188 bp, 26 predicted proteins | sample IncBWH4OmetaG_FD_150861 | JGI IMG/M metagenome (GOLD analysis project Ga0210395, IMG submission 150861) | Forest soil microbial communities from Barre Woods Harvard Forest LTER site, Petersham, Massachusetts, United States - Inc-BW-H-4-O ... | reverse complement strand
AGGGTTTTGGTGTTTAGGAGACGAGCAAGAGATGGCCCGAATCGAAAAAGCCGGCCCTGGGCGGGGACCGGCGCTTCCGAAACTTCACCTCAAGACGACCAACAGTAGCGGACCACGGCGCCGTCGTCAAGCTCGTCCGTCGCCATCGGCGATTCGGGCGGCTGCGCGCTTTCTCGCGCCCGCCGGGTGGCGGCGATGATTACGGCAAGCGATTGGAAGCCGCGTCTGGCCAACACGCTGCAAGGCTTTCTGACGCTCACGCTCTCACCGCCCGGGATCGTGCTCAAGGAATGCGGTCTGCATGAGCGCGACGGCAAAAGATGGATTGGGTTGCCGGCAAGGGCGCATATCGATTCGGAAGGCCGCCAGCGAACCGACCCGGTGACCGGCAAGAAGCTTTATCTGCCAGTCGTCGAGCTCGCCGGCAAGGATGAGCGGGTGCGCTTCCAACGAGAAGCGCTGGCCGCGGTCGATCGGCTGCTCGGCAAGGGGTCTGCACCATGATCCCGGCAGAATGGGCAATCGCCTATGCGGGCATCTGCTTCCTGCCGGTTTTCCCCTGCATCCCGCACGGCCCCCATCGCAAGGATCCGCTCACCCCTCACGGATTTAAGGACGCGAGCTGCACCCCTTCGGTAATCGCGCGTTGGTGGGGACGATGGCCTAATGCCCTGATCGGCATGCCGACCGGCCCCGCCAGCGGCCGATACGTGCTCGACGTCGACGTCAAAGACCCCGAACGCACCGGGTTCGACACCCTCGCGGACCTCGGCTATGACGCGTTTCTGCCGGAAACACCCCTCGTTCATACCGCATCGGGCGGGATACATCTGCATTTTGACGCCAGCGGCCCTGAGATTCGCAACACCGCAGGCAAGCACGGCCGCCGCGGCATCGGGGCCGGTCTGGACTGGCGGGGCACCGGCGGGTACGTGATCTTGCCGTCACCCGGCAGCGGCTATTCATGGGACGCAGACTGCGGCCTGAATACCCCGCTCGCGTCCGTCCCCGACGATCTGCGGCCGCGCGACCCGGTGCGCCTTGTCAGCAGCACGGCAAAGCCGATCGAGCCCGTCGACGGGCTGTCGAGATACGCCGCGGCCGCACTTGAAGGCGCCTGCCGGAAGATCATCGCCGCCCCCAACGGCGAACAGGACGCAACGCTGGTCGCCGAGTGCTTCTCGATTGGCACCTTGGCCGGCGCCGGCGGCATCCCCGAGGGGTTCGCCCGCGATGCTCTCCTTTGGGCGGCCGGGAAAATGCCGTCCCATGACCAGCACCACCCCTGGCTCGCCCGCGACCTCGAGCACAAGGTCGACCGCGCCCTCGATGCGGGCAAAGCCCATCCGCGCGGAGGGCGCCGCTATGGTTGACACCATCTTTGACCAAGACCCGATCCTGCGCGGCAAGTTCCAGACCGAGCGGGATAAGTACGAAAAAGCGCAGTGGCCACATATCGACGACCAAATAACCACCGAGCAAATCATACAGGACGCAATTTCCGATATTCCGCCGCGCCCGTGGGCTTTTGGAACCTATCTCTTGTTTGGGCATGCCGCCGTCATTGGCGCGATCGATGGGGGCGGTAAGGGAGCCTACGCCGTTGCTGTCGCTCTGTCGATGATAACTGGTCGCCCGCTCTTAAATGAACACGTCTGGCGCACTGGGCCCGTTGTCATCATCACCTATGAAGACAACAAAGAGGAATGGGCGCGCCGGATCGCCGCTGCCTGTATCCATTACGGGATAGATTTCGCCGACGTCAAAAATCAGTTTCATTTCATCGTGCGCAGGGATCGCGAGCGCGTCTATTTCGCTGCGCAAAGTGAAGCCGGCCTAGTCTATCCAGATAGCGCCGGCATAATCCGAGTGCTGAAGGAACTTAATGCGGCATTATTTATCGTCGACCCTTTCAACCTTGCCCACGACAGCGCTGATGGGAATTCGAACGTTGCCATCGCCAAGGTCGCGAGCGAAATCTCCCGGATTGCGGCCGAGAGTGCTGTCGCCGCTCTCGTCCTGCATCATTTGCGCAAAGGGTCGTCTGGCACCGTTGATGACCTTATGGGCGCCACGGCTCTCCGAGCCAATTTCCGCGCCACCCGAATTCTTATCCGCATGTCGAAATCAGAAGCCGAATCCCTTAATCTTCCGACCCGCGAACACTGGCGCTACAGCCGCATCGCTGACAGCAAAGAAAATTATGCCCAGCCGCCAGAATTTGCCACTTGGTATTATCTTGAAAGCGTCGAGTTGGGCAACCCGGCCGGGATCTATGTCAGTGGCGATAATGTCCAGGTCACAAAGACCTGGACGCCGCCGGACGTCTTCGAAGGGCTGCCCCTCGATGCTGTAAGCAATATTTTCGACGCCATTCGCCAAGGTCTCGGAAATGGTGAGTTTTATTCTCCCGATAAGCGTTCGCCAGAGCGTTGGGCAGGAAACCTCATCGTAAAATACAGCAGCAAATCACCCGCGGACGCCTCCCGCATTCTCAAAACGTGGCTGCAACCCGATAAAAAGGTGCTGATAAAAGACGAATATTACTCGCCAGACCGCCGCGAGGAAATCGCCCGCGTCAGCTTAAACGAGGCCAAGGTGGCCGAGATTTTGGGGCCATTGCGGTTCAGAATGGACCCAACTTGAATGGCCCCGTATCCGGGCAGAAATCCGGGCATCATCTGGGCAGATTTTGCCCGGATAGATAATTTCCGTACTACGTACATCCGGGCATCCGGGCAGGCTTTTTTCTCCGGGCGTCTATCCGGGCAACATCCGGGCAGCATACCCCCACGCTCGCCAGCCTGGGAGGGGGGCCGCTTTAGGCGGCCCCTCCCCTCCCTTGGCGTTGTTCGCGTCTGCGTCCGGGCAACATCCGGGCAAAACCACCTTCCAAATGAAAAGGAAATCTTTCCTATGGGCCAAGCCAACCGTCGCCGGTTGATGAATGTGCCGGTTGAAGGCTTCGCCGCCGATGCCGGGCAATTCGCCTGCACACTTGATCTCGCGGGCCGCAAGCCTGCCAGCCTATGCATCGCCGCTGATAAGCTCGCCAGCGTTTTTGAATTCGGCGGTCGAAAGAGGTGCGGTGCCTGATACGCCAGAGAAATATTATCAGCTATGGCGCTCTGTCATCAGCCGCTTCAAAACCGGCTCGGTGCGCCAGCGCGAAGACATTCTCTTTGTCGTCATCATGCTTGCGTTCCACCACCCCCTGAGCGGCACTACGCTCAAGGAACAGGTAGCGCGCTCCATCCGAGACAAAAACCGGGCGCAAATCGTCGTGAACATCTCAAAAGAAGGCCACCTCGCTATTGCGCTCGCCGACAAATTTGTCGACCTCGATGACCTGCAAAAGCTAGCCGGCGCAAATCTTCAGCAACCCATTGTCATCAGCCGCGACGATGGCCCGGACGAAATTAGGCACTGAAGGTCGAGTGATGACCACCACCCTCGCCCCGGCTGACAGCCCGGCCCCGCTGCGGGAGCGGCTGCTATCGATGAAGCGGCAGTTGCTCGCCGCACTCGAAGCCGAACCGACGATCGACCCCGGCAATCTGTTGCTGCTGGCGCAGGTCGCGATCGTGCTTCAGGCGTTGGACGAGACCGCGCCATCATGATCGCTGCCGACATCCTCGCCCGAGGCAGCGCACCGGGACCAATCGCAAGATCTCCGACCTTGCCCGCCAGGGCGGCCCGTAGGATGGCCGAAGACCTCGCCCCGGCATCATCACACCCGCGGACGGCCGACAGCGCCCCAGCGCCTCCCCAGCGGCCCGCAGTGACACCACCCCCAGCGCCGAAACGTTTGGCCGCCCAAACATTGTCGCGACGTCGCGACAATTCGAACGCGAGGCAGCGACGGCGCCGCGCCCGCCAGGCTGACCATCGGCATGCCGAGGCAGCGCCGTGAGGGGTCGCGCTATGCGGGAATGTATAGACTGCAACTCAACTAGGGGGTTTATCGTCCGCTGCAACCATCTGTTCCGAACCACCATGGCTGCCATACAGAGATTTTTTTTTGCTGTTTGATTTCGTGAAAATCAAACGGTCGCGGAAATCAAAGGGGTGTTGATGACGAAATCAAAGGGCATCGGTCGCGGCGGACCGCGAGTCGGAGCGGGACGGCCGCGGGCACCAGAATGGTATCAGCTTTGGCTGCTGGCGATCCGGCTTGGCAATCACCGGCTCATGCAGCGAGCGGATGAAATGAGGCGCCGGGAAGCCCGACCGGAAACCGAGGTGGAAACCGAGGTGCAAACCGAGGTGCAAACCATGGGTGCGAACCAGAACGGCGCGGAGATTTTTATTTTTGAGAAAATCGAGGGGGGGGTCACAGACGGTGAAGGCGCAGCTTTGAGCCAATCCAAATGATCAACGACACGATGCACAGGTTGTCGATCGGCTACGCCCCGCCCGCCCCGGAAGATCTCGAATGGCTGGTGCGGGTGGCGTTGCAGCCGTGGGCACGACGCGCCTGGCGCATGTCGCAGCGTGATCAGGCCATCATCGCCCTCGCTGGCGCCTTCAAGAGCGCCCGCAACGTGGCGAAGACGATGCACATCGGACTCGACGCGTATTGCGGTGGCCGATGGCGGTTTGAGCGGAACCGGCCGCCACCGGCCGATGATCCGGTGCGCGCCTTGATGCATGCGGTTCTCGCGGCGAATGCTGGCGAACCGCCGAGCGTCGACGTGATCCGGCGCGCCCTGGCCGGGCTCGGCATTGGCGCAAAAAAACGCCAGTCCGTGCGCCAGCAACCGTGCGAAGCCACGCTCGACAACGAGAGTTGCGAGGGCGCGGGTGCTGAGTGTGGTCAGAAGCAAAAACGTGGTGCCGTCGGATGATGTTACTACTCTCGCGGCTGAGATTGCGCGTCTCCGCGCCGACGGTATGGCCGCACATGAAGCCGCCGATCGTTTCGATACAGAAAGCCGTGCGGCCGAGAGCTTTGCGGAAGCGCGCGCGCTAAGCGAGCAAGCCGAGGCGGCAAGGTGGAAGGCTGATCACTGCGCCGCAAGGTTGCCGATCCTCGAGCAGCGCCTATTCGAGGCAAAGGGCGAGGTTGCCCGAGCGGCATTGGCAAAGCATCGCCGGACGATCGCCGCCATCTATCCGAAACTGCGGGAGGCCCTTGAGGCAGCGGTCACCATTCAATGCGATGCGATGGCGGCGCGAGAAGCTGCCGCCCGGGAGTGCGGGGAGGGTCTGGTCTTCGCGCACATTCCGGCGATCGGGTTTCGCGGTTTGCTCCTCCCCGAGGCAGTCCGCACATGGCCCGCCGAGAATGACCGGACATGGGCTCAGCCCTGGGCCGCGCCCGCCCTCCCGACCAGGCCGGCCCCGCGACCGCCACTCACGCGCGATGATCTGGACGCACTCAAGACGCGCCCACTCGGCGACTTCTCGCATAGGGTCAATCAAATCGGCGCCAAGCCGTCGTCGCCCGTAAGGCCAGCACCGGTTGCGCCAACGCCAGCGAAACCGCGGCCTCTGCACAAAGCCGGCCGGCCAGGGCCCGGCGAGCGCCGGGTGACATTCGTGCGGCCAAGCGTGCCGATCAGCTCCGATGGAACGGACCTGAGCCGGATAGGTGACATCCTCAACCTTCCAGAAGAAACGGCGCTGGCTCTATTGCGAAACAGCGCAGTAACGGAGACGCCATAATGACGGCAACCCTACACCGCGCACTGCCAGCGCAAATATCTGCGGTCGGTGACCGTCAGTTCCGCGCTATTGCCTCTAATAGCGATGTCGGCAGAGACGGGCTGCGCCTCGTGACCGCCGGCATTGATTTTTCAGAGTACATGAAAAATCATCCGGTGCTTTTGTACGGTCACGATATGATGGCGGCTATTGGGCGTTGCCTTGCCTTGTGGGTGTCCGGCGATAATCTGATCGGCACCTTCGAATTCGCCCCGGCCGGTGTGTCCGACGTTGCTGACCGCACGTGTGGGTTGTTAAAAGCGCGGTGCCTCAATAGCCTCAGCCTCGGCTTCGATGCGTTGGAAATCGGCCCGCCGGATAAGAAGACCGGAGTGCGCATTGTAAGCAAAACGCTTTTACTGGAAATTTCTGTGGTTGCTGTGCCGGCGCTCGCTTCGGCGAGCGTTCTCGAACGCACCCGTTCGCTTCCCGACCGCGCCAAGGTGCTGCTGACATCGGCGCGCGATCATCTGGCGATGGCGCGCACCCATAGCGACGTCATCGCGGATGCTATCAAGCAGCGCCGGCTCGCCGCCGCAGATGAGCCGCACGCCAGGCTGTTCGATAATATCCGTGGCGCCCGCGCGGCGCTGGACGAGGTCGACGATCGCTCGCCGTCTCCCGGCCGCAGATTGAGCGACGCCATGCGCTATGTCTATGGCGCCAGCGCCTATCACCGGGATCTTGGAGACGCGCTCGATGCTCGATCAATTCCGCAGGCACGCACCGCCCATGCGGCGATGTCGGAAAAATTGCGCGGCGCCAAGGTCGCGGTCGACGATTTGCTCGGCCTGGCGCCGGTTCCCGACGATGGCAGCCTCGGAAAGCTCGCTGATTCCAGTAAACAAGGAACATCAAAAACGCTGGCTGATACCTACTCTGACGCTGGCAGCGATGCCGGCGTTGCGCACTCATACCGCCCCACCGAAACGCTCCCGCTGAGCGCCTGGCTGGCGCACCGCGCCCACCAACACGCGCTCGCAGTTTCGGGCTGTAGCACGATGATACAGCCATGGGCCGCCGACACTGGCGTCGACGCGACTTTTGCCCAGCGTCAAGCGGACCTGGCCAGGATCGGCAATAAATCATGGAACCCGAAGGCCCGCGCCGCCGCGTTGGCCAAGCTGTTTCCAAGATGACGGAAAGTTTCCGCGATGGCGTCCATGGCATCGTGGGAAAGCCGGCGGCGGCGCTCCACCGCGCGGCCGGCAACTTCTCGCGGTGCTGGTGGCTTTATCTTTTTCACCCGGCGCCGCGAATTGCCGTGGTTCGAGTTCATCGCTGCGGCCGGGTTAGACGGTGAGTGCCGAAAAAACCCCGTCAGCCGGCGGGGCCGTTAACCTCGAGCCCGCGGCCGGCATTTTTTTTGAAATCGTGAGGAGCCATGTTCGGAACCGTGAAGTTTTACAATATCGTCGGCTCGCACGCGTTCGGCTTTATCGAGCGTGATGATATGCAAGGTGATGTCTACGTTTCCCAATTCACCGTCGAGCGCGCCGGCCTTGCCGATTTGCGGCCCGGCGACCGCTGCGAGTTCGAGATTGCACCGGATCGCAACGGACGCACTCGGGCTGTCGATCTCAAGGTCACGTCGCGGTCGACCGCGCCACCCGCTCGCCCGGCTCGATCGCGAGATCGGCGGGTCTGGACGGGCGGGGGCGAACATTGAACCTCCTCCCGGCGACGACGATCACAACCGCAGTTTCCGCGACGGTAACGCCGTGGGCCGAGCTAAACGGCACGCCGCGCAATCTCACCGTGCAGGTAAATTTCGTCTACGGCTCAGGCGGCACGACTGTGGATGTCTATCTGCAGACGAGCCTTGATGGAAAGCAAACCGCAACCGACGTTGCGCATTTCGCCTTCACTACGGCGAGCGCGCGCTTCGGCTGCAACCTCACGACGTACGCCCCGCAGGGCACACCGCTGTCCGGCTCGGTTCCGCCCGATTATCGGACTCCGGTTGCCCCGCTTACGGATGGAGCACTCGGCGCCGGCATGGCGAGGGACGGGATTCTAGGCCCTTGGATTCGCTGCAAGGTCTCCTCAACCGGTCTCTATTCGGGCAATACGACGTTGCAGGTCGATGTCGAGTCGGCCGATATCCCAGCGTTTCCGTGAATACCGCAGGGACGCGCCCACCACCGTCCATGCGGTCTGACCCGGCGGGCATCAACCCCCGTCGGCGCCGGCCGTCGAGCGCCAGGTGGTGAACCGCCCCGCCCGCGCGCTCCGGCCGGCAACCCTTTATTGAAGGTCGCGCCACGCCTTGCTCAGCTGCGCGCAGAAGTCTCGCCACATGCAAAGGATAATCCGCCAGCATAACCACATCATCGCGATCTCGAATCCGATGATAGAGATCCACGGCGCGACCAGCCGCATGCTGTAGCCCATTAGAACCACCCCCTAAACCAACTCCCCATGCTGTTTAGAAAGATGACCAACAGCAACGGGCACGCGAGCCATTCGACGATTTTGACGAGTGCGTGATACAGCATCAGGTTAGTGATCTCCCTACTGGAGCGCCGCCCCGTATCGCCCTCTGTGCCACGGCGACGGTGCCTTGCGCCGCTGTGCTGGCGCCTCGCCCCGCCGTGCTTGCCATCACGACCGCCGCGGAGATGACGCGGTTGATCGATAGTGCGGGCGCCCATCCGCTCGTAATCCGCGAAACGATGTGGACGAGATAGCCCGACCCTATTGCGAAGATGACCAGCTGCAAAAACAGCGCGCCAAAGACCCGGATATCGGATGCGGGAGCAGCGCCCGGTGTAAAGGCGCTTTCAAGCTTTTGAATGACCGGGCTAAAGAAGGCGAGCATTATCGCCAACACGAGATACTGCAACAAAAGCGTCACGATAGTGTCTATCCACCCCCAGACATATCGCCGAAGCGGATCGAACAGAAAAGCCAACAAAACCAATGGTCCGATGGCGATGAGAATGGTCAAGCACAATTGGACGACGGCGAAGAGAAGCCAGATTGCCGCCAACACGCACAATACTAGAACGGCAAGGAGAGACGCCGCCATCGCGTCGCCCCAAGTGGACGGGCTCACCGAGAGGCCATTAAGGATCAGCTGTAGCTGAGCCTGCGATGCGTTGTAGATGACGTCCAAGATACCGGCGACGTTGGTCGATGTCGTCGAGGCCGCGCCGACGTTGATGCTGCTCGTGAACCATTGGGGAATGGACATGATTGGCCCGACAACATAGCTTTGATACAAGCCGCTGCCGGCTGTGCCGACCATGGCGACGATAAAGGCCCCGCGCAGCAGCCACGCCATGAACGTGCTCATGCTTGCCGTGCCGAACATGGTTTGGATGCCGAGAACGGCAATCCCAAGGATCAGGATCGAGCTTAGCGGCGTGGCAACCATCGCCTGAACATCGCCGAGCACAGCTTGCAGCTGCTGCGAGATTCCGGTGATGTAGGTTGCCCACGCGTCCGAAAACGGCGTTGTCTGCTGTGTCGTGCTGCCGGTGGTCGTGGCCGAACCGCCCGTAACGGCGCTTGTAGGCACTACGCCGGCGCCAGTGATACCGGTCGCCGAAACCGTGATCCCGCTGCCGTCTAAGGCAGGACCGCTGCCCGCCATGTACGCGGCGAGGCCGCCCGTCGTGTCGAGGCTCGCATAGTCCGCGGGGTTGGTGCTGACCTGCGTCTGATAGGCGCTGGCGCCACCGTTGGCCGCGAGTGCCGCTGTAAGCGCCGGGTTGCATCCGGCGCATGTCCATGCCGAGAAGCCATTCGCGTTGTAGAGCGCGGCGTTGGCCGCGGTTTGCACCGACGCAGGCGCGCTCATTGCCGTGGGGAATTGGGCGGTCGTTCCGCACCCGCACAGTTGTAAGGCTTGGGACCAAGTGCCTGAAATATCTTGATAAATTCCCGTAGCCGAACTGTTGGGCAGCTCAGTCGCCCCCGCGTTGGTGCCGCCCGAACTCTCATAGGTTGCGATCAACTGGAGAGGATTAAGCCCGCCCGCCGTCTGCGCTATGGCCGGTGCGGCAAACAGGATCGGCAGTATGAGTGCTGCCGCAAATGCCCTACTCAGCATTTGCTTGTCCCCCCTGGAGGCAAGCCAACGTATCGGCGATCGGATGACCTTGGTTTCCGTAAATCTTGGCCCGCCACCGCTGCTGCGTGATGGCATTGGTACACCAGGCGAGGCGCGGGTCATCTTCAGCACCTGGCTTTATCTGCTTGACCAGACAAGCTGCGACCCACTGCCAACTCGGACAGCCGGCCTTGGCGACACAAATATGGCTTTCGGCCCATGTGACGCACTGGCCGGCGAGGTCGCGCACGTTGTTGTCTTGCGCCTGAGCCGGCGCACCCGCGAGCGCCAGCGCCACGGCCGCCGCAACAAAGATCGTCTTATTCATGGCGTTGTTCCTGTCGAGGCTACCGTCGTAGTGCCGGCGCCGGTTGATGGTCCGCCGCATGCCGCCACGGTGATGCCGCTCGCCGATGCCGCTGTCACGGACGAGCATGCGGCACCCACCGCCGCGGTTCTGTCCGCGACCGCCCGTTGTTGCTGGACCTGTTGCGCGGTCGCGACCTGCATTTGTGCCGCCAGGAGGAGGTTTTGCGACTGCGCCTGCTGATTGCTGACAAAGGCTTGCTCGGCTTGCAGCCTGGCTGAGATAGCGGCGGTTTGCTGCACGGTGCTCGCGGCGCTGATCTGGTTAGTAATGGTGGGGAGCGCCGCCGCTCTCGTCTCAAGTGCACTTAAATTCCCGTGCGCGACACTCTCGATCGAACTTATGAAATTCGCAGCCGTGCGAAGGTCCGTGCTGACCGTGCTGAGATCCTGCGGCAGTTGGCCGAACTGGTTCAAATAAGTCTGGCCGTTCGGCAATGTCGACGCCGATGTTGTGCCAGATAGAATGCCCGGTAACTGCGAGTTGGTCGAAAACGGTAGGGGATTTTGTAGCGTCGGGGTCTGAAGGATTGACGCCCAGCTATTCGCGTTCGTCAGGCCAGACACAGACGAATAAATCTGTTTCGCTTGATTGACGATTTGGATAGCTTGATTGTATATGCCGACCGTTTGATTATAGGTCGCCACTAGCTGGGTAAGCTGTTGTTGCTGTACGGCGGTTAAGTCAAGAATTTTTGCTATCGAGGAAACGTCGATTACTGGCGTTTGTGCCCTGGCTGGTGACACCGACAGCAACCCGACGACCGCCACCGAGCCGAGAAGTGCTCTCATGCTGAAAGGCTTCATTCTGTAGTTCCTCTTTGTCGGCGAACGGTTTCGCCATCATCGGAGAAGACACACCCGCCGGCCTCGAGCACCTGCTGGATAGCGAGCAGTTTTTCAGGGTAAATGCGCGGTAGATGCGCGCTCCTTTCTGCTCGGCGCACCGTGTCTGTGCCGACTTTTGCTTGCCGCGCAAGCTCGCCCAGCGTCAATTGAAGCAACGCGCGGGCGACACGTATTTGGGTTCCGGTTATCATGGTATTGGGGAGTAGCGTCTGAGATTGGGCTGTCAAGCAAAAAACGCTTACCGCCACGACAGCCAAGCAATCCGCGCCTTCTAGCGCACACAGACTCCCACTGCGCCCCGCACTGTGCGGGGCTGTTTGTCGTTAGATTCGGATACCTCGGCCGCGACGCTCTGTACGCCGCTCAGCGCGCCGATAGTCTTGACGCTCCCCTTGGACTTGGTCTAGGCGTCGAAGCTCTGCCTTGGCCGTCCGGGCGATCTCCTGACGTCGCCCTAGTTCGCGCTCTGCGGCTGGCCGAGCAAGGGCAAATGCGGCGTTGGCCGCGACGGTTGCCAGCACCTTGCGTGTGCCGAACTCGCCCGCCTTCGCATTATACTTTTTCACGATCGCGCGGCCGTGCTTCCGGTCTTTTTCGGCTGCCGCTATCTCTCTGTCGGCAATGCCGAGCACGCCTAAACCGATCCGCAAGACCGGATTGATGGTCGCCTGCCGGTCCCTAATGCGCTGCTCGGCCTCATAGGCTTTGCCACGCCCCCATTGGACCGCACTCTGCGCCTTTTGCTGTGCCTTCTCCGCTCGGTCGACAGCCTTCTCGGCAGTGCGAAAAGCCAGGCTTTGCTCGCGTGCAATGTCTTTGACCGTTAGTTCGCGCCAGCCGCTCGGAACCGAGGCCGCCCATTGTTCGCGCTCTAGCCGCGTACGATCCGCGACCGCAGCGGTTTCCCGAAGCTTCTCCGTGGTTTCCTGAAGCTTCTCCGCAACCTCCCGCCGCTCCTCCGGGTCGCGCAGAAACCGCGCAAGGAACCGCTGCAATACCGTGCCGGCCATAGGCGCGCCTTGCCGCTCGAGGTGCGCGCGTAGCTTCTCGGGGTCGCGCACGATCTCGGCGTTGGCCTCGCGGATGATCTCATTGGCCTCGATCCGCTCCGCTGTCCACGGCTTGCCCGCACGCTGGCGCACTATGCCGATAGTCTTTTGCGGAATTGGAGCCAACGGGTCGACGCGGATCTGTAGGCCCCTTTCGACAAAGTAAGCGTTCTGCACTGCGCGCCATGCTTCGCCGAGGCCATCTGCCTCGCTGACGACGTGTTGCCCATGCGGCAGTGTGCGGAATGGCGGGTTCAAGTCCCGCGCTTTTGGCCCGAAGTGGTCGCCTTCAAGCCGCCGCGTCGAGATGATCACGTGCGCGTGCTCGTTCTCGCCATCGTGCGGCCGGTGCAAATCATAAATGACCGTCAGGCCCTTGCTGACCCACTGCTGTTGGGCGAACCGGCGCACCAGCTCCTCGCGGTCATCGTCGGTGATGCCGGGGTCTGCCGGCAGTGCAATAACCGCCTCTTTGGCAAGCTGCGCGTCCACCCGCTTCTCGGCGCTGTCCATCAGCGTCACGAGCGCTTGCGTGTCGCGCAGTTTCTCGCTGGCACCTTCGGGCAGCATCACGCCATGCCGAAGATGACCGGCGCGCTCGGCATTGTAGGCTGTCGTTGTCGCGAGGCTGGTGGCGCCCACCCTCCATGTTGCCGTGCGATCCGTGCGCTCGGCCTTCACCTGCTGGCGCTCGTTGTACGCGACAGTGTGGGCGAGCGATCCGCCTTTGGATCGCCCGATGATTCGCACGCGGACCATCGCGATTGCCATCGGCTCAATCCGCAATCCCGCTGGTCCGCGAAATCTTCACATCGGCCTGGCCGATGTATATCGCGTAGGAAAACAGCGAATCGTCGTCCGCAGAAACCGCGTCAAAACGCATTTCGCCGCGATGCGCATTTCCGTCGATTCGAGTCGGCCGGGGCTTCGGTATTAGATGGCAGTTGGGCATTGTCGACCGCCTCGGACGGTTGCCGGTGTCAAGGGTCCGATCGGTGGCACCACACACTGGTCGGACCCGATTAATTTATGGCGCATCATCGGATAGTTTGACAAGTCGCGTAATTTCTCTTGACGCCGCTCGCTCGCGTCACGAAGATAACGCTGGCGCTGATAACGCCTTCTGCCCGGACCCGCCCCGGTTATCGGCGGTTGTTTTGTGCCCATGCTCCGGGCCGCTTATGTCGGGAGTGGGCGAACTAAGGCCGGGAAACCGGCTCGAATAAGCCCGCCCATGCAGATGGGTTATCAGCTCCCGGCGCCAGCCCGCTCGCTGGCGATGGCCGCAAGGCCGCACACGGAGCGGAAACATGTTCGACCAGGAAACCCTTGACCGCCTAAATGCAGGCGTTCCGCCGCCGGGAGAACCGGGAACCGCGGTCAATCTCGCCGTTGTCGAGTTCGAAGCGATCAGTAAGGAGGTCAGCTCATTTTTCGAGACGAGCCCTTGGGCCGAACGGAGCGTTGGCCTTTGCACCTGTCTTCGCTTTGCCGCGCACTTCGTTCAATTCACCAAGCCGGAATTGGTCGAGGCGGTTCGCAAAATACTCCCCGACGAGGACGGCGCCGACGGTGCGTACTTCGAAACCATCGAGGCCTTTGAATCCTCCATAAAGGATTGTCACGCATATGCCGATCTGCTCACCGCGGCGCAAACACGGCTGTTGATTGCCGGCGCGGTTATTGGCCTCGAACCTGATGATGATGAGGTGCAGCCATGACGACGACACCCGCCGTCTATGACTTCGCGTCGATTCGCCAGACCACCCCCGCGCCTCAACTTGTCGCCGTGTTGCGCCGACTGGCTGACAAGGCGATCCTGCCCTTAGAGGACGAAGATCCGTTACTGCGCGCGGCTGAAGAGTATCAGCGGCTTTGGGCGTTCTCGGCGGCCTCCCTGTACGATGACGACGACGACGATCCGATTCAGGACGATGTGCGTGAGATCGCGCACGAACTTGAACGTCATATCATCGAGAGCGTCGCCACAACGAAAAGCGCGCTGGTCGCCCAGGCACGAATCGCCCAGCACGAACAATTCCCCGACTATCTACTGCCCGACCTGATCGATACGTTGGTCCGCGGGATTGTCGCTCTGGTTCGTGAGAGAATGTGAGCCGGAGGGCCTTCGGAAGGAAGAGAGCCCCGCTTCGGCGGGGCTTTTCATTTACAGCGTATTCGGGATAAGTGGATTTGTCCCGAACTCACAAACCCTAGGGTTTCCGCCGTTTTGGAGTCTCGGGGCTCTGCCCCGGACCCCGGAGGTATTTAAACAAGGAAATTGTGCTAAGGGTGTTCGACGCACACCGGCATTCCCCCTGCCGACTGTGCGCCGTTGTGCGGCGCCGTCTGTCGCACGTTCGTTGATCGCTTCGGGGGTACCTATGTCCGACGTTCAGGGCGACCGCTGGCTCACCTATGCGGAGCTCGGCCTGGCGCTCCGAATATCACCGTCCGCCGCACGGATGCACGCCACAAGGCGAGGCTGGCTACGCCGTTCGCCGAACAAGATCGGCGCACATGCGATGGTGCTGGTTCCTGAAAGCGTCGCTGTGCCGCCGTGTGCGCCGGCTGAGCAACGCACGTTCGATGAACCTGTGCTGCCGCCGAACGGTCACGACGACATTGAGCCGGCGAACGTGCGGGCGATCAGTGCGGCGATCGCCGTGTTACGCGAGCAACTGGCCATCGCGAATAGGCGAATCGATTCGTTGGACGAGGAACGGCGGTTTCTGTTCAGCCTGCTCACCGATCGGCGTCCGTGGTGGCGTCGCTGGGTCCGGTAATATAGCCCCAAAAATCATCGTCTAGTTCACTTTAGGGCTTGCCTTACAGCTTATCCCGCAGTATATTCCATGAGTGTTAAACGCTTGGAGATACAGCAAAAATGGACACTGCGGAGAAGGTGCGGGAAAGCCGGATTCGGCGCATGGCTGACCGGCAGGGATACAAGCTGATGAGAAGCCGAGCACGCGACCCGCGCGACATCACCTATGGGGGCTATCATCTGGTCGACCACCAAGTCGGTGGCGTCGCGTTCGGATACGGTAACGCAAATCGCGACTATGCCGCCTCGCTCGACGATGTCGAGGCATGGCTGACGGGTGACAACCAGAAGACTGAGCTACAGCAAAGGAGCAGGCGATGAGCACTGACATACCCTACGTCCCGAAGATCACGCGCCATCGCATCGTCACAGACGCGGAACGCAACCCCGAGGCAGCCGCAGAGCGCCCCCGCGAGCCCAGCCAAGCAATACGCGACGCAATGCTGGCGGGCCGCCGAAGCGAGGCGCGCATGCTAGAAAAGAAGCTCCACCTCGTCCCGCCGGTGCGCAGCGCGAGCCAGCCCAAAAGCTCGGCCGAGGGATTCCGGGTCGATATCGAAGACCCGTATTATGGTGCAAACGAGAAAATCCGCCTGACCGTCTGTGCCCGGGACGGCAGCACGACGCTGCTGCTCTCGCGTGCCGCAGCGCTAACGCTGTCTGCGGATCTCGCTCATGCCGCACACAGCATCGAGGCAGGCGCAGAATAATCCCGCGCACCGGCCCCTTGTCTGGCAGGGAAACTCGCCCCGCTTCGGCGGGGCTTCCTCTTTCTTGGGTACCAATTTCCTTGTTCAAATACCTCCGGGTTGCAGGGCAGCGCCCTGCCCCGCGCGTCTGCGCGGATATCACTCTTGACGTGGAGCCTCGTCTACGGGCGCCACGGGCGAATCGGCTGCGAAGGATTGCAGTACGCGCCACTCGAATTCCTGGCACACAGCACGGTTGTTTGCCTCGGCGGCATCCACGACCGCCTGCCAGGTCGACGACCTGATTCGCATCGTGAAGGTTTTATCCTGACCCCAGAACAGCCTATTAGGCTTCGGCCCGGTGCGCATGTGACCCCCTAACCCGTTGACGTTGTTTCCAATACAGAAATGCCAGCACGATTGCAAGCATTCCAATTGACACCCCGATACCGGCCCCAATGATGGGCCCGGGAACACGCGGCTGCATCTCACAACGAGAGCGCCGCATCAGCCACGGGAGGGTTTTGGTGTTTAGGAGACGAGCAAGAGATGGCCCGAATCGAAAAAGCCGGCCCTGGGCGGGGACCGGCGCTTCCGAAACTTCACCTCAAGACGACCAACAGTAGCGGACCACGGCGCCGTCGT
>Ga0210395_10001922_pt1 | contig 16190 bp, 9 predicted proteins | sample IncBWH4OmetaG_FD_150861 | JGI IMG/M metagenome (GOLD analysis project Ga0210395, IMG submission 150861) | Forest soil microbial communities from Barre Woods Harvard Forest LTER site, Petersham, Massachusetts, United States - Inc-BW-H-4-O ... | reverse complement strand
GAAAAAAGCAAACTGACAAAATCAGAGATCGCCCAGAATTTTGGGAATTAGCCGTACCTCCGTCCGTCGTATTCTTCTGACGAGCCGCTAAGCCAATATGCCCCCTACTACTGCCCCGCTTCCGCCTTTCCGATCTGGCTGAGCAGGTCCTCCTCGAATTCAGCGTAGGTCTTCGATTCGTCATATCCGCTCTTGACCCAGCGCCATCCGAAAGCAATCCTGCATAGTGCCTGAAAAGTCGGGATTCTATGAGACGGTCACTGATGTCAATAGCTGATCTGTGTTGATTCCTTCGTTGAGTATTGTTTTTGTTCTTTGCTTTGGTTGCGACGCATGTTGTTCTCCGCCGGGTTTCTATTCGCACTTCGCGTGAGCCGTAATGGCTCTGTGCCGTTTGGGGTTCAGTAGGAGAAGTCGATGCTGCCAGTTTTCGGCCGGCCTTGTTAAGGCCCAACCCGACACGCAGTCATCGGAACACGGGGTCATCGCAACGGTTGAACATGATTTTTTCCTTAAGCGGCCTTTGCATAAAACGGAATGTATGGCTGCTGCGTGACCCAGATGCGATGCAGCAGCACGGCAAGTTTTCGCGCCACAGCGACGATGGCACGATTGCGGGATTGCTTGCCTCCCCGTGATGCCAGACTCAGTCCCCACTGTCGCAGAGTTGAGTCCTTTCCATGCCGCCCAAGAACGTGATTGGCACACTCCACCAGCAGGCTGCGGAGGAAGACGTTCCCAGCCTTGGTGATACCGAGCTGAGGATCTCGCTCTCCGGACTGACTCCGTTTCGGCCGCAGGCCGAGATAGCAACCCACATCGTGACTTCGTTGGAAACGTTCTTTGCTTCCCAGTGTCAAGACATAGGTCAGCGCCGTGAGCTGGCCCACCCCATAGACCTTTAGGAGCGCCTGTGTTTCGCGATATTCCGTCTCGGTCAATTGCTTGATCGCCCGGTCGTACTCTTTGATCTTCACCGTCATATCGGCAATCTGATGGAGCACCGGTCCGAGAGCCCGGGAAAGGCCTGGCGGCAACACAGCCACGCACCGCTGGGCAAAGCAGAGCGTGGACGAAGCGGGAAGCCGATATCCGCATGGCTTTGCTAACCCGCGCACTGCGTTCACCGCAGCGGTTCGCAGACGAAGGTTGCGGGCGCGGATGAGCGTGAGGGCTTCCTGCTGCGCGACTGTGCGGTGCGCAATCGGCCTCAGGATTTTCGGATCGAGCCGCGCAAAGCGGGCCAGCTTCTCGGCATCCACCTGGTCGCTCTTGCGATTGCTGTGCGAGATCGCCCGCAACTCGCGCATGTTGGCCACGATGACTTCATGACCCAACTCCTGCAGCTGCTCGCTGATCCATATCGAGTGTGTTCCTGCCTCCATGGCGATGCGCACTCGAGGCAGGTCGGTAAACCACTTATCGACGCTGGATGGGTTCGTTCGGAATCTGCCCCGGTCGACTACTTCACCAGCTTCGTTGAGCGTGCAGTAATGGCTCCAGACATCCCCCAGGTCGATGCCGATCGTGATCCCAACCTGAGAGCATCCACGGGGTGCTTCCGCGATGAGGTCTTGCGTATGCTTTTTCATCCGCTTAGTCTCTCTCTTCTCCAGAGTGACCGTCTCATACCAGTTTCGAGCAAGTTCACCGTACCAGCGGTTTCGGCGCGTCAAACTTGCCGCGAACTCCGTTCTTTCAAGCTCAACTACGCCGCGCTCTGGGTATGCGCGGTGTTTGGGGCCATTCCATTGCGCGTCGGCAAGAAGGAATGCGTTTTGACGACATGATTTGATAGCGAGCAGCTCGCTTCGGTTCCGGTCGGAAAAGATAAGGTATCCACCAGGCGCGGATTTGCCCGATGGAAAGCAGGCCATAGCTAATCACGAGCCAGTCGTAAAGCCAGTCGGGATACGGTCGTCTAAAGTACAACAGGCTAAAGCATGGCCCGATGGTCCACCAGACTTCCTCTTCGGCTTAGCTACCGTCATAGGATCCCATTTTCTTTCGTGTTCTCCAAATCTGGTGGTACTATTCCAGCCGAAACCAACGTTCGGATATAAGCTACCTCGCCTTCCCCCCGAGCGATCTGTTCTCCACCCACCGCACGAATGGGCTCGTTCGGCAATATGAATGATGAGTGATCCGAAGGGAGAAGATTATGCCATGTCCCGGCCTTGGCCCTGGTGTCCTGACCACGAATTGGTTATTTCAGAGATACTCCGGCACGAACCAAAAGCTTATACCGGTTGTATTCACCCCAAGCAATGTCCGGGAAGTAGTTGCCGGTGGACGAACGGCAGAAAGCGTTGGCGGCTTCCTTAAGGCAATCGGATCGCAATGGTCATACAGCGATGTTGCGGTCGACGACACCACCACTCATGTGATGAACACTGAGATGCTGAAAGCTCTCCTCAGTCACAGTGGGACCTCGAAGCGTCCTGTCCCACACCACTTTCCGTTTACCGCTGTCATCCCGTTTGCTCTCAAAGATGCTCTCCAGCCCAGGCAGCGGTACTACGTTCACGTGGAGGCTGGAATTAAGATTTGGAGCCTCAACTGCATCCTCGACTCCATGCGTGATTCCTTCGGCACAGGTCTGGCAATGCCAACATTGGGAGGTGACAACGGCCAGTCCTTAGCTGGCGCGATCTCCACAGCAACACATGGCACTCACATCGATTTGCCGCCCATAGCTGATGCGGTGAGAGCGATTCATCTGGTCGGCCCTGGAGGCCAGGAATGGTGGATCGAAAGAGAAGGAGAGGATTCGATTACCGATCCGGGGCGGCTGGCGCAAGCCAAACAAGCTGGTCTGCTATGCAAAGACATCATAGTGAGATACCAAGACCTCTTATTCAGGTCGGTTCTGGTCTCCATGGGCCGCATGGGAGTGGTCTACAGCTACGTGCTGGAGGCGGTCCCCGCCTATAACTTGCATCGCGTCGGTCGCTCATCTACGTGGAGCAAGGAGCAAACTACCGTACAGAATATTCAATCCACAGATCTGTACTTCGGGTACAAGGATCCATGGGTCGAGATCCTGGTGGATCCCTACGTAGATGCAAAGGGCGAGCACGCCTGCATTGTCACAACATGCGATTCCGCTGGGACTCAAGCGATGGACCGGTTCAATCCTCAAGCTCCTGATCCGTGCGCAACCCAAACGATCGTACCCATACTTTCGGCCTTGATCTTAACCCTGCCGGTTGAGATTGGGGCCGCCGCATCCGCGGCCATTGCTGGTCTGTCTTTCTTGAACCTCATCCCTTTCGTCGGGCCTATCCTGTTCGGGCTTGCTTCATCTGCTGCGATAGCCAAAGCCACTACGGCGCTGGTAACCCTTGAAGTCGCTCTAAGTAATTTTCTGGCTGCATCCGCTGAAGGCGCTCCTGGCGAGGGAATCGCGAACATCTGCAACCTGGCAGTCGCTGCAGGACACAAAGAACTCATTCCCACACTGATTCCGCTAATCATGTCATCCCTTCGATCCCCCACCGAGGATGAAGTCGGAGAGAGCTATCGTATTTTGACTGGACAGCCGGCTTGTCCTCAGCCGCGATATGACAATCCCATTTGCCAACGCCAAATCGATGGCGCAGACTTCGCAGTGGACTTATCAGTTGGGAAGACCAACCTTTTTGATTTTATTTCGGATGTATTCTCGTTGACCCAGAGCTTCGACGACGCAAACACGCCCGTGGGCTTTGCCATGTCATTACGGTTCACAAGAAAGACTGCGGCACTGTTGGGAATGCAGCAATTCTCGCGGACCTGCAGCGTGGAGTTTGCCATGTTACGCGGCCTGAACGGGCAGGCCTCTTTTCTCGAGCAGTTGTATCAAGTTGCTCTAAATCACGGAGCCATAGCGCATTGGGGTCTAATGAACGAACTCAGGAAAGATCAAGTAAGCACGCTCTATCCCGACCTCGCTAAGTGGCAGGTGTCGCTGGCCGAAATCATAGCCGGCGGCAGTGGAAGCGCCTCAACCTTCGATTCGAAGTTCGCGATGGATCGTGGCCTGGAACCTGCGATCCTTCACACTCTGCCAGGCGGCCTGAGTGCCGCGCTGAACAGGCTCAAGCTCTCGCTGCAGAGTAAACTCGCACGCGCAAAGCTAATGAAGAGGCCACAGCCAAACTAGATCAATTGGCCTACGTCTGCAGAATTGATCGCCAAAGTTTCTACCAACAGATCAAAAACTGGCTGGTAAATAAGATTGGACTAGGTGAACTTGCTGATGGAGACGCCATTCCCTCCGAAGCACAACTCTCAGAAGCCCTGAGAGTCAGCCGTGTTCCTGCACGGACAGCTCCAGCCGTACAAATGCAGTAGAGCAATGCGGTGCCAAACTGCAGTGACACCGCCCGCCGCACACAGGCAGGTCGATCCCGGCAACGCAAAAAGGAAACACGCGTTAATGGAGCAATGCTTGGCGGATGCCTCGTGCTCGCCCATCCTTCCGGTTAGCGACCACACAGGACTTTCATGACGATAACGGCGTCTGTTAGGACTAATCTCAAGCTTGGCCCCAACCGCGGTTCAATGAGCACATTGCCTTGATGTGGAGTGTGGACAGAGGGCGTATTCGGCGGAGGGCGCCTTGCTTCTACAGACTTGCGGAAAAATCCCGAAGGGATTGATTGAACATTGCCGCATCATCCCAAAAGGGTGCGTGTCCCGCGTTGGCGATTATCTGAATTTGAGCATGGGCTAAACCGGCTTTGTGTTGCTCGACAGCAGCTAGTTTGACAACCGCATCATGAGCGCCTTGCATGATCAGCATCGGCATGCGGATTCGGGGCAGAAGATCGTCATTGTCGAAGGAGCGAGAGAACAGCGCCTGACGGACATACGGTGGAACGGACACGTTGTACCCGAGCATCATGTACAGGTCCTCGGCTGAGGGTTCCTGCAAGAAGCACAGGCGCAAGAGCGAGCCAAGACTGCGCACGCTCTCTTCTGTTTCCGTGGCGAAGAAGCCTGGTATGAGGCTGAGAAACTCCGGCGTGAGAACCGATGCCGCCTCGGCACTGCCGAGCTTGGTGACGCCACCAACAAATATGGCGCCGCTGATTTCGTCCTCGCCGTAATGCCGAATGTAGTCGAGGATTACCAGTGATCCGTATGACCAACCGCAGAGAATCGGGTGATCCAGTCTCAGAGCCTGTATGGCCGCATTCACGTCATCAGCCCACAATCTCGATTCCGCATAGCCCTCTCGAGGCTTATCGGAAAGACCGTGACCTCGCAGATCTATTGCGACAAGTCGGTAGCCATCGGCCAGATCCGAACTCATCTGCCGGCTCCATGTGAGCCAACACTGCGATACACCATGGATGAACATAATTGGGCGACCGCTTGGTTTGCCGGTCTCAACAAGATGGAGTTGTATGCCGCCGCCGCCTGTGATCTTGTGATTCTTCATCATCTCCTCCTCTCATGCGTTGCTGGGGATCGCGGGGAGTATCAAGCCAATCTCTTTAACGAGCTCCTCGTACAGGGACACAGCAATGACGGGGCTAGCGCTCGGCCCCTGCGGTTCGAGTTCCTTTTCGACCTCCTCGATATAAGCTCCGGCGTCTTGCAGTGTATGGATAGACTTAACCCGGCTCCTACTCTCCGCTTTCCGATCGGGATGGAGCCGCCAATCGCTGATTGCCGGCGCACAGGGTCTTTGCGATCATGCGGCTCGGATCATCGACAACAGGTTGCGGCTCTGGTCGCGCGAGGAACACCTCGCCGACATCCGAGCGGGCCGCAACTGGGAAGTCATTGCCCTATCCCCTCGTCTCCTTACAGGCAATCGCAAGTCCGAAAGGACATACGAGATATTCTCTTGGCCCACTGCGCTCCCAACACCGAGCCTGAGAACAACACAGGCAGTCAGAAAGCACGCAATATCAGGCTAGAGAACAAGAGGCCAGAGACGGCTTTCGGCAGGCACTTTTAACAACAGAAAGCCCGATATGAGGCAAACCTGGCGCAATTGAGACAAGTCTTTCGGCAGTAGAAACGCGCATGCCTTTGTTTTGTGAACCCGACGATGGAAGCTGACTTGCAGCGATGACAGCAGCATTTTGTGAGCCTGCGATGGAGCAGAAAATCGGTTTGAAGCTGAGCAAATGCAGGTAAATGAGCTGCTCAAGAAAGAAGATCGATCTTTCCTGCAGTATCGAAGCTGGCCGGGCGACGACAGTCTGCCGGCGCAGCCCGGTTTGTGGCTGCATGACCTTCTTCCGAGGAGGACCATAGAGCGGCGAGCGCAATTTTTCGTGCCCGTGCTCGCCGCTTGAGGTCAATCGCTGCTTGATCTCGGACTGAAGCCTAAGGCACTCGGAAGAAGCGGGATAGCACAGGAGGTACGTCATGAGTTCAAGCGAAATCCGCGGGTCATGGACGAGAAAGCCAACCCCGGAACCGACCAAACCGGAAAGTAGCGCCCATTGTTGCGTAGATATTCGAATTGAGAACCAGGGCCCCATCAACATCTATAACTGCACGAGTGCGCCGCCCGGCCCTGCGCCGTGTCCTGAGCCGTGCGCCCGAATGCCCAGCCGGACCCATCGCCCCGGGTCAGTGTATTCCGCTTTCGATCGGATCGAAACCGAAGCAGAGCCTGCGCACCAAGCTCGACTCCCTACTGCAGAACACCCGGGTGCCCAGCGCGATTGCCAGTGGATTCTTTCAGCACGCGCGCCGCTTTTCCGCTGGCCAGACGCCAGCTAATCTGCTCGAAACCGAAGTTTTTGGGTTCTTCGAGACGCTCCCTGCCGACATGAAGTCCATCCTCTCCTGCTCCGTGAACTCCTTCGACGGAATCACGTCGGACGAGCGGAACCGGCTGTTAGACCCATCGATACCGCAGAATCCGAACGTGCCGCTTGATGCCGACACCCTGGCAACCGCCTTCGTCAAAGAGATTACGCAGCGGGTAGGCGTGCAGGTCTTTGGCGACCCACATGCGCTGGAGCAGGAAAGACCGGGCCGGAATCGCTTCTTCGACACGTCCGGTGGCGAGAACTTCGACATTCAGCTGCGGATCTGCAAGGTAAACGGCCTTCGCACAAACGAATTTTCGCCTGCCCTCAATCCTGGAGACTACCTGCCATCAGAACTCGAGCAGCACTGTGTTCCCATCGTGGTGAACGGTGCGCCGCAGCTCGATTGTGAGATCCAAAAGGGGAACTGTGCCGGAAACTTCCTGGAGGATACCACCTGCCTTCGCGTTCCCAATGTGCGCGCCGGAGAGGGGGTCGTACTCGAAGGAGTCAACTTCATCAGCATCGACTCCAAGGTTCGGCTCACAGGACAGGCTCCGAGCACCGTATCGCGTGCGGTTGACGCGTTCGTTTTCGGCGATCTCGATACGCCGCTTACCGACAGTCAAAACCAGCCCATTAGAGACTGCCGCATACACGATCGCATTACCTTCGTCGTGCCTGCCGATCTGCCACCCGCCGTCTACTCGGTTCAGGTTGCCGTGCCCAACGTGAGCGGCTTTCCTATTTTGGGCGATCCCATCGTCTCGAATTCGCAATTCATCCGTGTGGCCCCCTCGCCCACCTCGAGGTTCCGTATTGCGAGCGAGACCCTGGCCGCCAGACAAGAAACCTCTCCGGCCTCCTTCGGCTCGGATGAGGTGCGCGTCCGCATCCGCGCTTATCCGATCATAGCCAGTCTGACGGATCTCACCCTGGGGGATGAGCAGGCCTTCGATTCGCCGGAGTTCGAAGATGTTGACTCAGGCGACGTCCGCCAGATGCAAGCCGTGCTCTTCGAACAAAGCAGTCCCATTGACGGCCTAGTGATGACCATCATGGGCTTTGAGATCGATAGCGAGAAGGCTTACCGGGAGCAGATCAATTCGTTCACGGACGCGTTCCTGCACTATCTCAAGATCACGCTCGCGGGAATTGCCGCGGCGATCAGCGCCGGTGCGTTCACAGTGGGAGTCAAGGATCTGTTGAAGTTCGCGCTTTCCCATCCTATTATCCTGGCCATCGCCGCCGCCGTCGTGCTTGTGGTGATCCTGATACTAGCGGCTTGGGCCCCCGCCGACCTCCTCATCGAGGACGCACTCGGGTTCACCCTCAGCGACCTGGACGCCCTCACCAATACTGACCTCCCCCTTCCAGAAGTCGCCCCGTATGTCTCACAGCAGGGCATAAAGGTGAAGGCCACCCCGCTCGAAAAGGTTCCGACGCAGTACCGGGAACGCCGCGAATACGTCAGCGACGAAGAAGATAGCCGTTACGAAATCGTGCTCCGCTACAACCGCGTCGCCTGATCTGCAGTATCCGTTCGAATTTGGCCTGAATTTCGTTCCATAATCGATTCGGCTTCCTTTGAACGGTCGCCGGCGTTGACCAGTAGTAGCACGCCCTTCTCTGATTTCGCGATTCAGCAGCAAAATCCTGTCTTCGGCAACTCCCATCGACTCGAGCGTTTCTCTCAGATCGATTTCTGAGTAATTCTCTAAGGGTTCGCCCGATGATAGGTCTTTATCCTGTCCAGTCATCCGTGAAGCCGTTGTGAAGTCCAACAAGAACGAATTCCTGGATGCGAACGACTGTCGAAGCTGTGGACCGCAAGAACATGCGCTTCGTCCCGATCAAGACATATGATCAGTTGGACCTAAGGCGATCCGTCGCGTGCAAGTTCGGCTGATTGCAAGACGTACTGCAGTCATGTCCTTTCACTCGTTGGGCACAGGGAACGACTTCGATACGAGACAGGTTTGACGTAGAGTCTTTTCATAGTAGCGCACTGTCTTCGTCCCGTTGTGAATGCTGCCCTGTCCAACTCTGTCGAAACCCATTGCCGCATGGAAAGCTTCCGACGCGATGTTTCGCGGCTCGATATTCACCTCACAGACCACACGATCATGCCCAGCTTGTTTCGCCGCAACAAAGAGATCATCATAGAGAAATCTGGCAATCCCCAGGCCGCGCGCAGAACTCGCAACAATGACGCGATCAATGTAGACAAACGACTCGCGAGTGGCCTTGAACCACACGAAGTTCAGGCTTTCGTAGGAGGCATTGTGATCGAGCGCGATCAGGAACGCGGTCGCACCGTGATCTATGCCCCGGGCATAAAAGGCCATGTCGAGCAGCGATGTCAGACTGGCGTGATCGAGCGAAGATGTCTCTTTCGCATGCGCGTTGTTCAGTGACAGCATGACGGTTGCGTCACACGAACTAAGATCGTTGATGGTGTTTACTTTCCCGCTCTCTGCCACAACCGTGTTCGTCCTCCGTCCTTCGCGTTGGAATATATTTCCATGAATGCTTGTCCTGCCTGACCCTCTTCATTCCAGTAGACCGGAGGTCCACGATCGCAATCAACTGCCCGCAGAATCCCGATTATGGGTGAGTCTGATTCTCAGATGCTGTCAACAGGTCCATGTACTCGCAAAGTGACTTGGCGAATATTCTCGCATTGAGAGATGCCATAGCCCGTCAATTGACGGCAATCGCGTGTCCGAGAAGCCAACTTTTCATCTAGGGAGATTACTTCGAAATTCGCTCTTGCCAGATGCCGTGCCCACCAGAGTGCATCCTTTGGTCTAGTGCTGGCTCATATGAGGCACATCGGGATCCCTACCAATACCGCAAACCCTTTGTTTTGTAAAAGCACAGCAACGGAGAGTGACTTGCTCTGCAGCTATGTACGAGAACGGTCGTAGCGATCGGGATCGCCGCCGTCTACACCGACAGGTCGAGGCAATAGGAAACACACTCTCGCCCCTGCCCGTACAAGAGCATCCCGTAATCACATGGATAGCAGTCAATGATGTTCCCAATACGACGCGCCGCCAGAAGAGTCCCGAAGGAATGTCTTGCGCGCCGACACTGCATGCGTCCTGCCAGATGCCACATAAGGAGAGCCACTTGTCTAAAACTCGCCCTAAGCAATATCCAGATCAGTCCCCACCAAAAACCACCCGCACTGATACCAGCGAGCGACGCAATCCTCCTACCGCTACACGTATGGCCCGGGCAGCAGCAGCAATGCTAGGAGAGAAGAAGACTTCTTCGGGAATACCAGTAGACGCCGCAGAAAAGGAAGCGACAAAGAAGTCCGGCGTTTCCGCGCGCAAACTGGATGCCATGCCTGATCGCGTGGATATCCGCGACTGGGCCTATCAACCTACCCTTCGAGCCCTTCCGCCGGAGCTCATCAGCATCGATGATGTTCCGGCGATTCTGGACCAGGGCCAGGAAGGAGCCTGCACCGGCTTCGGATTGGCGGGCGTCATCAACTATCAGCTTGCGAAGCGCCACATCAAGCGCCAGGTCAGCCCGCGCATGCTTTACGAGATGGCGCGCAAGTATGACGAATGGCCCGGCGAAAAATACGAAGGCTCGTCGGCCCGCGGCGCCATGATCGGATGGGTCAGACACGGCGTCGCCGCGGATACCATCTGGAAACCCACGATGAAAGGATCGGGGTACTTGACTCCACAAATTGCTCACGAAGCACAGGCGACTCCGGGAGGTGCTTATTACCGCGTAACGCACACGCAGGTGCGCGACGTTCACGCCGCGCTTTTCGAACTCGGCGCGATTTACATGACCATCATGGTGCATGACGGATGGGATAAGCCGGGTCCATCCACGGTTCCCATCAGCCATGCGCAAAAAGGAAAGAAGGTCACCGCAAAGCTTCCCGTCATCACCCGCTTTCAGCACGCTCCCGACGGGCACGCGGTCGCCATCGTCGGCTACACCAGAGATGGCTTCATTATTCAGAATTCATGGGGACCCACATGGGGATACCAGGGCTTTGCGCTGTTACCCTACGAAGATTTCATGATTCATGCCACCGATGTCTGGGCAGCTCAGATCGGTGTGCCCGTAAACTGCGATGTATGGGCCGAACCGGAGAGCAGCGAGGGTACGACCGCCGGATTGCAGCGCGCAGCTGAGGCCATTCCTCTCGATACGATTCGCCCATTTGTCGTCGACTGCGGCAACAACGGCGTTCTCTCAGACTCCGGACAATACTGGACCACGGAAGCCGACGTGGAGCGGCTCTTCGCGGAGATCATCCCCGCAGCAACCAAAACCTGGAAGAAGAAGCGAGTCGTCCTCTATCTCCATGGCGGCCTCAACAGCGAGGCCGACGTCGCCAAGCGTGTCGTTGCCTTTCGTGACGTCTTCCTGCAAAACGAAATCTATCCCGTCCACATCATGTGGGAGTCCTCAGCGATGGAATCGCTGAAGGACCTCATTAACAACTCCATCACCGGCGACGATCAACGCTCCGGCGGCGCCGCCGACTGGCTCAAGAAAGTTCGCGATCGCCTTGTCGAAGCAAAGGACAGGACCTTCGAGCTAACCACGGCGCGAGCAGGCGGAGCGCTATGGGGAGAAATGAAACGCAATGCCATGCTCGCGTCCACTCATAGTCCTGAAATCGGCGCAATGCAGATCGTTACGAAACACGTGATCGGGGCTCTGAGCGCCGTCACTATGGCTGAAAAGGCCAAGTGGGAATTCCACGTGATCGCTCATTCTGCCGGAAGCATTTATTTCTCTTACGCATTGAATCATCTGCTCGAGCTGAAAAACCAGGACATTTCATTCAGCTCTGTCAATTTCATGGCTCCTGCCATCACAACAGAGCTGTTCAAAGACCTCGTCTATAAGTCTGTCGTAGACAAAGTCTGTCCGCTACCCAGCCTCTTCATTTTGAGCGATGCCGGTGAACGCGACGACAAGGTAGGTCCCTACGGAAAGTCGCTGCTCTATCTCGTAAGTAATGCCTTTGAGGGCGAGCGCGGTGTTCCGCTCTTAGGCATGCAGTTCTTTCTTACGAAAGACCAGGAACTGGCGGATCTCTTCAATCAGCAGATCCCCGGCGGCCATCCTGCTCTGGTGGTTGCCGGGCAACACCCGAACATTCCGCAGGGTCAAATGTCGCCGGACCAGAAATTCAGTGTCTCGGAAAGCGAGTCTCACGGCGGTTTCGATAACGATCCAGCAACCCTGAATTCCATCCTGCGGCGTATCCTCGATACGACAGGCGCGACCGTCGCGAGGGAATTCACGCCATGGGAGCTGAAATATTAACCCGAGCAATCCAAGGTATTCTTGGATGCAATTCTTTTGACTACAAAGGAGCTGTGCACAGTCCGAGAGCGCTTCTCTCTTATCGGTGGCGATGAACTCACCGTGGTCGCATCGGAACATCTGGAAGTAATCGCGGTGAAGGCGTGAAATTCCAGACTCTCCCGCGAATCTTGCACGACAAGGAGGTATGAATATGGCTTTGATGCGTCCGGATCCAACTTTTTACCCTTCGCCGGGGATGGCAATGCAGGCCCCGCCAGAACGCCTCGCATATGTCGCTCTGCTCAACGCCGGCAAGAGTGGACAGCGCGATGCCATGGGCGTCATTGACCTCGATCCGAATTCCACCGAATATGGCCGGCTGGTCGGACAAACGGTTTTTCCATGCGGCGATAATGAGTTGCACCACTTCGGCTGGAACGCCTGCAGCGCGTGCCTGTGCCCGCAGGCCCCGCATCCGCACATGGAGCGTCGCTACCTGATCGTACCCGGCATCGGTTCTTCTAGGATCTACATCCTGGATACCAAACCGGACCCCAAACAACCGAAGATCGTGAAGGTGATTGAGCCCGAGGAGTTCATTCAGAAGACTGGATACACCTCGCCTCATACGATTCATTGCGGACCAGACGGCGTCTATGGAAGCGCACTCGGATCGGCCAGCGGAGACGGCCCGGGTGGCATCTTCCTGATGGATGCAAACACATTCGAGCTGAAGGGACAGTGGGAACAGGATCGTGGCCCACAGCAACTGGCATACGACTTCTGGTGGCATCTGGGACACGACACCATGGTTACCTCCGAATGGGGTACGCCGAACATGGTGCAAGACGGAGTTAACCCGGAGCTGCTGCTTGCGGGCAAATACGGCCACAAGGTTCATATCTGGGACCTGGACAAGCGCTGCCACCAGCAGGAAATTGACCTGGGTGCGGAGCAACAGTGGGTGCTCGAGTTGCGGCCTTCTCACGATCCCAAGAAGACCTACGGCTTCGTCGGGGTAGGGGTTTCGCTCAAAGACCTGTCGTCGTCGATCTGGATGTGGTATCGGGAAGACGCTGGAAAGAAAGGCAAGTGGGCCGCCCGCAAGGTCATTGAAATCGCCGCCGAGCCTGCTGATCCGGATAAGCTACCGCCGCTGCTGAAGGGCTTCAAGGCGGTACCACCGCTGGTGACTGACATCAACCTGTCGCTCGACGACCGTTTCCTCTATGTTTCGTGCTGGGGAACGGGGGAGTTCATTCAGTACGATGTCTCCGACCCCGCCAACCCGAAGAAGACGGGCTCGGTACATCTCGGCGGCATCGTGCGCCGCGCGGCTCACCCGAACAAGCCAAACGAGCCGCTCAACGGCGGCCCGCAGATGGTTGAGATCAGCCGTGATGGCAAGCGAGTCTATTTCACCAACTCGCTCTACTCCCCGTGGGACGACCAGATCTATCCCGATGGGTTAAAGAGCTGGATGGTAAAGCTTGACGTGGATCCGAAGGCCGGAATGAAGCTCGATGAGAAGTTCTTCGTCGAGTTCGACGGGCTGCGTGCGCACCAGCTACGGCTGGAAGGCGGCGATGCCTCATCGGACTCTTACTGCTACTCGGAGCCGCAATGACGCACACCGAGATGGGCTCAACTGCGTTGTGGCTCATGCTGCTCCTCGGCGCCTACCACGGAATCAACCCCGGGATGGGGTGGCTCTTCGCGGTGGCGCTGGGGATGCAGGAGCAGAAGGGGAGTGCGGTGGCGAAGGCGCTCGTCCCGATCGCGCTTGGCCACGCATTGTCCATTGGCTGCGTGGTGCTGGCCGCGGCATTTCTCGGCATGGTGCTGCCGCAGGCGGCGATCCGCTATCCCGTCGCCGCGCTTCTGTTCGGTGTTGGAATCTACTCCCTGATGCGGCATCACCACCCGCGCTGGGTCCGCATGCAGGTGGGCTTTCGCGACTTGACGGTCTGGTCGTTTCTGATGGCATCGGCGCACGGTGCTGGTTTGATGTTGCTGCCGGTGCTGCTGGGCAGCCGCACAGTTGAAGCGGCCGACCACATGGCAGGCCACCATCACACATCCGCGGCAGCTAGCCCTCTCGTAGCACTGCTCGCCACAGGAATACATACGGCCGCCTATCTTGCGGTTACAGGGCTCATCGCGTGGGTGGTCTATAGCAAGTTCGGCCTCGCGATTCTTCGCAAGGCTTGGCTCAATGTCAACCTGGTATGGGCTGCAGCACTCGTGGTCACCAGCGTGATCACTCTGCTGATGTAGCTTGTTAGATTTTGGTGACCGCGGTCTAGGCACGACAGAGAACAGTAAAGTAAGGCTATCGAAACAAGAGAACTTTATCCGCCGATGTCTTTTTCTACTTCAACCTAACTGGCCTCGGCTGGAGTCCAGTCCGATGCCCTGAGTGGTCCGCAGGGCAAGCATGCATTGGGTTACCAGAATCTGGCCCGCAACCAGCCATAACTGGAATTTGAATTTTACCTCGGGTCCAGTACCATTGCAGACTCTGTGCAAAGGCGAATTCATCTGCAGCGCTAAAGAACATCGTTAGGAGACTCATGTAATGCGGAGCTATAAAGACAGGTCCGTCTCCGGTTTTTCCTCATTCGTGTGTCTGGTGGCGTTGGTCGCTGTTGGCGTACCGCTCCACGCTCAAACCAGTGCAAGCTACGGGATTGCTGAGACGAAAAATGTAATGGTGGCGATGCGAGACGGAGTAAAGCTAGCCGCTGACATTTACCGCCCCACAGAAAACGGTCAGGTGATTGACAGCAAATTTCCCGTGATTCTGATGCGCACGCCGTACAACAAGGATGACGCAGGACAAATTGCGAATGCCTTCGTGCTACACGGATACGTGGTCGTGCTTCAGGATGTGCGTGGCCGTTATAAGTCCGCGGGACACTGGCGTCCCCTCGTCGACGATCCGAACGATGGCTTTGATACCGCGCAATGGATTGGATCACAGCCATGGTGCGACGGTGGTATTGGAACGATCGGATCGTCTTATGCAGGAGCAACGCAACATGCACTCGCCATCGGCAACGCTCCTTATATAAAAGCGATGGTTCCCCGCAATGCGATGTCGGACTTCGGCCGCTACGGTGTCCGGCACAACGGGGCCTTCGAGCTACGCTTTTTCAACTGGGTCTTCACTCTTGGCAATGCCAGCGGAACTGCGGACGCGCTCCCGGCGGCTAAACGTGCTGCTTCCAATCCCGAGGCTGCGCAAGCACTCGTGGAGATGGGTACGCACGTTCGTGAATATGTGCGTGGTCTTCCGTTGCGGCCAGGAACCACTCCTCTCAAGTTTGCTCCGGATTACGAAGCCTGGCTGATTGAGGCGATGAGCCATGGAGATTACGACGCATTCTGGAAGGATGCGGGCGCCAGTGTCGTCGACCATCTGGCGGAATACAAGGATGTTCCGGAATACCACACGACCGGCTGGTACGACTCATGGGGCACTCAGGTGGCCAACTTGAACTTTGTCGAGCTGCGAAGGGAAAAGAAAAGCCTTCAGCGGCTGATCATAGGACCATGGATCCACAGCAGTGAAAACCTCAGCTATGCTGGCGAAGCGCAGTTCACCGACGACGCAGCGCTTGATCTCGCGGCATTCCAACTGAGATGGTTCGATCACTGGTTGAAGGGTGTTAACAATGGCGTGGATCGTGAACCTCCGGTACGAATCTACGTGATGGGAGGAGGCGATGCTCACAAGACACCCGAGGGACGCCTTTTCGTGGGCGGCCACTGGCGAGACGAGCAGGAATGGCCGCTGGCACGGACGGCGCCAACCCCTTACTATCTGCACGCGAATGGACTCCTCTCGCCAGACAAGCTCGCCGAAGATAAGCCCATCACCTATCAGTTCGATCCCCAGAACCCGGTGCCGACGCTGGGCGGGAACGTTTCCTCGCAAGGGGCGCTGATGTTTCAGGGGGCGGCGGACCAGCGGTGCCGGCTCGACTTCTGGCTGTGCTCCGACACGAAGCCTCTGTCGGCTCGAAATGATGTTCTGGTATTTGAGACGCCTCCGCTGCCAAACGACATCGAGGTTACGGGCCGGCTCATCGTAAAGCTGTGGGCGTCTTCGAGCGCTCTCGATAC
>Ga0210395_10001919_pt1 | contig 16198 bp, 16 predicted proteins | sample IncBWH4OmetaG_FD_150861 | JGI IMG/M metagenome (GOLD analysis project Ga0210395, IMG submission 150861) | Forest soil microbial communities from Barre Woods Harvard Forest LTER site, Petersham, Massachusetts, United States - Inc-BW-H-4-O ... | reverse complement strand
GGGTGGTGGCGCTCACCGAGGTACTCGCCGCCGAACTCGAGGCCGCCGGTTCCGCGGTGGGCGCGAGCGTGCTGTGCCCTGGGACGGTGCGGACCAACATCGGGACGAGCTCACGCAATCGGCCCGGGCACCTGCCCGACGCCGGGCTTACCGACGTCGACATCTCCCTGGACGAGAACCCGGTCCACCGATGGATCACACCGGAGGACGCGGGTGCCGTGGTCGTCAGGGCGATCAAGCGCGGCGACCTGTACGCGCTGACCCATCCGGACTGGTACCCAATGGTCCGGCAGCGCCACGAGTCGATCGCTGCCGCATTCCGCAGAGAGGAGCATCAGCCATGACAACGACAGGGACCGACGAGATGAGGGGGAGTCATCCGGCGGCTGAGCCGACCGCGGCGCAGGCGCTGCGGCTCTATGAGTCGATGGTGCTTATCCGCCGCGTCGAGGAGCGGCTGCGTGACGACAGCGCGGCGGGCAAACTGCCCGGCGCCGTGCACCTCTACATCGGCGAGGAGGCGATCGCGGCCGGGGTGTGCGAGCACCTGAGTGCTCGCGACTACGCGACGTCGACCCACCGCGGCCACGGCCACTTCCTCGCCAAGGGCGGTGACGTGCGGGCGATGATGGCCGAGATCTGGGCCAAACGCGAGGGCATCTGCCAGGGCATGGGCGGGTCGATGCACGTCGCCGACATCTCCAAGGGGATCCTCGGCGCGAACGGGATCGTCGGCGCGGGGCTGTCGATCGCCACGGGTGCGGCCTTCGGCGCGCAGCTGGACGGGGACGGCAAGGTGTCGGTCTGCTTTTTCGGCGACGGCGCCTCGAACCAGGGCGCGCTCATGGAGTGCCTGAACGTGTCGACGCTCTGGCGGCTCCCCGTCGTGTTCGTCTGCGAGAACAACGGGTTCTCCGAGTTCACGCCGGCGGCCGAGGTGACGGCGGGCCGCATCGCGGACCGGGCGCGGGCCTTCTCGATGCCGGTCGCCGAGGTCGACGGGAACGACGTGACCGACGTCTGGCGGGCGGCCGGGGAGGCGATCGATCGTGCCCGTGAGGGCGGCGGGCCGTCGTTCATCGAGGCGCGCACCTACCGCATTCAAGGCCACTTCGAGGCGGAATCGTTCGTGCTCGGCAGCGGGAGGTACCGGGACCCCGCAGAGATCGAGGCGTGGCGAGAGCGGGATCCGATCGTCAGGTTCCGTTCCGCGCTCACGTCGTCGGGGGCGGCCACCGCGGCGGACCTCGACCGCGTCGAGGCCGCGGTGCTCGAGCAGGTGGCCGAAGCCGTCGCGTACGCGGAGGCGGGCCAGCCCGCCGACCCGGAGCTAGCCGAAACGCTCATGTTCGCACCGGAAAGTGAGGCCTGAACCATGGCTCGTGTCCGTCTCATCCAGGCCATCCACGACGCCGTCGTCGAGGAGATGGCGCGCGACCCGAAGGTCATCGTCTACGGCGAAGACGTCGAGCTCTCGATCGTCGGCGACCTGCGCGGTGTCTACGAGCAGTTCGGGCGTGAGCGCATCCGCAACACCCCGATCTGCGAGACGACCCTCACCGGGATGGCGGTAGGCCTCGCGTCGGCCGGCTACCACGTGGTGGTGCAGATGATGTTCTCGAACTTCATGTTCACCGGCATGGACGCGATCGGGAACCAGATGTCCAAGCTGCGGCTCATGACCGGCGGCCAGATGGAGCTCCCGATCACGATCATCGCCACCGTCGGCGGGGGCTCCGCCAACGCGGCGCAGCACTCCGACACCCCGTACGCCATGCTGATGAACCTCGGCGGGCTTAACGTCGCGGTCCCGGCCACCTCCGCCGACGCTAAGGGCCTGGTGAAGACGGCGATCCGGAGCAAGAACCCGTGCTTTATCCTCGAGCCGAACGGTCGCGGCGGCGAGCTGGGCGAGGTGCCGGACGGCGAGCACCTGGTCCCGTTCGGGAAGGCCGCCGTGCGCCGGGAAGGCGACGCCGTCACCGTCGTGGCCATCGGCAGGATGCTGAAGCCGGCGCTGGCCGCGGCCGAGACGCTGGCGAAAGAGGGGCTGAGCGTTGAGCTCATCGACCCGCGCACCCTCGTGCCCTTCGACTCGGCGAGCGTGCTCGCCTCGGTTCGGAAGACCGGCCACCTGGTCGTGGTGGACGAGGCCCGCGAGTGCTGCTCGGCGGCGAGCCAGATCGCCGCAGTGGTGGCCGAGCACGGCTTCGACCTGCTACGGGGCCCGATCCGCCGGGTCACCACGCCGAACGTCGCCATCCCCTACGCCCCGAACGCCGAGGCGCACGTGATCCCGGGCGAGGCCCGCATCACCGCGGCCGTCCGCCAGTTGCTCGGCCGTACCGAGGAGAGCAGGCAGGGGGTGCCCGCATGAGGGTGCGGGTCAAGCTGCCCAAGATCGGCATGACGATGGAGGAGGCCACGGTCGTCCGGTTCTGCAAGCAGCCGGGCGAGGCGTTCTCGAAGGGCGATCCCCTCTACGAGATCGAGACGGAGAAGATCAGCCAGGAGGTCGAGGCCACCGGCGACGGCGTCATGGTCGAGCACTCCGTCCCCGAAGGCAGCGACGTCAGGGTCGGCGAGCCGGTATGCGTCGTCGAGACCGAGCAGGTCTCCGGATGAGCCCGATGGCAGCGCCGAGTCTCCCCGAGCTGTTCCACATCGGCTGGGTCGTCCGCGACTGCGCCGCCGCGCAGCAGGAGCTGAGCGCGCGGCTCGGCGCGGGCCCGTTCCTGAGCATGGGTGACGACTCGACCTTCGACCAGACGTTGGTGCACGGCAAACCCGTGCCGTTCTCGCTGAAGATCGCGTTCGGCCAGCTCGGCGGCGTGCTGCTCGAGCTGCTTCAGCCCCTGGACGACCGTTCCCCGCACGCGGAGTTCCTCGCCGAGCGCGGCGAGGGCATGCACCATCTGGCCTATGTGGTCGCGGACTTCGACGACCAGATCGCGGCGATCCGCGCGGCCGATCCGGCGGCGCAGCTGCTTGTAGACGGAACCGGGCCTGGAAACCCGTTCCGCTGGGTCTACGTGGACGGTGGCAACGCACACGGGACGGTGATCGAGCTATGGGAGCGAACCCCCCAATCGGAAGCCCTCTACACCAGCGTCCTCGACCTGCTCCGCTAAGGGCACGGTGGAGGAAAAGGCGAGTTTCTACGAACCAAGCCCGCCCGCCAGCTCACCGTCACGCCTGCTCCTGAACGCGAGCGCCGCCCCGTGGGCTCAGCAAGGTTGCACGGGACGGCGCCGCGGAGATTACCTGGCGGTCAGCCGTTGATCGTGCCGGCACCCGCCAGGATCGGGTCGACGCCCATGTAGACGATTCCCGTGCGCGAGCATGCCTCAAAACTGAACGCGACAGACGTGGCGAGGCGCTGGTCCGGCAGGTAGATGCGCAGCCCGACCGCGTGCACGGGATCGCACACGCGCTTCGTGAACGAGTACACATTGTGGATGGCGAGTATCGTGTGCGCGGTCGCGCCGGGCGCGAGGACCACCCGCCGTGCGCCGCTCAGGCTGCCCCAGCCCGCAGGTCGTCCGAGCTGCTGCCCGGTACTGCTGACCGCGGACACGCCGGGGTAGCCGAACAGGGAGCAGGTGTGCCCGCTGATGTTGGTGAACTCCAGCGGGTAGTAGACGGTGCCGGCAGCCCCGTCCCCCTCGTTGGCCGGGACCCAGGCGCCGACGTTGCCGTCCTGCCCGAAGGCGGCGGCGCACTGGGGGATGGCGGCCGCCGCGGGGGGCGGCCGGTGATGGGTTGCCGCGTAGGCGGCCGAGGAGATGGCTAGTCCGGCGACGGCTGCGACAGCAACCGCGATCAGCCGGGGGACGGTGGTGGGTTGGTACTTCATGATGGTCCCCGTACTGCAATGGAGTCTCTTTATGTGGAACCCCTGTGCCCTTGAGACGTCGATGAGCAGCGTCCGGTTACGGGCAAAAAGATTGCTCGCGGTCACGGGGCACCAGTAAGAGACCTGGCAGCCTGACCGCCGATGCGTCATCCTGCTGAAATCGCGAGCACCGCGTTCAGGGCGCGCCTGACGGCCTGGCGGGATTCGTCGGTGTGGTCGAGCATGTCGAACGCGTGCTGACCGTTTGGCACGTCGATGATCTCGAGCTGCGCCCCGCAGCGGCCGGCGGCGGTGGTGAACGCTTCGACCGCGGCCGCGAGCGGCGGACGCTCGCGGCCGACCCGGGTCAGCACGATCGGCAGGTCACCGGCGGATGCGACCGTCTCGACCGGCCGGAATCTCGGATCAACCTCCCACCCCGGCAACGGGGCGAGCAGCGGATAGCTAGCCGCCACGCAGCGGAGCCACCCTGGCGGCCTGCGCAGCCAGTCGGCGAGGAGCAAACCGCCGCCGGAGAAGAACCAGATCGCGACCCTGTCAGCGTCCACGCGCGGGTCGGCCCGCACCATCTCTACGGCCGCGGCCACCTCGTCGGCGGCAACCGGGTAGTCGGCCACGTCGTGCAGCCGGTGGTCAAGCGTGACGCCGACGGCGCCGCCTGCCGCTATCGCCGACCCGTATCCGCGGTAGACAGGCCAGTCCCGCGGAGTCGGCCGCAGGTCGGCCGGTATCGGGCCACCATGCACGAACACCACGGCAGGGCGCGGCCCGGAGGCACCGTCCGGCAGGTAAAGGTCAGCGATGCCATGGCGCTCCGCGACGCGTTCATCCCCCGGCAGGACAAAACCTGTTTGAAAGCACGCTCACTCAGGTAGGCGCCGTTTCGTCGGGAACCACCATCGCGCACATCGGCTAAAAACCTTGACCTTCAGAACGGAGGGTGGCGACTCTTTACCCCGGCCAGCCGACTCTGAGCAGGTCGGCGGCCCGAGGACGACGACATGATTTGTGGCTGATGTTTTTAGTGGGGCAAGAGTTAATCTTTGCCGCATCGAGTGCCGACGCGGAAGTTTGCCTTGCCGGGCCACGCGAAGCCCGGGACAATCCCGGACTAGCTGCCTAAACTGTTTTTCGCTTCCCAGGAAACAGGCCAGCACACATTCTGCCGTGGAGCCTTGCGCACGATGTTTACTTGGAAGTAACGTACTCGCCAGTAGCTAAGGAGAAGGGAACCCCACCCCGTCCAAGCGAGAGGCTGATCGCCGGGAATCGATCGGCCGGAGTACCCGAGGAGACTCACTATGACGATGACGTGGAAGTGGAAACGAGCAGGCAGTGGCCTTATCGCCGGTGCCGCCGCAGCCCTCATGATCGGCGCGAGCGTGGCGCCCGCCCTGGCCGCGACCCCCACCTGGACCGTTAAGCCTGGTGGGAACATCAGCGCGAAATCGGGGACCACGGTTCTCACGGACACCAAGACGCACACAGTGCTTAAGTGTGCTTCCTCTAGCACCAAGGCCACCCTCAAGAAGGGCAAGAAGCTCTCCGGTGCGGGTATCGGCTCGATCACCTCCCTCAGCTTCACCAAGTGCACTGGTCCCTTCGGGCTCACATTCACCGTTAAGAGCAGTGCAAGCACGAAGAAGCCCTGGAAACTGAACGCGGTGTCTTATAACAGGAAGACCGGGGTCACGTCAGGGACGATCACCGGTATCCACGCCACGCTGTCCGGGACGGGTTGCTCGGCCGTCGTCGACGGCTCCAGCGCCGCCAAAGACAACGGATCGGTCAAGGTCACCTACACCAATAAGACGCACAGGCTTGCCGTCCAAGCCGCCGGCGGAACCCTGCACATCTACGACGTGAAGGGCTGCCTCGGGTTGATCGGGAACGGCCAGGCGTCAACGTTCACCGGGACCTACGTCGTCAGCCCGGGACAGACCATAACCAGCCCGTGACGGCCTGAGGATCGTTCGCACGCAGCGACTGGCGGCTGCCCGGCAGTCCCGGGCAGCCGCCAGTTATCTTGCAAGGAGATGCCATGCACAGGCTTATGCGGTCGCGCTATGCCCGCTCCCTGACCGTCCCGGCCGCCGTCGGCCTGGTGGCCGCTACGGCGGTCGCCGCCAGCGCGACAGCCGCGTCGGCAGGCACCAGCCTCACCATCGTTTACCCGGTGCACGGAAGCACCCACCTGAAGGCACCCAACGCCACTGTCGCTCTTGGCCCGGGCACGCTCCGGTCCACCGTGAACCTCGGCAACGGCAAGCTGACCGCCAGCCTGACCCTGCCCACGGCGACGGTCTCCTTCAAGGAGTTCGGACTGATCCCGGTGAGCGGGAAGACCGAGTTCCTCCAGGACGGCGCGACAACAGGAAAGATCGACCTCAACAACGGGGCCGTCACGACGACGTCCCATATCACTTTGAGGATCGTCAGCATGAGCCTGGCGGGCGTGCCGCTCCCGGTCGGCAGCAAGTGTGAGAGCGCCACACCGGCGGCGATCACGCTGAAAAGCCAGCCGGGCTTCAGCGTGGTCTCTGGCGGCAAGCTGACCGGCACGTACACGGTGCCGCCGTTCGCCCACTGCGGGCCCCTTGGGCTACTCACTCCGGTCATCAACACGTCGATAACCGGGCCGGGCAATACGATCACCTTCACCTTGAGCGCTGGCAAGGCAGTCTGACCGTATCCGGGCTGACGGAGCATGATGCTGAGGCTGCGCCGCATGGCGGCATTGGTCGTGGTGGCCGGGACCGCCGCGGCCATCGTCGGCACGACCGGCAGCGCCCCAAGCGCGGTGAGCCAGGCGACAGGCGCGGTGACGCTGGCCGACACCCAGACCGCCGTGGCGACGCTGGCCTACGCCTGCCGCTTCCCGACGGGCACCTATAAGATCGGTGCCCGCCTCACCGCGTCCTACCCGGCGACGGCGCTGGCGGGCCGGACCGTTCGGCCCGCCTCGCTGAGCCTGGCGGTGACCGTGCCCGCGGCACCGCTCGCCAGCCTCGGCCCACCGGGAGCGCCGGTCACCATCGCGGCCAGACTGGCCACGGCTGGTCTGGGCGAAAGCGCGCCGGCCGTCGTGTGGGCCAGCCTGGCCGCTCCGGCGGCGCCGCTGCCGGCCGCCGGACGCAGCCTCCGCAGCGGGCCGCCGCTGCGGCCGACCGCGCCATTGCCCGCGCTGTCGGCGGACCGCGCCGGCCGGATGACCGTGACGGCAGGAACGCTGGCGCTCGTGTTCACGCCCCGCCACACGGTGACAGCCGCCCCGAGCGCGAGTGCGACCCCCACGCCGAGTGTGACCGGCACCTCGAGTGTGACCGGCACCCCGTCCGCGACCGGCACCCCGTCCGCGACCGGCACCCCGAATGCGACCGGCACCCCGAGTGCGGCAGGCACCCCGAGCCCGAGCCCAGCGCGGGCGCCGGTGACCGCCACCTGCACGCTCGAGCCAGGACAGGACGCGGCGCTGGCGACGATCACGGTCCGTGGCGCACCGGCGATCCACGCGGCGCAGGCGGCGTCCCCCTGCCCTCCGTTGCCGCGAGGCGGGCTGAAGCTGAACCCGGCCCTCCCGAAGCCGCCGAAGCCGCCGCGCGGCTCGACTGTCACCTTTCCGCCGCCGCAAGACCATGCCTGCGCCTTCATAACGGGCTATTCCGACGTGCGGAAACTGAATGGCGCCGCGCTCGTTGGCCCGGGTCTGATCAACGTGACGGTCGGCGTCCGGCTGGTGCTCAACATTCCGGCGAATTACTACCAGGAGGATTCGGCCGGCCAGCTCGATTACACGGTGTGCCGCCTTAGCCACCGCCACCGCACCTGCGAGGTTATTCACGGGTTCCCGCCCGCGACAGCCACCTTCCTCGATTTCGGTTTCATGCCGGTGACGGCGACACTGCAGCTCACCGAGATAGGCACCCTCAACATCTACGGAGTCGGGACAGGATTCGCCCTGTCGACCAACACGTCGTGGGCGCGGATGAACCTGAGGATCTACGACGTCAAGGTCAACGGCAAGCCGCTGAACGTGGGCCCCGATTGCGAGACGAGCAAGCCGCTGCTGATCGGGCTCACTGGTCTGGGAAGTGGCCCGCACCCCTACTCGCTGTCAGGCGGCGGGCCGCTGACCGGATACGTCACCGTCCCGGCGTTCAGCCACTGCGGTGTAACAGAAAACCTCGACGACCTGATCACGGGGACGGTCTCAGGGACGGACAACTACTCCGAGTTCACCCAGGGCCCGCTCTGTGACCTCATTCAAGGTCAGGTATGCCCGCCGCAGCGCCCGAGGCCGCTGCGGTGATCGGAGCCCAGGACCCGATTACCAAAAGCATGGACGAGATGCCCCGTGTGCGGCAGGATGTCCGCTACCGACAGCCCCTTGGGAGGCGGCATGGGGATTGAGGTGGTTGTCGACGGGCTGACCAAGTCCTTCGGCCGCCACACCGTGTGGCGTGATGTCACGCTCACGCTTCCGGCCGGCGAGGTGAGCGTGATGCTCGGCCCGTCAGGCACGGGCAAGACGGTGTTCCTGAAGTCGCTCATCGGACTGATCAAGCCCGACGCGGGGAGCGTGCTTGTCGACGGTGTGGACACCGTCACGTGCTCGGAGCGCCAGCTCTATCGGGCGCGCAAGCTCTTCGGCGTGATGTTCCAGGACGGTGCCCTGTTCGGCTCGCTGAACCTGTACGACAACATCGCCTTCCCGTTGCGGGAGCACACCCGGATGACCGAGGCGCAGGTCCGGCAGATCGTGCTCACCAAGATGGAGATGGTCGGCCTGACCGGGCAGGAGCACAAGTTCCCCGGGGAGATCTCCGGCGGGATGCGCAAGCGCGCCGGGCTGGCCCGCGCCCTGGTGCTCGACCCTCAGATCATCTTGTGCGACGAGCCGGACTCCGGGCTGGACCCGGTGCGCACCGCGTACCTGTCGCAGCTGCTCATCGATCTCAACGCCGAAATCGACGCCACGATCCTGATCGTCACCCATGACATTCAGATCGCCCGGACCGTGCCGGACAACATCGGCATGCTTTACCGCGGCGGCCTCGTCATGTTCGGCCCCCGGGAAGTGCTGCTGACCAGCGATAACCCGGTGATCACCCAGTTCGTGAACGGGCGCAGGATCGGCCCGATCGGCATGTCAGAGGAAAAGGACGAAGCCACCATGGCCGCCGAACAGGCCAGCGAGGGCGGCCGGCATCGCGCGCCCGAGCAGCCGCTGACGCTCATCCCGCAGCTCGAGCCCAGCCCTGGGCTGCCGGAGCGGCAGGCGGTCCGCCGCCGGCGCGCCCGGATGCAGGACATGCTGCAAACCCTGCCGCCGCACGCCCAGCAAGCGATCGCGGCCAGCTTCGGCCCGCAACAGTCAGGGAACCGGTCATGACGAGCCAGGACGTTACGTTCCCTGGGGTCGGCGCGCTCCGCCAGACCGGAAAGCTCTTCGTGCTGGCGGCCCAGGTGGTGCGGCTGACGTTCAAGCGCCCCTTTCAGGTGCGCGAGCTCATCGAGCAGTTCTGGTTCATCGCCAGCGTCACGATCCTGCCCTCGGCGCTGGTCTCCATCCCGTTCGGCGCGGTCATCGCGCTCCAAGTTGGCTCGCTAACCCGGCAGCTCGGCGCGGAGTCGTTCACCGGCGCGGCCAGCGTACTCGCGGTGGTTCAGCAGGCCAGCCCGCTGATCGTGGCGCTGCTCATCGCGGGCGCCGGCGGCTCGGCGATCTGCGCGGACATCGGCGCCCGCACCATCCGCGAGGAGATTGACGCGATGGAGGTGATGGGAATCTCGCCGGTCCAGCGGCTGATCGTCCCCCGGGTGCTGGCCGCGATGGGCGTCGCGGTGCTGCTGAACGGGCTCGTGTCGGTCGTCGGCGTGCTTGGCGGCTACTTCTTCAACGTGATCTTGCAGCACGGCACGCCCGGCGCCTACCTGTCCAGCTTCTCCTCCCTGGCCCAGCTCCCCGACCTGTACATCAGCGAGATCAAGGCGCTGATCTTCGGCTTCATCGCCGGAGTGATCGCCGCGCACCGGGGCCTGAACCCCCGGCCGGGCCCGAAGGGTGTCGGCGACGCGGTCAACCAGTCGGTGGTCATCTCTTTCCTGCTGCTGTTCTTCGTCAACTTGGTACTGACCGCGATCTACCTGCGGATCGTTCCCCCGAAGGGCTCGTGAGCCGCGCATGGTGACAAGAGAACGCGACCACACCGGCGAAGGCGCCGAGGGTGAAGGCCGTTGGCCGGCCCGGGCCGCCGCGCGGGCCGACGGCTGGCTGTCCTGGCTCGACCTGCTGGGCGACCAGCTGCTGTTCTACGCCCGCGCGCTGGCCTGGACACCCCGGGCGATCCGCCGTTACTGGCGTGAAGTGCTGCGGCTGCTCTCCGAGGTCACCTTCGGCAGCGGCGCGCTCGCCCTGATCGGCGGGACCGTCGGCGTGATGATCGGCATGACGCTGTTCACTGGCACCGTCGTGGGCCTGCAGGGGTACGCGGCGCTGAACCAGATCGGCGCGTCCGCGTTCACCGGCTTCGTGTCCGCCTACTTCAACACCCGCGAGATCGCCCCGCTGGTCGCCGGGCTGGCGCTGTCCGCCACCGTCGGGGCCGGCTTTACCGCGCAGCTCGGCTCCATGCGCATCAACGAGGAAGTCGACGCGCTGGAAGGCATGGGCGTGCCGAGCCTGCCCTTCTTGGTCACCACCCGCATCATCGCGGGCGCGATCGCGGTGATACCGCTCTACGCCCTCGGCCTCGTCAGCTCCTATTTCTCCTCTCGGCTCGTCACCGTCGAGTTCAACGGCCAGTCGCCCGGCACCTACGACCACTACTTCGGGCTGTTCCTGTCACCGGTCGACGTGCTCTGGTCGTTCGCTAAGGTGCTGATCTTCAGCGTCGTCGTGATCCTGGTGCACTGCTATTACGGCTACCGAGCCAAGGGCGGACCCGCGGGGGTTGGCGTCGCGGTCGGCCGGGCGGTGCGCACCGCCATCGTGATGATCAACATCATCGACTTCTTCATGAGCCTGGCCATCTGGGGGGCGACCACCACCGTGCGAGTGGCCGGATGACCCGAAGGGCGGGCGCCAAGCTCCCGCGCCGCGCCGCGGGCGTGGCGTTCTTGCTGGTGCTCGTCCTGCTGGCGTGGCTGTCGGTGGCGCTGTACCAGAAGAAGTTCACCCCCGTCGCGATGGTGACGCTGTACACGACCAGCGCCGGCAACGAGATGAACCTCGGCGCCGAGGTCATGGTCCGCGGCGTTCAGATCGGCGAGGTGCGGCAGATCACCGCCGATGGCGGCGGGGCCCGGCTGGAATTGGCGATCGATCCCGCGGTGGTGAGTGAACTGCCCGCGAACGTGACCGCCGAGATGCTGCCGACCACCCTGTTCGGCGAGCGGTATGTAGACCTCATCCCGCCGGCCAATCCGAGCACGCGGACGCTGGCTAACGGCAGCGTTATCTCCCAGGACCGGTCCGCCGACGCGCTGGAACTCGAGGCGGTGCTGAACAACCTGCTCCCGCTGCTGAGCGCCACGGAGCCGGACAAGCTCAGCGTAATCCTCGACGCGCTCGGGCAGGGTCTGCAGGGTCGCGGCGCCGAGCTCGGCCAATTGCTGACCACGCTCAACACCTACCTCGGGCAGCTGAACCCGCACCTGCCCGCCCTGGACACCGACATCAAGGAACTCGCCGGGCTCACCAAGACCTACAACCGGGCGGCCCCGGGAATCTTGTCCGCGCTGAACGACTTCGCCGCCACCAGCCAGGTCGTCGCGACCGAGCGAGCCAACTTCGCCGCGCTGTTGACCAACCTGACCACCGCCGTCACTGACCTGCGCTCGTTCCTCGCCGCCAACCAGAGCAACATCATCGAGCTGTCCACGGACTCAACTGGCACGCTGAGCATCCTGGCCAGGTACTCACCCGAGTTTCCGTGCACGCTCCAGGACCTGGTCAATTTCGAGCCGGCCATGAACGCCGTCCTCGGACAGGGCACCAGCCAGCCCGGCCTGCACGTCAGCGTGACCGTGCTGCCCTCACCCGGCCGGTACGTAGCCGGGCAGGACACACCGGTGTACGGCGACAACACCGGCCCGCACTGCTACCCGGTGCCGTTTTCCGGCGTCACGCTGCACGATGGCACGACAGCGCCGGAAGCAACCACGTCCTCGCCGGACGCGGCCGCGTCCACCGCGAAAGCAGCCGCGTCCACGACCGCTGTGCTGGGGCCGGGCGGCGCGCCGCAGGACAGCGAGCTGGTCACGGAGCTCACGGGCCTGGCGCTCGGCCGCCCGCCGGTGACCATCCCCGGCTGGAGCAGCCTGCTGGTGGGACCGCTGTTCCGTGGCGCCAGCGTGGACCTGAGGTGAGGAAGCCATGAAGCGGGCATCCATCGCCGGGCCACTGATCAAGTCCCTCATCTTCATCGCGGTCACCGCCACCCTGACCGCGATACTCGGCATCAGCATCGCTCACACCGGGGTGTCAGGCACCACCGGCTACCAGGCCGTGTTCTCCGACGTCACCGGGCTGACCGTGGGCGACGACGTGGACATCGCCGGCGTGCGGGTAGGAGACGTCACCTCGATCAGCGTGTACCGCAGGAACCTGGCGCTTGTCGGCTTCGCGGTGCAGGCCGGACGCCAGCTACCCGTGTCCGTGACCGTAACCATCAGGTATCTCAACCTGGTCGGCCAGCGCTACGTCGAACTGGGTCAGGGCGCCGGGCCGCCGGGCAGCGCGCTGAAACCGGGAGCGACCATCCCGCTCGCGCAGACCACCCCGGCACTAGACCTGACCGCCCTGTTCAACGGCTTCCAGCCGCTGTTCCAGGCATTGTCACCCACCGACGTCAACCAGCTGGCCAGCGAGATCATCCAGACCTTCCAGGGGGAGAGCCCGGACATCGACGCGCTCGTGCTCACGATCGGTTCGCTGACCACCGCCCTGGCGACCAAGGATCAGGTCATCGACGAGGTGATCGGCAACCTGAACTCGGTGCTCAAGACGATCACGTCCCGCGGTAACGAGCTCGCCGGGCTGATTACCACCCTGCAGCAACTGGTCTCTGGACTGGCGGCCGACCGGCAGTCGATCGGCAGCGCGATCTCCGCCGTCTCCAGCCTGAACAGCGCCACCGCCGGCCTGCTCCAGGTCGGCAGGCAGCCGCTCAGCGACGACATCACCCAGCTGGGCCAGCTGGCCGGGAACCTCGCGGCCAACTCGGGCACGGTCAACACGTTCCTGCGGAACCTGCCGCTCAAGATGGCCGACATCGCCCGGCTGGCCTCCTACGGGTCCTGGCTCAACTTCTATCTGTGCGCCGCGACGGTGACCGGAGTGAGTAACGCCCTGGGTGGTCCCGGCCCGACCGGCGTCCCCGTCACGGCCGGGAGGTGCACGTCATGAAGGCGATGTCGTGGCTCACTAAGCCGATGTCGCGGCGCAACCCGATCGCGGTCGCGTTCGCGGGGCTGGGCATCCTCGCCGGGATCGCCGCCCTCACGTACTTCTCGGGGAACCTGCCGTTCATCGGCGGCGGTACCAGCTACACCGCTTATTTCGCCGAGGCGGGCGGCCTCCAGTCAGGCAACGAGGTGCGGATCGCCGGGGTGGTGGTCGGCCACGTCACCGGGGTCTCGCTGGATGGCGACAAGGTGGCGGTGACGTTCCAGGAGAAAGGCGCCTGGCTGGGCAACACCACAACCGCCGCCATCAAGATCAAGACGCTGCTCGGCGACAAGTACCTGGCGCTCGACCCGCAAGGCACCGCGCCGCTGAACCCAGCCCAGCCGATCCCGCTCAGCCGCACCACATCGCCGTACGACGTGCAGCAGGCGTTCAGCGACCTCGGGCAGCAACTCGGCCAGATCAACACCACCCAGCTGGCCCAAAGCCTCCAGGTGCTGTCCGCCGCGTTCGCCTCCACCCCGCCTTATGTGCGCTCGGCGCTGAGCGGGCTGGCCAACCTGTCGTCGTCGGTCGCGTCCGAGCAGGCTCAGGTGGCCAGCGTGCTGGCGGGCACCCGCACGGTGACCGGCACGCTGGCCAGCGAGGACGCGAGGTTCCAGGCACTGCTGAAAGACGGGAACCTGTTGCTGGCTGAGCTACAGCAGCGGCAAGCCGCCATCAGCTCGATGCTCGTCACCACACAGGCGCTGTCCGTCCAGCTGTCCGGGCTGGTCACCGACAACCAGGCCAAGCTTCACCCGGCGCTGGAGGCACTGGACCAGGTCACCAATGTGCTGGAGCAAAACCAGGCCAACCTGGCCCAGGCGGTGGCGCTGGCCGGCCCGTATTACCGGCTGCTCGACAACGCTCTCGGCAACGGGCGCTGGTTCGACACGTACCTGTGCGGCCTTATCCCCAGCTCGTACCTGCCGCCTGCCGACCGCCCGGCCAGCGGGTGCGAACCCCCGAAAGGCTGAGGTGTCGCCACGATGAGCACCAAGAAGGAAGGCGGCGGGCTGGCTACCCTGGACAGCCTGCTGAAAGTCGCTCACGAAAGGGCGCCAAAGCCCGGCAGCCTGCTCAAGAAGCTCAGGAACAAGCTGGTTGGCTCCCGGCGGCGGCGGATACTGACCGGGGCCACCGCGCTGGTCGTGGCGGCGGGGCTGATCGTCGGCGGCGTGGCGCTATACCAGGCGACCCATCAGGGCACCCAGGTCACCGCCTACTTCAGCGAGTCCATCGGCGTCTACCCCGGCTCGGACGTGCGGATACTCGGGGTGCGGGTCGGCAGCGTCGACACGGTGCAGCCGGACGGGCCGGAAGTGAAGGTCACCCTGACGGTCGACAGCGGAATCCCTGTCCCCGCCGATGTCCAAGCCGCCGTGGTGGCGCCGAGCGTGGTCTCTGATCGTTACGTCCAGCTCACCCCCGCCTACTCGGGCGGCCCCCGGCTGTCGAGCGGCGCGGTCATCCCGGTTACCCGCACCGCCGTTCCGGTCGAAATCGACCAGATCTACGCGGCCCTGAATCAGCTCGCCGCCGCGCTCGGCCCATCGGGCGCTAACAAGCAAGGCGCGCTCAGCAATCTGATCAAGACCGGCGCGGCCAATCTGGCGGGCAATGGCGGCTACCTCAACAGCATGCTCACGCAGTACGGCGGCCTGTCAAAGACCGTGGGCGGCTCCGCGGGCAACATCGCGGCATCCCTGGCCAGCTTGCAGCAGTTCACCAGCATGCTCCAGCGCAATGACGGCCAGGTGCGGCTGGCCGAACAGCAGCTCGCGCAGGTGACCGGGTTCCTGTCCGGTGACCGGCAGCAGCTCGCGGCTGCGGTGTCCACGCTGGCCACCGCGCTCGGCCAGGTGCAGCAGTTCATCGCGAGCAATAGGAGCCTGCTCACATCCAACGTGAACAAGCTGGCGTCGATCACCAACATCTTGTCCAGTGAGCGGGCGTCGCTGGCCGAGACCCTGGACACCGCCCCGCTCGCGGCCGACAACGTGCTCAACGCGTACGACGCCACCACCAAGACCCTGGACGGCCGCGCCGACCTCAACGAGTTCAGCATGACGTCGGCCGGGACCACGGCAGGGGCGTCCGCCGACGGAACCGCTGACCTATCGGGCGGCCCGGCCGGGTCGGTTGCCGTGCCAGCCACGGACACCGCCTTCCTGCCGCCGCTGCCGCTGCCGCTGCCTTCCGCCGGGACCGAATACAGCACGCCGGAAGCCCTGCTGGCGGCGATGCACGTGTGCGGGAGGCGGTGCTGATGCGGCCCCGGCGCACGGCGGTCGCCGCGGCCACGGCGCTGGCCACGGCACTGGGACTAACCGGGTGCAGCACGTTCAGCGGCGGCATCTACAGCCTCCCGCTGCCAGGCGGCGCCAACCTGGGCAGCCACCCGTACCAGGTCACCGCCCAATTCGCCGACGTACTCGACCTGGTGCCGCAGTCGGCGGTCAAGGTGAACGATGTCAGCGTCGGCCGGGTGACCGACATCTACCTCCCGCGGGGGTCCTGGACGGCGAGCGTCACCATGCTCGTCAACGGCAGCGTCGTGCTGCCGGCCAACGCGATCGCTCAGGTGGAGCAGTCCAGCCTGCTCGGCGAGCAGTTCATCGCCCTGTCCGCGCCACCCGGCGTCCCTGGCACCGGCAGGCTGGTCAACGACGCGGTGATACCCGAGTACCGGACCACGACCAACACCACCGTCGAGGAGGTGCTCGGGGCGCTGTCGCTGCTGCTCAACGGCGGCGGCATCAACCAGCTGCACACGATCACGTCCCAGCTGGCCGTCGCCCTCAACCAGGACGAACCGCAGGTCCGCCAGCTGCTGGTCCGGCTGCACACGCTGCTCGCGAACCTCAACACCCACCGCGGCGACATCATCA
>Ga0210395_10001918_pt1 | contig 16200 bp, 13 predicted proteins | sample IncBWH4OmetaG_FD_150861 | JGI IMG/M metagenome (GOLD analysis project Ga0210395, IMG submission 150861) | Forest soil microbial communities from Barre Woods Harvard Forest LTER site, Petersham, Massachusetts, United States - Inc-BW-H-4-O ... | reverse complement strand
CGAAAGGTAGCGCACCACCGGAATATCCGCGAGCGCTGAGCCCTCCCGTTCTGCCTCGTCGGGCAGGCGCAGGTCCAGGACCGTGTGCACGCCCATGTCCTTCACCAGGTACGAAACGTCGTCGGCGGTGAGATCCTGGAGCGTGCCCGATCGCAGCAACCGGTCGAAGCGGGTTCGCCCGCCGCCGGCGACTTCCAGGCCGCCCAGATCGCGCATGTTATCGGCGCCGTCGAGGTCGATCCAGCGCTGATCGCCGGGCATCGTCGTCTCAGTCACGGTCAACAGCTGTCGCCCCAATGGTGTCTCGGATACCGGAATTTTCCCTGTTCATGTCCCTTGCGAAGTTAGCCGGCCTAAATAAATACCAGGTAAATTCGCTGGGAACGGAGCCGGCCGAGGACCATCCTTCGCTGTGACCCTTGACACATCTGACGGCCGCGCGGCGCGCGGCCCGCGCCCGCCCGCGACAGGGTGGTGAACCCCGGCTTTCACGCCGCAGCCAGGCGCGCGAACAGCGGCCCGGCGGGCGTCATGAGGGGCCGCGGTAGAGGTCGGCCAGCAGGGCGACCGCCGCGTGCGTCGAGGGGTGCGGGTCGTGCCGCCGCCAGATCATCTGGACCGTGATGGGCGGGGCATCCCGCAGCGGCCGGAAGATCACGCCGTCGCGCCGGTACTGGGCCGTGGTGCCTTCCGGCGTGATCCCCACGCCGCCGCCCGCCGCGATGATGGCCAGCCAGTCATCGATGTCGCGGGTGTCCCTGATCGGCGGCCGGGCGTCGGCCGGCCATAGGTCCGGGGTGGTGGTCCCGGTGCGCCGGTCGATGAGCAAGGTGCGCTGCGGGATCTCCTCCAGCCTGATCGAGCGCCGCCTGGCCCAGGGATCGTCCGCCGCCAGGGCGCAGTAGCGCCGCTCGTGACCCACGACCGCGCTGGCGAAGCGCCGACCGTCGACGGTCGTGCGCAGCACCGCCATGTCGCACAGGCCCTCGGCCAGGCCGCCGGTGGGGGAGTTGGTCCGGATGAGCTGCAGTTCGACGCCTCGATACCGGGCCGCCCAGCGGCGCTGGAACTCGCGCGTGTGCCGGCCCATGGCGGACCACGCGTGCCCGATGCGGAGCCGGGTGTGGCCAGTGGTCGCCTCGGCCACCAGGTTGTCGGCCGCGGCGAGCACCTGCCGGGCCTGGGCCAGCGCGTGCACGCCGGCCGTGGTCGGGGTGATGGTCCGGCTGGTGCGGTGCAGCAACCGGACACCGAGCACCTGCTCCAGGGCCATCAGGTTCCGCGACACCGCCGCCTGCGAGATGCCGAGCTCGATGGCTGCGTCGGTGAACGTGCCCGAGTCGACGATCGCCACCAGGCAGCGCAGATGCCTCAGCTCAAGATCCATGATCAAAGCGTATAGCTGCCTCGATTCATGCATTTTGCGTATGGATCGATCCGGTCCAGGCTGACTTCATGGCCACCATGACGCGCCCGCAGCCCCTTCCCGCCTCCGCCGGCCGGACCGCCACGCCTGCCGGCCGACCTGCCGCGTCCGCCAGCCCGGACCACGTCGCGCCGCCAAGCCCGCTGGGTGGCATCGCCCTGATGACCGGCAGCGCCGCGTCCAACCAGTTCGGCGCGGCCACGGCCGCTCTGGCCTTCCCGGTCCTCGGGCCTGCCGGGGTCGTCGCCATCCGCCAATGGGTGGCCGGCGCCGTGCTGTTCACCACCGTGCGGCCGAAGTTCGCCTCGTTCACCCGGGCGCAGTGGTGTCCGGTCCTGGCCCTGGCGCTGATCTTCGCCACCATGAACCTGTCGCTGTACGTGGCCATCGACCGGATCGAGCTGGGCCTGGCGGTGACGCTGGAGTTCCTCGGCCCGCTGTCGGTCGCGTTGCTGGCCTCGCGCCGCCTGATCGACCTGGGCTGCGCCCTGATCGCCGGCGCCGCCGTCGTCGTGCTGGCCAGGCCCCAGCCCAGCGCTGACTACGTGGGCCTCGGGCTGGCCCTGCTCGCCGCGGCCTGCTGGGCCGGGTACATCCTGGTCAACCGGGTCGTGGGTACCCGGCTGCCTGGTGCCCAGGGACCCGCCGCCGCGGCCAGCCTGTCCGCCTTGCTCTACGTCCCGGTCGGCATCTGGATCCTGGTCAGCCAGCCGGTAACGGCGACCGCCCTCGGCCGTGCCGCCGCGGCCGGGCTGCTGTGCTCGGCCGTCCCGATGGTCGCCGACACGCTCGCGTTGCGGCGGGTGCCAACTAGGTTCTTCGGCGTCTTCATGAGCGTGAATCCGGTCTTCGCCGCGCTCACCGGCCTGCTGGTCCTGAACCAGGGGCTAGGCGCGGCCGAATGGGCCGCCATCGCCGCCATCGTGACCGCCAACGCGGTCAGCGTCGCCGCAGTTCGCCGACCCAGGCGTGACCCCGGCGCATCAGCCGCTACCTAGTCAGCGGACCAGGTTGCTGGACAGCAGATCGTAGTCAGCCCATGCGGACCATCTCTCGGCCGGGCTGTAACGCGCGTGACTGCTTTGGGTTGGACAAGTATTTGGCTGCCCGCGAGAGCAGCCGCCTGATCCTGGTCCATGTATCCCTAGCCATTCCGGCCTCCTCATGATCGTTGCTGACCTAGACGAGTCGGCCGAGCCAGGAACCTGACACCGCTTCAGGAAAGCAGCTCATCCCGGCTGACGACAGTGCGGAGAACGTCCTGTACGTCGCGGCGCGCGCGGCTGAGGTGCTTGTGGCAGGTGTTCTCGGCGCTGCCGGGCTGGCCGAACCAGCCCGGGAGGGCGGCCTGCAGCGCCGGGTTGCAGTCGGCCCAGCTGACGGTCCCGTTCAGGGCGGCCCGCAGGATGTGTTCGGCGGTCTGGACAATCAGGTCGCGGTAGCGGTCCGGCTGAGGTGAGCGGCCGGGCACGGCGGCGCGCAACGGGGCGCGCCCGGCGCGGAACATCTCGAGCCAAGTCTGGACGAGCAGGCGGGTCACCGCCTCCTCGCCAGGGGGCGGGACGGAGCGCTCGGCGTCGGTCATTGCGGCCAGGGTGGCGGGGTCGTAGGGACGGGCGGCGGCCAGCTGGCCGAGCAGGTGGTGCACCTCGTTGATCAGGACCCGGCAGAAATAGGCCTTCAGGTCCTTGATATGCGCAAGGTCGCCGACCCCGGCGACCGCGGCCGCGGCAGCCAGCAAAGCGTCCTCGGCCAGATCCGGATCACCGGTGCGGCGCAAGGCGAGCCTTCTGACGTCTGGGTCCAGCCAGATGTCGAGCAGTTCGCGCGGGAACTCGCTGTCGGCCGGCGACGCAGGAAGGCCCCGATCGTCTCCGATCGCGGCCTGCTCGCGCTCATCCGGCTCGCCTGGCGGCGGCCGGTTAGCCTCGGGCAAAGGGCATCACCACTTCCTGGACCTTGTGCAGCTAAGGTGCCAAAGAAGCATGGCGAAAAAAACTGTAAAGGTAGTCAACCGCCGCTAAAACCAAAGAAGTCGAGAGAAGATGCGCGAAACAGCGGCAAGAAGCGGGGCCCGGCCGGTGAGCCGGCCCGCAATCGGCCGTTTCGCGAGCCTAATCGGGCTTCCTCGCGATGAATTTTATGTGACTATGCCGGTGCGGGGGAAGATCGGAGTGCGCGGCTTCCGGCTTGTCCCGCTCGAAGTAGATGAACTCCTTTGGCCATGTTTTATAACGGTTGGTGACCACGCCGTCCTCGGCGTCGCTGTAGACCGGCACGAACTCGTGACATTCGGGGACCGGTGTGTAGTCGCTCCAGAGCGAGATGACGTTGATTCCGCCCGGGCAGGTGGCGTCCTGCATGCGGGATATCACCCCGTCCTTGTCTTCGATGTAGTGCAGGACTCCGTTGCAGACGATCACGTCGTACCGGCCTTCCGGCTGGTACTGCTGCGCGTCGGCCACGATGATGTTGATCTGGACGCCGGCCTGCTTGGCGAAGTGCTTGATCTTGGCGGCGGCAACGGCGCTCAGTTCCACCGCGTCGACCTCGTAGTTCAGCAGCGCCAGGCGGATCGCATCGGTCCCTTCACCAGCGCCGATGTCCAGGGCCCGGCCTTGCAGACCCGGGACCAGCACGCGCAGGGTCTGCTGGGCCAGCAGGGACGACGGGTAGTCCTCGGGCCTCAGCGAGTGCCGGCCCGGTTCCCGCCACCAGTAGCGGTCGTGCGTTGAGTACATCTTGTCGAAGTAATCCGACAGCAGCATGGCCTCAGGCATTGAATCCCCTTCGGGGAATTGGATGTGGAGGTAGTAGGCCGCGTGTCAGAGTTCTACTGGAATAGACCTCATGACCCGTTCATCGCGATACAACTGGGAAAGCCGGTCGACGGCCGACCGTTTAATCTCGTCGTCAGCAATAAGAGCGAGCACGTCGGCGGCACCGGGGACGCCGATGGTCTCGTAGAACGGCAGCAGTATGGCATAGAACTCGCGGAACTGTAGCCCCGACAGGCCGTTGAGCTGGACGTCTCCCTCAAATCCTAGCCACGGCTGGCGTGTTAGTTCTTCGAGCCGCGCGAGCTCGGCCGCAATGGCGCCGAAGTCCGGTGTCCGGGCAGCCGCGGCATCTTTCAGTTGCTGCGCGATTTCGTCCAGGTCGTGCAGAATCAGGTTGAGCGCCACGATTTCGAAGGCAGTCAACCGCACCGGGCGGGTGGCTGGGGGATTCGCGCAGAGGGACAGCGCGTTCCGGAGCGCCTGGTTCTTCCGGATCGATAGCAGCTCGGGCACGGAAACCGGGGACATCTCGGCCTCTGGCCACAGTTCCACCCCGTCGGGCAGCCGGCAGCTGTAAACGAAGAAGAACAGGTGCTCCTTGTCTGCGTGGTAGTACGCGCCAGTATCCAAGGGCGCCAGCTCGCCCGTGTCGACCGCGCCGGTCTCCATCTGGACGCGCTTGTGCGCGGCGGTCAGCGGGATGGCGTCGTCCAGTCCGAACTCCGTGCCCTTGACCGGCGGGTCATCGTGCGTGATGTGGCCGGCCAGGTGGGTCAGCCGGTGCAGTTCGCGGGTAGCGTTCAGCCTGGTGCGCAGTTGTAGCAGCGGTTCAGGCCGCCCGTCGCGGACCCGCCAGGTGACGACGAGGACCATCGCCAGCCAGCCCCGGGCCCGGGAGCCGTCGATGAGAACGCTCCAGCGGTACTGCGTCCGGAGGATCCGGAAGCGCCCCTCGACCACGTCCCCGACCGGGGCCACCTTGTTGTCGTCGACGCTGCTGCGGACGATCTCCTCGAACGCCGCCGAGAAATAGTGACCGCGGGTGTCCTCGAACTCCAGGTACAGGTGATCGCCGGTGTTCCCCACCTGCCTGCGGACCAGAATCTGGACGATCCGTCGGCCGTCGGGCATCTCGAACAGCGTGCCGGTTAGCGGCGGCAGGTACGGCGAGTCGTACATGACCCAGTCCGACCTGGACGGTAGGCCCTTCAGGAAAACCCGGACCGTCCGGCGGCCGAATACGCCGAGCCGCTGTCGTTGCATCCGGGCCTGATCGGGATCGACGAAACCCCGCTCGTCGTTAATCCAGTCCAGCAGTTCCTCGGTCAGGAACACGACGCGGACCTGGGACCAGGAATGGTCGGGCCGAAAGATGGCATCGCGCTTGCGGTCCAGTGCGGTCCGCAGCATCGAAGCCAGCGACTCGTTGGTAAGACCGACGATCGTCACCTTGTCGGCCTGCGACAGCAGCGTGATGAAGTGCTCGCCGGTGTCGACGTAGCCGATCGTCGTGACCTGCTGCTGTACCTCAGGGGCGAGCACGATGTCGTGGTTATAAGGCCCGACATCGGCGGCGACTTCCAACGCCGCTGCCGTTTCAGGTGCCTGCGGCACGGTGGCGACGAAGCGGACGAGGAACTCCGCGAAGCTGTGGAAGGCGTTCTGCCAAGCCTGCCGGAAACGCAGCTCACTATCGAATCGATAGTGCCGACGCGCGGTATCCAAGAGTTCCCCCGCGCTCTTGGTCACGTGGTGCTGAGAGTCGCCGAAGAACAGCGCCGTGATCAGCTCCGCATCCGGTTCGCTTTCGACGGCGAACGGGGTCAGCGCGTCGCGCAGCAGGTACTTGATCTGGGCCACGCGATCCTTGACGCTGCGTCCGATGGCCAGCAGATATTCGTTGGCCAGCCGCTGCAATTCGGGCGCGGGAACCGGGACCTGATTATGCGACTTGACATCGATTCGGTCGATGCCGCGCTTCCGGCAGGAGGCAAGCTCCGCAGATACCACCGTGGCCAGATCGCCACCGGGTCCCTCGGTCATCGGAATAGTGTGGCATGCGCCAAGATGTCCGCCGGTCACCGGCATGAGACCGCTCTAGACCGAGGGGAAGTACCGCGAAAGCTAGCGAAAGCCGGGCAACGCCGAAGCAAATGCGGGGGACGGCTGGAACGGAGAGCGGGAAAGGTGACCAGCGGACGCGCCGGATGGTCCGTTCGGATAAAAATAGGTTTTGATTTTGATCTTTAGTCAGCGTACGGAAGCTGGGAGCGGCTGTTGCCGATGAGAGCGGCAGCGAAGGCAACGGTGACCTGGATGAGGTCGGCTTCATCCGCGGCGATGCAGGTGACCCGGGCCCGGACGAGACTGAGCCAGGCTTCCCGGGCGATCGCCGCGGCCCGCGCGTCGGCCTGCTCGGTCTCAACCGCCTCCGCATAGGCGGCCCGGGCCTGGAGCCAGCGCTGTCGGGCCGCTAGCAGGCTGGCCGGTTCCAGGTGAGCCATGAGGGCGGAAGCGCCGACGGTCAGCACCGCGATGAAGCTGCTGATGAGGGCGCCGAACGCGATGCGCCTGCCCGTCGCCGGCCAAGCCGGATGCGGGCTGACCCCGTGCAGAACCACGAGCATGACCGCGAGCAGGACGCCGCCCCCAGCCAGGACAGCCACCAGGGTCCAGCGCCGCTGGCGGGCTGCGACGGCGGCGAGCCAGGCCCCGGTGAGCCAGACCGCGGTAGCCGCCAGCGCGGCCAGCACCGACCGCAGCCCGCCGAACTCGAGGAGATCTAGCATGACCAACCCGGCGCTCAGCACCAGGAGCACCAGCAACCCGGCGGCGAAATTGATCGGATGGCGCCCGCGTGGCTCAAGCAGATGCCCCAGCTGCTCATAGGCGAGCCGGGCGGCCTGGGCCGCGGCGAGTTTGCGGCGGGTATTGGCCGCCGACCATACCGCCAGCGACCACCAGTGGCTGGCCCGGGCTAGCAGACTGGCGGCCTCGGGGTGGTTGAGCAGGAGTTCCCCGATGATCCGGGGCGGCGTCGGCAGGTCCTCTGGCCGCATGGTCCTGTTCCCTTCTCAGCAAGCCGGTCTTGCTAGAGAAGAGGTCCGAATCCTCGCCGGCTGACACTGACATAGATGTCAGGTTCAGCCCCAGCGGCACTCATCTTCTGCAGACATCGGAGCTCCCGCGGCGGTGGCCGGCGGGATAAGAAGAGGAGCACCTGATGAGCAAGCTCACCCACCGGGTCGGCCTGATCGGTATCGCCGCCGTTGCGACCAGCCTGCTGGCTGGCTGCAACCTGGCCAGCTCGTCGAGCGGCCCAGCGGTAGGACCCTCGGTCACGTTCCGGCAAAACATGCCCGCTACGGCGCTGCTGACGGTGATGGACGAGCCGAGTGCGGGCCCGGCGGTGTCCGGCCTGATGGCCAGCACCGCACGGCCGAACGAGGAGATCAGGATCCTGCAGGCGGGCATTCCGGCCAAGACGATCGTCGCGTCGGACTCGCCAGCGCCGACGGCGGTCGTCATCCCGGGCGAGCCGCTGCCGCCTGGCAGCGGCCAGACGGACTACCAGATGGCCGAGTACAGCAAGCGGATGCAGGCCTGGTGGGTCAAGCGGGCCGCGGACCTGGCGGCCGGCGCCACGCAGACGCGGGAGGAGACCTCGGCCTGGCTGGCCGGGCTGAACCTCCCGCAGAAGCTCAGCAGGCTGTCTGACCCGCCCGCCGACCAGGGCAGCCTGGCCGCCGAGAGCTCGGTCGCCACCAGCGCGCTGGTCAGCCTGGAACAGGTCGCGGGTACGGCCTTCACACACCACCGGGTCATCGTGCTGTTCTGCGACGACCTGAGCGGAGCGCTGCCAGTTGGCGAGCTGACCGGGGACGACGTCATCGTGGTGGCCAGCTACCTGCCGACCGCGGCGGCAACCAGCGCGGCCCAGGTCGACCTACTGGAGGCCGGGGCGGCGCAGGCCGCCGTTCTGGGGTCCGAGGTCACCTCCGCGCAGCTGGCCACGCTGGTCTCAGCCGACCTGAGCCAGGACGAGTCTCCCGATCGGGTCCCGGCGGCGCTGCTGTTCGGAAACGACAGCTATGCGCTCGACGCGGCGGCGGTTGGTTCGCTCCGGCAGTTGCTGCCGGAGTTGCGCAAGCCCGGAGTGACTGTGGTGATCAACGGGTACGCGTCGACCCCCGGGAACGCTGAGGCCAACTACCTGTTGTCGTTCCAGCGGGCCACGGCGGCGGCTCGCTGGCTGGAGACCAACGGAGTTCCGGAGTCGGCGCTGATCATCGTGGGGCATGGCGCCAGCGATGGGGTCGGGTCCGGGGCCTCGGCCGCGAACCGGCGGGTGCTGGTGGTTATCGAGGACAGCTGAGCTCTTGATGGTGCTGCGGGCCCCGGGGTTTCGGGTTTCCCGGGGCCCTTTGCCTCGCTGTTTAGTTGTGCGGTTAGCGGCCGAAGGTCTCGGCTAGATAGACGGGGCCCTGCTGCGTCGTCTCGATGGCGGCCCGGCGCCGGGCCGCCTGGCCAGCGCGGTCAGCATCGCCGGCGGCCTCCCAGTCGTGGCGGCACCGGTCCCATGCCGCGGCGGCCAGGACGGTCCAGTCTTCGGGTCTGGAGTGCGGGGCAAGTCCGGCCGGGGCGCGTTCGGCGCGCAGGGCGGCGTCGGCCCAGCGCAAGGCGCGCCGGATCCGGTGACCCTTGGCGCTGCGGACCGGCCACAGCTTGTCCTGCACCACCTCGATCCAGCTCTCGGGTAGTTCGTCGAGCGGGAACGGGAGTTTCAGGTTGGCCTGAACCCGGTCCGGGGCGGTCTTGGCGAACGCGGCCTGAGCCAGGACCCGGCGGACGTCCGGGTCCACCAGCCGGGCCAGGCAGCGGTCGAGCGCACCGCAGTCCGCGCCCGGGGCCAAGACCGCCTCGACCACGACCGCTCCGTCGGCGCTCTCGTTGCTTACGGACAGATCCGAGTAGGGCGAGAGCCCGGGTCGGAACAGTCCTTCTGGGACCAGGTCGGGATCGAACATCCAGTGCAGACTGCCGAGGCGCACCCGGTCCTTCTCCAGGCTCTCGACCTCGGCGGCTACGTCAAATTCGGACACTGGTGGCAGGACCCTGGGGTGTCCGCGCATTGCGTCGCGCAGCCGGGCGGCGGCCACAGGCTCGTCGGCGGCGGTAAGCGCGGCGACGGCCAGAGCCGCCTGGATGGCTGGTTCGGGAAGCGCTGCGCCGTTGCTGCCGTCCAGTTGCCCGAGCAGCTTGGCCAGGGCGCGGCGGGCCTCGGTTCCGGCTCGCGTGGACAGACCGGCGCGTGCGGCGAGTTCCGCTGCCTCGGCCGCCCACCAGGGCGAGCCGGGCGGAACCGGGCTGGTGGCCCTGGCTGCGTCGAGACGAGCCAGGCTCGACAATGGGTCGGCGAACTCGGGGTTGGGCGAGAGCGCGGGCGCTCCCGCGGGGTTAGCTATCGCGCTCGGCGCGTGCGCGCCGAACAACTTACTGAGCATCGCATTTCTGAGCGTCGCTGCCGTCTGCGCGCCGGCCGAGATGCACCCGTCGGTCGCGGTGGTATCGACTACCACCCGGACCAGGCGGCCATCGGCACGGTCGAAGGCCAGGTCCAGACCTGGCACAGGAATCAGTGGGGCTTCGCCCGCCACGCCGGCGGAAAGGCCGTCAAGGATTACCTGGCCAGTCTCGCGCTCAAAACTCGGCGTGAGGTCGTTCATAACTACAACGTCTCACCGTTATTGCCGCCATGGCCAGCATTTTCTGCTGGAACCTGAGTTCGTGTCGTACGTTTCCGCGAGGACAGGCGGCGCCGGGTTCGGCTTGAGCTACATCTGGAGGGTCACTGTGTGCAGGGGGCCGCGAACCGCGGCCGGTCACGTCGTGGTCGTGGTCGAGAACAGCTCATGGATGGCCAGGTCGAGCTCGGCGTCCCAGTTGGCGTGATCGACACCCTCGGGCGCGGGCGAACGGAGCGCCCATGGCAGGAGCATGTGATGCAGCATGCCGATGTGGCGCTCGAGCTTCTCGGCAGCCAGTTGTTGCGCGTGGCGGGCATCATCGGCGGACTGAGCCGCGCGCCGGGCGGCGGCATGAGCCCGCGAGTGGCTGAGGTGCCGGGTCCGGCCCATCACCGCAGAGCCGCACAGCACCAAGCCGACTGAGATCGCGGTCAGTATGGCCGACTGCAGCAGGGCGACCAAGAGCGACTCGTCGGAGACCGTGATCAGGAAGTTGGTGCGTAGTCCCATGAGGGCGAGGTAGCCGATGGCGACGATGGCGCTGAGCACGCCGCGGCGTCGCGCGTGGCCGCGGGTCACCTCGAACCCGAACATGGCCCCGATCGACGCGGCGACCAGGATGAAGGTGACGAGCCAGGTGCCCGCCGAGTTCAGGCCGAACGCCTGGGCGGCCCAGTTCAGCGGAACCGCGTCCAGGATGACGAGGACGATCACGATGGCGAGGCCCAGGCCGAAGCCGAGCTTACGGTGGTCGCCGGGGTCGAGCTTGACGGCCAGGTTGGACTCATGCTCTTCGGAGTCGGCCTGGAGTAGTTCGCAGTAGTTGGTACGGCCGGCCAGTTCCCGGAGATACACGCGGGTGCGCAGAGTTTCCTTGATCTCCTTGCCGACCCGCGGGTGTTCCTCGAGCAGGCGCTTGATGGCGGCGGTGGCGTGGGCGTGCAGGGTAGCGGCGGCCGACCTGGTTTGTTCGGCGTCGGCCTGCACGGGCAGGTTGGAATCGTTGCGCTCGGGATCGGCGTTGGAATCGCCGTGCTCTGCAGTGGTATCGATGGTCATTCTCTGCCTCCTTCAGGGTATGGCCTGACAGAGATGAGCCGAGGGGCTGGCAAACCTGACACACGGCGCGTATGTCAGGTTCCGCTCAGGTCAGCTCGTCGCGGTTGACGACCTTCTGGAGGAGCGCCCGCGCATCGAGGCGGGCACGGCGGAATCGCTGGTGAAGAAGATCCGCTGAGACGCACGGCTGAGCAAAGTACTCCGGGTAGGCAGCGCGCCAGGCGTCGTTCGAGTCGGCCTCGCTGAGTTCACCGTTAATGCCATCGCGCAGGACCTGGTTGGCGGTGTTGAAGATCAGGATCTTGTATCGGACGGGATCATCGGATCGGGCCGGGATCCCGACGAGCAGGCGGTCGCGCCAGACGGCCAGGCGGTTAAGCCAGATCTGGGCGTGGAGTGAGTTACAGACCTTCTCGTCGAGCGGCTGGGCTGGAACCGGAGGGTCGTCGACGTCCTCGAACGGGATCTCCTGCCGCAACACGTAGAGCTTGGTTGCCTCGTTGTGCAGTACCCGGAAGTAGTAGGCGCGTAGATCTTCAATCCGCTCGGGGTGCTTCAGCGCGATGAGCAGGCAACAGACGCTCTGGATAAGATCCTCGGCCAGGTCCAGGTCGCCGGCCAACCTCCAGGCGCGCCATCTGACCTGGGGATCTTGCCGGAGTGCCAGCAACTCTTGCTGGAAGTCCGACGATCCGCCGGGGGCATCGTTACTGTCCAAGGTGCCACCCCCTCGGGCTTCCTTGTAGAGTTTACGGCACTCTTCTCTGCTCTACAAGGCTCTTCTAGACGAGGGGAGAGTTAGTATCGATTTGGCAAAGTTCAGTAAATAAGATAGACCTTATTGCATGTTCCCGAAGGGCGTTCTATCCTCGATGAATGCGCTGACCGCTCAGTGCACGCCCGTCAAGGCATGCCCAGCACCGCAGCTAGCTGTGCTTCCCGGGAGGTGAGCGTCGTGCAACCGGTGCCTCCTGCAGCCAAGCAGCTAGCCCAACGGCTCCGTTACCTTCGCGTGAAGCAATGGCCTGAGGTCCGCCTGACCCAGGAGAAGCTGGCGGCCGCCTTCAACGCCGAGGAGCCCATAACACCGGTCACCGTGTCATCGTGGGAGAGCCAGACTTCCCCGAAGCTCCCCCCACGTCACCGACTACTTGCATATGCAAGGTTTTTTGCGACACCGCGGTCGGTCGCGGCGGACCCCAAGCTGCTCCCGCTCGAGGATCTCACCGAGGACGAGCGAGCCGCATACGAGGACCTCGAAACAGAACTGCTCGGGCTCAGGAGACGGGCGGCCGGCGAAGACGACGAAGACGAGCTGACCAACGGCAGGTCGTGGCGTTTTAATGATGATGGTCGTATTACCTTCATCTGCGCGAAACTCCCGGACGACCAGACCGGACCGCTGGCGGACCCATCGAACCTAAACTTTACGGAACTGCAGGCGTACGCTGACCTGGACGCCCTCATGGAGCTACACGGACATATCCGGGCGGAAAACCCACTCATGACCGTGTACTTCAAGATTCCGAGCGAAGTACAGTCCGATGATCTCACCGGCCACGTTATCCTTCTGGGCGGGGTCGTCTGGAATGACATAACGAAGGAACTATCCGACATGGCCGGGTTGCCGGTAAGGCAGGTAACCGATCCCAAGCTGCCTTTCGGCGACCCTTTCGTCGCGGAGGTAGATGGCGAAACCCAGGAATTCTGGCCGAAATGGGCGGACGCACAGCACACCGTGCTCGCTGAGGACGTAGGCCTACTGGCTCGGGTGCCGAATCCGCTCAACTCAAGCCGGACGCTGACGATATGTAACGGTATTCATAGCAGGGGAGTGTATGGTGCCGTGCGGAGCCTGACAGATGCGCATCTGCGCGATAAAAACGAGCAGTATATTTCCCAGCATTTCGGACATTCCGGTTCCTTCGCGATAATGATGTCCGTCAAGATGATCACGAATCAGGTGATGACGCCCGACTTCAACAGCGACGGGGTCGTCCTCTACCAGTGGCCGCAGGGCGGCGCACGATGATCACGGGCCGGGCCGCCTGGCTAGTCACAAGGCAGCGTCCGAGATGAACGCGGCCGAGCCCATCAGGCAGCTTCCTACCCACAGCGGCCTTGTCGGTGGTGCCGAAGAGCGGAGCTTCGGGGTCAGGCTGCCGTTGGACGCCGTAATTGTGCCTGCGTCACGACTAGCCTGGAACCTGGATCAAGCCATCACCCTTGCTCGAGCCTCGCGCTGCACGCTGCTCATCCTGTGCAGTCACCGGACAAAACCGGCCCAAGTGCACGAACAGCTTGCCGACCGATCGTTCAACGACGCGATCGTGGTCGACCTGCCCGCGGGCTACGGCCATGAGATGTTCGATTTCCAAGCCCTAGAATCGATCAAAGATGATCTGCCCGCGGCGTGCTTCCATTACGCCAGCGATCTCAGCATGAAACGAAATATCGGCCTGGTCGTGGCCCGCATGCTGAGATGGCGACGCATCTTCTTCTTGGACGATGACATCAGGGATATCAATGTACCTGATGTGCATGAGAACGTAGCGATGCTCGGCTTTTATCGCACTGCCGGGCTGCGGGTAACTTCCTTTCCGGATAACTCAGTGGCCTGTCATGCCCACCGGATGACCCGAGGACGACAGGATGTCTTCGTAACCGGTGCTGCTCTGGCTGTTGACTGCCAGCAGAAGGTCGGATTCTTTCCCAATATCTACAACGAGGACTGGTTGTTCTTTTACGACGACGCAGCGCACGGACGACTGGGCAGTTCAAGGCATGAAGTTACACAAGTCCGCTACGATCCGTTCGACGACGCGCGTCGCGCCGAGTGGCAGGAATTTGGCGACATCCTCGCGGAGGGCCTATACGCCCTGCTCGATCACGGCCAAGGATTGAAGCACGCTACACGCGACTACTGGAATGATTTTCTCCGCGCCAGGCAAACATTCATCGATAGAATTATCGAGCGCGCGGAAATGGCGCTACCGGAGATAAGAGAGCAGCTGCTGCGCTCGGTAGGGCTGGCCCAGAAATGCTCGATCGAGATCTCCCCCGCAGTGCTCGAACGTTACATCCGGCTGTGGCGACACGACCTTCACGACTGGGATCAGCGGCTGGCCCGGGTAGGCCGGATGCAATCGCCCGATGAGGCCCTGCGGGCCTTGGGGCTGGCGCGGTCAACCGGGCGCCGATCCGTTGACCCGGCTTGTCACTACCCGGCGCCTCAAGATCACGGTCCGGCGTCGACGGTACCCTTTAATGCGCCGGATTACTACAACCTGTTCCGGCCCGGCGTCCCGGATAGCAGGCGCCTCGCCCCGGCTCGGCGAGCGCGGCGTAATCAGGACCGGGCCTACGCTCCGGCGGAGCCCGGCCCCGGACGTGCAGCCAACGGAGCCGGTATTTAGCACAGGATCCGGCTGCCCGCCGCTATCGTTTCGCGGGATCCAGCGGGCTGCGGAAGGCGGCGACCGTGTGGAATTCCTGGTAGTCGGCTGCGTCCCACAAACGGTCACCCCTGCGTTCGTTGGCCTTGAGCACGCGCCGGTAGTTGGCCAGTTCGGCTTCACGGGAGGCGAACTCCTCGTCTGGGTAGCGGATGCCCTCCACCCACCAGTGCTGGCGCCAGGCGGTTATCGCCCTCATGTGGTCGTTGAGATCGGTGCCGAACACGTGGAAAAAGTTGGGTTGGCCCAGCTCAGTCTCGTAGACGAGGTCACCAGGCGCCTGAATCGGGAAGCCGGCGATGGTCCCGTTGGCCGGCCGCTCGGCGGATTCCCGCTGCAGCTCAGCCAGGTCGCCGGTCGCAGACATCGACATGACCATTTCGCCGCGGTGAGAAGTCAGCTCACCTAGCTGACGGAAATACTCGCGCCTGAGGTGTTCTCCGGGAATATGGCCGAGACCGCTATACCAGGACGTGGTGAGGTGGTACTTCTTGCCGTCACTGGCCATCAGGGCCAGCCTGCGCATCACGCTGGGGTGCTCGCCTTCGTGCCCGTGGACGAAGACGACCGTAATCGTGATGTCGGCATCCCGTTTAGACACGCGGCCCGCGATATAACCAGTATTTTCGTCTGGGGTCCAGGATATGAGCCCGTCCCCGGCGAAGCCCTCGGAGCACAAGGCCTCTTGGGCCTTGGCCAGGCCAGCAGACGAGACATCGTAGGCAACAACCCGCAAATCCTGGCCCGACGCGGCGTATCGGCGGACGTATGAGCCGATAAATTCGTTGGTCACTCGCCCGGTACCGTAGCCGAAATCAAAGAGGTTAATTCGCTGGGCTGTTCGGTTCGAGCTGAGTGCCCGGTTCATGGCGTGGCGCAGCGCCTCGCATTCGGCGGTGAGCACTCGCACCGCGGAGCGCTGGTCGTAGTGGCCAGCCTCGTATCGCTGATCGTAGATGGACCGCTGTGACGTATGTGCGCTCATATAGACATGCCCAGCGACCAGATCGGTGCACTCGGGGGACGGAGGTGCCCCGAGGATCGTTTCTTGTTCAAGGCGGTGTCTCAGTTGCGCGGCAGTCGAAATCCAACTTTATGAGGACGTTCTTAGCCGGAATGTTACCGTCACCCTGACTCGGGACCGAGGCGCTCAGCGAGTGGAGTTGGTCACCACGGTCGACTGATCACCCGTCCGGGTGCACGCACGGCGGTCCGTTCGGTCAAAAAAGATTTTGACCTTTGTTTGATTACTGCTGCCTCTGAGCCAGTGCAGCAGATTGACCCATAGGCTGTCGTAGCCCGGCCAGTCCATGAACCCCGGTGGGCACCAGTGCGGCGCGCAGTCCGACGCGAACGCCGCGCTGCGACCAGAACCGTGACTCCCCACCACCAGCAGCGGATCATCCCCGCAGAGCGCCAGCACCTCAGCGGAAGGCTTGGCGACCAGCTGGTTATAACCCAGCAGCGCCGGCCACCCGTCCGGCACCCCGGCCAGCACCGGGTGCCCGGCCCCGCGCACCACCGGCAGCACGCCTTCCGGCCGTTCGGCCCGGTCATCAACCGCGCTGATCGTGACCGGCAGCGCCTCCTCGACCGGCGTGCCGTGGTAGCGCGCCTTCCCGTCGATCCCGGCGAAGGAATAGCCGCCGATCATCAGCAGCCCGCCGCCCTCGCGCACGTACTGCTCGATCACGGCCAGCCGGTTCGGCGCGATGGCCGAGCGCTCGAAGGTG
>Ga0210395_10001916_pt1 | contig 16205 bp, 19 predicted proteins | sample IncBWH4OmetaG_FD_150861 | JGI IMG/M metagenome (GOLD analysis project Ga0210395, IMG submission 150861) | Forest soil microbial communities from Barre Woods Harvard Forest LTER site, Petersham, Massachusetts, United States - Inc-BW-H-4-O ... | reverse complement strand
GAATGCCGTCGATAACCGCGTGGCCGAAATCCTGCGGCGTGGTCAGCAGCTTGACGATCGCCATGCGGCCGGAGACCTCCTCTACCAGAGCGACGTCGGTGAAGGTGCCGCCGATATCGATGCCGATCCGCCACGCCATGCCGTCGGTTCCTGCACTGCATCGGCCAGCATAGGTGGCACAGGGATTGAGGCAAGCATCGCCACCGCGCACACTGGCACAGCCATGCGCAGATCCCGCGACAGCGATTCGGCCGCCGACGGGATCTCCCGCCTGATGCTGTTCTTCGCCATCGTCTACACGGTGGAGGGCATCGGTCAGGCCAAGGCCGGTGTGATCTGGCAGCCGCTCACACACTATCTGAAAGAGACCCAGAACTGGGATCCAGTGCAGATCGCCGCATCTCTGGCGGTGCTCGACGTGCCGTGGGTGATCAAGCCGCTCTATGGCGTCATTTCGGATTTCCTGCCGTTGTTCGGCTACCGGCGGCGCAGCTATCTGCTGCTCGCCAATGTCGGCGCAGTTGCCGCCTTCCTGTGGACAACCCAGGTCCTGACGCCGGCAGCGATCGTATTCGCGCTGTTGCTGACGGCGATCGCGATGGCCGTGTCCAGCACAGTGTGTGGCGCACTCCTCGTGGAGAACGGCCAGAAGCATCAGGCGAGTGCAACTTTCATCAACCAGCAATGGCTGTGGTTCAACATCGCGGTCATGGTGGGATCGCTGGCCGGCGGCGGGCTGATCGAAGTCCTGTCAGCACCCGGCGCTCTGCACGCCGCCGCCACGATCGCAGCGGTGGCACCCATCGCGGTCATCGTCAGCAGCATTGCACTGGTCGACGAACGGCATGCCGGCATCAATCTCGCCGAACTGCGACGCGCGCTGCGGGGCTTCATCGATACCCTCCGCTCGCGCACACTGTGGCTGATCGCGGCCTTCCTGTTCTGCTACTATTTCAGCCCCGGCTTTGGCACGCCTCTCTATTTCCACATGAGTGACAACCTGCACTTTTCGCAGGGCGCGATCGGCATGCTGTCATCGGTGAGCGCCGGCGGGTGGATTGTGGGAGGACTGCTCTACCGCTGGCTGCTGACCGGCATGACGACCCGCGCTCTCCTCAACCTCAGCATACTGTCAGGCACACTCGTGACGCTGGCGTTCCTCGGCATGGTCGATGAAACGAGCGCGATCGCGATTTACTTCGTTAACGGCATTGCCGGAATGATCGCCAACATCGCGACACTGACGCTTGCGGCCGAGCACTGTCCCGAGCGGTCCGAGGGCTTCGCATTCGCAGCGCTGATGTCAGTGATCAATCTGGCAAATCCGCTCGCCGACACGATTGGCGCGTTCCTCTATCAGCATCTGTTCCACCAGGCGCTGGCGCCGCTGATCGTGGTGTCAGCGGCGTTCACTGCGTTCATATTCGTGCTCGTGCCGCTGCTCGACAGGTTCGCGACAACTCCACTTAAGACCTGACAGCGGGCGAAAAGGTGAGCAGGCATGCGCTGGGTCGGGGTAACCCGCATGCCTGCTCCTCCGGATGCCGTGCCGACCGGTGATACGTGTTCGGGGAGGACGTACCACGGGTCTGATCGGCACGAGCGACGCCGGCAGTATGCCACCAGCCGTAGTGGCGATTGCGGCCGGAACTTTCTCGGGCCGCACCGCGCGATTTATGCCGACGGGTCCACTCGTTCAACAGCCAGGATGCCCCGCCAGTTGTCGCGGAAATTTCGCCAGAAACCCGCCCAAGCGTGTTTGGGATTCCTCCGAGATTTTGTCGGGTGATTTGCCTGGAGTTTTCGGTTTTGTTCCTACGACGACCGGGTACGGCGCGGCCGGAGCACCGTCACTTCGGCGTAGGATGCCCGCCGCGTGCTGTCTGCCTCCAGTGCCTGCAGCACACTTTCGTACTCGCAGGTCAGCACGTAGTTGCCTATCCGCAGGAGCGCGCCGTGAGGCAGCGGCGCCGTGCCGGTAAGGCGCTTGTTGTCCACAACCGTGCCGTTGGTGGAATTGAGGTCAGTGATGGTGACATCGTCGCCGGCGACGTCTATGCGACAATGTGCGCGAGACACTTCCGCAGCATCAAGGAGCAGCGTGCTGGGCAACGCGCGGCCGATCGTGAGCGAACCTTGCGGCAACGCCACGCGACGCACTGCTGATTCCGGTTGCAGGATCACCAGGTGATGCCGGGGCTCGGCGCCAGCCAGCAGGTGCATCGCCTCAGCCGAACGCAGGTTCAGCGTCGCTTCGACCGCCGGATCCTCTATTTGCGCCGGCGAAGACGCCGCGAGGCTGCGAGCGACCTCCGGCAAGGCAGCGGCCGCGGTCCCCAATGCACGATGAAACTCCGTGGCCGCGGATTCCGACAGCGCCACGCGCAGTGACTTGCCGGGCTGACGTTCTAGCAATCCGAGACCTGTCAGGTATGCGATGTGATCGCGCGTCGTCTGGAAATTTTGCCCGGTCAGATTGAGCAGGCTTGCCGCCATCTGGTCGGCCAGGATGCCCGGCTCGCTGCCGGCGAACCTGGAAACGCCATAGTGAAGCTCGACCGCCATGTGCAGCAGCGTCCAGTGCGACAGCGAGTTGAGATGCCGGATCGCCTCGACGCGACGCGCACGCGACAGATTGGTCGCGTCGAAGATGCGATCCAGCGCCTGCCGCCACGGCTCGCGACACCGCGTGAGTGATTGCAGGATGATCGCCCGCAGCTCGGGATCGAGCCTGCGGGGTGGCACGGCGCGCGCCCCGGCATCGAGCGTGGCCGCCGTGGTGCACAACTCCTTCGCCAGCGCAAGCAGATGGCGGTCGAACAGATCGATCAGTGCCGCCGTTGGCGCGACGACCGAACGCGCAGACAGCGCCGCGTTCGGCGGATCCACCACACAGAGTTGCTGCTCCTTGATCTCAAGGATGCGCTCCTTGACGGTCGAATCATCGAGCAGGAACACCTGCTTGACCAGGCCGTAGAGCTCGCCGACAGCCGCTCCCTCGCGCCCGTGGGTGCAGAGATGGGTGACGATGTGCCACTGCGCCCGCCGGAACAAACTGGGAAAGTGCGCGTGCCAGATCGTCTGATAGGCGGACAGGAAACGAACGACTTCGCGCTCTGCCTGCATCGGGCCTCCGCCGAACTCCCATGGTTCTTCGGGAGGCTAGACTACCAGGGCAGCGAAGGCAAAATCTGTGAAGTGCGTCAACGATTTACGGCTTTGCGGCCGGCGCCAGGTCCGATCGCTTCACCACCAGCCCGTACCCGTCGGCTTTCAAGCACGGCATGCCCACGCGGCCTCGCGGGCCGGCCAAAACCCTTCTAGGCTCCCGGCAGATCGGCAACCACGAGCAGGAGCACGGACATGGATTTCGGCGCATCGATGTTCTTCACGGACTACTCGATGACATCAGTGGAACTCGCCCAGGCGCTGGAGGCGCGCGGCTTTGAATCGGTCTGGGCGCCGGAGCATTCCCACATTCCCACCTCGCGCCGGTCGCCATTTCCGGGCGGTGGTGATCTGCCGAAGCAGTACTACGACGCGATGGACCCGTTCGTCACGCTGACCGCCGCGGCCATGGCGACCAAGAACCTGAAGGTCGGCACCGGCGTCTGCCTGGTGAACCAGCGTGATCCGATCCAGACGGCCAAGCTGGTGGCCTCGATCGACCAGGTGTCCGGCGGACGCTTCCTGTTCGGTATCGGCATTGGCTGGAATGCCGAGGAGATGGAGAACCACGGCACGGCGTTCACCACGCGCGCCAAGCTGGTGCGCGAGCGCGTCGAGGCGATGAAGGCGATCTGGACCAAGAGCAAGGCCGAGTACCACGGCGAGTTCGTCAACTTCCCGGAGATGATGGCCTGGCCAAAGTGCGTGCAGAAGCCGCATGCACCGGTGATCGTCGGCGGCGCTTTCCCGCAGGCTGCGCGGCGCGCGGTGCGCTATGGCGACGGCTGGATTCCGCTGGCCGGCCGCGGCGATATCCTGACCTCCATGACGAAGTTCCGTGAGATGCTGAAGGCGGCCGGGCGCGAGGAAGCCTCTTGCCCGATCACGCTGTTCGGCTGTGCCGATGATGCCGACACGCTGTAGCGCTACCGCGATCTGGGCGTCGTGCGTGCCTGCGTCAGCCTGCCGGCGGCGAAGGGCGATACGGTGCTGCCGACCCTCGATAAATGGGCGGGACTGATCCGTCAGGTCAACGGCTGAGCCACCACCACGCCTACAGGAAGGGAAGACGATGCATTTCGGCGCCTCGATGTTCTTCACCGACTATTCGATGACGGCAGCCGAGTTGGCCCAGGCGCTCGAAGCCCGCGGCTTCGAGTCAGTCTGGGCAGCCGAGCACTCGCACATCCCGACCTCGCGGCGCTCGCCGTGGGGCGGGGGCGGCGATCTGCCGAAGCAGTACTACGACGTGATGGATCCGTTCGTGACCCTGACGGCCGCCGCAGTGGCGACCAAGACTCTGAAGGTCGGCACCGGCGTCTGCCTGGTGAACCAACGCGACACGATCCAGACGACGAAGCTTGTGGCCTCGATCGATCAGGTGTCCGGCGGACGTTTTCTGTTCGGCATCGGCATCGGCTGGAACGCCGAGGAGATGGAGAACCACGGCACGGCGTTCGCCACACGCGCCAAGCTGGTGCGCGAGCGCGTCGAGGCGATGAAGCTGATCTGGACCAAGAGCAAGGCCGAGTACCACGGCGAGTTGGTCCACTTCCCCGAGATGATGGCCTGCCCGAAGCCGGTGCAGAAGCCATATCCACCGGTGATCATTGGCGGTGCTTATCCGCAGGCGGCGCGCCGCGCGGTGCGTTATGGCGACGGATGGATCCCACTGGCTGGCCGGCCGGATCAGTATGGCGATGTGTTTGACTTCGTGCCGAAGTTCCGCGCAATGCTGAAAGAGGCGGGTCGCGACGAGGCGTCATGCCCGGTGACACTGTTCAACGTGCGCGAGGACGCAGATCTGCTGAAGCGCTACCGCGACCTCGGCGCGGTTCGCGTCAGCGTAAGCCTGCCAGCCGAGAAGGCGGACAAGACGCTGCCCGTGCTGGATCGCTGGGCCAAGCTGATCAGCCAGATCAATGGCTGAAAGGCAGTCGCCAAGCACTGCGGGAGAACCGGATGTCCGAAACAGTCGATGTACTGCTGAGCGACCTGCTTGACTGGCTGGCGCGAGAGGCGCGGCCTTACCATGAGGTGATGGAAGCCTGGCGCACGTCCTGCCCTCGCCTTCCGGTGTGGGAAGACGCAAACGAGCGCGGTCTCATCGAGCACACGAGGATGGACGGCTGCGCGATGGTCCGTATCACCCCGGCGGGCCGCGAGTTCCTGACGCGGCGACACTGATCATCGCACACTCCGCGCAACCATACGGTTGCGCATTTCCGGAACCGGGGCTATTTTGACAGGCAACCAGGAGGTTGCCTATGGAAGACCGGATCGAGAAGCGTATTGAGCTGAAAGCGCCAGTGTCGCGCGTGTGGCGGGCGTTGACCGATCACCGCGAGTTCGGCGCATGGTTTCGTGTCGCACTGGAAGGCCCGTTCGTGCCGGGGCAGGAGGTTCGCGGCAGGATTACCTGGCCGGGTGCCGAGCACCTGACCATGACCGCGACTATACAGCGCATGGAGCCCGAACGGCTGTTCTCATTCACCTGGCACCCCTATGCCATCGACCAGTCCGTCGACTATTCCTCAGAGCCGCCGACGCTGGTTGAGTTCATGCTCGAAGCCATTCCGGGCGGGACGCTGCTGACAGTGGTCGAATCGGGATTTGCCGCGCTTCCGGCGCATCGGCGCGACGAGGCATTCCGCATGAACGACCGTGGGTGGTCGATCCAAGTACAGAATATATCGCAACACGTTGGCGACGCGGCATAGATCGCGCTCCCCGCGCATCGATCCGTCAGCAGTGTTTGCCGCACTGGGCGATACCACGCGGCTCTCATTGATCCGCAAGCTCAGCGACGGCATGCCACTGTCCATCGCACGGCTCGCGGAAGGATCGGCGCTAACGCGGCAGGCCGTCACCAAGCATCTGCATGTGCTGGAGAGCGCGGGTGTCGTGGGACGTGAGCGATGCGGACGCGAAAGTCTCTATCGCCTGGAGCCGACACGCATCGAGGAAATGCGCGCGTATCTCGACGGCGTCTCGCGCCACTGGGACGATGCGCTCGCGCGCCTCAAGGCACTCGTCGAGGATTAGCCGGTGAAGCGATCATGGTGCGGCGGCATGTTCTTCGCGTGCCGCCGTCCACACTTGGCGGGCGGCATCCGCGTTCATCAGCATGATGCCGAGGCCGACGATCAGGTCCGGCCAGACCGAATGCCAGAACAGAGCGGTCACCACTCCGGCGATGATGATCGCGACGTTTGCGAGTGCGTCATTGCGGGCCGACAGAAAAGCTGCCCGCGTCAGGCTGCCGCGGTGGTGGCGATAGCTGGCGAGGATGAATGCGCAGAACAGGTTGATTGCCAGAGCGCCGAGGCCGGTCACTGACAGCGGCAGTGGCGCAGGCACTGAGGGTGCCATGAACTTCGTCCATGCGGTCCAGATCGTCGCTAGCCCTGGGACCAGCAGGATGCCCGCCAGCGCCATGCCAAGCCGCGCGCGGGCACGTGGCGTCCAGCCCAGTGCGACCGCAATCAGCAGATTGACCGATGCGTCTTCCAAAAAGTCGATGCTGTCGGCGAACAGCGATACCGAACCGATCGCGACGGCGACTGCGAACTCGATGCCGAAAAAGCCGAGGTTCAGTAGCGCGACGAGCCGAACCGCGCCGCGCAACCGCGCATCTTGTGTGGATGGCAGAGCCACTGGACCTCCTGGCTTCGCACGAGCACTCTTTCGACCGACCGACTGGAATGCTGCCATGCCGAAGACATACGCGACATTACAGACATCAGAGCCACAGCCGAGCACTCTGCTGATCACGCTGACCCGCCCCGAGGTCGCCAACGCGATGAACACGCAGATGGGCCTCGACCTGCTCGAACTGTTCCACACAATCGCTGGCGCCCCGCATGAACAGCGCTGCATCGTGCTCACCGGCGCCGGTTCGCGTGCGTTCTGTGCCGGCGGCGACCTGAAAGAGCGCAACGGCATGAGCGATCAGCAGTGGCAGGACCAGCACCTGATCTTCGAGCGCGCCATTCGCGCCATCGTCCATTGCCCGGTGCCCATCATCGCCGCCGTGAACGGTGCCGCCTATGCCGGTGGCATGGAAATCTCGCTGTGCGCCGACTTCATCTACGCAGCCGAGCACGCCCGCTTCGCATTGACCGAGGTGACGCTCGGCATCATGCCCGGTGCAGGCGGCACGCAGACACTGCCGCGCGCGGTGGGTGCGCGACGGGCGAAAGAGATCCTGCTTACCGGCAGGCCGTTCACCGCACAGCAAGCGTTCGAGTGGGGCATGGTGAACCGCATCTGCCAGGCCGATACGCTGCTGGCCGACGCACTCGAGTCGGCAGCCACCATCGCGAACAACGCGCCGATCTCGACGCGCCAGATCAAACAGTCGGTGAATTACGGGCTGAACATGGACCTCGCCAGCGGCATGATGTTCGAGATCGAGGCGTATAATCGCATGGTGCCCACCGAAGATCGCCGCGAGGGCAGCCGCGCGTTCAACGAAAAGCGCAAGCCACAATTCCAGGGACGTTGAGAGGAAACGACATGAACGTCATCACCGACATCACTTCCCAGGGCGCATCACATGGCCTCACCCGCGCACTGGCCGAACAGGCGCGCACGCTGAGCTACGATGATCTGCCAGACGATGTGCGCATGTTGGCGCGGCAATGCGTGCTGGATTACGTCGCGTGCACGCTCGCTGGGGCGAAGGACGCGCTGACCGGCATCCTGCTGGCAGAGGCGCAGGAACAGGGCGGCGGGCCGATCGCGACGGTGATCGGCCATGCTTCACGCCTGCCGGTGCTGTCCGCCGCACTGGTGAACGGGGCCGCGTCGCATGCACTCGACTTCGATGACGTGAACATCGCGATGACTGGTCATCCATCAGTGGTGCTGTTGTCGGCACTGCTGCCACTGGCCGAAGAGCGTGGCAGTTCAGGACGCGATGTGCTGACCGCTTTCGTCGCGGGCTACGAATTGCAATGCAGGCTGGGCCGGCTGCTCGAACCTGGCCATTACAACCTACTCGGCTTCCATGCCACCGGCACACTCGGCAGTTTCGGCGCGGCAGCGGCCTGCGCGCATCTGCTTGGGCTTGATGCGGAAAAATACGCAACCGCCCTCGGCATCGCGGGCACCCAGGCGGCGGGCTTGAAGTCGATGTTCGGCACGATGTGCAAGCCACTGCATGCCGGCAAGGCGGCGTATCACGGGGTGCTTGCTGCGCGGCTGGCGCAGCGCGGCTTCACCAGCCGCGGCGATGTGCTGGAGTGCCCGCAGGGCTTCGCTCGCACGCACAGCCCCGACTTCAATCCGGCCGACGCATTGGCCGAGCCGCATGGCGGTTTCCACATCCGCAACAACCTCTTCAAGTACCACGCCGCCTGCTACATGACGCACGCACCGATCGAGGCGGCGCGAAAGCTGCGCGAGCAGCACGGCCTGACGCCCGACAGCATCGCACGCATCCGACTGAGTCTGGATGAAACCTGCGACCGCATCTGCAACATACCCACGCCGCGCACCGGACTGGAGGCGAAGTTCAGCCTGCGCCTGACCACGGCGATGGCGCTCGCCGGCGTGAATACCGGTGGTCTGGCCAGCTACTCCGAGGCGACGGCTGCCGATCCCACTCTCATCGCTCTGCGCGACAAGGTGGAATTCGATTTCCAGAATGGCCGGCCCAATACGATCGCCGATCTGGAACTGGTGCTGACCGACGGTCGACGCGTCACGGCGACCCATGATTCCGGCGTTCCCGCAACCGATATCGCGGAACAGGGGCGCCGGCTCGAGGAAAAATTCACCTCGCTCGCGGAACCGATACTGGGTGGGGCGACGACACGCGACCTGATTGGCGAGATCGGGACGTTCGATGCGCTGGGCGATCTGCGGGGGGTCATGCGCATGTGCGGAACCTGAGGCCCGGGATCTGCGTTCCTCTGGAGCAACAACACCAGAGGTCCGAACATGGCCAGCATCAGAGATCCGAACGACACCTCGGGCCGCCTCATTGCCGCCGATCAGGTCGAGGGCACCCGCATCTACAACCCTGGCGGCGAGAACCTCGGCAATGTCGAGGACGTGATGATCGACAAGGTCAGCGGCAGGATCGCTTACGCGGTGGTCGGCTTCGGCGGCTTCCTCGGCATGGGCAACCGGCATTATCCGTTGCCCTGGGAGACGCTCAAATACGATACCAACATGGGTGGCTTTGTCGTCAATCTCGACAAACGAACACTTGAGGGTGCGCCTTCATACACCGATGCCGATACAGTCGGCTGGGATGACCCCACCTGGGGCAAGGGCGTATATGACTACTACGGCGCGCATCCCTATTGGGACATGCCGTAACCCGTATCACAAACGGCGGCCTTCGGGCCGCCGTTCCTCTGTCAGGCAAACGTTGCGAAGATCTCCTCCAGAGCCTTGAGTTGACCACCCAACGTCGATGACGGCACAACCACCGGCGTGCTGACACCGGACGCGACCCATGCCTCCACCCCTTCGCGTACGCGTGACGCCGGTCCGAACAGCGACACATCATCCAGCCACCGGTCCGTCAGATACCGCGGCACATCATCGCGGCGGCCTTCAGCGATGGCACGCTCGATCTCTGTCATTTCCTCGACGTAGCCTGCCTCCTTCCAGTAGTTGCGGTAGTTCGGCAGAAACGCATAGTGGATCAGGTTCTTGCGGCATACCGCCTTCGCCGCCTCGACATCATCGCTGATGCATGTCGGCAGCATGTTGCCGATGAAGAAGCCCGCGCTGTTACGCTTGGTCGCCGGCAGCGCCACGAGCGAAGCCGTCATGTGCGAACGCGCGGCATTGGCGAACACGACGCCCTGCGAAATCTCGCCCGCCAGCGCCACCATCTTCTGGCGCAGCGCCGCGATGATGATCGGCGGTAACTCGCCCACACCCTCCACCGCATGCAGCTTCTCGACAAACGCGCGCGTGTCGCCGAGCGGCTTGCCGACGGTGACACCCATGCGCTGGTGGCCTGGTGCATGTGCCACGCCGATGCCGAGACGGAAGCGACCGCCGGAGACCTCGTGCATGAACGCGGCGCTCTGGGCGAAATCCAATACGGTGCGCGCGTAGATCGGCGCGATGGCGGTGCCGAATGGGATCCTTTCCGTGTTCCACGCCATCGCCTCGCACTGCGACATGTTGCCATACATGCTGGGTGTGTAGATGCCGGCGAAGCCGCGCCGCTCGACGTCGCGCGCGATATCCATGGTGAGGCGGCGGCGGCCGGGGACGGCGACAAGGGAGATGGCAGGGAGGGACATGATGGTTCACCCGAATGGTGGAGCCGCGAGCTTACCGGTATGTCCGGGGTCGGAACAGGGACGACTCCGTGCCCGCGCCACGATGACGGGTCGCGGGTGACCGTGATAGGCTCAACGTCAAGCACGGCGGGGGAGGATGGGATGGCAGTCTGGCTCAGGCTTGCGGCTTGCATGGTGGCTCTGGCCTGGGCAGGAGCTGCAGGCGCGCAGCAGGTCACGCTGCGGATGTGGATGCACGAGCATCCGCCGCGGATCCCCATCGACAAGCAGATCGTCGCCGAGTTCGAGAAGGCCAATCCCGACATCAAGGTGGATCATGAGATCATCCCTGTTGCGGAATATCCCACCAAGCTGCTGACCGCCTTCGCCGCGGGATCGGGTCCGGACATATTCAATCAGAGCTCCATGCTGGTCGCGCAGTACTACAACGCACACATCCTTGCGCCCATAGACTATGCGGCGATGGGCCTGCCGAACGAGGCGGCGCTGACCTCGCAATATTCCAGCGGCTTCGACGGCATCCGCTTCCAGGGCAAGCTCTACGGAATTCCCACCGAGGTGAGCAACTGGGCCTGCTTCGCCAACAACGCGATCTGGCGCGAGGCTGGTCTCGATCCCGACAAGGACTTTCCAAAAACCTGGGAGGCGCTGCCTGCGGTTGCCGAGAAGCTCACCCAACGCGACGTGAACGGCGTGCCGCGACGGCGCGGCTTCGACTTCAACTGGCCCAATCGCGCCACCTTCTGGTTCATGCCGAACACGATGCTGCACCAGCTCGGCACCACCATGATCGATGAGGAAAACTACAAGGCAACCATCGATACGCCGGCAGCGCGCAAGGTCTTCCATTACTTTCAGGACTGGGCAAACAAGTATCGCCTCGGCGGACCACAATACACCGACGCCCGCACCGACTTTCTCGGCGGCCGGCTCGCGACCGACTGCAGCTTCGGCATCTGGGGAATTCCGCAGATGGCCGCGGCAAAGATCGACTGGTCGGTGCATCCCGCGCCACGCTTCGAGGGGGCGGTCTCGGACAACGGCATCGACATCTATGCCTTCTACATGATGGTGAATGCACGCTCCTCGCCGTCGGCGCAGAAGGCGGCATGGAAGCTGGTGCGATTCTACACTGACCACGCGGCGGAGCTGTTCGCCGGCGCCGGCCTGTTCGTGCCACGCAAGGAGGTGACCGAGAGCGAAGCCTACAAGAATAACCCGGCGGCGCCCTTCTTTCTCGCCGAGCTGAAGAAGGCGCGCTTCTCTCCCCGCGTAGTGGGATACGACCAGGTGGTGGACGCGATACTGCGCGGCCGCGACGCGATGCTGCAGGGCCAGTCGGTCGAAACAGTGCTCCCGACAATGGACGACGAAGTCAACGCGGCACTCAATCGCGAACGCGCGCGTGCCGCCGCGATGGCCAGGTAGGTGCTTCGCCGACTCGCAATGATCGGGCGCACCAGGTTTCGCTTCCACTTCAAATGGTGGGGGCTGGTGTTCGTACTGCCGGCGGTCGGGTTTTTCGCCGCTTTCAATGTGTTTCCGATGCTGTTCGGGCTGTACCTGAGCTTCACGGATTACGACCTGCTCAATCCTCCGCTGTGGGTGGGATTGGACAACTTCGCCAACCTGCTGTCCGACAAGCTGTTCCTGACGGCGCTGCGCAACACGTTGATGTTTGTCGCAGGAGCAACGCTGCCGGTGTGGATACTCTCGCTGTTCGCAGCGCTGCTGTTTGACCAGGCATTCCGCGGGCGCGACATCATCAAGGCCGCGTTCTTCCTGCCGGTGCTGCCGCCCATCGTGGTCGTGGCGGTGATCTGGCGCGTGCTGCTGCATCCGAACGGCGTGATGACGTGGCTTATCGGCGGACGCTGGGGAATGACAGAAATCCGCTGGCTGGCCGATGCGGTGCTCGCGCCACTGTCTATGATCGCGGTACACGACTGGGCTGCCATTCCGTTCTTCATGGTGATCTGGCTGGCCGGGCTCGCCGGCATCCCCGCCGAACAGCGCGAGGCCGCAGCGCTCGACGGCGCGGGCCCGGTGCGTACCTTCTGGTATATCGAGCTCCCGCACCTGCGCGCGACCGCCGTGCTGGTGGCCGCGCTGTCCTCTATCAACGCGTTCCAGGCATTCGCGCTGCAATACGTGCTGCCGACCGATCCCGGCGGACCGGCGAATTCGACGCTGGTGCTCGGCCTGCTGGTGTTGAAATACGGCTTCCAATATTTCCGCATGGGCGACGCGGCGGCTGTCTCGATGGTGATGTTCGCGATGATCCTGCTCGTCACGATTGTGCAGTTGCGGTTCAACCGCCGTGCATGACCGCCCTATCCGACTGCTGATTGCCGTGGTGGCGGCAGCGATCTTCGCTTTCCCGATCTGGTTCATGGTGAGCTCCGCCTTCAAGGCGGAAGCCGAAGTCCAGGCGATCCCGCTGCATTTCTTCCCGCATCACTTCCAAGGCCTGGCGCAGTTCCGCCAGGCAGCGGAGATCGCGCCGTTGTGGCGGTATTTCCTCAATTCGTGGATCTACGCGGCCTCGCATGTCGGCATCACGGTGTTCTTCGGCGCGCTGGCAGGATTTGGCTTCGCGAAATACCGGTTTCCTGGGCGGACGCTGCTGTTCGTGGCCGTGCTGTCCACGATCATGGTACCGTTCCAGGTGCTGGTCGTGCCGCTGTTCGTCGAGGTGAAGTGGTTCGGCTGGGAGAACAGCTATGCGGGCCTCATCATCCCCGGGATGATGAACGCGTTCGGCGTGTTCATGATGCGGCAATACGCGTCGGACTTGCCGGACGAGTTGATCGAGGCGGCGCGTGTCGATGGCGCCGGCGAGTTCCACATCTTCCTGCGCATCGCGCTGCCGCTGCTGCTACCGGCGCTGGCGAGCTTGGCGATCATCGTGTTCATCTGGTCGTGGGGGAATTTCCTGTGGCCGCTGGTCATCGTACAGGATAAGGACCTCAACGTGCTGTCGGTCGGCATGACCAGCTACAGCCAGCCGTATCAGCGCGAACCGATGTGGGCGGCGGCCATGGCTGCCTCGACCGTCGCCACGCTGCCAATTGCCGCACTGTTCGTGTTCTTCCAGCGGTATTTCGTGAAGGGGCTGACGGCGGCGGCGGTGAAGGGATGAAGGTGCTTCCGGTCCTCATACGGACGTCCTTGACCGGAGCAGTCGCGGATCCCGGTCCAACGGCGCGGGAACCGTCGGTCGAATGCGGACTGCCTCGGGATGGGCTGGATTGATCACGTAGTTCGGTTCGCGAGGCACCAGCGCGGATGGGACGCGGAGCACCGCGGTACGTCTCGCCGCAAGCCAGTCGCGACCGGCCCGCAACGCCGTCGGGCTGTCGAGCTCACGCCAGTTCGGTGGCGGCTGTTTCGTCAGGTCGTCGATCGCGATGTCGTCCGGAATATCAGCGTCCACCAGGAGCGTCCGATCGAAGTCCCTGCCCTGCACGAGGAACTCCAGCATCGCCAGCGACAGCGAGCCAGCGGCGTAGATCACCGGATAGCCCGAGGGATTCCAGCGCCCACCACGGACAGCGGCGCCACCTCCGTCCCAGATCGGGTAGGCGTCCGTTCCCAATCGCACGACACGCATTTGGTAATCAGACCGGCAAACTGAACTCGATGTTGGTCAGAATGCGCTCGACCATCCGGGCGCCAAGGTCAGTCGCCGCGACTTCGATTGGGGTTCGGTGGGCCAACAGCAGATGCGGCGCATTCAGCCACTCTCTGGCCTTGTCTGGGTCGCGGAATGCCTGTTGTGCTAGCGCGGTAATGCGGGCCAGCCGCTCGGCGCGTTCGCTGGCAGACGGCGATAGGATGCGACTGCGCTTGTAGGTAGCCGGCGAGACCACGAGCGCGGCCACACGGCGACGCAGCCCGTCCCGGTTTGGCGCGGCCTGAGCGGCCAATGCTGGCACGACGGCACGCGGCAGGCCTTGAGCGATGGCGTCCGACAATTCGCCAACGGAATGGGGATCGCGCCCAAGCGCCCGGGCACCGCCGAGTGCGGCGGAGACCTTGGCAATTTCGACGGGGTACATCGCACCTCGGGTATCACATGATGCCTTAGTGATCTTGCTGGCAACTCGAGCCAAACTGGCGCGGCGGCGCCATCCGCTCGCCTAACCTCCCGCCGGCTGCTAATCCGCTGATGTAATGCGTATCCTGTTCGTCACCTCCAACCGCCTCGGCGATGCGGTGCTGTCCACCGGGCTGCTGGACCACCTGATCCACACCCATCCCGACGCACGGGTCACCGTCGCGTGTGGCCCCGTGGCCGAGGGTGTGTTCGCGCGCATGCCGAACCGCGAGCGGACCATCGTGCTCGACAAGCTCCCCTACCGACTGCACTGGCTGCCGCTTTGGGCCGGCACCGTCGGCACTCTGTGGGACCTCGTGGTGGACATCCGCGGCTCGACGATCGCCTGGATGGTGCCGACGCGTCGCCGCGCGGTGATGCGTCGGCGGCCTGGTCATAAGACCACCCAACTTGCCGCGGTGCTCGGACTCGATCCACCACCGCTGCCGGTGGCCTGGACCGCACCTGAGGATCGCGCCCGGGCGGCCGCACTGCTGCCGACGGGTCGGCCTGTCATCGGGCTCGGGCCAACCGCAAACTGGTCGCAAAAAGTCTGGCCGACCGAGCGCTTCGCTGCGCTGTTCCGCGCGCTGTCGAGCGGCCCGCTGCCAGGCGCAATCCCTGCCGTGTTCGCCGGTCCCGGCGAGGCGGAACGCACAATGGCGGCCCCGCTGCTCGGCGCGCTGCCCGGCGCGATCGATCTGGTCGGACGGCTCAGCGTGCCTGAGGCCGCGGCGTGCCTTGCACGCTGCGCTCTCTTCGTCGGCAACGACTCCGGCCTGATGCATCTTGCCGCCTCATCTGGCACCGCGACGCTTGGCCTGTTCGGCCCGACGCCTGTGCAGGAGTACGCTCCAGCAGGACCACGGGCGGCTACTGCCGTGTCAGGCAGCGGGTGCATGAAGGATCTGTCCGTCGAAGCGGCAATGGCCGCGGTTTCTCCGCTGATCGCCGCGGTCGAGGCGGCCTAGTCAGGCCATTCAGTCGGCGCGCACACGATTGCGATTGCTGAGGCTCTTTTTGCCGCTCAGGCGCCATGGCAGCCTGCGACGCGCACCGTCTCGACGGCCAAGGAGATTGCGCTGATGAACTCTCAGAAGGTTATGGGAGGACTGTCCTCGATCATTCCCGCCGCCGCTTTCACCGCGACGCTGGCCGGGGCAATTCCGGCGCATGCGCAGACCGCTTCCTGCCCGGGCGACAGTGGCGGGATCACGCTCTCTCCCGGATTCTGTGCCACCGTTTTCGCTGACAAGCTCGGTCATTCCCGGCACCTCGCTGTGGCGCCGAACGGCGTGGTCTATGTCAACACCTGGAGCGGCCGGTACTACCACAACGACACGCCCCCGCCCGGCGGCTTCCTGATCGCGCTCCAAAGTACCAAGGGCGACGGTCAGGCGGACAATGTCGTCCGCTTCGGCCCAACCAAGGCGGACGGCAACGCAGGCGGCACCGGCGTCGCGGTCTACAAGAACTACGTCTATGCCGAGACCAATGACCGCATCGTGCGATACGCCCTGCCGACAAGCGGCATCGCCCCGACGGCGGCGGCGGAAACGGTGATCTCAGGCCTGCCGCTCACCGGCGACCACCCGATGCATCCCTTTGAGATCGACAGACAGGGCAACCTCTATGTCGATCTCGGATCAGCCACTAACTAACTC
>Ga0210395_10001913_pt1 | contig 16211 bp, 17 predicted proteins | sample IncBWH4OmetaG_FD_150861 | JGI IMG/M metagenome (GOLD analysis project Ga0210395, IMG submission 150861) | Forest soil microbial communities from Barre Woods Harvard Forest LTER site, Petersham, Massachusetts, United States - Inc-BW-H-4-O ... | reverse complement strand
GTACTCGGGGGATCGGCCGGACCGCCTAACGCCATGGCTCGACGCTGGCGGAGTAGCCCGACCGGGCAATCTCTTCATGCGGCGGCCTGCCCCAGTGGCCTCTGCCCGTGCCGTTACGAGCGTCCGTCTGGCGGTGCTTGTGCGCGGCCCGTGTCGGTGCGGCTGGTGCCGGGGATCGTCAGGGCGAAATCGGCGCAGAACGGCGGGGCTGACTGCGCCATGTCGGGATCGGGTCAGAGTTCCTCGACGGCGCGGATGCTGGCGGCGGCGGTAAAGGCGTAAGACTCGCCGGCCTGTGGCCACGCTTCTACCGTGGCGCCGTCCGGGCCGGTGGCCGGGCCTACCCGAATGACCGGTACGCAGGGAGCGCTGGATCTGGGGCCTGGGATCGCCGGCGGCGCGGTCGCCTGGCACGGCGCCGTACGCCGTGATGTGGGCTGCGCCCGTGGCTTGGAAGGCTGCCTCGAGGTCATCGGTAGCCAGCGGCGGATCCCCCGCATCCACCTGATGTACGGCTCCAGGTGCGGCCGCAGCGCGGCCAGCAACGGCACGCCGCAGCCGCTCGGTAGACGGCGCCGAAGGATCGGCGGGCCCTGAGGTCAGGCCGGTGAAGATAGTCATGGCCCGACACTGAAGCGAGTCCCGCCGCTGTGAAGCCGGCCAAACACGGACCAGGCGGCAGAACAGGACGTCCCCTCTGCAGTTGTCACCATAAGTTGGCTATACTTATAGCCATGTCAGTATCCGAGCAGATGCCGCTCGCCGACGTCAAGAACCACCTGTCAGAGGTCGTAGACCGCCTGCAGCGAGAGCACGGGCGCGTCGTCATCACCCGGCACGGCCACGCTGCCGCCGTGGTCATGAGCGTGGAGGACCTGGAGTCGCTCGAGGAGACGCTTGACATCATGGACAGCGCCGCATTGCTCGGCGATATCCGCGAAAGCCTCACCGAGCTGGGCACGGCCGACGCGCCCGTGCTGGCCAAAGACGATGCCTTGCGGCTCATCTCCGGCAAGTGATCGGCAGCGACTTCGCCATTGCGTGGACCACAGCGGCACGCCCTGCACTGACCAGGCTCTCGGAGAAAGTGGCGACTGCTGTCGTGGAGTTCCTGTACGGCTCGCTGGCCGCCAGCCCGCACCGCGTCGGCAAGCCGCTGAAGCTCAGCCTTGAGGGACTTCATAGCGCACGCCGCGGGGATTACCGCGTGATCTACCGCATTGACGACCAGCGGCACCTGGTCACCGTCATAGCCATTGAGCACCGCTCCGACATCTACCGGCCACGAGAAGTCTGAGCGTCCTAACCAACGCTACGACCATCTGCTTTTCGCACACAGGACAGCCGCACCGTACGCGGCATGAGAGTGCGCGCCTGGCGGTTGCCATGAGAAAAGCTTGACTGCCAGTAGCAAAGCGCTACGAAACCCAGGGCGGTTCATGAGACCAAACTTAAGACGCGGCGGCGTGTTGCCCTTGGTCGAGCAGGGCCGAGTCGAGCAAGGTAATCGAGTCTACCAGAACGAAGAGTTGACCTTGGGGATCGATCAGCTGCGACTACGTCGTCCAGGCAAACCATGGCTTATTCCAGTCCGATTCGACGACTGTGAAATCCCCGATTTCTCGATAGGGGGCGGGCGTAGCCTCGGGTCGCTCCAACGCGTTGATTTGTTCGGACACCGCTTGCGTGAGAACACTGACCGGCTAGTCGTGATGGTACTTCGGATACTCGGCCGGCAATCAGGTGAAGCTGCCGGTATTGACATCGCCGCCAGACTAGAGCTACCGCCTGTAATCGAGGGACTGAGGTCGCGCGACGATTCGATCATCACATTTTATTCCTATAAGGGCGGTACCGGACGAACCATGGCACTGGCCAATGTGGCATGGATTCTCGCTGCGAACGGCCACCGGGTCCTCGTGGTGGATTGGGATCTCGAGTCGCCCGGCCTGCACAAGTTTTTCCAGCCGTTTCTTGACGCCGACAACCGACGGCCGGGGATTATCGATATCATCCGAAGATATGCCTGGTCAGCTGCGAGAGCCGAGGACGAACCTGATGCACTCAGGTCTGAACTTGTCAATACGAATATCGAAAGAATAAGGGAATACGTTTTTCCGCTTAATTGGATGTTCCCTCAAGGGGGTGCGGTAGAGTTCCTGCCGCCCGGGAAGGAGAATAGTGACTATGTGGCAACCTTGAGCGCGATGGACTGGGACAACTTCTACTCCAGACTATATGGCGGCGAATTTTTCGACGCATTGCGTTTGTACTTTAAACGAGAGTGGGACTTCGTTCTAATTGACAGTCGCACCGGCCTGAGCGACATCGCAGATATCTGTACCGTACACCTGCCAGATGTCGTGATGAATTGCTTTACTTTGGGTGCTCAGGCGGTTGATGGCGCAGCCATGATTGCGGACATGATAAAGTCGCATTCGGCGCGCAGTATTAGGGTACTGCCCGTCCCGATGCGCATAGATGACAGTCAGAAGCAGGGGGCCGGCGCAAGTTTGACAGCGGCGGTTCACAAATTCCCAGAACTTCCTGCAGGGATGTCCGAGGAACAGCGCCGCGACTACTGGGCCAGTGTCGGAGTGCCCTATCGTAGCATTTATTCCTATCAAGAGATCCTCGCCATCTTCGTCGACTCTCCCGATTCTCAGAGATCTTTGCTACATTCTTTTGAACGTATCGCAGGGTACATCACTAATGGTGCAGTGACTGGCCTGCCGCCAATGGATGAGGAACTGCGAATTAGGGCTAGGCTGTTGTTCCGCGGGTCCGACAGCGGCGGCTAAGCTAACTGCCGGGTCCCGGTATCTTTAGGCCGTCTAGGCTTCAGGCATTGAAAGGCGCCCCCAGGTGGGCGGAAACGGCAGCTCCGTCCGGGGTCAAATTCCACAGCTCGGCTGCCTGCAAGATAGCCGCCGAGCACAAGGTCTTCGCCGATGAGCACGCCGACCAGGGATCTATGCCGACGTCGGTCCTCGCGCCCTTCCTGGCAGACGCGCCCATCTGATCGTTCTGGTTGGACTGAGCCGGGCGTTTCAACCTGGCGCGTCCAGTTGGGCGCGCACCCGTTCGGCGTCGGCTGGTGAAGGGAGAGACTGGTAGATCTTTAGAGCTTGCCGCAAGTGCGGCCCGGCTTGTGCGGTGTCGCCTTGGTACTGGCATGCGGTGGCGATGCCCTCGAGTGCGATGGCCTCATCCATGGCGGAACCGATGGCACGAGCCACGCGCAGCGCTTCTTCATACCGCTTTCGACCCAGTTCAGGCTGGTCTCGCGCGATAGCGAGAGCACCCCAGTAGTTGAGTGCTTCAGCCTCGCCACCGGGATCCTTGAGGGCCTGGAAGAGGCTGACTGCGGCTTGGAGGTTCTCGTCAGCTTTACCGTATTCTGCGGTTCGCGTCTGCAATGCTGCCAGGTATGCCCGCACTCCCGCCTGACCGCGTCGTTCGCCGAGTTTGCCGTATATGCGCGCGGCTTCGTCGAGCAACCGTTCGGCTTGGGCGAAGTTCTCTGTGTCCCGGTATACGCCGCCGAGCATGAGGAGGTTGTTGGCCTGGTTGTACGGATCGTCCAGCTCGATATGGAGGTTCAGGGCGGCTTTGAGCGATCCCTCGGCCTGGCCGAATTTCCTGGCCGACAGAAAGGTGCTGCCCAAGTAGCCGAGGGCTCCCGCCTGACCGCTCCGGTTATCAATCTCACGGTAGAGGTCGAGGGCGCGGGTGAGCGCTGTTTCCGACTCCTTGAAGTCTCCCGTCTGCCGGTGAAGACCGCCGAGTTCCGTCAGCGCGCCGGCCTGGCCATGGCGGCTGCCAAGCTGCTCGTAGAGGTCAAAGGACCGGCTCAGGTAGGCGGTTGCACTAGCGTGCTTGCCGGTAAGCCGGTGGATCACGGCAAGCTCGACTAGCATTGCCGCCTGCCCGTAAGGCTGGCCTGTCTCCTCATAAAGGCTTAGGGCGCGGCCGATGCAATCGCCGGCCTCCGTCAGTGCCCCGCCTTGGCGGTGCATCATGCCCAGGAACCCGAGTGCCGCGGCCTGGCCTAGGAGATCGCCTGTGCCGGTGGCAATGCCAAGCGCGCGTTCCTGCATTGCGATCGCCATCGGCCAAGGACCATGGCCACGCAGGTAGTATCCGAGGGCGGCAGCAAGCGCGACGGCGTGAGCAGCGTAGTCGTGTCCGGCCGCGTACCGTATGGCGGCGTCCAGGTTTTCGAGTTCGACGGTAACCCACGCCTGCGCTTGCTTCGCGTTCTTCACGGATAGCTCGCTCGCGGCGGCCGCGTCGCCGGGGTCCCTGTCCGCGGCGGGAATGCGCCGCTCGAAGAGACGGTCGGCTGCTCGCGCGGAGTCTAGGTAGAAGTCCAGCAGTCGACGGACCGACGCTGCGCTATCGACGGGCTCGTCAGAGGTCCGGGCGTAGATCCGCACCAGGTCGTGGAACCGGTACCGGTCGCCTAGGTGTTGGGCGAGCAGATTGTGGTCCACCAGCGAATCCAGGCTGCGCCGTGCTGCGTCGGCGGAGGTGCCGGCAAGGCTCGCGGCGGCTTTCGCATCGAAGTCTGGTCCCGGGATCAGTGCCAGTCGGCGGAAGATGTCCCGCTCTGGCCCCGGTAGCTGCCGCACGGACGTCTCGAAGACTGCGATTAGCTTCGGGTTTATGTCTCCTAGCCGGGCAAGTCGGTTGATCTCGCCGCGCAGGTCGTCACGAACCTCCTGGATGGTCAGGGCCTTGCGGCGGCTGAGCCGGGCGGAAACGATCTGGATGGCGAGGGGGAGGCGGCCGCAGAGTTCGACCACCTCCGCTAGATCGTGGTCATCGGCGGCGATGTCATCGCGACCTGCGACCGCACGGAACAGGGCGGCCGAGTCCTCTGCGGAGAGCACGTCCAAGACGATGGCTCGCACCCCCTCAAGCTCCGCAAGGCTCCTGCGGCTGGTGATGATCACCAGTGATCCGGGGGTTCCTGGGAGCAGGGGCCTCACCTGCTCGGGACTGCTGGCATTGTCGAGAATGATCAGCGTCCTGGTGTCGGCGAGACGGCTGCGGTACAGGGCGGCGCACTCGTCCGGGTCCCGCGGGATGAACTCATCCGAGACGCCAACGGCATGCAGCAGCGACCGCAGCGCCGCGGCGGCGCTGCGGGCCTCTACGCCCGGGGTGTAGCCGTGCAGGTCAAGGAACAGTTGCCCGTCCGGAAACTGGTCCTCGATTTTATGCCCGGCCCGGAGCGCGAGGGAAGTCTTCCCTATGCCGCCCATGCCCTCTATGGCATAGACCTCTACGGGGCTATCGCTGGCCGCGGTAGTCGTAAGGGTATCCAGCTCGGATTCGCGGCCCTTGAAATATGGGATATCACGTAGCAAGGTCCGCTGTACCCCGTGCCGGGCCGCTGGTTCCTGCTGAGCCGCGGGGGCACCTGACTGGGCGCAGGCGATGAATTCATCCCTGGAGCCGCCACTCAGGCCCAGCGCGTCCGCAAGGAGGTTGACAGTCGACGGACGCGCCTCGCTGGTCTTTCCCCGCTCCAGGTTGCTCACCGCGCGCTCGCTGATTTCCGCGGCAGCGGCGAGCTGGGCTTGCGTGAGCGACTTCGCCTTGCGGAGTCGGCGCAGCAAGTCGGCGAACGATTCGGAAACGGTCGCCCCTCCCCGGTCGAGACCTGTCCGTGAAGCCGGGCAGCGGGCGCCGGCCTACCAAAATCGTACCGGCGAACTTCGCCAAGATGCGGGGAAAGTGCGCCCGAACTTCATTTGAGAGGACGCCCGGTCACGGTACCAATTGAGGCATATCAATTCGACTGAAAGGAGGAAGGCGATGCCGAGACGGGGCACGGTACGCACTCTCACCATCGTGACGGTGGTGATCATGGGCGTGCTGCTGATCGCGGGATGCACCCGTGCGACTGGAGGCAACTCATCGACCGGTTCCTGTGCTGAGTGCCAGCAGTTGCTATCGCTCTACCCATGGTTGGAAAAAATCGGTCTCGGTCTCCTGTGGAGCCTGGTGCAACAGTACGGCCCGGATATCCTCGCCATCCTTTGGAATGCCGCCGCCTCTCTGGCCGGCTGACTGGAGGATCTCCACATGTTCGCCACAGGAACTGGGTCCCCGTTGCCAGCAGGCGAGCCAGAGGTGGTTCAGCGTGCTGAGGGGGACGCTGAGGCGATCCAGGCTCGGCTGCGGGAGATGGGGGAGTCCGGAGACCCGTCCCCGGCATCCGGGCCGGATGCGGACAGGCAGCTACAGCGGCGGTGCGCCTGGCCGCACTGGTGCCGGCAACTCGCCGTGCCCAGCGAACAGGTAAGCGTAAGCGAGGACGGCAGGCAGGCCTTCGCCGAGTTGCTGCCCTGCTTCAGCCGCGGCATGGCACCGATTCCCGAGGGACTCTTCCCGGGTCTCGTCCTCTGGGCCATGCCCGAGGCCGCGACGCGCCTGCACACGGCGATCGCCGCGCACGACGCGGAAGGCATCCTGGCTGCGACGGTGCTCTGGCAGCGCATTCAGGCGGCGATACCGCCGAGCGCCGCCGAATGGCCCTGGGTGATGGTGATCCTCTGCGTCGCTTTGCAGGGCAAATTCGAGGTGACAGGCGAGATCGCGGACTTGGATGACGCCATTGACGCGGGACGGCGTGGTATCGCAGCCGTCCCGGGCGGCGCACCCGCGCTCGGCATGCAGCTGGCGAACTTGGCCACGGCGCTGCGGATGAGGTTCAACCATTCCGGCTGGCGCGGCCGCCACTACATCGACGAGGCCATCGCCATCTACCGTCAGGCCATTATGACAACCCCAGAAGGGAACCCGAAACGGGCCGGGATGCTGAGCGGCCTATGCGCGGCATTGCATGCCCGGTCCATGGCGTTCCAGGACGAGGCAGACCCAGCCGAGGCGATCGGCGTGAAGCGGGATGCTCTCACTGAATTGCTTGAGTTGGTTCCGCGGCTATCCTGATAGGAGTGAATTCTGCATATGCCTATAGCTAGCGGGTCCTTTTACTACTCCCCAACCTTCTGGGCGGGCGCTGGCGTTGCGGTGGCTATCGCCACGCTGGTGATCATAATCCTCCAGTTTCTCACTGCGTCCACTCGGCGGACTCTCATATATTCGCTGTTGTCCGACACTGCCCTGCTGAGCGAGGACGCGAGAGAGAAGGCAGGCGCCGATCTTCAAGTCACGCTAGATGGCGAGGTGCTAGACGATCCTCACGTAGTATCGATCAGGCTCGAATGCAAGGGACGACGAGATATACGGCTGGAGGATTTTCAAGGAGCCAAGCCGCTAACGCTTGATGTTGGTGTCAAAATCCTAAAGATCCTCAGTCCCGTGAGCGACGAAGAAACGGAGCTAAATATTAGAACCCACTCCGACAATAGCGCCATCGCCCTCGGCCCTGGACACATCAAGAATGGGCAGTCGATCAGCTTCGATTTGCTCACAAATGGCGGCGCGAACCTCCGCTGCAACTCTCCGATTGCGGACGTGGCCATCAGGCAGGCGCAGTCCGACGAGAGGGGCGATCCAGAATGGGTTAAGCGAGTGCAGGCCGGCGCATTTACGCTTTTTGCTGTCGGCCTCTTTGGATGGGTTCTTGCTTCGCCAGGCCCTGTACCGTTCTATTTCGTGCTGACCGTTATGCTGTTCGGCATGCTGGGCTTCTTTATATCGATCGCCAGAGCCATAGCCACGAGGCGGCGCCACGCCGGACGGGCAATGTTAGCAGCAGATGCGCAAGGCGGGGAGGCAGGTCGCAACGAGTCGCCCGCTGATCGATCACCTGCGCGGCGTGTGAGGTCTAGACGAGGATTGGACTTGCCAGTCCAAAAATACGTTCCTAGCATCGCTGCCATGACACGACGACTTGAAAAGAAGACAGCCCTCGTCACGGGTTCCACGAGCAACATCGGCCGGGAGGTCGCCTTGGCGTTCGGCGGCGAAGGCGCGCACGTCATCGTTTCCGGGCGCGGCGACGCGCGGGGACAGGCGGTGGTTGCGCGCATTCGCGACGCGGGCGGCAAGGCGGACTACGTGCACGCCGACCTGGGCGGCGCGGTCGCGAGCCGGGCGCTCGCCGAACAGGCGGCCGGGCTGCTGGGCGGACGCATTGACATTCTTGTGAACAACGCCGGTATCTTCCCAAGCCACACCACGCTGAGGACCGATGAGGACACGTTCGACCGCGTCTACTCGGTCAACGTCAAGTCAGCGTTCTTCCTCACGCAGGCCCTCGCGCCCGAGATGATCCGCGCTGGCGGCGGGGCCATCATCAACCTCGGCTCCTGGGTCGCACGGCTCGGGCTGCCGGTCGGTGCGCTCTACAGCTCGACCAAGGGAGCAGTGGAAACCCTGACCCGGGCCTGGGCGGCCGAGTTCGGCCCCCTGGGCATCCGCGTCAACGCGATCTCGCCAGGGGTCATCCTGCCGCGGGACTGGGATCCGGACACCGAGTACCCCGGCGCGGTGTTCATGCGCGGTGCCCCGGCGGGCGCGCCCGGTCACCCAGCTGCGATCGCCGCCGCGGCGGTCTATCTCGCCTCAGACGAGGCCGCCTTCGTCCACGGCGCGGTCCTCGACATCGACGGGGGCCGGGTGAACGTGCTCACATCGGCGGACGCCGCCGCCGTCCGGCCCTAACGCCCAGCCCGCCCCGGATGCCGAAGATGCGCACCAGGGCTGCCCACCCTGCTCGTCTGCCAAGCTTAATTGGAGACCCCGCAAGCTCCTTATTTTCCTGAACGGCCGGTGGCTTTCCTTCGCCGACTGCGGCAGGCAACTCCGGGGGCACGCGGCGGGCTTGGTCCAGATGGCCGACGGCGTACCACGAATCGAAGCTGATCGTGACCACCAAGGGCAACGGCAACGACATCGACGTGTTCACCGTCAGTCCCCTCCGCGGGCTGCCCGCCGCGCCGGTCGTCAACGCCGACCCCGGCAACGTCCCGTTCGGCGTCAGCTTCGACGCCAGCCTTCCCCGCGCTCACGCTGACCGTCCCCGTCGGCGAGAACGTCACCGTGCCGGACGCGTTCGCCGGCCAGTTCGGCGTGCTGCTGTTGTTCTACCGCGGGTCATGGTGCCCGTACTGCAACGCCCGGCTGCGCGCCTTTCCAGCGCGCCAGCACCGTCCTGGCCGAGGCCGAGGCCGGGTCCGGGTCGCCGGCTTGCCGGTCGACGACGAGGCCACCACCGCCGGCCTGATCGCCAGGCACGGACTGACCTTCCCGGTCGGGTACGGCGCCGACGCGCCCGCGATCGCGGCCCTGACCGGGACCTTCGTTAACCCCGACCCGGTCTGCCTGCAGTCCACCGGGTTCGTGCCCAACCTAGAAGGCAAGGTCGTGGTGAGCCTCTACTCCAGCGGCGCCATCGGCCGGCTCGTCGCCGACGACGTGGCGGGGCTCGTCCACTACATCCGCGAGCACGCCGCGACGTCGGCGTAAGCGGCCCCGAGATCCGCTTGGCTGGGGGGGCAGCCGCCGTCCGTTCGGGATGACGATCTTGATTTTCCGAACGGACGGTGGCGGCTCCCCGACGCAACCCACAGGCGCCTATGAAGAGGAGACCGCGTTGCGGATCAGGATTCATCCCGTCGTACCGCCATCCGGGCGGCGAGGACGTGCGTGCAGGGACCACGGGTACCGCGGTGCCCGTCTTGCCTGGTGTACGGGCGTATTGGGTCCTGCTACCACAAATCTTGCACCTTGCGCCTAGCGCGGTTCCGCCCGGCAGTGAGGCGGAACCCCGGTGCGCCGACCGCTCGGAGCGCACAGCGCTGGCCGTGCGGGTCGCCTCAGCACAGCCAACCGGAAGGTGTTCGTGTTTGCCGGACAGCCCAGCCTCCAGTCTGCTGCGCGGCGGCGGGCGCGGGCTAACGCAGGACGGGGCTGCCGGGCAGGGCCAGGCACGTCAGCGTACCGTCAGCGTGGGTGAGGACAAGGTCGTCGCTGGTCTGATCAAGGACCCAGTCGATCGTGAGGGTCCGTCCCGTGGGCGCGTGGAAGAACAGGTCCCCGGCCAGGGGCGGTCGGTGCCCGCCGTCACCGTGGCCGGAGCGCGTCAGCCATGCCCACTGGCTGGCGGGATGGTGACCGGGCCAGACGAACCGCTTGTACGGCCGGGCCGGGACGGCCGACCAAAGTAGCTGCCCATCCTCGACGCGCCGCGCCCGGAGGAAGTCGCCTTCCCGGGTGAGCACGATGCCGCCGCGGATGTCCGCGATGCCCCCGAGGCCGGTGTGCGGGGCCTGACGATCCGGCCAGCGGTGGCCCCACAGTCGTCGGCCGGACAGCCGGTCATGCACGGCGACCATGTCCCACGGCCGGAAGATCCCGCCGCAGGATGCGCAGGTATTCGGCTTGCCGGGATCGGGAAGACCTCCGCCCCGGCACGAGCACCCGCCGGACAAGATGGGCACATGCAGTGGCCCGACGGTGCCCGCGAGGACCAGGTGCCGGCCCGTCCCGCCCAGGTATGCCGGAGGCCCCCACCGGAAGCCCGTTCCTGCCTGGGGATTGCGGATGCGCCACACGATCGTCCCGTCCGCCTCGTCAACCCCGGCGAGGCCATCGGTGTAGCTTGCTGTGTAACCGTGTCGCACGGCGACGGCGACGCGGACGCGCAGGGCCGCGTGGGCAGTCCCGGGAGCGCCCGCATCCTGGCCGCCGCGCAGTTGCCGGAATTCCCCCTGCTCGTCGTAGGAGTACTCGGGAGCATCCGCGGCCGATGGCCCCGCGCCCCCTGGCCAGGGCACCGTCCAGGCGCTTCGTCCGGTGCGCCAGTCAATCAGTTCGATCCGCTGGCCGGGGGTGAGGCCATGGGCGCTGAGCACGTCGGGATCATGGTGGTCATCGAGCATCAGATGCCTCCAGGAGCTGGCCTCGTACTCGCTGTACGGCATGGGTTCGTGCCGCCACAGGACCTGGCCCGAGCGCGGATCGGCTCCCGCCACGTACACCCGGCCATCGGCCATCCGGCGCGAGCAGACCAGCACCCCGTGACAGATCCTGCAACCGAAGTACTCACCCTGCAGCGAGGGGACGCGACGGGGCGTGGCGTGCCCGGTTCTGATGTCGATGCGCTCGTCGCCCGCGGTTACGGCATCATCGGAGAAGCTGACCCAGGCGTCCGCGTCGCGGGCGAGCGCACGCTGCCACAAGATGACGGGGTGGTCCTGGCGGGCCAGCTCGGCGGTGCGCCGAGCGATGCCGCCCGTGCCCGCGAGCGCGCCCGCGCCCGGCCGGCGTTCGGGCAGGTTGCCAGTCACCGGCGTCCCATCAGGTCGGCAAGCACCTGCCGACGCTCTGCGATCGTGGACCTGACCTGGTCGGCGAGCGCTTCCAGCCGCTTCAGCGCGGCCCGCATGTCACCTTGGTGCTCGACGAACAGGAGTTGGCCGAGTTCTGTCTGGGCCATCTGCGCGAGCTCGGCCCGGACCTGGGCCAGGCGGCCGCGGACTGCGTCTACCGACGCTCGTAGCCGCGACAGCCGGTCCCTGCTGGCATCGGCGGGCGCAGCGGCCCCGGTGGCGTCCCATTCCGCAGCGAGCCGCCGCAGGAGGTCAACGTCACCACCTGAGTATGCATCGTTCACCCGTACCATGAAGGCCTCCCGCCGCTCCCGGTCCGCCTCGTCAAGGCCCAGGTCCGGGTGGCAACGCCTCGCCAGCGCACGGTACAGCGGCCGGGCCTCCACCGGGGGCGGCGGCACTGGTGCCTGCCCCGCGGCGGTGTCCGCCGCGCCGGCGGACTCACGCGCCCTGGCCCGGGCCTCCCGAGCATCTCGAAGATCGTCCGGCCAGCCGCTGGTGGCGGCGCAGAACTCGGCTATCTGTGCCTCGATCTCGTCCAGCTCAGCGAACAGCGATGCCATCAGACGGCCGTGCGCCTGGGTGAACGCCGCCAGCAGCGCCCGCGCCTCAGCCAGTTCCGCTTCCGCCTGCGCTAGCTCCTCCCCCAGCCCGGCTAGCTCCTCCTCAAGACGGGCGATGTCCGGATCGGTCCACGGTGCCGTAGTCCGTCTCATAAATCCAATAGTGCGGCATCGCTCCAATGGTGTGGCCGTCGCAGGAGGGCCGTTCCAGCCGATGCTCGGCCGCTTCGATCTGCGCTTGCGGACTGAGAAGAAGTCACTAAGGGGGCGTTGCGGCAGGCCAGACCACCCGGCGCGGCCGACGGTTCAGGCTCGCCAACGAGTCGGCCTGCCCGGAGGGGAGCATCAGGGGCGCCCGGGCTCGGCAGTTGCGGTAGAGGAAGGCCGGAGCGTGGGGCATAATGGGTGCGCATCGGCTGTCGCTTCCCCTGCCAGCTGGGCCGGACATCAGTAACCCAGTGGTCATTCATAACCTGTGCGCAGCCATATTGTGCGCTCTTTTACAAGAGAGGCCTTGTGATGACTGAGGCTACGCCAGCATCGGTGGGCGATCACGGTGATGACATGGACAGCGCCAGCAGGGCCGCTTATTTTGATACCAACAAGGCCCACATGGCCCGGGTATATGACTACTGGCTCGGTGGGAAGGACCACTTTGCTGCTGATCGAGCAGCTGGTGATGCGGTCATCCAGGCCTATCCCGGTGTCATCACAACCGTGCGGGCGAACCGTGCGCTGCTGGTCCGGATGGTGCGTTACCTGGCCGGTGAGGCGGGGATCGCGCAGTTCCTGGACATCGGCACCGGTATCCCTTCCGCGAACAACACCCACGAGGTGGCGCAATCGGTAACGCCCAATGCGAGGGTTGTCTACACCGACAACGACCCGGTCGTGCTTGCACACGCACGGGCGCTGCTCACCAGTGGTCCAGCGGGCGTCACCACCTACCTTGACGCGGACCTACGTAATCCTGGGCCGATTTTGGAGCAGGCGGCGGACACGCTGGACTTCTCCCGGCCACTGGCGGTCATGCTCATGGGGGTCATGCACTTGGTCGGCGACGCAGATGACCCTGCCGGTATCGTGGCCAGCCTGAAGAGGGCCATGCCGCCAGGCAGCTACCTGGCACTGTCGCACCCGGCTGCCGACATTGACGCTGACGCGATGGCCGACGCGCAGCAGCGCCAGAACCAGATGCAGGCCGAGCAGGTGACATTCCGCCGCCGCGACGAGGTGGCGGGGTTCTTCGAAGGTCTGGAGATGGTCGAGCCAGGGCTGGTCCGGGCTCCGGAGTGGCGTCCAGACACCTCCGTCGAAGCTCAGGCCCAGGCTGCCCTATGGGCTGGCCTCGGTCGGAAGGTCTGAGCGAATCCGGCCTGCCTTCTGTCAAAGATCAGGCGTGTCCTGCTCCCAGGAGAACCGCATAGCTCCCCAGAATGTCCCCGGAGCGCCCGGAGGGACTACCTCGTCAAGGTGCACTGTCATCCTGGAATCAGGCGGAAGCGCTAGCCTGCGACGCAGCCGTGGACTCTCAGCCGGAGTGACATCGAGCCGATAGCCGACGAGTATGCGGGTCTGCGGACCCACATGGCGGAGATGCTCCAGCGAGACCGGCACTTCGGGAAGCTCGGATATTCCGAGGAGTTCGTCGTCCGATATCTGCTCCGCTATCTCGCGGATGTCCTCGCGGAACTTCGGCGTCATGGGGGTCGTGGTTTCATAGACGCCTCCGGTCCGCTGGAGTATGTCTCCAAGGACAACACCGGGTTCAGCGCGAAAGTACTGCTCAATTTCGGCAGGCATGTACCTGCTGGGACGCCAATTGGTTGAGGCCTTGGCCTTGTAGCTCTTCATCATCGGATGGTCAGGCCTAAGAATCTCCGCATACGTCCCGAAGGTCGCCACCGGGCATCACCTGTACTGTTATCCTCACGCGAAGCAACAAGCGGCGTGAGACTGCTGCCTGCATCTATGTCTGTGTCCAGTTTCTCACACGGACGGCGGACATCGAACCGCAACCGCCTATCCCGCATCTGAGCCGGGCTTCCCTCGTCCGTCGGTACGACTCGATCGGTCAACGGGAACCGTCAACCGCCCGCAGCCACCCGCGGTCGCTGCTGCAGAGTCACGGGAACCCTCGCTTCGCGGAAGGGCCGGACGTACTTCGCCGCTGCCGAAGATTGCCCGATTGTTCCGACTGACACGTGCCGAATCGCCAGGCTGCCTGGCTCAGGAGATCGCGTAGGCCTTGTAAACGGTCTCGCTGGTGGTGTCACCGTGTGAACCAGTGGCCTGCACGCGCAACGAGACGTCTCCCTTGACCGGGTTGGGCACGGTGGCGATCCACCCGCCGCTCGTGTGGCGCACGGCGACGGACTTCCAGTGCGTCCCGTCGGCGGAGAACCATGCCTGCACCTTCGTTACCGCGTCACGGGGAATGTTGCCCGTGTCGGACGACTGCCTGGCAAACCGCAAGAGGACCGTGGTCTTCGACCCAGGTGCGGCGCTGTTGGTGAGGCTCATCCCTTCCGGCAGAAATGACGGCCAGAACCCGTCGGTCAGCCGGAAGTCGCTCCCGACCGTGCTTGGCACGGCATAAAAGTGCCAGGCGAATGTGACCCGCGGCGAGAGGATGCCGCTGAAGTTAAGGCCCGGGTAGTAGCGGGACTCATCGTCTGTGAGCGTGTACCACCCGGTCTTGCTGCTTGAGACGTAGAAGTCCTCAGGCTGGTGCCCGTAGTCCGTCTCCGCGCGCTTGGCCAGCAAGTGGCCGTTCACGCTCAGCGCCAGCGTCTCCTTGTCAGAGGCCTCCGAGCCGTTGCCGCCCGCATCGGCGAACGCGGGAACCCCGAAGTCGATGGCGTCCGGCCGCAGATCCGCTACCTCACCGAACGGTGCCCAGACCGCCGCGTAGAGGGTGTACCAGTACGAGTGACGCGCAACGAAATGCTGGTCGTTGAGGTAGTAAGAGCCGACGAAGCCGGGATTGGCCTGGTCGAGCGTGCTCGCGGTCCAGTAACCCGGCGTCACCAGCTCGGCAACCCGGTAAGGCGCGGCCACGCCCGAGACGAGCTCGCCCGGGTCTGCCGTGCACGGGTTGCTCGAACTAGGCGCCTGTTGCATGCCCAGGTCGTAGTAGGTGTAGAAGGCGTTCTGCTCTCCGCTCTTGACGACCGTGGTCACCTTCGCGAGCTGCGACGTTTTCCACGCGCCACCGAGACTGGGCGGTACGCCTACGGCGACTCCGGACAGAACGGCCCCGTGCCCTACCGCGGTGTAGGCGGAGCTGAACACGTGCGATGAACTCGGCACGACGTACAGCGCGCCGCCCGGCTGGGTACCCCTCGACATTGGCTATCCCGCCAGGGCCGGCACAGACCGAGGCGAGCACATTGTCCGTGACCCGCTTGCCGTTCAGCGTGACCTTGACGAGACGGCCCTTGCGCCCGTCGAGGGTCACCTTTGTAGTGGCCGTGCCGGTCACGCTGACGATCGACTCGGCGAGGGTTTCAACGGTGTTGTTGTCGTCGATGCCCGCGATCACGGCGTACCGCCCGTCAGGGACGCTGAACGCGCGTCCCGAGTTCCCGACGAACTCGTTGTTCTGCACCACGTTCAGCGCGACGATCTGCGACGCCCGGGCGACGCCGGTACGCCCGAGCGTTGTGACGAGCAGCTTCCCCGTCGCCGCGTTCGCCGGAACGGCCTGCGCCGCCACCGCGAGCGGCGCGACCAGCAGCGTACCCACGGCCGAAACCAGGATCTTTGAAGTACGTCGCACCGTCCGGCCCTTCATGAGTTGCGAGGGTCCCCCCAGGATCCTGTTATGGCAGATAAGTCAGGTTCGTTCAAGCCACGGACACTCGGAACAACACGCTCCGCCGTGTTCGGGCGAGCGCGGCGCTCCAGGTCGCCGCCGTCATGGTTCCGGAGAACCCCGTCCGCAACCTCAAGGGCCGCAATCCCGCGACATTCACTGTTTTTTTACAGCTTAGTTCAAGGTTAGGTCTTCACTTGTGCACCCCCATCGCCGTACGTTCTTCTGGAAACTCCAGCACAGTGAGGTGCCTTATGCATCGAATCGTTCGTCTCCTGGTCAGCGCGGCGCTCTTGGGGGCCGCTACGCTGACCGCTACGGCCGGGGGGGCCAGCGCGGATCCCTCACCCCCGGCAAGTCTTTGCCCGGACGCCGTCACCGCGACTTTCGGCTCTAATGTCTGTGTCTTCACGCCGCAAATGTCGCAGACGCAGATCCAGAACGACCTGAACAACATCGCCGCCCAGCAGGTCCCCCTGTCGGCCCAGTTCAACAACGACGGCTACGCTGTGCTCTTCG
>Ga0210395_10001910_pt1 | contig 16231 bp, 15 predicted proteins | sample IncBWH4OmetaG_FD_150861 | JGI IMG/M metagenome (GOLD analysis project Ga0210395, IMG submission 150861) | Forest soil microbial communities from Barre Woods Harvard Forest LTER site, Petersham, Massachusetts, United States - Inc-BW-H-4-O ... | reverse complement strand
AGCACCACGGATCTGTCGCAGCGCACCGAGGAGCAGGCCTCCAGCTTGGACGAAACCTCCTCATCGATGGAGCAAATCTCCGCCACCGTGCGCAAGAACGCCGAGAACGCGCAGCAGGCCAATCAGTCGGCCAACAACACCCGGCAGGTCGCCGACCGTGGCGGCCAAGTGGTCGCCAAAGCGGTCGACGCGATGGCGCGGATCGAAGAATCATCGCGCAAAATCTCCGACATTATCGGTGTGATCGATGAGATCGCGCGACAGACCAATCTCTTGGCGCTCAACGCGGCCGTCGAGGCGGCGCGCGCCGGCGAAGCCGGTCGTGGGTTCGCCGTGGTGGCCTCGGAAGTGCGCAGCCTGGCGCAACGCTCGTCTCAGGCCGCCAAGGACATCAAGGACCTGATCACCAACAGCAACAGTCAGGTGAAGGACGGCGTCGATCTCGTCAATCGCGCCGGCGCGGCGCTGCAGGAAATCGTCGGGTCCATCAAAGAAGTGGTGCAAATCGTCTCCGATATCGCTCATGCCAGCGCCGAGCAGGCGACCGGGCTCGAGGAAGTCAACAAGGCGCTGGCGCGAATGGATGAGGTTACCCAGCAGAACTCGGCGCTGGTCGAAGAGAATGCCGCGACGTCGAGAACGCTCGAGCATCAGGTCAAGGCGATGGACGAACGCGTCGCCACCTTCCGCCTCGGTGCCGTCCGGGCCGCGACCCCAGCGCTTACCATCCCGCGCCCGGCCGCTGGAGCGGCGAGGGCCGTGGCGGCCAGGTCGCAGCCGATTGTGGCGCCGAAGCGGGCGCCGGTCGTCGCGCCCAAGCGCGCTGCCGCCCGGTCGAACGGCGGCCGCCCGGTGGCCCGCATGCAGGCGACGATCGCCACCGCGCTCGATACTGACGACGACTGGAAGGAATTTTAGAGCGTGATCTTGCGGCGGCGTTGGGCGAACGGCCTCTCGGTGACGCCGCAGCCGCAGCCGCACCCGCTCAAGCGCGCCCGCCAAAGTCGCGTCTGCGTGACGGTGGCGCAGACCGGCGGTTGCCGCCGTCCAGCCGATTGGTTGCGATAGATTAATAGTCCTCACTGTTAATCGCCCAAACACCGACCAGCGCCCATTCGCGGGCGCGTAGATGTTTGAATTTTAACCAGTTTTCAATCGCACTGTCGGTACTGTCGCAATCAGCAGAGCACGTTTCGCCTAGCCCCGAACGGCCCGTTCGGGGCTGGGAGCGGGCTTCCACGCCGGCGGACGGCACCGATGACGAAACGGCCGCCGGAGCAAAGAGCGAGTCCTCATTATCATGACCCTAGCAGCCGCATCATCGCCCACCGACGCCGGCCCAGACGCTTCAGCGGTGCAGGCTTTGGGCAACGAAAGCCGCACCGGCGCGATCCCGACGCAACTCATCAGCTTCGCCATCGGCGATGATCAATACGGCGTCGACATCATGGCGGTTCGCGAGATCAAGGGCTGGAGCGAGATCACGCATCTGCCGAGCCAACCGGATTACGTGCGCGGCGTGCTCAACCTGCGCGGCGTCATCGTGCCGATCGTCGATCTGCGCTGCCGGTTTGGCCAGGGGGTGACCCAGGCGACGCCGCTCCACATCATGATCATCGTGCAGATCGCCGCCAAGCCGATCGGCTTGTTGGCGGATCGCGTGCTTGACATCGTCTCGCTCGAGGAATCCCAGGTGCAGCCGGTGCCGCGCATCGCGCACGCACAGCGACTCAATTTTCTCTCCGGCCTGGTCACGATCGACGGCGCCATGATCGCGCTCATCGATCTGCAAAACCTGCTGTCGATGACGGCGGCGGCCGGCGACGACAATGGCTCGACGCACTGAATGTTTGGATGACGAACCGGGTACTTGGGGGTGACGGGCAACATTATGGTTCGAATTTCCGACATTCGCATTGGCGTCAAACTCGCCGTCGTATCGGCTCTCGGCGTTGTGCTGGTGGCCGGCATGCTGGTCGCTTCGCTTTACAGCTACGAACAGATCAAGACCGCAAATGATGCCGCTTTGTTGCAGCGGAATATCGTGCACGACCTCGACCGGCTTGAGATCGAGTTCATCAATACCCGATTGACGGTGCGCAATATACGCCTGGCGACGACTGACGAAGAGGTGGAAGCCGCCAACAAGCTGGAAAAACAGCACCAGGGATTCGGCGAGATCTTCGCCACCCTGATACCGAAGCTCAGAGTGCCGGCCAACCGGGAGCGCGCTGAGAAAGCGCACGCCGGCATCAACGAATACATCGAAGCGGCGCAAACTGAAGTCGTGCCGTTGAAGGTGGAATCGATAGGGCTCGACAATCCCGCCGTTCTCGCCGGGGAGATGCAGCGAATTCAGCACGAGCACCTCGATCCGGTTGCCGACAAGGCGATCGCACTGTTGAAGGAAATGGGTGACGCCGGCGCTCAACTCGCCAGGCACGAAGCTGCAACGGCCGAGACCGCAATGGCGCGGGCCGAGCGCCTCGACATCGCGATCGGCGCCGCCGTCATCGTGATCCTGAGCGGTTCGGCGATATTCGGGGTGGTCGGCATCGCCAAGCCACTGACGCGGATCGCCGGCGTGCTCGGCGACCTCACCGACGACCGCATTGTCGATGTTCCCTACGCCGGCCGCGGCGATGAAATCGGCCAGATCGCCAAGGCTACCGAAGTATTCAAAGATTCGATCGCGGAAAAGGTGGTCAATTTCCGCGTCCGCTCGGCGCTCGACGTCGTGACGTCGAACGTGATGTTGGCCGATGCCGACTACAACATCATCTACGCCAACAAGACGCTGCAGCGCACCCTGGCCGAAGGCGAAGCCGAAATCCGCAAGACGCTTCCCGGATTTGACAGCGCCAGCGTCATCGGCAGCAAGGTCGAGGCCCTGCACGACAATCCGGCGCAGCAGCGCAAATTGCTGGATTCGCTGACACAGGCACAGGAGGACCAGTTTGCGCTCGGCAATCTGAAGATCGCCTCGGTGACGGTGCCGGTCATCGACAAGCACGGCAGGCGGGTCGGCACGGTCGTCGAATGGAAGAATGAGACGGCGGAAAAGGCGATCGAGGAAGAAGTCAGCGGTTTGGTGAAATCTGCGGTTGCCGGCGATTTTTCACAGCGTCTCGCCACCAGCGGCAAGCAGGGCTTCATGCTCGCGCTCAGCAACGCGATGAATTCGTTGTGCGAAAATATCGACAAGGTATTGGACGACCTGCAGGCGATGTTCGGGGCGCTGGCCGAAGGCGACTTCCGCCGACGCATCACCGCCGACTACCAGGGCTCGTTTGGTGTGCTCAAGAACGACGCCAACACCATGGCCGATCGTGTCGGCCGGATCATCTCGGACATCAAGACATCCACGGGCGAGGTGACCGACGCCGCGGCGGAAATCTCCGCCAGCACGACTGATCTGTCGCAGCGCACCGAGGAGCAGGCCGCCGCGCTCGAGGAAACCTCGGCTTCGATGGAGGAAATCTCCGCGACCGTGAAAAAGAACGCGCAGAACGCCAATCTGGCCAATCAGTCGGCGGGCGGCACCCGCGAGGTCGCCGATCGCGGCGGCCAAGTGGTGGCCAAGGCGGTCGACGCCATGGCGCGAATCGAGGAATCCTCACGCAAAATCTCCGACATCATCGGCGTCATCGACGAGATCGCCCGGCAGACTAATTTGCTGGCGCTCAACGCCGCGGTCGAGGCGGCCCGCGCCGGCGAAGCGGGGCGCGGCTTCGCCGTGGTGGCTGCGGAAGTCCGCAGCCTGGCGCAGCGTTCTTCGCAGGCCGCCAAGGACATCAAGGAATTGATCACCAACAGCAATAGCCAGGTGAAAGACGGTGTCGACCTCGTCAACAAAGCCGGCACGGCGCTCAGCGAGATCGTCCAATCGATCAACAAAGTCGCTGACATCGTTTCCGACATCGCTAATGCCAGCGCCGAGCAGGCGAGCGGCATCGAGCAGGTCAACAAGGCGCTGACGCAGATGGACGAGGTGACGCAGCAGAACTCGGCATTGGTCGAGGAAAACGCCGCCACCGCGAAGACGCTTGAGCATCAGGCGAACGCCATGAACGAGCGGGTTGCCGCCTTCCGCCTCAATGATGCGGGCATGGCCTCGTCGGGCGGCCATTATCGCCCGGGCGATGGGATGAACGCGCCGGCGGTCGCCGCTCTGCCGAAGCGGGCGGCGCCCACGCGTCTCGTGAGTGCAGGCGGTGGAGCCGCGCAGGTGCAAGAGTTTTAGGAACAAGGGCAACAGAAAGTAAAGGTGTCAAGAAATGACACTTGCGACTCGCAAAACAGCGACTGCCGTCGCGCCCAGCGAAGCCATCATTGCTGAGCCGGCGCGCGAATTCGCGTTCTCCGACGGCGACTTCCGCGCGCTGGCGCAGTTCGCCTACGAGCAGGCCGGAATCGCGCTGTCCGACAGCAAGCGCAATCTCGTCTATAGCCGCCTGTCGCGTCGTCTGCGCGCGCTCAGCCTGAGCTCGTTTCGTCAATACCGCGACTATCTTGGCGCCAACCCCTCGGAGCTCGAGAGCTTTCTCAACGCAATCTCGACCAATCTCACAAAGTTTTTTCGCGAAGAGCACCATTTCGAGCACTTTCGCACCCATGTTGCCGCGCCGTTTGCGCGCGGCGGCAGCGCCGCGCGCAAGCTGCGAATCTGGTCGGCGGGATGCTCGACTGGAGAGGAACCGTACACCGTTGCGGTCGTGCTGAAACACGAGATCGGAGATACCCAGCGCCACGACATTCGCATTCTGGCGACCGATATCGACACCGACGTGCTCAAGAAAGGTGCGCGCGGCCTGTACCCGTCAAATTCGCTCAGCGAGGTGCCGAAGTCGTATTGGGAATTCTTCGAACCGGAGGAGTCGGACGGCGCCAACAAGAATGTCGTGGCCCGTGACGATGTCCGCGCGCTGATTGCATTTCGCCGCCTCAATCTGATGGAGGCGTGGCCGTTCAACGGCCCGTTCGACGCGATCTTCTGCCGCAACGTCATGATCTATTTTGACGGCCCCACCAAGGCGGCTTTGGTCGAACGCTTTACCCAGAAGCTGGTCCCCGGCGGCTGGCTCTATATCGGCCATTCCGAATCGCTGATGGGCGTGCATCCGGGGCTGCAGCTCGTCGGCCGCACCACCTACCGGAGAGATAAATGAGTGGCGTCGCGGCAGCGCAGCGGCCGGCCGACGGCGCCTGGGGCGAAAGTGGCGCCGACTCGCGCGCTGGGCGGCGTTTTTACGATGCCCCCGGCGCATCGTGGATGGTGAAGGTTTTTCCGGGCGAATTCTATGTCACCGACAAGCCGGACGAAGTGCTGGTTACCGTGCTCGGATCGTGCGTCTCCGCCTGCATCCGCGATCCTTTGGTCGGCGTCGGCGGCATGAATCATTTCATGCTGCCGCACCACAAGACCGGCACGTGGGGCGACGACTTGCGCTCGACGCGATTTGGCAATTTCGCCATGGAAAAGCTGGTCAACGAGCTCATCAAGGCCGGGTGCGCGCGCGAGCGGATGGAGATCAAGGTGTTCGGCGGCGGCAACGTCACCGACATGACCACGGCCATCGGCAGCGAGAACGCCGAATTTGTGATGCGCTATCTGCAACTCGAGGGCCTGCACTGCGCTGCGCAGGACCTGGGTGGATCGTTGCCGCGGCGCATCCACTACAACCCGGCGGACGGGCGGGTGGTTCGCCGGTTGCTCGGAACCAGCGACCGATACGCGGTCAATCGCGAAGAGCACGACTACGAGAAACGGCTGCTCGTACAGCAGCCATCAGGGGAAATCGACCTTTTTGGGGATGCAGATGACTAATCGAAGCACACCGGTGCGCGTTCTTATTGTCGACGATTCCGCAGTGATGCGGCAACTGCTGGCCACGTTGCTTGAGGCCGATCCGGAAATCCAAGTCGTCGGCACCGCCGCCGATCCGCATATCGCGCGCGAGCGCATCAAGGCCCTCAATCCCGACGTCATTACACTCGACATCGAGATGCCGCACATGGACGGGCTGACATTCTTGCGCAAGATCATGGCGCTGCGGCCGACGCCGGTGGTGATGATCTCGACGCTGACGCAGCGCGGCGCCGACACCACGCTCGAGGCTCTGGAAGTTGGCGCGGTTGATTTCATTGCCAAACCGACCGAGGGCCTCGCCGAGGCGATGTTCGAACTGGCCACCGAGATTCAGGCCAAAGTCAAGGCTGCGGCCGGCTCGCGCGTTGGCGCCCGTCGTGCCGTGACGGCGCCGAGCGTTCCCCGGCCCCAGCGGCCGGCGCGGCTCGGCGACAAAATCGTTTTTGTCGGCGCTTCGACCGGCGGCGTGGAAGCGCTCAAGGCGCTGTTGCTTGGTCTGCCGGCCGATTGCCCGCCGGTCCTGATCACCCAGCATATGCCGCCACGATTTACCACCGGATTCGCCCAGCGGCTGGACCGCGAATGCCCGATGCGAGTGTCCGAGGCGATCCACGACGAAGCGATCGAGGCCGGCCACGTCTATATCGCCCCGGGCTCGCATCATCTCGAAATCGCCCGGCAAGGCAGCCGCAATGTCTGCCGCCTGTCGGACGGCCCGACGGTAAGCGGCCATCGGCCATCGGTCGATGTCCTGTTCCGCTCGGCCGCGCGCGTAACCGGAAAGAAAGCGGTCGGCGCCATTCTCACCGGCATGGGCAAAGATGGCGCGGAGGGCATGCTCGAGTTGCGTCGCGCCGGAGCCATAACGCTCGGCCAGGACGAGGGTTCGTCGCTGATCTACGGCATGCCGCGGGCGGCGTTCGAGCGCGGAGCGGTGATGGAGCAACATCCGCTGGATCACATGGCGGACGCGATCCTCCGCGCCTGTGCGCTCGATGCGCGTCACGGCGGCGGCCGCAGCGACAGCGAACCGAATGCAGCGTGATGAGCCCGATCGTTCAACGGACAAGCGAGCCATGACCATGCACAACGGTGCGGACAAATCTCAGCTGAAGTTGCCGGCAGTCCTCGATCTGGCGGCGGCCGAGAGCTTTATCACTACCATGCGCGAGCAGCTGCAGGCCGGCTCGCCGTTGTCATTCGACGCTTCCGGTGTCGAAACTCTGACGGTGCCGTGCATCCAAATCATTTTGGCGGCACGGAAAAGCTCCGATCGGCTGTCGCTCAGCGAGCCGTCGGCCGCGTTCATAGCCGCCTTCGAGGATCTCGGCCTTGATTGGACCGAGCTATGCCAAACGCCGCCGACCGATGCGGCGCAGCAATCTGAAGTTGGTGCCCCACCCAGCGAAATTGTTCAGCCTGCTGAGCAGGCGGAGGACCTCGCCATGGCAAGGCGTATTTTGTCGATCGACGACTCCAAGCCGATCCGTGACATGCTGATGCTGACGCTGGCCGATGCCGGCTTCGACGTGCTGCAGGCGGTCGACGGCCAGGACGGGCTCGAAGTGCTCGACAAGGAACGCGTCGACGTCGTCATCACCGACATCAACATGCCACGCATGGATGGCTACGAGGTGATCCGCCAGATGCGGCGGAACACTACGCACAAAAGCACACCGATCCTCGTGCTCACGACCGAAAGCGAAAAGGAAAAGAAGAATCTCGCGCGCGAGGCGGGCGCGACCGGGTGGATGGTCAAGCCGTTCGATCCTGATCGGCTGATTGCGACGATCAACAAGGTAGCCCCCTAGCATTTAAAAAGTTTGGCGCGAAGGCAAAAAAGATCATGGCGAGCTTGGACCAGCTGAAGGCGACCTTCTTCGATGAATGCAGCGAAGCGCTGCAGCAAATTGAGGCAGGCTTGACCGACCTCCGAGAAGGCGCCGCCTCGGAGGATACCATCAATGCGGTGTTCCGCTCCGTCCATTCGGTCAAAGGCGGCGCTGGAATTTTCGGCTTCGACGGATTGGTCGGCTTCGCCCATGTGTTCGAAACGGTGTTGGACGCAATGCGCAGCGGCAAGCTGGCGGCGACGCCGGATATCGTCGATGTATTGTTGCCGGCGAACGACGTGCTGTCGGATTTGATCGCCATGTCGCGATCGGGTGAGGCGATTCCGCCCGATCTCGGTCATGAATCCCGCGCCGCTTTGGAGCAATTGCTGCACAGCGACGGAGTCCGCGGCGACGCTGGCGGGGACGATTCGGCGGCGCCGGCGGATTTTGAAGGCATCGACTTTACCCCGGTGCGCTTCGACGAGCTCGATGAGAACGCCGACGGCGGCGAGCAGACCTACCAGATCGTGTTTCGGCCCAAGCCGGAAATGTTGAAGAAGGCGAACGAGCCGCTTTATATCGTGCGGGAGCTGCGCAAGCTCGGCACACTCGACCTGGTCGCGGAGCTGGACAAGCTGCCATCGCTCGAGCAGCTCGAATACGACCATCCGTATCTCGGTTGGACCGGCACGTTGCGCACGACCGCCAAGCGCGAGCAGATCGACGAGGTTTTCGAATTCGTCACCGGCGATTGCGAGATCGAGATTACCAGGGATGGCCGGGCCGAGGCTTCCGATCCGCCGGGCGAGATTGTCGAAACAAACAGTCCGCCGATTCAACCGGCGGCGATGCCGGTTGCCGGCGACCTCCGCAACGAGCGGGCTGCGCCGGCCGCCGCCGCCAATCCGGAAGTCGAATCCGCCGGCGCCGCACCGTCGCGTCCGGCTTCCGTCAAAGCGCCTGCCGCCGGCGCCACCACGACGCGCGTCGAGCTCGAAAAAATCGATCGCGTCGTCAACATGGTCGGAGAACTGGTGATCGCCCAGGCGATGCTTGGGCAGGTGGTTCACAGCCTTCCGGAGGACGTCAGCGGTCGGCTGGCGCAGGTTCTCGAAGAGGTGGTGCACCACACCCGCGAACTCAAAGACAGCGTCATGTCGATGCGGGCGCAGCCGGTGAATGCGGTATTCCAGCGCATGCCGCGCCTGGTCCGCGAACTGGCGACGAAGACCGGCAAAAAGGTCCGTCTGGAATTGGCCGGCGAGAACACCGAGGTCGATCGATCGATCGTCGAGCGGTTGGGCGACCCGTTGACCCACATCATCCGCAATTCGATCGATCACGGCATCGAGCTGCCGGCTGATCGGCAAATCTCCGGCAAGGCCGAAGAGGGCATCATCCGCCTCGCCGCGGAACATCGCGGCGGCCGCATCGTCATTTCAATCAGCGACGATGGCGCCGGTATCAATCCCGACCGCGTCCTCAAGAAGGCCAGGGACCAGGGACTGGTCGGCGCCGACGCCGTTCTCAGCGACGACGAGATCAACAATCTGGTTTTCATGCCAGGATTCTCGACCGCCGAAAAGGTCTCCGACATTTCCGGCCGCGGCGTCGGCATGGACGTCGTTCGGCGCAACATTCAGGACGTCGGCGGCCGCATTTCACTCAAGTCGGAGCGCGGTCGCGGCATGACCATTCAGCTTGCCCTGCCGCTGACGCTTGCGGTGATGGACGGCATGGTGATCCGCGTCAGCCAGGAAACCTACGTGATGCCAATGTCGGCGATCGTCGAATGCCTGCGGCCGCCGGCATCAGATGTTCACAATCTGATCGGCACCTCGGGCATGCTGCGGCTGCGCGGCAATCTCGTGCCGCTGGTTCAGCTTTGCGATCTGCTGGACATCAGCTCGACGCTGACCGCATCCGACGAGCGCGTCGTCATCATCACCGACGCCGGCGAGGGCGCGCACTTTGGCATCGTGGTCGACGAATTGCTCGGCCATCAGCAAGTCGTCGTCAAAAGTATCGAGGAAAGCTATGGCTCCGTCCCCGGCATCGCCGGGGCCACGATCTTGGGCAACGGTCGGGTCGCGTTCATTCTCGATGTCGAGAAGCTTTCCGATCTCGCCAATAGCCAGAATGTGCAAGCCGGTCTTCAAGCAGGTCTTGGGCGCTTCGCTAATGGAGAGTCGAAGATGACGGCCACCGTGAACTGAGGTGCAGTTCGTACTCTTCGCAGGAGCGATCCGCCGTTTTACTAGGAGCGATGACAATGCCAGCCGCAGCAGTCCTCAAGGTCCTCGTTGTCGACGATCAGAACAGCGTTCGACAAATGACCCGCATGACACTCGAACAGATTGGAGTCCGCGTTATTCATGAAGCTGAAAACGGCAAAACCGCCATGGATACGGCCGCGCTGCAGCCGCTCGATCTGATCATATCCGACTACAACATGCCGGAAATGGACGGGCTGGAGCTGCTGCGCGCGGTGCGCGGGCATCCATCGGCGCGCAAAGTGCCGTTCATTCTGCTGACCGGACGCGGCGATCGCGAGCTCGTGGTCAAGGCGGCACAGGCCGGGGCCAATAACTATCTTATCAAGCCATTCACCGCCGATATCCTGCGGCAGAAGATCGAACAGGTGATGGGCAAGCTTTCGTAGTGAGTGTGTAAGAGAGAGTCGCATGTCCGATGTTCCGGCTACGCCGCCACTAACCCACGAAATCGCGACCTTCGTGGCCGCCATCGCCGCGGCACTGCGCGAGTCGCTGACGCGATTTGAGAAGACGACGGCGCGCATCAGCGAGACCGTGGCAGCAAAGCCGTCGCTTGCCGACCGCGATCTCGTCGTCGCGTTTCAGGATTTTGACCGTCTGCAGCAGGAGCTGGCAACACTGGCTGATGTTTTGACGCTGGCGGCGCGGAAAACCGGCGATTCCTGGCTGCGCACCGAGGGCGGCGGCCATCCAGCCGAGGATGCTATCGCGACGGTGACGCTCGCCGAGCTCAAAGACCGGCTGAAATACAGCCTCAGCCCTTCGCCACTGGACGTGGCGGTCGGCACCGACGAGAGGGTGTTCTAACGGAAGCGGCCGCGCGCTAGGTCGACGGCTGGGCCGTGACCCGCTTGACGACGCGATGCAGGCCGTTGGTCAGGTCCGGCACCTGCTCCGGCTTCAAATGCCGATAGGATGCCTGCGCCGCAAGCAGCAAGGATTCGATATGGCAGGTGATCGACTCCATGTTGCATTCGCTGCCGGATTCAATCGAATCCAGGATTTCGCATAGCGAGCCGGAGATAAAGGCGAGCAGCTCGAAGTTCAATGTGATCGCGCTGTCGCGCAGCTGGCGGCTGTGAAAGTTGGCGGTCTTGATCCACTCCGCATCGGCTTTGGCGCCTTCGGCTTTCTTCATCAACCTCTTGAATTCTTGCAGCTCGTCGCCGAGCCAGTTGTCGAAACGGGGCTTAACGCCTTCGATCTCGTTTTGCGCCTGCTCGATCGCCTTTTCCCGCGGTACGCCGCCCTCGCGTTTCGCCATTTTTTGAAAGCGCGTCTCAACCGGAAAGACGCGGGCGTCCGCTTGCGCCGCCGTTTTCGCCTTAGTCGCCGTTTTCGATTTTGCCGCCTTTGTCATCAATCTGATCCCGACCGTACCGCGGTGAACAGGCTGTCGATGTCGTCCTGTGCGAGGGCGGGGCCGCTCTCCTGCGCAACCTCGGTAATGTTGTCGCCTTTGCGGCGGCCGACGCCCCCCGGATAGCCTTCGATCTTAAATCGCCGATCCGGTCCAAAATAGGTAGAGGTATCGACGAATTTACGCGGATTGAACGCGATCCAGGTTAATCGATCGTAGAGACTGGCGGGCGACAGCGGCTTGGCGATGACCATGTTGGCGCCGGCGTCACGCGCCTGCTTGATCGTGGATTCGCGGGAATCGGCCGACATCATCAGGATCGGTATGGTGCGATGCTCGTTGTCGCGCCGGCTGCGAATCGCGCGCGTCAGCTGCAGCCCGCCGTGCAGAGGCAGCCGGGCATCGCAAATCAACAGATCGATGCGCTGGGCGGTCAGCGCGTGGAACACGCCCATGGAGTTGCGAACCTCGAGCACTTTGTTGGAGCCAAAGCCGCGCAGCATGCTGTGGATCAGCATCGACATGTATGAACTTGGATCGGCGACAAGGATCACCAGATCGCGCAGATTCATCTTAGGACTTGCCAAGCCGTCTCTCCAAACGAGGTATGGGTTGCGGCGGTCAGGCCTTGTCGATAAACAGCGCTTGCGCGTCGGGTGCGAGGGCTGTCACGTCATCAATTCATCCGATTCGCGGTCCTGCGCGAAGGGTATTTTTCTTAGCCTAACCGTATGGTTCGACCCAGCAGGGCGAACACGCCGGTGACGCATCCTATTGCCACGGCCGCCCGACGCGCCCTGAACAATCAGGGACTGATTCGCGAAATGCTTGCAATGCGGTTTCCGGACAAATTCCGCAACACCGGCGCCCCGGGGCACGGCCGGCCGGCTGCTTGTTGTCGGCCGGCGGCGCGCGCCGCCGCGTCAGTTGCGATAAGCCGATTTCCGCGCCATCGCCTCGACCAGATCGATCAGCGAGGCGCGCAGCTCCTTGTCGGAGATTTTTACGAAGGCTTCCGCGATGCGAAACGCCTGCGGGTCGAACGCGACAGACTTTGTCGCGAACGACGTACGAGTGGTCTCAGCCGCGCCGGCGAAAAATTCCGAGACTGGAACGTCCAGCGCGGTCGCCACCAAATGCAGCCGGCTCGCGCCGACACGATTCTTGCCGTTTTCGTATTTTTGGACTTGCTGAAAGGTCACGCCTAGCGCCTTGCCAAGCTCCGCCTGGCTCATCTTGCGCCGTTTGCGCAATAGCCGAATCCGCGAACCGACCAACACATCAACAGGATTGGGCCCCTTAGGTCGCATGCCACCCTCTATACCAACAAAAGACAATAGCGGTTTTTTCAGCGACTGCAATGTTAGTCCAGTTTAACAAACAAGGAGCAGCCCCTGACCAGCCCTCGGAAATTAAAGTCTCGCTGAGTTCCGCCGCATTCGCCGAGAAAAGGCTACGCTCCCCGGCCCGATCTACCAGAACCAGCGCCAATTCGCGGTTCCGGCAGCCAACAAAATTTCGGCGACATGCCGCACTGCCGCATGGCATAGCGCGGCGAGGGTCAAGGGTCAAAAAAGGATTGGGCGTAGCGCTTGGGCGTCGCCGCAATGATGCCGGCGCCCACGTATAATGTCGATCGCCAATTCATGACGGGAGTTGCCGCGATGCTGGGCCGTTTGTTGATCGCGATGTCGATCGTATTCGTTTCGCTGGAGGCCGGGGCTGCTGTTGTGCCATTCCCACCGGGACTCCGCGAGATCGAAATTGTATCGGGCGACGCGACACTGCACGTGCGGGTCGGCGGCCGGGGGCCCGCGGTCGTCATGCTGCATGGCTTCGGTGATACCGGCGACATGTGGGCGCCGTTGGCTCACGATCTGATCAGCGATCACACCGTCGTCATTCCCGACCTGCGGGGCATGGGACTCTCGTCGCACCCGCAAGGCGGCTATGACAAAAGAAGCCAGGCGGCCGATATCGCCGCTATTCTCGATCAGCTCGACATCCGGCAGGCCGATTTGGTCACGCACGACATCGGCAACATGGTTGGCTATGCGTTGGCCGCGCTGTTTCCCGATCGCGTCACCCGTTGGGTGGCGATGGACGCGCCGCTGCCCGGCATCGGCGACTGGGAACAAATCATACAAAGCCCGTTGCTGTGGCATTTCAACTTCCGCGGACCGGACGTCGAACGTTTGGTGCAAGGGCGCGAGCGCATTTATCTGGATCGCTTCTGGGACGAGTTATCCGCCAATCCGAACGCGATCGACGAAGCGACGCGCGAACATTACGCGGCGCTCTACGCGCGGTCGGGCGCGATGCACTGCGCGTTCGAGCAGTTCGCGGCGTTTTCCCGCGACGCCGTGGACAACAAAGCCTTCGTAGCCAACGGCAAGCTGACCACGCCGATACTCGCCATCGGTGCCGAGAAATCATTCGGCACCGCCATGGCCGATCAAATGCGGTTCGTCGCGCTCGATGTCACCGGCAGCGTGATCGCCAACTCGGGTCACTGGCTGATGGAAGAGCAACCGGCGGCGACGGTGGCCGCCATCAGCACGTTCCTGCGGCGTCCGCGGCAGATCGGCGAAAGCAAGCAACGGCTGACGCCCGCCGACGTCGCCGGCCTGCCGCGCGGCGCCGCCGGCGCCGGAACATCAGGGGTCGATAGCATCGAAACGACCGTGCTGCTCGGCGATCCAACGAAGCCCGGCATCTACACCATCGCACTGCATATTCCTGCCAATACGGTCATTGTGGCGCACACCCACCGCGATGATCGCGTTGCCATGGTTGTTTCCGGCACCTGGTATTTCGGTTACGGGGTCCGTCGCGACCCAGCGGCGCTCAAATCGCTGCCGGCGGGGAGCTTTTACACAGAGCCGGCCGGCGAACCGCATTTCGCCGAAACCAAGGCCGAGCCGGTCACCGTCTACATTACCGGGCACGGGCCGACCGACACGGTCTATGTCGAAGCCGGAGCCAAACCGTCGATCAAATAGATGGTGGGCAGGAGGCGGGAAAAGCCGCGGCAATTTAGGGCGCTTTTCTCGCTCTGTGGAGAGGCCGGCCGTTGGTCACCAACCGCGGCAGCGCAGGGTTCGCCAACTCCATATGGTTTACAGATCCTATTTCAGCTCCGGGAAAAATGAATGCGCGCGGTCAATGAATTACTGGCCGTGTGCGCGATTAGCAGAACAAATTTTACCGATATGCAAGCGCGACCGGCGAAAATCGCTGCCGAAAAAGTTTGCTTCAAGATAATCGAGGCGCTCGGGAGCAAGTAGATCAATGCCGATGATCCGCGCGAATGGCACAGCGCTCTACTACGAAGATACCGGGGGCTCCGGCGCACCGGTCGTTTTCAGTCACGGACTGTTTTGGAATACCACGCTGTTCGCCCCGCAAATTGCAGCCTTGAAAAACCGCTATCGTTGTATTGCCTACGACCATCGTGGGCAGGGCCGCAGTGCCGACGATGTCTGCCGCGCGATCGACATGAAGACCGTAACCGACGATGCCGCCGCGCTGATCGAAGCGCTGGGGCTCGGTCCGGTACATTTCTGCGGACTCAGCATGGGCGGCATGGTGGCCATGCGTCTTGCCATCAGCCGGCCAGATCTGATCCGCTCGCTGGTGCTTTTGAACACCACCGCCGATCCCGAGCCGCAGAAGTTGAAATACCAGATGTTGAATCTCCTCGTTCGGTGCTTCGGTTTTGCCGCGGTGGTCAAGCCAGCCATGCCGGCGCTGTACGGGAAATCCACGCTGAAGGATCCGGCGCGCGCCGAGGAGGTTCTTGAGTGGCGGCAACAGCTGACCGCTAATCGGCGGTCGATCTGGCGGGCCGCGGCCGGCGCGTTCGAGCGCGAAAGCATTTACGCGGAGCTGCACAACATCGCCGTGCCGACCCTGGTCGCGGTCGGCGACGAGGACGTCGGCACGCCGCCGGCAATGGCAGCGCGTGTCGCAGGTGCGATTGCCGGCGCGAAACTCATGGTCATTCCGGGCTCCGGTCACGCCTCGACGGTGGAGCAGCCTGCGATCGTTGCTGCTGCGATCGGCGCTTTTCTTGACCGGCAACAGCAACTGGGGGCGCGGACCGGATCGCGCAGCGCGGCGGCGTGAGCTAAGCCTCGTACCTTCCTCCAGTTAAGGGCTAACGGCACTCGGCCCAAAGTCGCGACGGGCATTTGGCACCTATCAGCCCCGTCTTGAGCAAGGCCTGACGCTTTCTGTTGCTCAATTTTGGACAGTCAGCCGCCGCGCTTGCCGGCTTTGCCGAGACGTATCAGGCGCTTTACGCCCGGTTTGCCGGGGTGCACGTCACCCCGTGAATTTATTGGGTGCGAAGACGTTGGAATGCTTGGATGTCGGCTCCTTATGCCTTTTCGGCATGCTTCGGGTTTTCCCAAAAAAATTATCTTGTTACCAGTGGTTGTATCTGTATGTTCCGCATCTTCGACGGGATGATCCGAAATGTCCGAGCGGTCGTTGCCCTACGTTATTCACAGCGACGAAGAATGCCAACGCCTCGAGTCGCAAGCGCGGCTCGCGAACATAACGGGGCATTTGCGGCATCTGCCGCTGTCGTCGCACAGCCGCGTGCTCGACGCGGGCTGCGGCTCGGGGTCGATGTCGAGGCTTATCGCCCGTTCGTTCCCGCAAGCCGAAGTCGTTGGCGTCGATGTGCAGGAGCAATATCTTGATTTCGCCAGGGCACGAGGTCGTGAGGAGGGCATCCGCAACCTCACGTTCCAAAGCGGCGACGTCTTTGCGCTGCCGTTTCCCGACGCCAGTTTTGATCTGGTTTGGAGCAAGTACCTGCTGCAGTGGTTGAGAGAGCCGCGCAGCGCGCTCGCCGAGATGAAACGCGTCACCAAACCGGGCG
>Ga0210395_10001909_pt1 | contig 16232 bp, 12 predicted proteins | sample IncBWH4OmetaG_FD_150861 | JGI IMG/M metagenome (GOLD analysis project Ga0210395, IMG submission 150861) | Forest soil microbial communities from Barre Woods Harvard Forest LTER site, Petersham, Massachusetts, United States - Inc-BW-H-4-O ... | reverse complement strand
TGCCGTAAGCAGCTTCCCGCTGTGCCTCAATCGCCTGATATATTGCCGCGCTCTCCTTGTTGTCAGCCCGAACAGCGGAATCGATCGCCAGCTTGGTCAATTGCCGCGATTTCACCAGACGACCTGCGTATGCCTCGGTGTCAGAGGCCAGTTCCAGCCCAAAGTTCTCAAGTGCAGGCTTTGCCGCAAACCACTTTTGCTGTTCGGCCATCGCACCGGAGTCCTCTCCAAGAAAAGCGAGAGCATACAGAGCATTGTGCATTATCAGGCCGTCTAGTTTCCGATCCTGTGCGTCGTGAATGATTTGCCGCGTTTCGTCAAACCGTTGCAGGGCCAAGAGGACGTTCGCAAGGTTGGAGTACGAAGCCACATAGTCTGGCGCAATAAGCACGGCTTTTTTGAGGATCTGCTCAGCCTCTTCATACTGCCCCTGATACCCGAGCACGACGCCCAGATTTACGTACGCCGTGTAGCCCCGCGGATAGGTTTCCACCTCCTGCTGAATTGTCTGCGCTGCTTTGGCTAATTCTCCGGTTACATTTCGATAGTAGATGGCGGCAATCACCAATTTTTCGCGTTCGCTGGCATGTTCCCGCAGCTGGAACGCCTTGGTCGTATACTCGTTACCCCGCCCTATCTCGCCGAGATTGTTGTAGTCAACGCCCACGGCCGAGTATCCCATGGCGAAATTCGGATCGAGCTGGATGGCACGCTGGTGGTAAGGCAGCGCCGCCTCGCTCCCCTTAGCGCTGAAAGCGGCTGCGCCAAGACTGAACGCCTTTAGGGCTTCAAGCGAAGCCGTGGTCGCCTCCGGAAGCGGAAGATTAAATTTCTGGACAGTATCCAGCGATTCGCCCAGTTCTCCGCGCAGCTTCGAGGCGGCCTCTCCTAGCGCGTCCAGCACTTTCTCTTTCGTCGCAACCGTTACCTGTTCCTGCGCCAAAGTCTCTCCGCTATGGCAATTCACCGCTCTTAACGCCAATACATACTCACTGCCCAAACTTCCAATCGCTCCACCAATATAGACTTTGCTGCCCACCCTCTGACAAAGATCGCGGGTTAGCTTGGGCGTAAGTTCCGCTCCCGCTGGAAGCGTCATCAGTCGTACGGTCCTTGCGACTTGGCTGCCTGGAACTACATTCAGGAAGGGCGATTGCCGCAGAGAAACTGTCAGCGCTGTCTTGAGCGTATCGTCGAAGACCGCGTCTCCCGTGCTGTTGGCGAAGTCAGCGAGTAAAACCGTGTCTTTGTCCGTGAGCCGCACGCTTTGACGTCGCCACCGATAGTACAGGCCCCCGGCCCCGAGCACGGCCAGGATCAAGGCGGCCACCGCGATTTTCCAGAGCTTCGCAAGCCGAGCGATGGAACCTTCCTGCAAAGGCACGGTTCCCGTACCCGCGGCCACCACTCGCCCGCTTTCTGTATCCCGCCTTAGCCGCTGTAGGTCGGTGCAAATCTCCGAGGCGTGCTGGTAACGAAGATTTCGTTCTTTCTCCAGACATTTGTCAATGATTTCTTCGAGCTTGGGCGGAACCTCAGGGTTGATCCGTACCGGCGGTACGGGTGGGCGCTCTAGAATAGCGTTGAAGATCATTCCCGAGGTGTCGCCTCGGAACGGCAGCTGCCCGGTGGCCATCTGATACAGCACCGCACCGAAGGAAAACAGGTCGGTTCGCACATCCAAGTCCTTGCCTTTGACCTGTTCGGGCGACATGTAGGCGACGGTGCCAAGCGCCGTGCCGGGGCTGGTGAGATGCTCTTCTCTGTGGAGGGTCGCGGCGGTAGGCTCCGTTCCACTTACTGGTTTGGGAGAGAGTTTGGCCAAGCCGAAGTCGAGGATTTTGGCGTGCCCCCGATCCGTGACGAATATGTTGGCGGGCTTAATGTCCCGATGAACGATTCCTCTGGCGTGCGCGGCATCTAGGGCGTCGGCGATCTCGATTCCGAGCGAGAGCAGAATGTCCAGTTCCATGGGACGACTGGCGATGCGGTGCTTCAACGTCGCGCCTTCCAGAAACTCCATCGCAATGAATTGCTGGCCGTCTTGTTCCCCGATGTCGTAAATGGTGCAGATGTTCGGATGGTTTAACGCGGAAGCGGCTTGCGCCTCACGCTGAAAGCGGGCTAGAGCCTGCGGGTCTCGGGCAACTTCATCCGGCAGAAACTTCAGCGCAACGGAGCGATGGAGACGCGTGTCCTCAGCTTTGTAAACGACACCCATCCCGCCGCCCCCGAGTTTTTCGAGGATGCGGTAGTGAGAAATGGTTCGCCCGATTAGAGATGGGGAGTCGGCCATTTGGCGCTCATCTTAGGTTGTGGCAAAAAGCAAGTCAACGAAGAGGGGCACCTTGCGGGCGAAGTCCGGATTAACACCGAAACCGTCCATGTAAAATACTAGGACGGCGGGTGAACAGTTAACTCTTCCTTTGGCGAACTGATATGCAGAGCATTTGGACAATTGGGCGTCCTGCGCTTCGTAACTCCATTGGTCGGAACGGCGCGTTGGCCGCTCTGGCAGTCGAAAGCGGCGAGGCCAGACTCGGCCCATTTATTGGGGAATTGGAGCCCCGATAACCCAAGTTTTCGGCAATCCGGCTATACGTCCAGTTGCGTCGCGTGCTATCGGCAATCCTCGCGAGCCCAAGGGGGCTTCACCCGCTCTTACAAATCGGTCTCGACAAGTTGCTGGCATCAGTGACGCCTCGAAGACGCAGTCGGGGCCAATCAGGACTTAGTCCCAATCGCTTATCTTCCACTTGCGCCCCGAGCTTGCTGGTTATTCTTTGTATACCAGAAAGCTCCAGATGGCGGGTTGTCGCTTATTGGACAGCCTGCATTCCGTCTTAGTGAGAAGCTGGTCTAGGAAACGTGCGGCGACACGATTACACAAGATTGGCTATCCGAGATTGTCAGCGACAAAGATACGCGAGATTGATAAATTGAGTCGTAAACGAGAAGGTGAAATGATCAAACCTATAATGGCGGGGGGGGGGCAGCCTAAAGCGACAGGGGCTGCCACTATTGAGAGTGTGGCGGACATCATCGAGCGTGAACTCCAATCTGTGATTACGGATTGGCTCTTCCGTGTCGAGCAGGAGCCAGACCTGAAGTCTATCCCGCTGAGCTTTGAAGATCGCACGGGCCATCTTCCGCACCTTCTGCATGACATAGTCGCTCGGTTGCGTCTGGATGCAGGAACGAAAGCTCCGATCTCGAAGGCCGCGGCCGACCACGGGGACTTGCGGCGTAAACAAGGCTACACGGTAGCGATGGTGGTCGAGGAGTCTCGGTTACTTCAGGTCACCATTTTTAGCACACTGCACAAAAACACGAACAATTTGGATTTCAGCAAGCTGCTTCCCGACGTTGTGACCATCGCGGATGAGGTGGATGCGCAATTGAAGGAGCAGATGCTGCGGTTCATGGCAGCTGAGGCCTCCAAGCAGGCGAAGGGCAAGTAATCATCAACGCATCCTCTAAAATACTCGAACGCCAGATGCATGGTTCGTTTCTTTTCTTGGCGGCCTGATACGCAGCACGCTGTCGTGTGGATATAGCAAAGAGGTTCGACTGCCTTCGGATTGCCGGGCTGTTTTTTCCCTTTGTGAAGGGCAACAGTATTAACTGAAATCCGAAGCAGAGTACACCTATGACACTCTTGCGGGCAGTTCGATATTCCCTTGTGCTGGCGCTTCTGGCGGGCATGTCTCCGTGTCTGGCACAGAAACCTGCCCAGTTAAGTTCAGCTGAGCTGCCCGCCCACGAGTAGCAACAAAATCTTAGTTGACGATCCAGAGCTTGCCAACCGCAGTCGGCCGTATTGACCTACAACGAGACAGAACAGACCACGGTCGTGGGAGCGCCAAGACCGGAACCCGTTGCGCTCCATCCAACTACTGCATCAGTTGCGGCCTTACAGTTGTCTTATGGCTGATCGAGGCTGCCGCCAGCGCGTTGCGCTACGATCTTGCGGACGTTCTGGTAGAGTGCCCGGGCTTGCGGGATGGCTTCCACAGCCTTCTGCACCTGGGGATCCGCTTCGAGCTGAACCTTAAGCCCTTCTTGTACGCCGAAGTTCGAGACCAACACTTCTTGCCTGATCTTCCGTTTGACCCAATCCAGGTTCTCGGACATATCCGGCTCGGTATAGCGAAGGTTATGCTTGGCCAGATATTCGCGGAAGGTCTTCATTACGTTGTCGTCCACTTCAAATTCCTTCGTGATCGTTGGTTTGCTGCCCATGAAGAAGCGTGTGAAGCCGCCTATACCGCCTTCTAGGGGATAAAAAATGTCAGCCCGGAACAGGTTTTCCTGGAAGTGATTGAGCTTCGGCGCGGGCACGACGATATCCGGAGTGATACCGCCGCCGCCAGTCACTTGTCGGCCGCTGTCCGTGAGCTTAACCTCCGTCGGATGTTCGGGAACCTTGCGCTCATAGTGATACTCATAGAGCGAGATGGATTTGTAGTCGCGCTGAATCAACCGCCCGCTGGGTGTGTAGTAACGCGCGGTGGTCAGCGCTAGGCCGGTATTTTCACTGAGCGGTTGAACCGTCTGCACCAAGCCCTTGCCGAATGTCGTTTCGCCAACAATCAGTCCGCGATCATGATCCTGCACGGCGCCGGACACGATCTCCGTGGCCGACGCGGAATTTCCGTTCACCAGAATTACCAGCGGCACGGTCACGCCCTGATTGCCGCGCAAGGCGAAGTAACGCCGCTCCGGCGACGTACGCCCGTGGTGCGAAACGATCAGTTGGTTCTTGTCCAGGAACATGTCTCCGACGGCTACAGCTTCATTCAACAGACCGCCGGGATTCCCCCGCATATCCAGAATCAATCCATCCAGGCTCGAAGCATTGAGCTCCTTCAACGCTTCCCCGATTTCGCGGTCGGTCGTTTCGTTGAAGCCCGAAAGACGGATGTAGCCGACGCCGGGCTTGAGCATGAACGCGATGTCCACGGAGTGGCGCGGAATCTCATCACGTGTCACCGTAAAGACAAGCTGCTGGTCATACCCTTCGCGGCTGATGGTGATCTTTACGACCGTCCCCTTGGGGCCTTTCAACAAGTCCGCAACATCGCTCGTGGTAAGTCCATCTGTCGACTTGTCATCCACTTTCATGATTACGTCGCCCGGCCGAATGCCGGCATTGAACGCCGGCGCTCCGACATAGGGCTGCATCACGACAGTCCGGCTCTCGCGCGGCGCAACGACCATGCCCACGCCGTAGTACCTTCCGCGCTGGTCCTCGCGCAGTAGCGCAAATTGCCGCGCGTCGAAGAAATTGGAGTGGGGATCCAGCACGCGCAGCATTCCGGGGATGGCGCCTTGATATACGGCCTTGTCTACGTCGACCGGATCGGCGTAGTTCGCCTGCACTACGTCCAGCACATTGGTAAACTGCCGTATCGCTGTGTGCTCGTCCTCAGCCGACGAAGTCGTGGCTCGCACGTTGGGACCGTAAATTCCGCCCAGCACAGCAGATATGAGGATGACTGCGACGACTAGTACTAACCCACGGCGTTCAGATTTCATTCTGGCCTCGTGTGACCACGTAAGCTCAATTATAGCACACCCCAAAGTGTGGTTTGACACCGTGGGACGCCCTTTCTATGATGCCAACAGGCCATCTTGCGGCCACCTAATCCCTATGCTCAGCATGACCCACATGGTGGTTCTGTTTATCGTCGTCCTGGTTGTTTTCGGGCCGCATAAACTCCCCGAACTGGCTCGCGGGCTCGGCAAGCTGATGGCTGAGTTTCGCAAGGCTTCCACCGACTTCAAGAGCGCATTTGAACAAGAAATGCGCGACATCGAACGCCAGGCCCTTCAAGCCGAACGTAAGAAAGCTGCCGAGGCAGTAGCCGCCTCGGCTGTCGCAGCCGAACAGCCCGCCACGCTGGCCACCCAGGCGGGCGCCGAAACCGCCTCAGCCAGCTTAGACGCAGATTCTCGTGCGACGGAAGCGTTGGTCGTCACTCCAGCGGCCGAATCTGTGCCGCGCTCCGATGGGGAGGCATCTCAACAAAGAGAAGAAACACCCGCCGTCGCTCAGCCTTCTGACGGCACTTCTCACAACACGGCCCACGATCCCTCTCATGACCAACAGCAGCCAGTCTGATTCCGCCATCGTATCAACAACGGAGGAACCCGGTGCTCAGATGACTTTCTTCGAGCACCTCGTCGAGCTCCGCAAGCGCCTGATCAACTCGATTGCCTCCATCGTCATCGGCTCGGCCGTCGGTTGGTTCGTCGCTCCTCACTTCATCACCGCCATGGCCAGGCCCATTACAATCGCTTTGACCCAGGCGGGATATGACGGCAAATTGATCGTCACCAACCCGGCGGGATACCTGAACCTGCTCATCACCACCAGCATCTATATTGGGATCGTGATGGCCTCTCCGTGGATCCTCTACCAAATCTGGCTCTTCGTCGCGCCAGCGCTGTATAAACGCGAGCGCAGCGCGATCGCTGGCTTTTTGTTCTCAACCGTTTTCCTCTTTCTCGCTGGCATCGCCTTTGGGTACTTCGTCTCGTTGCCCTATGTCTTGCACTTTCTGGTCAAAATTACAAACGAAGGTCCGGTCAAGCCACTTTTCGAGATCGGTCAATACTTCGACTTGATCCTCTTGATTCTTCTTGGGCTCGGCTTGGTATTTGAATTGCCCGTCCTTATATTTTTCTTGTCTCTTTTCGGCATCGTCACGCCACAGTTCCTCATCAAGAATTTTCGGTACGCTCTTCTCGTGATCACCATCCTTGCCGCGGTCCTGACCCCTACACCGGATGCCCTCACCATGATTCTCTTTATGTCCGTCTTGGTAGCGTTGTATTTCATTGGCGTCGCAGTTTCCTGGGTGGTCGTTCGCAAGCGAAATCAGCGTCAGGCCGCTGCTGCGGAGGCTCGATAAATGAAGTTTAAACTCCCCGATATGCTTTGCACGGCAGCATGCGTGTCCGCGTTTTTTATTGGTCTGGAGGGCTGCAAGGCGAAAGCCGACAGTCCACAACCCGACGCGAAAGACGCGCCCTTCATGAGCGCCGTCACGACTGCCCCGCCCGCGGCCAGGCAAGATCCAGCCGAAGCTCCGCCGCCCGAGAAAACCGGTGGCTTTGACGGCAAGCGCGCGTTCGCCCACGTCGCCAAACAAGTGTCGTTTGGTCCGCGCCCCGCCGGCTCGCCAGCAATCGCCAAAACGCAGGACTACATCCTCGCCGAACTGAAAAGCTACGGCTGCTCCGCGGATATCGATGCCTTCAGCTCGGATACTCCCGCCGGCCGCCTGCCCATGAAAAACATTCTCGTGAAGATTCCGGGAGATAGGCCTGGTGTGATTCTCCTCGGTACGCATTACGATACAAAGCGTCTTGAAAATTTCGTCGGTGCCGACGATGGGGGCTCCTCGACCGGTGTAATGCTCGAATTGGCGCGGAACCTTTGTCCGCAACACGGCCGCTACTCCGTCTGGATTGCTTTCTTCGACGGCGAGGAAGCCGTGCGGCCCGAATGGCATGATCCCGACAACTGTTACGGAAGCCGCCAAATGGCCGCGCGCTTTGCCAATAGCGGCGACCTCACAAAAATAAAAGCGTTGTTATTGGCGGATATCGTCGGAACGCGCACACCGCACTTCAAACGCGAAACGTACTCTACCAAAGCGCTTGTCGATCTCGTCTGGGGCGTTGCCAAAAAGCTCGGCTACGGAGACGTTTTCGTTGAAGATTCCTCTGCCGTCGAAGACGATCACCAGTCCTTTCTGAAGCGCCACGTCCCCTCGGTGGATGTGATTGATCTCGATAACGGCCCCGGCGGCGACGTCTACTACTGGCATACGCCGCAGGATTCGCTGGACAAAATCAGTCCCAAGACTCTCGCCATCGTCGGCCACGTTTTTCTGGAAAGCGTGAAACAGCTCCAAGCAAAGTGAAGCCGCCGCAGCCCGCGCGCCGCCACACCTCACCGGTAAACAGTGTGCTACATTCAAATCGCTCCAAAGAACACTCTGGCGAATGGGGAAAAAGCGCATTCTCGTGAACTCGTCGGCCGGCCGCTACGATATCGTTTGCGGAGCAGGCGCTCTTCGTCATGCCGCCGGAGAAATCCGCCGCCTGGGAAAGTTTTCGCGAATTCATTTGATTTCCTCGCCGAAAGTATGGCGGGCGGTTGGGAAGGCCGTCCTCAGCGATCTCGGTCTCGAAAACGCCCATACAAAGCATCTGATGAACGATGCCGAATCTGAAAAAAATCTTCGCGCCGTTGAGAGACTTTCACGATCACTCGTTCGCGCGGGAATAGATCGTCACTCCTTGATCATCGCCGTTGGCGGCGGAGTCGTCGGCGACGTAGCCGGCTTTGTCGCATCGGCTTGCCTGCGAGGCGTCGCTCTCGTGCAAGTCCCTACCACTCTGATTGCACAGGTGGATAGCGCCGTAGGCGGAAAAACCGGCGTGAATCTTCCGGAAGGGAAGAACCTTGTGGGAACTTTCTATCCCGCCCGCCTGGTTCTGGTCGATTCAGCCATGCTCCGGCCGTTGCCCGAACGTCAATACCGCGGCGGTCTCGCCGAAGTGATCAAGTATGGAATCATAGCCGACGCAAAACTTTTCGCCTTTCTCGAAAAAAACTTTGACGCTATCCTTCGCCGCGATCCCGACGCGCTCGCTTACATCATTCCGCGGTCTCTCGAAATCAAAGCGCATGTCGTAAGCCGCGACGAGCGCGAATCCGGCCTTCGCGAAATCCTAAACTTCGGCCACACCTTCGGCCACGCCCTCGAAACCATCACAAATTACCGAGCGTACCAGCACGGCGAAGCCGTAGCCTGGGGCATGATGGCCGCCGCTCTTCTCGGCCACGAACTGGGCCTCACGGCGGCCGATGAAGTGTCACGCATTGTTTCTCTGGTTCGCCGCATGGGCCCACTTCCACCGTGGCCCCGCGTTCCGCCGAAAAAACTGATTTCCGCGATGCACTCCGACAAAAAAACGCGCGCCGGAAAACTTCGTTTTGTTCTCGCACCCCGCATCGGCAAGGCTGAGTCCCACGACGGCGTGCCCCTTGAAACCCTCGAGCGGGTGCTCCATTTCGCTCCGCACTTCGTTGCTCCCGCTGGAAAGCGCCGTGGCTAAGGTCGCCCCAGCCATGCCTGTAAAAGGCACGCAGCCCGAAGGTGCCCACACCGAACGAGACGCCTCTCGAAAAGTCCGCGAGATGTTCACAAAAATCGCCCCCCGTTATGACCTGCTCAACCATCTCCTGTCTCTGGACCTCGATCGTCTTTGGCGCAAGCGCGCTGCGCGCCGTCTTCAGCCCATACTCCAGCACCGCAATGCTAGAGTCCTTGATCTCTGCTGTGGTACCGGCGATCTCGCCCTCGCTCTCGCTCGCCTAGGCCCTGCAAGCATCGTGGGCGCCGATTTTTCCCATGCCATGCTCGTGCGGGCACGGGCGAAAAGCGCCAAAAGCCAACGAGTCCCGAGCGGTTCGGAGTTGACCGCACCGCCGCCCATGCCGTTTTTTGAAGCGGATGCGCTCCGTCTGCCCTTCGCAGATCGCTCTTTCGATCTCATCACTACCGCTTTCGGCTTCCGCAATCTCGCCAACTACGAAGCCGGCCTATGCGAAATGCAGCGCATCCTCAAGCCCGGCGGCACAGTCGCCATTCTCGAGTTCACAGAACCGCCCGAAGGTTTTCTGGGGAATGCTTACCGCTGGTATTTCAGTAGCGTCCTGCCACGCATCGGCGGATTCATCTCAGGCGATTCTGCAGCCTACACGTATCTGCCACAATCGGTCTTACGTTTCTTCCGCCCACCGGAGCTTGCCACTCTGATGACCGCCGTAGGCTACAGCTCGGTAGTCTTCGAAGTGTGGACCTGCGGCACAGTCGCCCTTCACACCGCCGTCCGTCCGCCACGCTAATGCGCCTCTTCTCCGCGTCCTCGGTGCTCTCGGCGACCGCCTTGTAAAATCTCTTTCGGAGTATTTGGCAGCTGAACTCAGCCAATCCATTACTCCTCCAATCCCGCACTCCGCAATTTCGCCAGCAAGGTCTTCGGTGATACTCCCAATTTTTCTGACGCCCGCGTTTTGTTCCACTTGCATTCGCGCAAAGTGCTCTCCAGCAACACGCGTTCAATGTGACCAACTGCCCGCCCCGTCACTTCCTCTAAACTGCCTTCCCAACTGAACTGCTCCGGCAGCATTCCTACCGGCAATCGATTGGTATCAGGCTTCGTGGCTGGAAGCTGCAGGCCGTCAGCCGTAATGCTAAGCCCATCGGTCAGAATCACCGCCCGTTCCATGGTGTTTTGCAGTTCGCGAACGTTCCCCGGCCAGCGATAATGCAACAATCGCTCGCGCGCTTCCTCGGAAAGCTCCAGCCCAGGCTTCTTGAACTCCCTGCTGAACTTCTCCAAAAAGTGTCCTGCCAGAAGCAGCACGTCATTCCCGCGCTCGCGCAAAGGAGGAATCGTCAGAGGCACAGCCGAAATCCTGAAATACAAGTCCTCGCGAAACAGCTTCTCCTCCGCCAACTTTTGCAAGTTTCGATTCGTCGCCACCACGATGCGCACATCCACTTCTACAGTCTGCGTGCCTCCGACACGATCGAATCGCCGCTCTTCCAGTACGCGCAAAAGTTTCGCCTGAATCGCCAGCGGCAACTCGCCAATTTCATCCAGAAACAGCGTCCCGCGATGCGCCAGATCCAGCTTGCCCACCTTGCGCGCGCCGGCCCCGGTAAACGCCCCGCGCTCATGCCCAAAAAGTTCGTTCTCCACCAACCCTTCCGGAATCGCCGCGCAATTCAGCGCCACAAACGGCTGTTCGCGCCGCTGCGAAAGATGATGCACGGCCCGCGCGAACAATTCTTTCCCCGTCCCGCTCTCACCCAAAAGCAAAACGGTCGAGTCTGTCGCCGACACTCGCTGAATCTGCTGGCTGATCTCCCGAATAGCCGCATGTTCGCCCACAATGCGCGGAAATCCGTACCGCGCCGTGTATTCCTCGCGCAGCAGCAGGTTTTCCCGCTGCATCTCCTGTTGTCGCGTGGCTCGTTGTACCAGCAATTTCAGGTGGTCTAGATCCACCGGCTTCTGAAGAAAGTCAAACGCCCCTTCCTTCATTGCTGACACCGCTTCTTCAACCGACCCAAAGGCCGTCAAGAGCAGTACGGGAATCGTTGCGTCCGCCTGCTTCGATTCGCGCAAAACGTCGAGCCCCGACGCCCCCGGCATCTTTAAATCCGTAATGACCATCAAATAACGCCGCGCGCGCACCTTCTGAATCGCGGTCGTTCCATCAGGAGCTTCGTCCACGGCATAGCCCGCGCGCTCCAATGCCTTGCGCAGCATGGCCCGCAGCTCGTTCTTATCTTCAACCAGTAGCAGAGGTTCCATCTCCCTCGTTTCTACCACGAATCAAGGGACAACCCGGCGGGAACGCACAGCGGATGTGTAGAGAAGGGAAGCAAGCGGCGACGCACGCCAGCATGCCGTAAACAGCGATTCACCGCTTGGACGGCAGGATATCCTTAGACAGCGGGAGAGAAACGGGGACTCTGCTGCTACCTCGCCCACCCAGGATCGCCGCCAGATTTCCGCAGTTCATCTTCCATGTCCGATAGCTGCTGCTTCAGGTTCGCGATATCCTGCTTTTTCTGCTCGATTTTGGCGTTTTTCTCGTTGATCTCGTTGCGCGTGTTCTGCTCCATGAGCGCCTTTTGCGGGTCGTTGTAATATTGCACCTGCGCTTTTTCGGATTCACGCTGCAAGATGTCGAGTTCTTTTTCTGCCGTCGCGATCTTCGCCCGCTGATCCGTGAACCGCTTCCGCCAGGTCGTTTCCGGGTCGTCCTTGCCCGTACCGGCCTCCGCGCCCGGTCCTTTATCTGGCGCAGCTTGCGCGCCTCCAGCTCCCGCTTCGCTCGAAGGCGTCGCAGGCTTTATGTCATCGTCTGTATATACTTTCTTAGGCTTAGGAGCAGCCTTCTTCTGCTCACGCGATCTGCGCGCCGCGTCTGCCACCGGATCGCCTGACTGCTGCTGTCCGTCCTGTTGGTGCGCCGGCACAGGCGGCGCCGCCAGACCGAAACCTGCCAATATCACCGAAGCCGCAAACCAGTTTTTGACACTCATGGAATTCCGCCTCTCCCAGGGTGAGCTGGATCCCCCAGCATTCTACTTAGATGCTGTGCTTCTTCAATTCTACCGCTTCCGGGACGCTCCGGCACGCGGGTAGCGTAACTATAAAGGCTGCCCCTCCTTCCGTTCGATTTCGCGCCTCCACTCGCCCGCCATGCTGCACGATGATTTTTTGCACCACCGCCAGCCCCAGTCCCGTACCCTTGGCCTTGGTCGTGAAAAATGGCCGGAACAGCTTGGGCAGCGTTGCGGGAGCAATGCCCGCGCCGTTGTCGAAAATAGTGACCCGTTGCGTGTACGTTTCCTCATGCCGCACCACTTCGCCGCGTAGCAGCACTCGTCCTCCGTTGGCGGCACCAACGGAAGCTTCCGCCGCGTTCCGCGCAAGATTCAAAAACGCTTGCCGCAGTAGTCCCTCGTCTCCCGCCACGCTTCCCATGGGCCCCTCAAACCGAATCCGCACCTGCGGCATGGCCTCGGCTACTTCCGATACCACGCGCTCCACAACTCCTTCGAGTGCCACCGGCTCGTTGGTAATCTCCAAAGGCCGCGCATACTTCAAGAACTCCGTCACCACATGCGTAATGCTCCGTGTCTGCTCCAGAATCCTTTCCGCCGAGTCCGCCAGTTCGCCAACGCCCGCTTCCGCGCGAATCATCTGCGCATAACCGGAAATCGTGGCTAGCGCATTTTTGAATTCATGCGCGATTCCCGCCGATAACTCTCCTACCGCCGCCAAACTTTCTTTCAACTGAATCTGCTGCTGCAAGGCCGCCAACTCCGTTAAATCCGTGAGCAAGCAGATCGCCCCATTGATCTTTTCCGTCCCGCGCCGAATGGGCGAGATGGTCACTCCCAAAAGCCGCGACCCGCCTCCCGGTGCGTGGTGCTCGACCTGTTCTCTCCGGAAAATACTTCCCTTCGTCAAACATTCCCCAACCAGCCGAGTGAGTTCCGACTCTCTCCCCAAAACCTCGCTGTATCGCCGAAATCCCAAGGTTTGAATGCCAAGCACCTGTTCTGCCGCAGGATTCGCGCTCGAAATAATCCCCGTGGCGTTTACCACAACCAGCCCCGCCGGCATGTTGCGCGTCACTTCTTCGCTCAACCGCTCCGTATTCTCCGCCCGCTCTCTTTCAATCTTGTGCAGCCTCTCAAGCTCTTTCTCCTGATCCCGCAGCTGTCGGATGACTCCTTGCATGGTCGCGGTCATAAACGCCGAAGGGCTTTCCGGTCTCGGGGGCGCCATCATGACATCCGCTCGGTGAGATTCTTGTGTGCTCTGAAAAAACCGGCGCAGCAAAAAGAATATGATCCCCACAACGGCCAGAATGCCCACCGCCGCGCCGGCGGCGATTTCCCAGACGCGCTGTGTAGTCTCGGCTTGGAATGCTGCAAGCGTCATAGCCTGAACAGGCCTAGTGTCGAACATGAACCTCAGCGCAATCTCGGCGCCAGATCAATCGAGGAGGAAGAAAAGACAAACACCACAATCAGCGCCGCAATCCCCAAAAAGGTTCCCAAGGGAAGATGATACTGGCTGGCAATCAACCACCGAATCTGGTTCACGCTACCCAACCCTCGCTGGCTGGCCCGTTCCGCAAGACGACGCCCCGCTCCGCCCGCGTACATTGTGGCGATCACCGCCACGCCTAAAATGCTTCCGAGCAGCGTCCCCAGCAGAATCGTAATAAACGCATTTCTAACCCCAAGAAACGCCCCCACCATAAGCATCATTTTTACGTCGCCCAGCCCCATACCCTCACGCCCCCGCACCAGCTTATAAAGGGCCGCCGCTACCCACAGCAAAAGGCTGCCAAACGCCGCGCCCAAAAGTGCTTCAATCACGCCCAAAACCCGCTCGGGCGGAAGCTGGTGGAAAAGTCGCAAACTCAGCAGGAAAGCCACACCGTCGTTAGGAGGCACAAATGCCGAGAAAAGCACTCCAGCCGCGAATCCCGGCCAAGTAATCACGTCAGGGAGCAACCGTACCCGCAAATCCGTCACGGTCAGAATGATGATCAAACAGATGAAGAACAACCACTTAGCGGTAGCCTGTGAAATTCCAAACTCGAAGTAACAACCCACAAACAAGAGTCCCGTCAGGAATTCCACCAGCGGGTACATCGGCGAAATCGGCAATCCGCAATTCCTGCATTTTCCTCGCAGCCAAAACCACGCCAACACCGGCACGTTGTCGTATGGTTTGATTGGCTTTTCACACCGCGGACACCGCGATCCCGGCGAGACAATAGACACCTCTTCCGGAATGCGCGTAATACACACATTCAAGAAGCTCCCAATCACGATCCCAAATAGAAAAAAGAAGGCGATGACCACAGTTTAGTCAGCCGCTTGTCGGCCGCACTTAACACTCTCCCACACCTACCCAACCGCCTCAACAAACCCCGCCCCGCCCCGTGCCCCATTCCTAACACCCACAGCCCAGAATCCGTCCCATTTGTCGTTTTCCGTGTAGCGATCCTGCCTCGCCATCGTCCCCTGCGTCGCGTCTGCTGCCACAGCTTGAGGTGCCATCCCTCGAAGGTGCGTTTCCAAGGTTTCCTTGCGCAGCCAAAACCGGACAAACACGGGTACATCGTCTCCAGCTCTTCCCACCTTGCACTGGTGAATCTCACTCTGCCCTCGTTGTTCCCGCCGAAGCGGGAGCCGCCGTCTCGATGTTCGCAACGGGTTTCCGACCAGACAACCTTCACGGGCCTTATATCCCTGGCCTAAAGATCCGGGGCTTTACAGCCCGAGTGGTAAACTGTGAACTGTTGGTTCTCACCTATGCACTGGCTCGAACGCAAAATCCGCCGCTACGAGCACCGCCGCTGGACCACCGACGACAACCGCCGCGTGCAACCTTTCCATTGGGGCCTAGAGCACATCGGCGGAGATCCGGGCGACCCCGATCCCGCCGAGTATGTCCGCCGATACGCCAAATACTCCATCGAACACAGCCGCGAATGGTTTGCCACCGCAGCCGCCGATGACTACGCCGTAGACCACGAAAACGTCCTGACCTTTACCAGTTCCATCGAGTCCCCCTGGCCGGAGAACAACAAGGTCTATGCCCAGCTGTTCCCGGCCAGGATGTCCGCAAACGGCCCTCACAAAACTCCCCCCGCCGTTCTGGTTCTCCCTAACTGGAACGCCAAATGGCAGGGCCAGCGCGGCCTATGTGAATGGCTCCAACGCATCGGCATCACCGCGCTGAAAATGAGCATGCCCTACCACGACCGCCGCATGGCCAAAGGCCACGAGCGCGCCGACCAAGTCTGCGGCCCTAACATTGGCCTTACCCTCCAAGCCAACCGCCAGGCTGTCCATGACGCCCGCCGCTGCCTCCGCTGGTTAGAACAGCGAGGCCACACCCGTCTGGGCATCCTCGGCACCAGCCTGGGCTCCTCCGTCGGCTACATCGTTCTAATGCACGACCCAGTCATCAAAGCCGGCGGCTTCTTCCACTTCTCCACCTACTACGCGGACGTAGTCAGCCAGGGCATGACCACCAACCACGTCTGGGAAGGCCTCCGGAACCACGTCACGGTAGACGAACTCCGCGACTACTGGGCCCCCATCAGCCCCATGCCCTACGTCGAGCGCGGCATGGGCGCCGACCGCAAATCCTTCCTCGTCTACGGCAAATACGATCCCACCATGTTGCCTGAGCTAAGCCGCCAAATGCTTGCCGCCCTCCGCCAACACGGCGCCAGCCCCCGCAGCCTCGAACTCCACTGCGGCCACTATTCCCTCGAGCTGGCGCCCTTCAGCTACATCGCCGGCTACCGCATGCTCTCCTTCCTCCGCTCTGCACTGGCGTAATCTTCGCCCTTCCGCGCGCCCGACGCTCTCTTGGAGGCCGGTCTTCGCGTCCAGTTCTTCTAACGTTTTGCACAGGATCGCGCGCCACCTTCGGTCGACGCCTTGGATCGCCTTGGGTCATCGACAATGATCTCCTGTAGCACTGGACTCGTGTCATGGGAACCAAACTCCGAAATGTCACGCTTACCCTTGAAGAGTCTGTCGCCCGCTGGGCCCGCGTCGAAGCCGCGCGTCAAGATTTAAGCGTCTCTC
>Ga0210395_10001908_pt1 | contig 16239 bp, 10 predicted proteins | sample IncBWH4OmetaG_FD_150861 | JGI IMG/M metagenome (GOLD analysis project Ga0210395, IMG submission 150861) | Forest soil microbial communities from Barre Woods Harvard Forest LTER site, Petersham, Massachusetts, United States - Inc-BW-H-4-O ... | reverse complement strand
TGCATCATGTCCGGCATAAGAAGGACGGCGGCCCGACCAGCGTCACAGATTGCTTGTTGCTGTGCCAGTATCACCATGATATCTGTGTCCACCGGTGGGGCTGGGAAATCGAACTCCTGCCAGACGGATCGGTCCGGGCCTTCGGCCCCCAGGGCCAGGTCATCAGAAGCCACGGACCGCCCCCGGCCCAAGCTGCCTGAGGTTTAATAGGCACCTTGTGTACCGCGCATTCCAGATGCGGTATGTTCCCATGCGTGGCGCTAATCGATACAGTCGACCATTCTGCCCTTGACGCTTACCGGACCTGTGAGTTCGCCACCGTTGCCCGGGACGGCACCCCGCTGGCCGGCCGACGAGCCCGTTCCGGCGCCCAGATGGAACGCTGCTGATCACCACGTCGATCGCCTTCGCCCAGAAAGCGGTGAACGTGCGCCGCGACGGCCGCGTGGCCTTGCTGTTCTCCGACCCTACCGGCAGCGGGCACAGCAACCCCGCGCAGATCTTCATCCGCGGCATCGCCGAATGCCCGCCCGAGCTGACCACCAGCCCGGAGGCCCTGGAGGAATTCTGGTCGATGCTGTTCTGGCGCCAGCCGTCCAGCCGGCCTACACGCTGCCCGGGATCCGGCTGCTGACCGACTGGTACTACATCCGGATGCTGATTACCGTGACTCCGCAGACCGTGGCGGAGCGCCCGGCGGGCAGCGCGACACTGCCCCCGGCAGCCCTCCAGCCGGGGTCGCCCGAGCTGGCCGAGTCCTGGCAGCGGGCCGAGCGGGCAGGCTTGGCCGGTGCCAGAGAACTGGCTGGCTACCGGACTGCCGTGCTCGCGGCGCGCGAGGCTGACGGTGGCATCGCGCTGGCCCGGGTGGTGCCACTGCCCGTGGACGGTCCGCGGGCGGATCACTGCATCGGCAGCGGCGGGGGAGTGGCTCTTCACCGCGCTCGCCCGGCACCCAGCGGACCGCGGCCAAGGATAGCAGGCGGGGGTCTCAAGCCCGGCCAGTCGAAGTCAGGCGGCTTCGGCCGTAGCTCAGTATGTCTCGACTTCGACCGCTCGCGAGGTCTCCAGGGCCCGCTCGGCGGCGGCGGCGACCGCGAGCGTGCCGGCCGCATCCGCAGGTGTGCAGGCCACCGCCGCCGGATCGCGCTCAGCGACCGCGTGGAAGAAGCGTCGCACTGACCGCTCAAACGGATGGGAAGCGGCGCGACGAGAAACTGGCTGGCCTCGGCTAACGCCGGTGAGGTCGAAGTCCGGGTCGAGCCCGAGCCTAAGCGTGGCGTCAGACGCGACAATGTCCAGGCTGTAGGTGCTCGGCAGGCCCGGCCGGGTCCAGGCGACCACCACAGTCGCCAAGGCGCCGGATGCGAGCTCGAGCATGATCGTGAGGGCATCGTCGATGTCGCCCGCTTCCGTGGCGCTGCGGGCGAGCCGGACCCGCGTGGCGGCGGCCTGGACCTGAACCACCTCGCCCGCGACCGTCCTGGCCAGGTCCAGGTGGTGGCTGCCCCGCTCAAGCAGGTTTCCGCCGCCCGCGCGCTTATCCACGAACCACGGGCGGCTCTGGGTCGGCCCGATACTTGTTCCGACCAGAAGCCCGATCTGCTGGCCAGCTAGCAGCCCGGGTAGGTCGTCGAGCAGGTCAAGCGCATGCCACTGATAGCCGACCGCGCAGACGGTGCCGGTGCGCGTAGCTGCCGCCACGATCTCCGCTGCGTCCTCAGGTGTGCGAGCGATCGGTTTCTCCAGGTAGACGGGCAGCCCGTGGCTCATCGCGGCGATTACCGGTTCCCGGTGGGATCGGGGCGGAGTGCATACGAATAGCGCTCCGAGGTCCTCGCGGTCGAGCAGGTCGCGCCAGTTCATGTAGGTTCGCGCGCCGGTGCCGGCGGCGAGGGTTTTGGCGCGCACACTGTCGACGTCGCATACCGCTACGAGCTCGGCCTCCGCCACGGAATCGAGAACCCGCCGGTGTTCCCGTGCTATCCACCCCGCGCCGACAATGCCCACCCGGATGGTTCTCATACTGCCTCTATACCGGGCATCTGGCCGAGCGTGTTGGAGATTCCCGATGATTGCGGACAGGTTCATGCCGACGCAGCGCGACGCGATCCTTTTACGCGTTGAGATAAGTCAGCACGGCGAGGACACGGCGGTTGGCATCCTCGGTGGGATACAGGTCGAGCTTGGTGAAGATGTTGCCGATGTGCTTGCTGATCGCTTTCTCCGTGACTACCAGCCGGGCGGCGATGCCGGCATTGCTGTGTCCCTCAGCCATCAGCCCGAGTACCTCGCGTTCCCGCGAGGTGAGCCGGCCCAGCTGGTCATCCCGGTCACGGCGGGCCAGCAATTGCGATATGACCTCGGGATCTATGGCGGTGCCCCCACCGGCGACGGTGCGCACCGCCTCGATGAACCTCACCACGTCGGAGACCCGGTCCTTGAGCAGGTAACCGAGGCCCCCCGTTCCCACGGAAAGCAGCTCTCTCGCGTAGAGCTGCTCGACGTGCTGGGACAGGACGAGCACTGGCAGGGTAGGCAGCTGAGTGCGCGCCTGAATCGCCGCGCGCAGTCCCTCATCCGTGAAGGTAGGCGCCAGTCGCACATCCACCACCGCCACGTCGGGGCGGTGGTGCAGTAGGGAGTGCAGCAATTCGGGCCCGTTGTCCACGGCAGTCACGACTTCCATGCCGTAGGCAGTGAGCAACCGGATCAGGCCGTCCCGCAGGAGGGTCAGGTCCTCGCCAAGGACAACTCGCACGGCAGCTCCATGGTCACCTGTGTCGGCCCGCCGACCGGGCTAGTCACGGCGACCATACCGTCGAAGGCATTCAGTCGTCGCTCGATGCCTTGCAGTCCGCCGCCGGCGCGTGGATGTGCCCCGCCCGCGCCGTTGTCGCCGACGATCGCGACCAGCTTGCCGTGGTCGTATTCCAGCTGGACCCAAGCCCGGTTGGCGCCGCTGTGCTTGACGACGTTGGCCAGCGCCTCGGCGATGGCGAAGTAGGCGGCCGACTCGACGGGCGGGAGGGGACGGCCTGGCAGCTCGATGTGCAGGTCAACGGGCAGCGGCAGGCTGAGGGCGAGCGCGCGGATGGCCCCGTCGAGACCGCGTTCTGCCAGTACCGGCGGGTGGATGCCGCGCACCAGCGTGCGCAGTTCGGACAGCGCCTGACCGCTCGATGCGCGTGCCTCGGCCAGCAATGTCAGCGCCAGGTCCGGGTTGTCCCTGACCAGCTGCTCGGCGAAGCCGATGTTCATGCCTAGGGCGACCAGCCGGGCCTGCGCTCCATCGTGCAGGTCGCGTTCGATCCGGCGCAGTTCTGCCGCCGACGCGTCCACCGCGTCCCAGCGCGAGTCGGCCAGCTGGCCTACCCTGGCGGCCATCTCTTTCCTGGTCGGTGCCAGCAGCGACGATGCGGCGGCAGCGTGCGCTCTCAGCAGCCACGGCCCCCCGATGACGCAGGCGGGCAGCATGCTCAGATAGAACACCTGCACCAGGAAGCCGGTTGGCGCACTGTTCGTCCATCCGTCCAGCAAAGTCCCGCAATCGTCCACCACGATCCACGAGCTGGCGACGAGCAGGAATGCGGGCAGCAGCCCGAGCACCGCGCTGACCGGCACGTTGACCAGCGTCCACAGCAGGTCCCGCCAGGTCGCCGGATCGCCAAGGACCCACCGGCAGCGCCGGAACACCCGGAACAGCCGGTTGGTCGGCTTGGCCGACAACGACCGGTACGGCGTCGCGATCGTCACCCCTGACCACTCGAGCGCCCAGCGGCGCTGCAGGCCAGCCTGCCGGCGCACCGCAAGCAGGCTCTTCGGCGCGAGCACTACCCCGAGCCCGACAGGCAGTAGGAGAAGGGAAGCCAGCGACGCGAAGAACAACGGGAGCCCGGCGACAGCGGTGCCCGCCAGGACCATGCCCCGAACGCACGTCCGAAGAGTCTGCCGGGAAAGCCGTGCAATGCTCCCGCCAGCGTCAGTCATCGCCACCTCCGCACCCTCGGCACCGGTCCCGGTGCGGCACCAGCCCTCGCACAAACCAGGTGCTCGCTCCGGCTTCCTATTGTGGGCGCCGACGGCGGTCGGACTCAGTGGGGTTAACTCCACCCTTGCCGGCGGCGGTCAGCCCGGTTCGTTCCGGATGATGATTTTGAATTTCCTCGACGGCCTCAGGAAATCTTCGAGCGGACGCGGATGGATCGCGATAGAGGTTCAAGAGGCGGAACTGACGCGCTAGACACGTGTTAACAGTTTTTTAACGCTTCTGTTAACGGATTATTTATCCTGTTGACTATTGCGGTGGCTGCAGTGTCGGAGTTTGACTACTTAGCGCGGCACGAGAAGGCGTTGGCCGTTGTAGCTGCTATCGGAGGCCATTATGAGGCTGATCCCGGGTGCTAGCCGTCGCCGCACTCACCGAACCGCCCTATTCGCTTCACTGGCTTTCGCGGTCGTACTCGCGCTGCCGCTAACCGCCCCCGCGTCAGGCGCCTCAGACGTCGGACAGACCGGCACCGTCAGCGCGGCGGCCGACCCCTCCTGCCCATGGCTCAACCAGTCCCTCCCGGTTGACCAGCGGGTGCAGATGCTCATGGCCCAGATGTCCCTGGCGGACAAGATCAACATGGTGACGGGAGCGGGGTTCAGCGAGCCGTACGTGTTCTACATCTCGGCCATTCCCAGCCTGTGCGTTCCGGCCATCGGTGAAGAGGACGGTCCCCTTGGCGCAGGCGACGGCCTTGCCGGTGTGACGCAGATGCCCTCCGCCGTCTCCCTGGCGGCCAGCTTCGACACGTCGCTCGCCACCCAGTACGGGCAGGTCGTCGGCTCTGAGGAGCACGGCAAGGGAGCCATGGTCGACCTCGGGCCCACGGTCAACATCGACCGCGACCCGCGGTGGGGCCGGTCGTTCGAGGCGTACACCGAGGACCCGTACCTGAACGCGGCCATGGCGACCGCGGATATCGACGGGGTACAGAGCACAGGCGAGATGGCGCAGGTCAAGCACTTCGCGGTGTACAACCAGGAGACGAACCGCAACACCCCGGCCGACAACGCGATCGTGAGCACCCGAGCGTTGCACGAGATCTACCTTCCGGCCTTCTACGCGGCGACACAGGACGCCCACGCTTCCTCCGTGATGTGCGCCTACAGCACGATCAACAGCCAGGCGGCCTGCCAGAACGACTACCTGATGGATACCACCCTCGACCAGCGCTGGGGATACCCCGGGTTCGTGACCTCGGACTACCAGGCCACCCACTCGACCGTGCAGTCCGCGGACGCCGGTATGGACCAGGAGATGCCCGCCCCGCAGTATTACGGATCCGCGCTGCAGTCGGCGGTGCAGGACGGCCAGGTCTCGATGGCCACGCTCAACGGCATGGTGAGCCGGATCCTGACCGAGATGTTCAAGTTCAACGAGTTCAACAACCCGCCGACCGGGTCCACGAGCGCCGTCGTGACCACGCTCGCGGATCAGGCCGTCTCCACTTCGGTCGCCGAAGCTGGCACGGTTCTGCTGAAGAACACCGGCGGCACCCTCCCCCTGTCGGCGAACGGTGCCGGCACGGTAGCGGTGATCGGCCCCGCCGCTTCGGCGTCGCCAACCGACACCGGCGGCGGCAGCGCCTATGTGACCTCCACCTTCAACGTGACCCCGCTGCAGGGCATCCAGGCCGCGGCCGGGACCGGCACTACGGTCCAGTACGCGCAGGGCCTGCCCACTGACACGTCGCTGGCGGCGATCCCGAGTTCCGACCTGACCCCCGCCTACGCCAGCACCAACTACGGCCAGACCTACACCGCCACGCTGACCGCCCCGGAAACCGGCACGTACGTGCTGGCGTACCAGAACCCCGGCTCGTACACGCCCACCAACCTGTCCCTCGACGGGACGGAGATCCTGTCCAACCCGGGTACCCCGCCGGTGTCGACGTACTCGGTAGGCGTGAACCTCACGGCCGGCCAGACGTACACGCTCGAGCTTTCCGGCGGCGGCCCATCGGCCAACCTGAGCTGGGCCACGCCGTCCGAACTGGCACCGGGCATCGACCAGGCCGTCGCCGCGGCGAAGTCAGCCGCCACCGCGGTAGTCGTGGTGTCCGACGACACCGAGTCTGAGGCCGCCGACCGGGCCAGCCTCAACTTGCCGTCCGCCCAGAACGAGCTGATTTCCGCGGTCGCCGCCGCCAACCCGCACACGGTCGTCGTCATCGACGCCGGCGCACCGGTCGTCATGCCCTGGCTGAACCAGGTCGCCTCCGTGGTCGACGCCTGGTACCCGGGTGAGAGCAACGGCGCCGCGCTCGCGGCGGTCCTGTTCGGCCAGGTCGACCCGAGCGGCCACCTGCCGGTCACCTTCCCGACCGACCTCTCGCAGGTGCCCGCGTCCAGCCCGAGCCAGTTCCCAGGGGTGGATGGCCAGGTGCAGTACTCCGAGGGCATCGACGTCGGCTACCGCTATTACGATGCCACCAACGAGACGCCGCTGTTCCCGTTCGGCTACGGGCTGTCTTACACGAACTTCCGCTTCAGCGGACTGAGCATCACCCCACGGGTCCTCCAGAACAGCAGGTCGAATCCCGGCGCAAGCAGCTGCGGGTGCAACGGTCAGTCGAGCCGCGAGGTGACGGTGTCCGCCACGGTCACCAACACCGGCCAGGTGGCCGGCTCGGACGTGGCGCAGCTGTACCTGGATGACCCGGCGGCGGCGGGTGAGCCGCCGCGACAGCTCAAGGGATTCCAGAAGGTCACGCTGCAGCCAGGTCAATCCACGACCGTGCACTTCACCCTCTCCGGCCACGATGTGTCGTACTGGGACGACGCGGCCAACGGCTGGGTGGTCCCCGACGGTCACTTCGGCGTCTACGTCGGTGACTCCTCGGGCCTGGCCAACCTGCCGCTGCGCGGCGGATTCACGATCGTGCGCAGCGTCGGGGCCCGGTACGCCACGGTCACCGCACCGTCCGTCGTGCCTCCTGGCCAGACCTCGACGGTCACCGCCACCCTGGTCAATGACGGTGACTACGCGATGCCGCGGGCGCGGTTCAGCCTGAAGGCCCCGGCCGGCTGGACGGTCAGCAGCCCGGCGCCGGTCACCATCGAGCCCGGTCAGACGGTCACCGAGCGTTTCCAGGTGACGGTTCCCGCGAGCGCCGCGCCCGGCAGCCAGACCCTGACGGTCTCTGTCTCGCCGCTGGCAGGCCCCCGGGGCGGCCCCCGGGCAGACCCCCAGGCCGGCCTCCGGTTCGACCGTACCGGCCGGGTGGAGGCGTCCGCCACGGTGGCGGTCCCGTACACCTCGCTCGCCGCCGCTTATAACAACATCGGGATCAGCGACAACTCCAACGAGGCCGCGGCGAACTACGACGGCGACGGCGACAGTTTCTCCGCCCAGGCGCTCGCCGCCGGGACGCCGACCCCACTCACCCCCGGACAGCAGGTGACGATCGGCGGGACAACCTTCACCTGGCCGGACGTCGCGTCCGGAACCCTGGACAACGTGGTCACCGGCGGGCAGAGCGTCGAGCTGTCCGGGTCAGGGACCGACCTCGGCTTCCTCGGCGCCAGCCAGAACGGGGTCGCGAGCGGAACCGTCACGGTCCATTACACCGACGGCAGCAGCCAGTCCTACAACCTCAACATGGCGGACTGGTACTCCGGCAGCCCGGCGGTCGGCAACGAGATCCTGACCACGACGTCGAGCTGGAACTTCACCAGTACCACGCAAGCCCCGCACCCGGTGAGCGTCTACTTCGGCTCGGTGCCGCTGGCGCAGGGCAAGCAGGTGGCCGCGGTCACGCTGCCCGTCCTGAGCAACGCGGGCGGTACCACCGCCATGCACATCTTCGCTATGGCCACGGGAACCGGAACAGCCACGATCGGCGCGCCGTACTCGTCGCTCGCCGCTGCCTACGACAACGTCGGCATCAGCGACAACTCCAACCCCGCCACGGCGGACTTCGACGGCACCGGGGACAGCTTCTCCGCGCAGGCGCTGGCCGCGGGCACGCCTACTCCGCTTACGGCCGGCGGTCAGGCGACCTTTGGCGGTACCACCTTCACCTGGCCTAGTGCCGTCGGCACGCCCGACGACGTGATCGCCGACGGGCAGACGATCGACCTGTCCGGGTCGGGTACCGACTTGGGCTTCCTCGGATCCGGCGCCTTCGGCGCGGCGAGCGGGACCGGCACGATCACCTACACCGATGGCACCACCCAGCAGTACAGCATCGTCATGGCGGACTGGTACAACAACGCGGCGGTCGCAGGCGACGAGGTCGCCACCACCACGACCAGCTGGAACTTCACCAGTACCACGCAAGTCACGCACCCGGTGAGCATTTACTTCGCATCGGTGCCGCTAGCGGCCGGTAAGACCGTCGCGTCGGTCACGCTGCCGACCGTAAGCGCCACCGTCGGCGACAACGTCAACGCGATGCACATCTTCGCGATGGCGATCGGGTCAGGGACACCGACCGGCGGCTAACCCGCGCCGCCCTAGTGGGTCTCGCTGCGCTCGGGGACGGGTGCCTCGTGGGCGCGGGCGGCGGTGACGATGAGCTCGATGACCGTATCCAGGGGTATCACGGTGGAGTCGATCACCAGGTGGTACAGGGACGCGTCGGCCGGGTCGCAGCGGTATAGGCGGCGGACATAGGCGGTGCGGGCCTTGTCGGCCGCCCGCAGGCGCTCCCTAGCCTGCTCCTCACCGATGTCCTCGATCGCGGCGCCCTGGATGACGCGGCGGGCGACCGGGCCGTCCAGCCGGACGTGAAAGCCCCGGTCCTTGCCGAGCACGACCGCCGCCCCCCGGCCCAGGATCACGCCGCCACCGCCGGCGAGCAGGCCGTGGATCCCGGCCTCTCCGTGGCCGCGCAGGTGCTCGTCCTGGTGGTAGGTGGACGGTGGCGACTGGGTGGGCCCGGTCGGCATCGCCTGGGTGAGATGGGCCAGCAGGCGGTGCACGGGGGTGGCCTTGACCTCCTCTGGCGACAGCTGCTCCTCGCACGGCCCCGGCTCCGCGATGTGGCCCTCCGGGGTGGTGACCCGCTGCAGGAAGGGCAGGCCGAACCGATCGGCCAGGGCGGGGGCGACGACGCTGCCGCCGGCGCCGTAAGCCGCCGAGACGGTGATCAGCCGTACGGCGCGCTGGGGCGGAAGGGAGAGATCGGGCGGAAGGGAGGGATCGGGCGGGGCAGGGGAGCCCGGAGTAGGGCGGTCAGACTGCTCGGGGGGCACGGGCGCTCATCTCCTCACGGGGTTGTGCGGCGGGCGGGGCGACCTCGCCGAGGGCTGGCGCAAGGGTGCCAGAGGGCAGCACCAGGGCGCACACGACCGCGGAGCCGGCCAGGATCGCGGCCGAGACCCAGAACCCGATGACGTAGCTGTGCACCGCCCCTTGAGCCAGGCTCACCGCGCTTCGGCCGTGAGCCAGCACATAGCTGGTCAGGGCGCTGGCGGCGAGGGTGTTCAGCAGAGCGGTGCCGATGGAGCCGCCGACCTGCTGGTTGGTGTTGACCAGGGCCGAGGCGACGCCCGCGTCCGCGGCGCCGGTGCCGTAGGTCGCGGCGTTCAGCGCACAGCCGAACACCAGGCCAAGGCCGGCCCCGACCAGGAGCAGGGCGGGCAGGATCCAGTCCAGGTAGCTGGTACGCAATCCCAGTTGCGCGGCCAGGATGACCAGGCCGCCGGCCACGAGGAGCAGGCCGGGCGGGATCAGGGGCCGGGGTCCGAGCCGCGGCATCAGCACCCCGCTGGACACCGTGGACGTCACCACGATCGCCGCGATCATCGGCAGGAAGCCCAGGCCGGACTTGACCGGCGAGTAGGCCAGGCTCAGCTGGAAGTAGTAGGTCAGGAACAAGAAGATCCCGAAGATGCCGATGGCGGACAGCCCGATGGCCAGGTACGCGCCGCCGCGGAAGCGGTTCACGATGATCCACAGCGGCAGGAGCGGATGCTGGACCCGCCGCTCAACCAGCACGAACGCGACCAGCAGGACCAGCCCGGCCGCCAGCAGCGCCAGGGTCGTCGGCGCGCCCCAGCCCGCGGTGTCGGCCTCGGACAGCCCGTAGACCACCGCTACCAGCCCGGCCACCACCAGGACCGTTCCCGGCCAGTCGATGTGCACGTTCGGATCACGGGGATGTGCGGCCAGCAGCCGCACCGCGCCCGTGACCGCGATCACGGCCAGGACAACGTTGACGTACAGGCACCACCGCCAGGACAAGTACTCGGTCAGCACCCCGCCCAGCAGCAGCCCCACCGCCCCGCCCGCCCCGGCGATGGCGCCGTAGACGCCGAATGCCCGGCCGCGCTCGGCCGGGTCGGTGAATGTGACGGTCAGCGTCGACAGCGCGGCCGGGGCGAGCAGCGCCCCGAACGCCCCCTGCGCGCCCCGCCCGATTACCAGCACCCCGAAGCTGGTCGCCGCGCCGCCCAGTGCCGACGCCGCGGCGAAGCCCACCAGGCCGATGATCAGCATCCGCCGTCGGCCGACCAGATCGGACAGCCGGCCGCCGAGCAGCAGCAGCCCGCCGAAAGCAAGCGAATACGCCGTCACCACCCATTGCCGGTCGGCGTTGGAGAACCCCAGCGCGTGCTGGGCCGTGGGCAGCGCGATGTTCACGATCGTGGCGTCCAGCACCACCATCAGCTGGGCCAGCCCAACTACGCCGAGAATCCACCATCGCCGGGCGGGCGCCGCGGCCACGCCGGACGGCCCAGCCCGCTCCGATACGGCCGAAACCGTCGGCTCGCTCATTACAGGAGCTTACGTCCGCCGAAGAAGATCGAGGAAACCGAGGCCAGCCTGAGGATCATCGTCGCGTGACCGCGGGCTGGGCAAGCGAAGGAGCGGGCAGGGACTGCTCGGTCCAGATGACCTTCCCTGTCGTCACATTCCGGGTCCCCCAGCGGTCGCAGAGCGCGGCGATCAGCTGCAGGCCGCGGCCGCCCTCGTCACTCCAGACCGCCCGGCGGGGACGCGGCGTGGTCAGGCTGCCGTCGAAGACCTCGCAGACAAGGCTCCGGCTGCGCAGCAGCCGGAGCCGGTAGGGACCGCGCGCATGCCGGACCACGTTCGCGACTAGTTCGCTGACGACCAACTCGGTGGTCATCGTCAATTCCCCCAGCTGCCAGGAGGCGAGCTGGTCGCGCACGTGCTGGCGAGCCTCGCCGGCCGCCCGCGGGTCCTCGGACAGTGACCAGGTGGCGACGGCGTCTGGTGCTGTGGCCCGGACCCGGGCCACGAGCAGCGCGGCGTCGTCGCCCCGTTGCTGGTCATCTGGCAAGAGTGCCCGCGTGAGGCTGTCGCACATCCGGTCCAGGCCCTCGGCCTGACGCCCCCGCAGCAGCCCAGCCATGCGGGCCATGCCCACACCCGGGTCGCAGCTGGTCGAGTCGATCAGGCCGTCGGTATACAGCACAAGCACGGCGCCGTCAGGAACCCGCAGCTCCGACACTTCGAACGGAGGCTCGGCCACGCCCAGCGGCGGATCGCCATCGGCCTGCGCGAAATGCACAGTGCCGTCCGGGCAGACGACCGCGGGCGGCGGGTGGCCCGCGCTGGCCACGGCGCAGCTGCTGGTCGTCGGGTCGTAGATCGCGTAAAGGCAGGTGACGAATGAGTCCTCACCGAGGCCGCCGACTAGGTCGTTGAGGTGGGCCAGGACCTCGTCGGGCGGCAGCTCGAGGTCGGACAAGGTCTGCAGCGCGGTGCGTACGCGGCCCATGATGACCGCTTCTGGCAGCCCGTGCCCCATGACGTCACCGATGACGAGGGCAACCCGGTCGGCCGACAGAGGGATGACGTCGTACCAGTCGCCCCCCACGTCCATGCCCTGTCCGGCGGGGAGGTACTTGGCCGCCGCGGTGACGGCGGGCAGCTCGGGCAGCTGCCGCGGCAGCAGGGCGCGTTGCAGCGCCTGAGACCGGGCGTGCTCGGCGTCGAAGAGCCGGGCCCGCTCCAGAGCCTGCGCGATGAGGCCGCTGAGCGTGGTCATGAGCGCGCGCTCACCGCCGGTCAGCAGGCGAGGCCGGTCGAAGGAGACCACGCACAAGCCCACCACCCGCCCCGAGACGACCAGCGGCAGGTAGGCCCACGCCTGCTTGCCGCATACAGCCAGCACGTCCGCCGTGGCCGGGTAGCGCCGCTGGTACTCATCCGCTGACGAGATGAACGAGGGCCGGCGGCTGCGCAGAACATCCGCGACCGGGGTGAGATCGGGTACGGGGCCGTTGATCAGGTCGAGGAAAGGCTGGGAATAGCCGACCGACCCAACCGTGCGCATCCGGCCATCCTCGACTACCTGGATGATCAGCCCGGAGGCTCCGAACGGCGGCAGTACCCGGTCGGCAACCGCGGCCACGATATCCAGCGAGCTGACGGCTTCGGCCAGGGCGGAGGCGAGATCCTGGATCCGGGCCGAGCGCTCCGCCGCCGTGCGCTCGGCGGCTTCCTGCTCGGCCTGGCGCATGCGCGACTCGGTGATGTCGGTGAAGTACCAGGCCAGGCCGTCAGATACGGGGACGAGTCGGAAGAGATACCAGCGTCCGGTGTCCGGCCACTGGACATCGAAGCTCGTCGGCGTCGTCCCGGCGGCTGCTTCGCGGCAGCGGACTTCCAGGTCAGGTACCCGGCGAATCACGAGCAGGTCCCACAGCAGCCGCCCGGTCAGGTCATGCTGCGAGTTCAGCAGCCGCTCGGCCTCGACGTTGGCGAAAATTACCCGCCAGTCCCTGCCGACAGAAAGGAAACCGTCGCTCATATACCGCAGGGCGTTACGCAGGCCGTCACTGGTCGTGCGTGCCTGGGTCGTGTCCCATGCCGTGCCCAGCATCCGGAACGGGTTCCCGTCCGCGTCTGCCTCAACCTGGCCGCGGACCTGCACCCAGCGAGTGCTGCCGTCCGGCCAGCAGACCCTGTACTCCGCCTGATACGGCCCGCACGTGCTGATCGCCTTGTCCACCTCGACGGTGACCCAGGCGATGTCGTCGGGATGAACCCGGCCGATCCAGGTTTCGATCCGTCCGTCGTAGGTGTCCGGGTCGACGCCAAGCAAAGCCATCGAAGGCTGGTCGAGGCAGAGCAGCCCCGAGGCCAGGTGCCACTCCCAGGCGCCGACCCCGGTTGTCCTGTAGCCATCCCACGAGCCGGTCTTGCTGTTGGGGACTAGCACCTGGGCTGGCTGTCGCGGCGCTTGGCTCAGCCGCTGCTGCGGCATGGCCGCCCCGCCTTCCACCCGCGGGACGCCCTGTTGCCCGGCTGCCGTACTGCCTGCTCCACCCGTCATGCCTGACGCCACCCCCCGGAAGCGCATGTCATACATCGTACGCAGATCTAGCAGCATAGCCGCTCGCTGCTGGTAGACGGCCCAAACCGCCGCGAGGCGTCGCTGGCCCGGGTGCTATGCCAGCAGGCCGGCGAGCGTGTCGTGGACGTTGCGGCCGTCCCATTGGCCGGGCACCAGCGTGGCTGGGGCGTGCGGATCTCGCGAGAAGCGGTGCAGCTTGCCGTCGTGGCGGGCGAGGACCAGGTCGGTGCTGGCGTCGGCGAACTCAGCCGACCCCTGCGTGGTGTAGTGCGTCAGGGTGATCAGCGCGGAACGCTCGGCCGAAGCGAGCAGGCCGTCTGCGTCCATGGCCGGATCAAGGTCGTCCGCTGGCTGCCCTTGGGGCAGCCAGGCGGTGAGCTGGCTGAGGGCGTCGTCAAGCTTGTACAGGCCGGTCTGGTGCACCCCGAAAGTGTCGATCCGGTACACCAGGCAGATCCGCTCGGGCTGCGGCAGAAGCAGGATCCGCCACGGTTCACCCGGACCAGTCGCGGTCGCGCGGGCGTCCATGACCATGCGGGCCCGCTGCTCGAACGCCACCGCGATGCCCAGGTCTCCCCGTACCTGCACCTGCGCGCCGGGAGGGCCGGCCACGATAAGCTGGCGGGCCGCCAGCGACTGGACGGCCTCGGTGAGCGCCTCGTCCGACGGACGGGCCTCCAGGAAGTCCACGACGGCGTCGACCGCCGTCAATTCGGCGATCGTGTACGCGCCCAGCAGTACCGGGCCGGTGCCGACCAGGTTCACGACAGCCGAGACGAGCCCTTCAGGTACAGACGCCTGACTCGGATCTGGCGCGGGACTGTTAGCCGCGGTATCAGTCATGACGATCCGTTCTCGCCAGCCATTCTGGCACCGTCGGCTGATCCCCGAGCTGGCCCAGGATCGCGGCTGCGCTCCGCGTCGGCGTTTGGGTGACCCACACTTGCGAGTTGCCGAACAGGCCCCGGCCGGCCCGACCTGCCAGTGCCTGGCCAAGCTCGTTCGCCGGATCCGCCTGCCCCGGCGGCGGGAACCGGCTGGCCAGGTCCTGCGACACCGCGGTGGTGTCGTCGGCCGCCGAGATCCGGCGCAGCGCCAAGCTCAGCGACTCGGCCACCGCGGGCGGCAGCGACAGGGGGACGGCCAGATCAGGCGATAGGTACAGCGGCCGGCGTTCGGTCACTCGCGACAGCCCCCAGGGACCCACGTTGCTGCGGGTCACCCGGTATACCGCGTAGTCCACGAGGTGCCTGATGTCGTTCAAGCTGGGCAATTTCCGCTTGCCGAAAGCCGCCGGTGTCTTCTCCAGCTGCACCCACGTGCCCTGTGCCGTCCGTCCGTGCAACTTCTCCCTGACCACCTGCCCGCGCATCCCGATGTCGGGATAGCGCGCCTTGTCAATATCACGGTGATGGCTGGAGATGCGCAGATGGCTGACATCGCTAAACCGCCAGTCCTCGTACAGGCGCGGGTCGTCAATCAGCACATGGCCGCCGCATAGCACGTCACGCAATTGCGGTACCTGCAGCCCGTGCCCCTCCAGATCGGCGATGATCGCCGCTTCCTCCGGGCTGAGCTGCTCAGCGGCGGTCAGCAACCCACGGCGGTACGCGCCTTCCCGGGCCGTAATCTCTATCATCAGGCGGACCCTGGCCCGCACTGACTGAGTCTGATCCGCGCCGAGCGCACCAGCTACCGGCCTGTCGGCACGGTCAGCAGGCATGACGCCAGTCAGCACGGGCTTATGACGCACGTCCCAAGTATCACATGGTCCTCACAACCATTGCACGACAGGTCGGCGCCACTTAGACTGAATGTTCAGTCAATATAAAGGGGTGCCCGGTGCTCAACCAGGCCGATAGCGAGCTCGCTGTCATCGAACGACTCATCGCGGAACAGGAAGCCATCTTCGTCCGCCGCCAGCCCAAGTCCGCCGAGCTGGCGGCCCGGGCCGGCGGGGTGCTCGCCGGCGGCGTCACGTCCAACTGGCAGATCACCCAGCCGCAGCCGGTCTGGCTCAGCCACGGGGCGGGCTCCAAGGTGTACGACGTGGACGGCAACGAGTACGTCGACCTGCACGGCGGCTACGGCGCGGCGCTCGCCGGCCACGCTCACCCCGCGATCGTCAACGCGGTCCGCGACCAGGTCACCCGCGGCACGCACTTCGCGCAGCCGACGGAGAACGCGATCGTCGTCGCCACCGAACTGGCCCGCAGGTTCGGTCTCCCGCAGTGGCGGTTCGCCAACTCCGGCACCGAGGCCACCATGGACGCGGTGCACCTAATGCGCTCGTTCACCGGCCGCGACCTGATCATCAAGGTGGAGGGCGGCTACCACGGCCACCACGACTCGGTGCAGGTGTCGGTGATGCCCGACCCGGAGGACGCCGGCCCGGCGGACAGGCCCGCGCAGGTCCCGAGCAGCAGCGGCATCCCCGCCGCGATCACCGACCTGACGCTCGTCGCGACCTTCAACGACCTGGGCAGCGTCGCCAGGCTCCTCGAGGAGCACAAGGACCAGGTGGCCGGCATGATCGTCGAGCCGGTCATGATGAACGCGGGCATCATCCCGCCGGAGCCCGGCTTCCTTCAGGCCCTCAAAGATCTGCTGCATGACAACGGGGCGCTGCTCACCTTCGACGAGGTCAAGACCGGCCTCACCGTCGGCCCGGGCGGCGTCACCGCGAAGGAAGGCGTGATCCCTGACATCGTCTGCCTGGCCAAAGCGGTCGGCGGGGGAGTGTCGGTCGCCGCCGTCGGCGGCACACGGGAGCTGATGAAGCACGTCGCCGACGGCGGCTACGAGATGGTCGGCACCTTCAACGGCAACCCTCTCGCGATGGCCGCGGCGCGCGCCATGCTCACCGAGGTCGCCACCGACGAGGCTTACCGGCGAATCGAACGGCTGCGCGCCC
>Ga0210395_10001907_pt1 | contig 16249 bp, 18 predicted proteins | sample IncBWH4OmetaG_FD_150861 | JGI IMG/M metagenome (GOLD analysis project Ga0210395, IMG submission 150861) | Forest soil microbial communities from Barre Woods Harvard Forest LTER site, Petersham, Massachusetts, United States - Inc-BW-H-4-O ... | reverse complement strand
TCAATAGCGGTGGTTGTTCCGGAAACGACACCCCGTTGGGGATGGTGACGATCGGGGCATCGAGGAACTTCTGGGCCCGCAGTTCCTCCGCCTCGCTGCGCGCCGTGACATGCAGCCGCGCCGCCTGCGAGAGCGTGCGCCGCTCGATCAGTGCAACCCAGGCGTGCTTGAGCCAGCGGCTCCTGCGGCGAATGATGTCGCGCACCAGCATGCCGCGGGGCGCCACGATGTAGGGAATGCCGGCCTTGCGCGCCGCTCGGGCCGCTGTCCAGGTCGGCCACAGGAACACGGAGTGCAGATGGACGACATCGAAGCCGGCGACATCGCGACGCAGCTGGCGCGCCAGCCCGGGCGCCACATGCAGACGGCGCAGGCGCGGAACCTGGAAATACCAGACCTGCACGCCATCCACGTCCACCGGGGTGTTCAGCGGCACCGACAGGTCGAGCGGGCCGTCCATGCTGGTGGTGTAGACATGGACTTCATGGCCCAGGCGCGTCAGTGCCACGGCCAGTCCATGCACGGAGCGAATCGGTCCGCCATAGCGCACCGCGGGCCAGTAGCTGGGCACGACGTGCAGTATGCGCATCAGCCGGCGCAGGCACGCAGCGGCAGCACACTGCCGGCGCGATCCTGCACCACCTGCGCGATGACTTGCGCGTCGATGTCGGCACGCTGCTCCGCGAAGCCGTACAGCAGCGCGTTGTCGCACAGGATGTTGATCACGCGCGGCGTACCGCCACCGGCCTCGTGTACGCGGCACACGGCCTCGGGTGTGAACAGGCTGGGCGAGCCGCCCGCGACCTTGAGACGGTGGCGGACATAGTCCTGGGTTTCCCCGGCGTGCAGGGTGCCGACGTGATAGTCCATGAGGATGCGCTGCGCGAACTGGCGCAGCTGCGCACTGCCCAGGGTCGCGCGCAGCTCCGGCTGGCCCACCAGAATCACCTGCAGCAGCATTTCCCGGCCGGCATTGAGATTGGACAGCACGCGCAGCTCTTCGAGCTGCGGGGTGCTCAGATTCTGGGCCTCATCGATCACCAGCAGCAGGCGCCGGCCGGCCTGGTATTCGCTGCGGGCCAGCGTCACGAACTGGCGGTAGCACTGCGTCGGCAGGGTGGCGGCCTCCGCGCCCAGGGCTTCGATGATCCAGGGCAGCAGCGCACCCATGCCGGGATGGGTGTTGGACAGGTAGCCCACGCGCAGGCCTGAACCGGGTCGATCCAGGAAATGCTGCACCAGGGTGGTCTTGCCACAGCCCACCTCTCCGGTGACCAGGGCAAAACCGGCGCTTTCGTGGATGGCGTACTGCAGCAGCGTCAGGGCATGGCGGTGGTGCCGCCCCAGGTACAGGAAGGCGGGATCCGGAGAGAGCGCAAAGGGTTTGACGGACAGGCCGTAGAACTGCTCGTACATGGGGTACGGCGCCTTAGTAGGCGCGCTTCTCCGATTCGGTGGAGCGGTTCAGAACCGTACCGATCACTCGGGTATTGCCCAGCAGTTCCAGCACCCGGCTGACATCTTCGCGCCGCGTGCGTCCCTCGGTGACCACCAGCACCACGGCATCCAGGCTGGGTGCGAGGGTGATGGCGTCGTCGCTGAGCAGCACCGGTGGCAGGTCAACGATCATCAGGCGCCCCGGATCGCGCTCCTTGAGATCCTGGAACATCCGGGTCGTCGTGACGCGTGCCAGGGCCTCGGAGCTGTCGGGAACCGGGTGCAGCGTGGGTAGCACGAACAGGCGCTCGGCACCCTCCAGCCCACACCACAGGTCTTCGAGCTTGGCGATGCCGGCGAACCAGCTCTCCAGACCCTGATCCAGCGCCAGACCCAGTGTCCTGGCGATGCTCGGTCGCTTCAGATCAAGGTCCATCAGCATCACCGACTGGTTCGGTTCGGCGGCGAGCCCCAGCGCCAGATTGATGGCCGTCAGAGTCTTGCCCTCACCATTGGCAGCACTGATGACGCCAATGGTGGACAGGTGATGGCTGCGGGCGCGCTGCAGTACCTGGGTGCGCAGCATCCGGTAGGCCTGGGCGGCCGGGCGCCGATCCGCCCAGTCGACGACGCGGTTCTCACGCAGCGCCGTCCAGTCCACGGCCAGGCGGCGCGCGGGCTCCATGGGCGGCGGCGTGAACTCGCGGCGTACCGCCGTGCGCTCGGCCACCGCGACCTCATCGGCGTTGGCCGTGGGACGGTGAATGGCGGCCAGATCCAGCGCGCGTTGCAGCTTGTCCATGTTGGCGTTCATCTACATCCCCAGCCGTTGCACCAGCGAAAAGAACAGCACGTCCAGCGGTCGATAGAACAGGTGCACCAGCACCAGGGCGAGGCAGGCGCTGCCGGCCGCCGAGCCCAGCGCCAGGTGGAAGCGGCGCTTGGCCGTGCGTCGGTCGGCCTGGGTTTCGATGCGCGGGATCAGGGCCAGCGGCGCCACCCCCACCAGCTGCAGCAGCTCATCGCGGCTGCGGATGGTGGTATCCAGGACCTCGCGCAGCATGGCAACGGCCGCCGCCAGTGCCAGGCTGAGAATCAGACCGGCGATCGCTATCAGCGGCCGGTTGGGGCTGACCGGCTCCTCCGGCGGCAAGGGCGGATCGATCAGCGTGAAGCGTTCCCCCTGGCGGTCGGATTCCAGGCTCTGTGCCACCCGCGCCTCACCCTGCTTGGTGCGGATTTCCTGATAGCGCAGCCGGGCGTTGTCCAGATCCCGGGTCAGGTCGTGGTATTCGCGCTCGACCTGCGGGGAGCCGGCCACGTCGGTCTCATAGTCGTGCACCGATGCCTGCAGCTTGCCGATCTGGTCGGTCAGGGACTTGATGTCGTTTTCAGTGCCTGACAGCGTCGCCTGGATCTGCACGTAGGCGGGATTGTCGGCGTCCGTGGGCTTGGTGGTGTCGGGAGTGGCGAGGCTCGGTGCACTGCTGGCGGCAAGCGCCGCATCAAGATCGGTCTGCAGGGACTTGACCATGGCTTCGAGGCGCACCCGGTCGGGGTGTTCGGCCGTGTAGCGCTTGCGCGCGTCATCCAGCTGCGACTGGGTCTCCTGCAGTTCGCGCCGCAGATCGTTGATGGTGTCGGGCTTCTCGCCCAGTTCCGCCTCCATGCCGCTGACTTCGCGGGTCAGCGTGACCACATCCGGGTGGTCCGGAGCGTATTTCGCCTTGGCGGCAGCCAGCTGCGAGCGCAGCATCTTGAGCCGGTCGTTGCTGGAGACGATGCGGTCGCCGGTCTCCGAGAACACCGTTGAATTGGGTTTCAGCTGCACCAGCTGCGCCTGCAGGTAGACGCGCTGCTGTTCCAGGGAGCTCAAGCGCGCTTCCTGGGTGCGCAGCTCCTCCTCGTTGCGATCCAGCAGCTGCATGTTCAGCTGCACCAGATCCGGCAGCTTGGCGTAGTTCTTGTCCTTGAACTTCGCGAGGCGCGCTTCCAGATCGACGATCTGGGCATTGATGCGATCGCCCTCGCCTTCGAGAAAGTCGGTTGCGTCATGGGCCAGCTTGGTGCGGTTGGTCAGGTTCTCGTTCAGGTACAGCGTGGTGAGCTCGTTGGCCACGCGTGCCGCCTGGTCCGCCGAACGGCTGGTATAGGACACCTCGAAGGCGATGGTGGCCGAGGTCGGTCGCCCGCTGCGCGGATCGATCACATCCGCGCTGATCATCTTCAGTCCTATGTCCTCGCGCATGCGCTTGAGCAGTGCCTCGCGCGTGTCACGCGACTGCTCGCGCGGATACAGGTTGTAGCGCTTGATGATGTCCAGCAGCGTCGCCGTGGTCATGACGCGCTTGCTGATCACCTGCACGCGCTGGTCGGCATAGGAGGTGACGGTCGATTTCACCAGGTCGGTGGGCATCTCCTGCTGTTCGATCAGCACGGTGCCCGCGGACCGGTAACTCGCCGGCAGCAGCGCGGCCAGCAGCAGCGTCGCCGCCATGCCGCCTGCGAAGGCGATGAGGATGGAGCGGCGCCGGCGCCGGGCGATCTGTACGTAGCCCTGCAGTCCCTGCGGTTTGTCGGATTTGTTGTTCATGGCGCTCTTCTAGAACGTTCGGATCGTGGGCAGCGGCGTCCAGGTCAAGGACAGCGCCACACGCCACTCCGTCAGGGGTTGTGTGGGCTGATCGGGCGCGACCACCAGGGTCTCGCTGTGGGTGATGCCGGCCTCTGAGTGCACGCGCCAGGTCTCGGCGAAATGCCAGTTGATGCCGATCGTGGCGATGTCGTAGTAACCGCGATCGATGCCCAGCATCACGGCGCCGCGGTTGTTCTGCACCCGGGCCGCGGACAGCAGCAGATCGATTTTTTCCGTCAGACTCTGCGTATCTGAGAGGGTCAGTGTCTGGCGCTGCGCCAGGACACCCCCGGTATACGGTTCCAGCGAATTGGCGTAGTCCAGGTCGAGGTGACCGCGTTCGGTGGCGTAGGTAAAGGTGAATCCGCCCAGCGCGCCGATACTGCTGGTGGCCTGCAGCGCCACCGGCGAGTCCAGCGACTCGGTCGTGCGCAGCTCCTCCAGCGAGCGCTGGCTCGCCCCCACGTAGGCCTTGAGCGTCATGCGCTCGGTGAAGTTGTGCTGCAGGTCCAGGCGCAGGCCGCTCTCGCGGCTGTTGCCGAAGGACAGCGGCGTGATCAGCTGATTGTCGAAGCCGCTCACCGTCAGCGCGGTGTTCTGCGCCAGGGAGAACTTCTCGCCCAGGGAGAGGCTTGCATACTTGTAACCCGACAGCAGGTTGTACAACTCGCTGTTGGGCCCGTAGTAGCCGATATCCAGCCAGGACAGCTGCAGCACCAGGCTGCGGCGCTCGGTCTGCTGATGGGAAAAGGCCAGCGAACCCTGACGGGTTCTGCGGTTCACACCCGGTGCGACCAGGCCGGTGTCGGGAATGTCGGTGGCCAGTGTGCTGTAGTCGGATACGCCGCCCTGCAGCGTCAGCTGTCCGACCTCGCCCGTCCAGTCGTACTCACCGGTCAGGCTTTCGCTGTGTACGTTGGCGTATGCCGAGTTGCTGATCTGCTGCCACATCAGCCACGGCGTCAGCGACAGCTGATTGGTCTCGCTGGACCACTGGAACACGGCGCTTGGATTGACATAGGCGCTCTGCGTGGTCGTGGCGGGCAGACTCAGGTAGCGGTTGCTGTCATTGTCCAGCCAGATGCTGGCCTGGGGCGCGATCGACCATTCGGCGGCATGCGCCGGCGGCGGCCCGCCGGCCAGGCATCCGACCCCGAGTGCTGCCTGCGTCATTCGGGTCATGCACTTGATCCTGGATCCGGATCTCACGGGACAACGACGGTGTCGCCGGGCTGCAGCAGGATGTTCTGCCGCAGATCCTGACCGCGCGCCACGTCGTTGTATTGAAAGTGCAGCACGATCTGGCCGGCAGACAGGCGCCGCAGAATGATGATGTCGTTGACCGCGGCGAAGGGCGTGGCGCCACCGGCCAGGCTCAGCGCCTGCATCACATCCACGTCACGCGCCATCGGATACTCGCCCGGCTTCTGCACCCTGCCCACCACATATATGTGGTTGCCGGCGACCGTCTTGGCCGCCACGGTCACCACCGGACTTGGGATGTAGCGCGTGAGCCGGGCCGTGATTTCCTCGCGCAGCTCATCGACCGTCTTGCCATGGGCATCCAGATCGCCCACCAGTGGAAATGACAGGCCGAAATCCGGGCGCACCAGTACATCGCCGGTCAGGTCCGTTTCCTTCCACACCGTGACCGTGAGGACATCGCCGGGTTGAACCAGGTAGGCACCCGCCGCATCCTGCGCGGCGGCGGCGGCCGGAGCGGCCTTGGCCGCATCGCTCGCGGCGGCCATGGTGGCCGGTTGTTGTGCGGCGGCGGCGTCGACTGCGAGCGCCGACAGCAGCGCCAGCGACAGGATCAGGGCAGGTTGCATGGTTGGGACTTCGCTTGTATTTGAAAGTGAGCCGGCTGTCGCTTGCCCAGACGCGCGGCTTTCGTGTCTACGTTTGTCATACTAAGGGTGCTCCGTGACGCTTTAATTGCGGCGGCAGCCCGACCTGGCCGATCCAGGCAATGAGCGGCCCGCGCTATGGGGAGAGCGCGGGCCGCTCGATCAGGCGCTCTGGGGAGGAGCGCTTAGGAAACGATAGTCCTGGCGAAATCGCAGCTGCAGCAACGCCAGTCCAAGCAGTGCCGCGAGCAGCAGAGCCACGCTGGCGGGCAGCGGCACGGGCGCGGGAGTGAATCCGACGGCCAGGGTGTACAGGCCGACGCCATAGTTCGGCCCGGTGGCAGCATTGGTGGCCTCGCCCGTGACATACGCATAGATGGTGCCGCCGGAGGTGAGATCGAAGCTCTCCTGGCCGGCGCCGTTGAGCTGCCCGATCACCGTGGATGAGGTGGTGGCCGTGAAGCTCAGATCGGTCAGCTTGGTCGGCCAGGTCAAATCGTCCAGGTCAACGGTCAGTACGCCGGGTCCTGAGACATTGAAGGCGTAGCTGACGCTGCTGATCACCGACGTTCCCTGGATCAGATGGCTGTCCGAGAAAATCTGGCCGGCGTGCGCGGCCGTGTTGCCCAGCAGGGCGGCGGCGAGTGCCAGTGCCGCGGCCATTCGCCGCAGCAGGCTTGCGGGGTCATTCATGGAGGCCTCCGACTGCCGCGAGCCTCACCGGCTCGACGACTTCAAGGGGCTTGTGGCCGTGTTCGTTGCCAGGCCGGTACACGTACTTGTCGTACAGGTATTGGCGCAATGAGTTGGCGAGCTCGCTGGCCGAGGCGCCATTGCGTTCCTCCTTGTTGAGCTCGCTCAGCAGCAGCGCGGCGTAGGGTTCCTGGCCGCCGGTCAGGGCCAGCAGGGCGATGTCATCGCGCTCGACCCGCCGGGCGAGTTCCACACCGTCATTGATGATTCCGTCCAGGCGCGCCGCATCCAGGTCGAAGAACCGCAGCAGCTCCGCGCCGGACTCCACAAAGACCGGCACCAGGTTGCGACCCTTGACTTCGCTGTCATAGAGCGGCCCCAGCCGGGTGAGCATGCATTTCACCGCGAATCGAATCACGTCCGAGTCCCGGACGGACAGCCGCTGCGCCAGCTTTTTCACCTTGCGGACATCAGCGCCGTTCATGCGAATTGAAATTGCCTGCTTGCGACTGTCGACCACAATGACTCCCGTCCGTAGTGTTGTTGTGCTTGTTATATGCCAACAATGTAGGTGGACAGTGTTGCAAAGCCTTTGCGTTTATGTGACGTGTGCAGTGGAAAGCGGCATGACAGTGTCGTGCGGTCGCAGCACAAACCATGGAAATGACACAGGCGATGAAGGAGCCACGCAGCGGCCGCCAAGCGGCCTTACGCGCGGCGGGTCGCCAGCGCGTTCGAGCAGGGAAGGGATTTGGGCGTTGTGGCTAGGTCCGGGAAGGGCGGTGGGCGCGACAGAACTGCGCGAGCCGATTGACGGCGGCGCGATACTCCTGGTCGGCCCAGGAGAACTCCAGCCAGAATTCGCGTTGTGCGTCCTGGGTCGCCGCGTCGCGGCTGGCCGCGAACATGCGCAGGGCGGCATTGCGGTCCGCCGCGAGCTTGCGCAGCGCGGACTGCAGCTCGCTCAATTCGTCCAATACCTTGCGCGACAGTGTCTTCAAGGCCGCATCGCCGGATGGCTTTATTCGGGACGGTTGCGCAACGCTTCCAGCTCGGCGGTCGTCATATCCAGCTCGCGGATCACTTCGCAGTAACGCTGCCAGACATCCTGGAAGCCGCTGTTGCGCGCGCTGGGAATGGCGGTGAGCTCCCGGCGCACCGCTTCATGCTGGTTCTGCAACTGCAGATGCAGACTTTCCACGTGATTGAGTCGACTCCAGAATGGATCTCGCAGCCAGAATGGTTCCGTGGTACTCATCGGTACCTCCCATCATCCCCGTACCGGCTGCCGACACTACCGGCGCAGTGCTACAGCGACATTGCATGCACGGGTTAAGTTCCGCGCTTCACGGGCCTCTTCCAGCCGGCAATGGAGACCTGGCGAGTGCGTGCCAGCGTCAATTGCTCCGCGGGCGCGTTGCTGACGATGGTCGAGCCGGCGCCGATCGTTGCGCCGGCCCCGATCTCCACCGGCGCCACCAGCATGCTGCCGGAGCCGATGAAGGCGCGGTCGCCGATCGTGGTCGGCCATTTGTTGGCGCCATCGTAGTTGCAGGTGATGGTGCCCGCGCCCACGTTGACACCCGCGCCCACGGTGGTGTCACCCAGGTAGGTCAGGTGATTGGATTTGGATCCGGCACCGATGCTGGTGTTCTTCACCTCAACGAAGTTTCCGATGTGCACCTGTTCGGCGAGCACGCTCTTGGGCCGGAAACGCGCGAACGGACCGATGTTGCAGTTCGGCCCGATGATGGCCTGGTCGATGAAACAGTGGCCGAACACCTGGGTGCCGGCGGCAATCTGGCTATTGCGTATCAGGCAATTAGGACCGATTCTTACACCGTCACCAAGCTTGACGTCGCCCTCCAGCACCACATTCACGTCGATCACGACATCCTCACCGACCGACACCGCGCCGCGCACATCCACGCGCGTCGGATCGATCAGCGTAACCCCGTCAAGCAGGAGCTTGCGGGCCTGGCGCGCGCGCCAGGTGCTCTCCGCGGCGGCCAACTGCAGGCGGTCGTTGACGCCCTGGACTTCCGCTTCATCCGGCGCGAGCAGCGCGCGCACGGCCACGCGGTCGCGAACCGCCAGCGCGATCAGATCGGTCAGGTAGTACTCGCCCTGTGAATTTCGATTGTCCAGCAGCCGCAGCCATTTCGTCAGCCGCTTCACCGGCAATGTGATGACACCGGTACTGCATTCGCGCAGGCGCCGCTGTTTGGCGCTGGCGTCCTTTTCTTCCACGATGGCCTGCACCCGGCCGGCCGCATTGCGCACCACCCTGCCATAGCCGCTCGGATCGCGGGCATCGACGGTCAGTATCCCCACCTCGTCGCGGCCGGCGGCCGCCAACAGTGCCTGCAGCGTGGCAGTCGTGATCAGGGGCACGTCACCGTACAGGATCAGTGCCCGCTGGTCGGCGGACAGTTGCGGTGCGGCCTGCATGACGGCGTGCCCCGTGCCCAGCTGCTGCGCCTGCAGCACCCAGGACACCTTCTCATGCGCCAAGGCCTGCGGCACCGCTTCGCCGCCATAGCCGTAGACCACGTGGATTGCGGTGGGATTGAGGTCGCGGGCGCAGTTGAGCACATGCTGCAGCAATGGCCTGCCGGCCAGCGGTTGCAGCACCTTGGGCAGCGCGGACTTCATGCGCGTGCCGGACCCGGCGGCGAGGATGATGACCACCAGCGGCTGCGGCGCCGGAGCAACGTTGTTGGGTCTTGCCTTGCGGACTGATCGGGTCGGAGCTGCTTTCTTGGTCGCCACGTTGCGCCTCAATGACGGGTCGGAGTGGGTGCGGGCCTGCAGCTGCGGGCCGCCGCGGCATCCAGCTGCGGCAGCCTCGCGGCCATGCGCGGTCCGACGAACAGTTGTGGATTGGAATGGATTTCGTCTTCTTCGGCCTCGCGTCGGTGAATGATGGCGGCCATGTCCGCGTAGGCCTGATCGAGCGCGCAGGCATGAGGCAGCGCGTCGCGCAGCAGGGCTTCACCGAAATAGGTCAGATCGCGGGTGTCGTCGCAGCCGAAGGAACTGTGCCTGGCATCCGCCGCCGTCATGATCAGGCTTGAATCGTTCTTCAGCACCGGGATGAAGATTCCCGAGTAGCACGCCGATACGATGATGATGCGCCAGCGTATGTGGGACTCGTTGAGGATCTTGCGCACATCCTGTGGCGACAGGGCATCTTCGGGCATTTTGCCGTTGGTGATGGCGATACCGTCCTCATCGTTGCCATGCGACGTCAGCATCAGCACCAGGGTATCCCGATCCGGGTGCATCCGGCGGCCGATGGCATTCACGGCCAGGCGCAGGTTATCGAAGCTCGCCAGCGGATAGGTGCGCCGGTCGTGGATGTCGTTGACCAGCAGCAGCGAGCGCCTGTCGGTGGCGTAGCGCGCCGCGAACACCTGCTGCGCCAGCTCGGCCTCCTTGCGGAATACCTTCTGTTCTCCAAAGCCTGCGAAACCCACAAAGTAAACATCGCCAGCGGCGGCGTTGCCGCGGTCCATCCGATCCACGGCGCTGATCAGGCTCTGGCGCTGCACCTCGGCCGCGGGTGGCTTCAGCAAGGAGGGAGCGGCAGGTCCCGCCAGGCTCACAGCGCTCAGGCACAGCAGCAGGCAGCCAATGGTGACGCGTCCCATGGCGGTGAGCTTACCGCGCGCCGGGCCTAACCGCGGATTTTGCGCAGGCGCTCGAGGATTTTCAGCTGCGCGGCGACACGGGCCAGTTCGGCAAGCGCCTCGGCGTGATCGATGGCCCCGGCGCGATCCTTCAGGGCCTCCTCGGCACGCTGCTTCGCGGCCAACGCCGCGGCCTCGTCGATATCCTTGGCACGCAGGGCGGTGTCGGCCAGCACCGTCACCACGGTGGGCTGGATTTCCAGCGCACCGCCGCCGACGTAGAACACCTGCTCGGCGCCGTCGGGGGTCTGGACCCGCACTTCCCCGGCCTTCAGCAGCGTCAGCAGCGGCGCATGCCGCGGGGTGATGCCCAGATCACCCTGGCTGCCCGGCGCAAACACCATGGTCGCCTCGCCGGAGAAGATCTCGCCTTCGGCGCTGACGATCTCGACCTTGATTGTGTGGGGCGTGGCCATTACTGCAGTTTCTTGGCCTTTTCCACGGCCTCGTCGATGGAGCCGACCATGTAGAAGGCCTGCTCGGGCAAGTTGTCGTACTCGCCATTGAGAATGCCCTGGAAGCCACGGATGGTGTCCTTCAGCGGCACGATCTTGCCGTCCTGGCCGGTGAAGACCTTGGCGACGTTGAACGGCTGCGAGAGGAAATTTCGCACCTTGCGCGCACGGTAAACGACCTGCTTGTCCTCGGGCGACAGCTCGTCCATGCCCAGGATGGCAATGATGTCCTGCAGCTCCTTGTAGCGCTGCAGCACGGCCTGCACGCCGCGCGCGGTATTGTAATGCTCCTCGCCGACGACCAGCGGATCGAGCTGGCGGCTGGTGGAATCCAGCGGATCCACCGCCGGATAGATGCCCAGCGAGGCGATCTGCCGTGACAGCACCACGGTGGCGTCCAGATGCGCGAAGGTGGTGGCCGGCGAGGGATCGGTGAGATCGTCGGCCGGCACGTACACCGCCTGGATGGAGGTGATGGAACCGGTCTTGGTGGAGGTGATGCGTTCCTGCAGCACGCCCATCTCCTCGGCCAGGGTGGGCTGGTAGCCCACCGCCGAGGGCATGCGGCCCAGCAGCGCCGACACTTCGGTGCCGGCCAGGGTATAGCGGTAGATATTGTCGACGAAGAACAGCACATCGCGGCCCTTGCCGCCGTCCTCGCGCACCTCGTCCCGGAAATATTCGGCCATGGTCAGGCCGGTGAGCGCGACCCGCAGGCGGTTGCCCGGCGGCTCGTTCATCTGCCCGTACACCATCGCGACCTTGGAGTTGGACAGCGTGTCCTTGTCGATGACGCCCGACTCGATCATCTCGTGATAGAAGTCGTTGCCCTCGCGGGTGCGCTCACCGACACCGGCGAATACCGACAGACCGCTGTACTGCTTGGCGATATTGTTGATCAGCTCGAGCATGTTCACGGTCTTGCCGACGCCGGCGCCGCCGAACAGGCCGACCTTGCCGCCCTTGGCGAAGGGCACCAGCAGGTCGATGACCTTGATGCCGGTGACCAGAAGGTCCTGACCGCCCGCCTGCTCATCAAACGCCGGGGGCGCACGATGGATGGGCAGGTGCTGCGGTGAGTCCACCGGACCGCGGTTGTCCTGGGGGCGACCCAGAACATCCATGATGCGGCCCAGGGTGGCCTTGCCCACGGGCACCGAGATCGGCTTGCCGGTGGAGCGCACGGGCAGACCGCGCTTCAAGCCCTCGGAGGCGCCCATGGCGATGGTGCGCACGACGCCGTCGCCCAGCTGCTGCTGCACCTCCAGGGTCAGGTCCGATTCGGTCAGCTGCAGCGCTTCGTAGACCTGCGGAATGTGCTCGCGCGGGAATTCGACGTCGATGACGGCGCCGATGATCTGGGTGATCTTGCCTTCAGCAGTAGTGGTCATGCATTAATCCTTAAACGGCCGCGGCGCCGCCGACGATCTCCGACAGTTCCTTGGTGATCGCAGCCTGGCGGGCCTTGTTGTAAACGAGTTGCAGGTCCTGGATGAGCTTGCCGGCATTATCGGTGGCGGCCTTCATGGCGACCATGCGCGCGGCCATCTCCGAAGCGACATTCTCGACCACGCCCTGGTACACCTGTGATTCGATGTAGCGCATCAGCAATCCTTCCAGGATCGCGGCCGCGTCGGGTTCGTAGATGTAGTCCCAGTGCTCCGGCAGCCCCTGGTTGTCCACCGCGATGATCGGCAGCAGCTGCGTGATGCTGGGCTGCTGCGTCATCGTGTTCACGAATCTGGCATTGGCCAGGAACAGCCGATCGATCCTGCCCTCGCGATACGCATCGAGCATCACCTTGATGGTGCCGATCAGGTCCTTGATATGCGGGCGATCGCCAAGGCCCGTGACGCTGCCCAGTATTGGCGTGCCCAGGCGGCGGAAGAACGCAATGCCCTTGCTGCCGACGATCGACAGGCTCACCTGCGCGCCCCTGTTCTGCCATTCGCGCATCTGCAGCAGCACCTGCTTGAACAGGTTGGCATTGAGACCGCCGGCCAGGCCGCGATCGGTGGAGATGACGATGAAGCCGACTGCCTTGGGCTCCCGCTCGAGCAGAAACGGGTGACGGAAATCCGGATTGGCCTCGTTCAGGTGCCCGATCACGGTGCGCATCTTCTCGGCGTACGGGCGCGCCAGCTTCATGCGGTCCTGGGCGCGACGCATCTTGCTGGTGGCCACCATCTGCATGGCCTTGGTGATCTTCTGAGTGCTCTTGACACTCGCGATCTTGGTGCGGATTTCCTTGGTGCCGGGCATGCTGGCGTCTTCAGTAGGTGCCGTTGGCCAGGAAGTCTTCGACGATCTTCTTCAGCGTCGCCTCATGTTCCTTGAGGACCGGCTTGGCGTTGATGGCATCCAGCGATGCCCTGTGGCTGGTATTCGCGAAGCCCTGCAGCGCCGCCTCGAAGGCGACGATCTTGCGGATCTCGACCTTGTCCATGTAGCCGTTGTTGACGGCATAGATCGACAGCGCCATTTCGGCCACCGACTGCGGCTCGTACTGCTTCTGCTTCATCACCTCGGTGGTACGCTGGCCGCGCTCGAGCTGCTTGCGCGTCGACTCATCCAGATCGGAGGCGAACTGCGAGAAGGCCGCCAGTTCCCGGTACTGCGCCAGAGCCAGGCGGATGCCGCCGCCCAGGCGCTTGATGATGTCGGTCTGCGCCGCGCCGCCGACGCGCGACACCGAGATGCCGGCGTTCATGGCCGGGCGGATGCCGGCGTTGAACAGGTCGGTTTCCAGGAATATCTGGCCGTCGGTGATCGAGATCACGTTGGTCGGCACGAAGGCGGTGACGTCCCCGGCCTGGGTCTCGATGATCGGCAGGCCGGTCAGTGAGCCGGTCTTGCCCTTCACGGCGCCCTTGCTGACCATTTCCACGTACTCTTCGTTGACCCGCGCGCTGCGCTCGAGCAGACGTGAATGCAGATAGAACACATCGCCCGGGAAGGCTTCGCGGCCCGGCGGCCGGCGCAGCAGCAGCGAGATCTGCCGATAGGCCACGGCCTGCTTGGACAGATCGTCGTAAATGATCAGCGCGTCCTGGCCATTGTCCATGAAGTACTCGCCCATGGTGACGCCGGAGTACGCGGAGATGTACTGCATGGCGGCCGGGGTTGAGGCCGACGCCGCCACCACGATGGTGTGCTTCAGGGCGCCGTGTTCCTCGAGCTTGCGCACCACGTTGGCAATCGTCGACTGTTTCTGGCCGATGGCGACATAGACGCACCTAATGCCGGAGGATTTCTGGTTGATGATGGTGTCGATGGCCATCGCGGTCTTGCCGGTCTGACGGTCACCGATGATGAGCTCGCGCTGGCCGCGCCCGATCGGCACCATCGAGTCAACCGACTTGTAGCCGGTCTGCACCGGCTGCGACACCGACTTGCGGTAGATCACGCCCGGCGCGACGCGCTCGATGGGCGCGGTCTTGGCGGCATTGATCGGACCCTTGCCATCGAGCGGATTACCCAGCGCATCGACCACACGGCCCAGCAGTTCCGGCCCAACCGGCACTTCGAGGATGCGGCCCGTGGTCTTGACGGTATCGCCCTCACCCAGGTGCTTGTAGTCACCCAGCACCACCGAGCCCACCGAGTCCTGCTCCAGGTTCAGCGCGAGGCCAAAGGTGTTGCCCGGGAACTCGAGCATCTCGCCGTAGCGCGCATCGGCCAGACCGTGCACGCGCACGATGCCGTCGGTGACCGACACGATGGTGCCGACATTGCGCGCCTCGGTGACGCCCTTGAAATTCTCGATGCGCTGCTTGATGAGATCGCTGATCTCGGTTGCCTTGATGGCCATGCTTAGGATTCCTTGCGAATTTCGTATGAGTGGGCGCTCATCACGCGACCAGTTCGTTGGCGATGCGCTCCAGGCGCCCGCGCACCGAGCCATCGATGACCAGGTCACCGGAGCGCACCACGGCGCCGCCGAGCAGGTGCGGATCCGTGCTGTAGTGCAGACGCACCTCGCGCTTCAGGCGCCGTGTCAGGGCGGCCGCCAGCGACTGTTGCTGGCGCTCATCGAGCGGTGCCGCCGAGGTGACGGTGACGTCGGCGATGCCTTCGGCCTCGTCCTTGTAGCTGTCGAAGAGCGTGGCGATCTGCGGCAGGCAATCCAGGCGACGCGCCTCGGCCAGGGCCTGCACGAAGTTCCTGCCGTGTGCGCCCAGCCCGGCGCCGGCGATGTCCAGGACCAGCTGCGACAGCTGCGCGGTAGTGACGTGCGGGTCGCCCAGCAATGACTGGACGCGCGGATCTTCGACCACCGCGGCGGCCGTATGCAGCGCGCCGGACCAGGCGTCCAGCATGCTGTCGGCGCGCGCCTCGGCGAAGGCCGCCTTGGCGTAGGGTCGGGCGATGGTGGTCTTGTCCGCCATGGTTCAGATCTGCGTGGCGAGCTTGTTGAGCAGCTCGGCATGCGTGCGGGGGTCGATCTCGCGCTCCAGCACCTTGGAGGCGGCGCTGACGGCGAGTGCGGCCACATCCTTGCGCAGCGATTCACGCGCGCGAGTGGCCTCCAGCTCGATCTGCGACTGCGCCGAAGCCACCAGTCGCGCGCCTTCGGCGGCCGCCTGGGTCTTGGCCTGCTCGACCAGTTCGTTGGCGCGCTTTTGTGCCTGGTCGATAATATGCGTCGCGCGCTCGCGGGCCTCGCGCACCACCTCATCGGCCTTCACTTGCGCCTGCGCCAGCGACTGCTGCCCTTGATCGGCGGCGGCCAGCCCCAGGGCGATCTTGCGCGACCGCTCCTCCATGGCGCCAAGGATCATCGGCCATATGAACCGCATCACGAACCAGATGAGGATCGCAAAGACCACCATCTGAATGATGAGCGTCAGGTTGAAGTTCACCCTCGTCTCCCGGTGTCGGGCAGGCTCACGTAGCGAGCGTCACCCGCGTTCAAAACGCGACTTCTAGTGCGCCGCCGTGGCGGCTGCCTGGAGGGCAGACACGAACGGGTTGGCGAACGTGAAGAACAGCGCGAAGCCGATTCCGATGAACGCCACGGCGTCCAGAAACGCAGCCACCAGGAACATTCTGACGAGCAGCGCCGGAGCCAGCTCAGGCTGGCGAGCCATGCCTTCCAGGAAGCGGCCACCCAGGATGCCGAAGCCGATGGCAGTGCCGAGGGCACCCAGGCCGAAGATGATGCCGACGGCCAGGACGGTCATGGCCTCGATGTGTGCGATGTTTTCCATTCAACTCTCCCAGATAGAAACGGATTAATGGTGCTCGGACGCCTGCGACAGATAGACGATCGTGAGCATCATGAAAATGAACGCCTGCAGGGCGATCACCAGGATGTGGTAGATCGACCAGGCCAGGCCAAGAATGATGGAGCCCACGATGAAGCCCCAGCCTGACAGCGACAGCAGCGCGGTGTACCCGGCCGACAACGTCAATAGCGCGATCAGCACGAAGACCATCTCGCCCGCGTACATGTTGCCGTAGAGTCGCAGCGACAACGACACCGGG
>Ga0210395_10001905_pt1 | contig 16250 bp, 11 predicted proteins | sample IncBWH4OmetaG_FD_150861 | JGI IMG/M metagenome (GOLD analysis project Ga0210395, IMG submission 150861) | Forest soil microbial communities from Barre Woods Harvard Forest LTER site, Petersham, Massachusetts, United States - Inc-BW-H-4-O ... | reverse complement strand
GTTCCCTCACGGACGCGAAGTAAAGCCTGAGCGTACTGAACCGTGGGGTCATTCGGCGCATGTTGCAGCAAAGTGCGATCGATTTGTCGTGCCCCCTCGATGTCATTAAGCCCCACCAGAACGCCTGCCAACACGGCGGCAGTCACTTGGTCGGCGGGGTGGGACTCCAAGTCTTGCCGTAACTGGTCGCGGGCTCTTACAAAATCTCCTTGAAAACGATATGCGAGGCCCAACTCGCGACGGATGAGCTCCGGATTGAGCTCCTGCGCCCGCAGGAAAGCCTGGACGCTCTTTCCAGTGAGGCCTTTGGACATGTAGTAGAGGCCAGCGGCGTAAAAGGCCAGCGCCGAGTTAGGGGATCGCGCGAAGGCTTGGCGCAAGCTGTCTCGTGCTGTGTCAATCTTTCCCTTCTGAAACTCGACTAGGGCTCGCGCGGCGTAGGCCTCGCCAGAGGTGGGTTCCAACTCGATGGCTTGGTTCGCCTGTCGCTCAGCTTCATCAAGGACACGCGGATCGTCTGCGTAGCCCCAAAAGGCCGCAAGCCAGTGAAGTTTCGCTAGACTCACAAGCGCCAGAGTGAAGTGAGGGTCAAATCGTAATGCCTCATCCAGGTCTTGTTCGGCCCGGTTGAGTTGTGCTGCACTGGGTTGCCTCCAGAAGACTTCCATCTCGTAGCTGCTGCGCAAATAGGCCTGGAAGGCTTCGTTTTTTTGCGTTGAGGCGGCTGCCACCCGCTCGCGATCTTCGCGGCTCACAGAGGCTTGCAGCGAATCCGTGATTTGTGCTCCGAGTTCGTGTTCCGCCTCAATGGAGCGCGTGAAGGGAACTTGAAAGTCCTTGCCGGCAACTTGCACTCCGCGTCGGAGGTCCACCAGTGTATAGCGCAAACTCAGTGTTCCCTCTTCGATCTGATAGCTTCCACTGAGGATCGCGTCCACATTCAGCTTTCGCCCCGTTTGCAACGGATCGACGTTCCAGCCAGCAAGGGTTGTTGGAGCGGGGACGGCGCGCACTTCAAGTACTCGCGCGTTGGTCAATTTGGCGTTGAGTACGTCAGCCATGCCCACACCGAAATAGTCATAGCTCTTGTCTAGACCGGCGTTGCGGAAGGGAATGATCGCGATCGACCGGACCGGCTGTTTGAACGCCGCAACTTCGCGTGCGTGTTTCTGCTTTTCCCGAAACCAATATCCCGCTCCCGCAAGTAGAACTACAAGTAGCGGAACTAGAATGACAGCTGCCATGGCCCTCTTACGGGCCTTGGGCTCGTTGGGCGTCTCCGAACTTATGGAATGCGAGTTAGGAGATTCAGCCAGCCGACGTAAATCCACCGATAGTTCCTTGGCAGATTGGAAGCGCCTGGCCGGATCTTTGTCGAGGCACTTGAGGATAATGCGCTCCAGCTCCGGCGAAATCCGCGAGTTGAGCGCTCGCGGAGGAACCGGCGGGTGGTGGAGAACGGCATCAATGACACGCGATGGCAGTTGTTGCGGGAACGCCCTACGATCCGTGGACATTTCATAGAGCACTGCGCCGATGGTGTAAATATCCGCACGGGCGTCCACGGGCTCGCCCTGGAGTTGTTCCGGCGGCATATAGGGCAGTGTGCCCGCGCCCGCTTGGGTGTCCGTCAAGGTATCCGAGGTCATATCGTTCACCTTGGGTAGAAGCTTCGCCAGACCAAAGTCCAAGACTTTTGCTTGGCCGCGCTCCGTAATGGCGATATTCCGAGGTTTCAGATCGCGGTGAACGATCCCACGACTGTGCGCCTCTTCCATTGCGGCGGCAATTTGCATCCCTAAAGCGACCACTTCTTTCTCCGGCAGGGCTCCCGTGGCAAGCCTTTCTGCAAGCGTGTTCCCAGGCACGTACTCCATAACGAGGAAGTCGATACCATCTTGTGTATCGAACTCGTAGACCGTTTCAATGTTGGGATGACTTAGTTTGCCGAGCGCCAGAGCCTCTTTGCGGAACTGACGGCGGGAGGCATCAGTACTGAGGGTGCCCGTGGGGAGGACCTTCAGAGCAACATCTCGCTCAAGTTGCTCATCATGAGCACGATAGACCACCCCCATCCCTCCGGCGGCGACCTTTTCTATGATGCGGTAGTGGCCTAGAGTTTGGCCTATCATGAGGCGGGACCTGCCTTGGCGCCCATCTTAGGTTGCACAGGGAGGCAAGTCAACGCGCGACGCAATCCAGACTCGAATTTTCATTGCCGTGGCAACGATGTCAGCAGAGCCAGATGACCTCTACTCGGTGCGCAGGGCCACGATCGGATCAACGCGCATAGCGCGGCGGGCAGGAATATAGGAAGCCGCGAGCGCAACCCCGATAAGCAAAACCGCGACGCCGAGGAAGGTAACCGGATCGTAGGTGCCGATACCAAAGAGAAGGCTGGCCAGAAATCGCGCAAGAACAAAAGCGCCCGCCAGGCCAAGCCCAACCCCAATGAGGGTCAATTTGAGAGTTTGCCCCAGAATCATTCCGCGCACATTGGTGAGTTGCGCGCCGAGCGCCATGCGGAGTCCAATTTCTTGCGTGCGCTGCGTGACCGTATAGCCCATCACCCCGTAGATTCCGATGGCCGCGAGCAGCAGCGCTAGCGCGGCAAAGATTCCGACCAGCACCGCGGAAAAGCGGCGTGGCGAGACGGAGTCAGATAGCAGCCCATCCATGGTCGTCATGTGCGTGATCGGCAGATTGGGATCTACCTTGTGGACGACGTCCGTTATGCCGGCCGCAACTGAGACGGGATCAGTAACGGTGTGCACAACGAGATAGGGTGTCCACCCGCCAACGAAATAGGCGTCAAAGGTTGGCCCGGCATCGAGCCCAAACTGGTGCACATTGCCGACGATGCCGACAACTGAAAACCAGCAAGGTTTTGGGTCGAGCGAGCAGAAATTGACGCGCTTGCCGAGCGCATCTCCTTGCGGCCAGTAGCGCCGCGCCATGTTCTCATTGATGACTATGTTCAGGACTTTCCAGTCGTCCTCGTTGAAGTAGCGGCCTGCGCGCAATGGAATTGCCAGCGAAGAAAAATAGCTGAGACTCACGGTACGAGTCTGAGCGATCGGGCGCGCGCCAGCGGCAGGAACCGGCTGGCCCTCGATGACAAATCTTGACGCTTGGCGAAACTCGTTGCCAAGGGGCAAATCGTCGATTCCCCCTGCTTCTTTGACGCCAGGCAGGGCACGGATTTGCGCGGCAATTTGTTCAAACTGCGAAGACTGCCTCTCGCCCAGCTTTAGCTGTTCCTCCTGGGAGAGCTGGTTAAGTTGCGCAAAAGAAAGTGCCGGCTGCTGTATTTCCATCGTCAGGATGTGGTCGGCGCGGAAGCCGAGGTCGACTTGCAGCAGGTGCTGAAAACTTCTGAGCAGGAGGCCCGCACCGATGAGAGGCACGAGAGCCATGGCGATTTCGGAGATCACCAGCAAGTTGTGGGTTTTGTGATGCCCGGATGAACTGGCTCCCTTGCTCCCCTGTTTCAGCACGCCGGCCAGATTTGTCTTTAGCGTGCGCGCCGCGGGCAGCAATCCGCAAACGAGGCCTGCCGCCAGGCAAATAGCAATTGTGAATGCCAACACCCAGCCGTTCAACCCGGTCCCATTCAAGATGGCGAGATCGGCAGGGACTAACGCCATCAGCGCCCTCAGTCCGGCAATGGCGAAAAACACGCCCAACACTCCACCCAGCAGAGAGAGCAAAGTGCTTTCGGTGAGCAATTGACGGATCAATCTCCAGGGGCTGGCTCCTAGGGCGGTGCGCACGGCAACCTCACGTTCACGCGCGGCGTTGCGCACCAGAAGCAAATTCACGATGTTCGCGCAGGCGATCAGGAGGACAAGGCCGACCGCGCCGAACAACACAAGCAAGGTACTGCGCAAGCTGGCCGCGGAGGGATCCTGGAGTTTTTGCACTTGGACGCCAAAACCCTTATGAGCGTCGGGATAGGCGATTGCTTCTTGTTGATTGAGCCGCCCGATTTCGTCCCGCGCCTGCGAGGGGGTGATGCCCGGTTTGAGCCGGGCGATGGCAACGAATGCGTGATGAATATGCTCGGTCAGGTCGTCGTCATATTGGCCGAGGGGCATCCATAAGTCGGCCCAGCGCAGAAGCTGGAAACCAGCGGGGAGAATGCCCACGACAGTGTAGCGCTTGTTGTCGAGGCTAACCGTGCGGCCGACAATGGCAGGATCGCCCCCAAACCGGCTCTGCCAAAGACGATGGCCCAGAATCACTATTGGTGCGCTACCCGCGCGGTTCTCTTCCGGGACGAAAGAGCGGCCGGCGACGACGCGTGCTCCCAGCATGGGGAGAAGACCAGAGCTGGCATAGCCGACCAGGACGCGCTGGGGCTCACCATCGCCGGTCAGGTTGAGCCCTTTTGAGATTTCGGCATAGGCCCCCATCTCCGAAAAGCTGGTGGCTTGCTGATGCCAGTCAGCGTAATCGCCGGGAGACAATCCGGCTCGGGGGACCTGTGGCGGATAAGTGTTCCAGATCTCCACCAAATTCTCCGGGTGAGGGTAAGGTAGCGGGCGGAGAAGCACATTTTCGACCACGCTGAAAATCGCTGTGTTCGCTCCTATTCCGAGCGCCAGAGTAAGCACGGCAACCGCGGTGAAACCGGGAGTTCTCGTCAGGTTCCGGACTCCGTAGCGAATGTCTCTTAGGAAGCTATCGAACATCTTGAGTTCCTCGCGGGTCGGAATGTCCGCAATTAAGATCTTGGGTCATCACGGGCCAGTCCTTCCGTTTGACGTGTAATTCCGCCGGAAGGATTCCTCGAATATATCGCTCAAGCCGGAGTCTCCTTTTTAACTTCAAAAGCGGCAGCGAGTGCAAGTCTATCCCCTATGAATAATCCGCCGAGCAAAAAAAATAACCAGCAGAAAACAACAAATTTGACGGTGGTATACTTGCGCGGCTGTTTTCCAGGCCTCGCGGCATAGCCTCCATGGAAAGATACGACCTCATCGTACTCGGGTCCGGTCCCGCGGGACAACGCGCGGCGATTCAAGCGGTGAAATTTGGCAAGCGCGCGGCTCTCGTCGAAAAACTCGAGGTGATCGGCGGCACGGCGATCAACACCGGAACAATTCCCAGCAAAACGATTCGCGAAGCAGTTCTGCATCTTTCGGGTTTTCATTACCAGGGTATTTACGGCGTGAATTATCGCGTGAAGGAACAGATCACGATGGCGGACCTGGCGTTCCGCGCGCAGCACGTGATCAAGACCGAGATCGACGTGACTCGGGCACAACTCTCGCGCAACGGCATCGAGATTTTCACCGGCATGGGAAGCTTCGTCGATCCGCATCATGTGCGAATCGTTGGCTCGCGCGGCCAATCCGATTACGAAGCGGCGAACGTCATCATCGCCACGGGGACAAAGCCGGCTTCGACCTCGCTCGTTCCTTTCAACAACCGCACCATCATCAACAGCGATCAGATCCTGCAGATGCCGGTGATACCCAAAACGATGATCGTAGTGGGCGGCGGCGTGATTGGCGTCGAGTACACCTGCATGTTTGCCACGCTGGGCGTGCGCGTCACGCTAATCGAAAAGCGTCCGCGGCTTCTGGAATTCGCGGACAGCGAAATGGTCGAAGCGCTCTGTTATCACCTGCGCGACAGGCGAGTGACGCTGCGGCTGAACGAGGAGGTGGAAAGCGTCGAAGAGACGGCCGAAGCGGGCGTGGTTGCGAACTTGAAAAGCAAAAAGAAAGTTTCCGGCGAAGCATTACTCTACGCCATCGGCAGACAAGGGAACGTCGACGAGCTGAATCTCGCCGCCGCTGGTCTCGAAGCGGATTCGCGCGGGCGCATCCTGGTAGATGCGGACTACCGCACCAAGCAGCCGCACATTTTTGCGGTCGGTGACGTGATTGGCTTTCCGAGTCTCGGCAGCGTCTCGATGGAGCAAGGCCGCATCGCGGCAGCAAATGCATTTGGAATGCCTATCAAATCGAACAAGGCGCTTTATCCTTACGGGATCTACACCATCCCTGAAATTTCCTTTATTGGCAAAACGGAAGAGCAACTTACCGACGAAGGCGTGCCGTACGAGGTGGGGATCGCCTATTTCCGGGAAATACCACGCGGACAGATTCGCGGCGACACCACCGGCCGGCTCAAACTCATCTTTGATCCAGATTCGAAAGCGCTGCTGGGCGTGCACATCATCGGCGAAGGCGCCTCGGAGTTGCTCCACATTGGCCAAGCGGTAATGGCATTGAAGGGGACCATCGAGTATTTCGTCGATAGTGTTTTCAATTATCCGACGCTCGCGGAATGTTACAAGACGGCGGCGTTCAACGGTCTGAACAAATTGGCGAAGGCCTAGTCGCGCCGAGCGAGAAGCCCGGAAGACAGAACGCGAGATCGCGGATGACAGCCAGGTAGAAGACAGGCAGGGAGAACATGCGCAGGACAGCCGGTGTACTGGTCATGGAGCATATCGCAGTGGGGCTGGTCGAGGGCGACAAGGTCGTCGGGCCGCTTCGCAGGTATCCGGAAAAAGAAGATTCGGTGGACGCGTTGCTGTCCATGCCGGCGGACAAAATCGTCGAGTGCATCCGGCAGGAACTGGAATCGTTGGCGAAGGGAGAGAAAATTCACGCCATTGGATTAGGATTCCCCGGCGTAATACGCGATGGAATTGTGGAGGATTCGCCAAACCTCCATCAGGTGAAGGGATTCAACTTGCAAGGGGCTTTGATCGCCGCGCTGCGCTTGGATGGCAAGGAAGTTCCAGTTCGCGTCTTCAATGACGCCGACGCCATGGCGGCGGGAATTGCCGCGACGCGCGGCAAACTGCACCAACTGAACCGCGTGTGGACTCTGGGAAACGGCATTGGCTTCGGCCGCTATCCGTGGAGCGAAGGCGTGTGGGAAGGCGGACACTCTGTGGTGACACTGGACCCTAAAGAACATTTTTGTGGCTGCGGCGGGCGCGGACACCTCGAGGGAATCTTAGGATACCGCTCGATGAGACTTCGGTTTCTGGACATGGAGCCGGAAGAAGTTTTTGCCAACGCCAAAGCGGGCGACACGCGGTGTTCCGAATTTGTGACGCTGTGCCACCGCGCCCTCGCGGCTGCCACGGCAACAAGCATCCACATGGAAGGTCCAGGTCAGTTCTACATTACGGGACCGAACTCGAAATTCATTGATACCGGATTGCTCGAGAGAAACGTCCACGAAATGGTGAAGATGAGCCCGCTGCAGGGCAGCCGCTTTGAAGTGATTCCCTCAAATGATCATCTGGGGATTATTGGAGCAGCCGTCAACGCGGAACGCGCCGCGTTTCCTTCGTGAATTAACTCCACACGGCTGAAGTACGCTCACGCCGGGCGAGCCTGCCTTCGAACACGAGCTTACAGTACCTGCTGCGTATAGGGCGGCAGCGAACTCGTCTGGCCAGCAACCACTTTCCAACCGCTCCCGCCATTGACATAGATGTGCATGACGCGCACCTGGCTGTTCACGTTCTGCCCTTTCACAATCGCGCGCGCAGACCACAGACAAGTGGCAACAGCCGTGTCTCGAAAAATGTGAATCCTGATATCTGAGGCGTTAAAAGCTTCGTAACGAATTGCGCTCGACTGCACGGCGTTGATGAAGCCCGTCTTGTTCACCGATTCACCCCGGGAAAGTGTGCCCGTGAAGTCATCGCTATAGACGCGCCGGAAGAACGTCCCGTCGCTCAACTGAATGGCGTGCGCCGCCTCTCGTTCCAGGTTGACAATCTCCTGCCGCTCCGTTTCCGAGTCCGTCGGCACCACCCGGCAGCGTTTGTAACATTCCATCAGATATTCATCTTGCGGGCTCCACGAAGGCGAGAGCGCCAGCCAAAACGTGAGCAAAGCTGCAACCTTGTACATGCGGACAAACCTCCTCGGCGACACCGCGGCATTGCAGCGCGGCCCTCTTTCTAAGGTATATCGATGCTGCATCACTCGGGAGGAAGTTCGCCGCGAATGTGATGTAACCGTGACGGAGTGTGCGACGCGTCGATCGCGCCGCTAGAGGAATGCTCGACCAGTTATTCCAGGAGCAAAAGAGCCCTTGCAACCGGCTCTCTTCTCACGCTGAGAACGTCATCTTCTCCTCGCTAAGATTACACGAGGTTCGCCAAATCAATCCGCTTCTCGGTTCGCAAAGATGCCGCCCCCTCCTCGTGACAGTGCTCAGAATTTGTAGATCAAATCCATGCCGAAGAAGAGCTGATTCCTGGCCTTTCCGTTGTTGTATGCCGCGAGATCCCAAGAGTGATCAAACCGTAGCTCAGGACGGATCATGATTGTGGTGCCGATATATCTGGTCGCATACAACGTGTTTTCCGTGTATTTTGTGGCGAACCCGGTACGTTGCCCCTTCTTGTCGTCGAGAAAGTCAGACCGAAATCCGAACATAAACTTCGAATTGACCTCGCGATTCAAATAGTTGACGACGGCGTATTCCGGCGCGGTGCAGCGAAGCGCTCCGGCCCTGCAGAATGCGCCGTTTGCGCCGAGTTCCGGCGTGACCGGATTTGCGACGTTGCCCGCGACGTTAGGCACATCTCGTTCATACATGTACCAAGCCTCCGTCGCGCTGTGCCACTTGCTGTTGAACTTGTGGTACCAGGTAAAGTCATAGTCCTGCAGATTGTTGTAAGCGTATTTACCGTCGTTGATACCGTTCGCGCACCCGTAGAAATTGTCGTTGTTGCTCTTTGTGGAATAATTCAAGCAAAAGATGGCCGACGGTTTAGCGTCAGTGGACCAAGGCGCAACATCGTGGCCAGCTGATAGACCCAGCTGCACGATCCATTGTTTGTTCAGTTTGAGCGTGCTGTAGATCCCGGTGTCGGTGAAGGGATCGATCGTGTAGAGCAGCGAGTGCGTCATGTTGTAGTTGTTCGGCGCCAACTGCGCCTCGATCCCAGGAACCGAGAGGAACCTCCCGATTCGGATGTTAAGTCCGTCTTTGACTGGAAAATAGAGGTCAACGTACTCGAGTACGGGGTCGAAGCCGTACTGCCGATTGAACAACAAAAGTTGCTGGCTGAAGTAATCCTTGGCTGTCGTGAACCGATAGTCGATGCCGTAGAACCCGGTGACATGGTATCCCCAGTCAAAATGGTCGGTCTGCACGGTGTCGGGCAGGCGCTCGATGTATACGACCGCTTGATTGAGTTCTATCTTGTTCGGGAAGATGTCGTAGGAGACTGGAAAGTTGTTCTTCGCCGAAGTGCTGAAATTAATGCTAGTCGCAACCCATCCATAGATTTTCGTACGGCTGTTCTCGAGTCCGAGTGCGGACATCAAAGGATAGGTATTGCCATCGGGGGCTCCGATGTCGGGTGAGCCACCGTATCCCCAGTCGGAGAACGGGAACGGAGGTGAATCTAGGGGGGCCGGAAGACCACGTTTGCTCGGTGACGGTCTAGCTGGGTTGGTGCCTGCCCAATCCTGCTTGTAGAACTGCACGAGACGATGGAAGAAGTTGCCCGTCAGCACGTTTTTGCTGCTGGCGCTCGCGCCTTGCCCGCCAGCAGAATCTCCAAGGCCTTGGGCATCTTGGTTCCCCAAGATAGACGGTGGCGCGGCTCCCTCGGCACCGTCGAGGGCGAACGTTGTCGACTCCTTTCGCGATTCGTCTGTGGCTACGATGTCATTCAGCCAGGTAGGAAAGTCGGCGAACACAAACGGCTCGGGATTCGCCACTTCGCCGCTGGCGGTAGACACTACAACGCCGGACTTCACGGTTATAGGCCCAGCCACACCTGACTGCGGCGCAGGGGCCGCCTCCGCCGTCGACGGCACCGCACTGCTGCCCTTGTCGTCGGCAAATACGCAGCTGGGTACTGCCCCGAAATAGAGCAATCCAGCCAACACCAGCCGAACCAACCCTCTCTTCTCTAGGATCGCGTGCATATCTCTCTCCAATAAGTATTGCTTCGCAACGCAATTGTCGGTGTCGGATGTCGAGCGTCTTCGAGGGGAAGAGAACGCTGAATCGTTCCCAAATAAAGATTAGAGTCTCGTTGCCAGAAAAGGATAGATAAATCTGCGTAAAAAAGTCATAAGGAGACCGAGAGTTTTTTGTAAGCAGTAATTGCTGTTTAGGGAACGACTTAGCGGCGGAGAGGAGCGGATGGATCCCGGTGGGAAATCTCTAGCGCCACACCGCGCGCCTCCTCATGAATAATGCCATTCGTGGCGAGAATAACTGGGCCGCCCAGTTGGTAGGGTTGCCCGGCGAAGTCGCTGACTTTTCCGCCCGCCTCTTCGATCAGCAAAACACCGGCGGCGCTGTCCCAAGCCTTGAGCCCAAATTCCCAGAAGCCATCAAAGCGCCCTGCGGCGACGCTGGCCAGGTCCAGCGCGGCAGAACCATCGCGCCGGACGCCGTGTGACCGCAGAGTAAAATCCCAGTAGAAATGAATGTTCGGATTCGCGTGGCGTTTGTGCGTCGGAAAGCCCGTACAAAGAAGACTGGTCGCGAGCGTTTCCACTTTCGAAACGAAGATTCTCTTGCCGTTCAGCGTGGCGCCCGCGCCGCGGGAAGCAGCGAACAGCTCGTCGTAAAACGGATTGAAGACCACCCCAACGAGAAGAGCGCCGCGTTGCGCAAGAGCAATGGACACGGAAAAACACGGATAGCCGTGGGCGAAATTGGTCGTGCCATCCAGCGGGTCCACATGCCAGCGGAATTCTGAGCCGCTTTCGTGACCGGTTCCCTCCTCCGCGGCGATCGAGTGTTCCGGAAAATATTTTGTAAGCCGCGTGACAATGGCTTCCTCGGAGCGCTTGTCCGCTTGCGTCACCAGATCGACCTCGCCCTTGTAGCTGATCTGCGCCGGCCGGTCAAACTCCTCACGCAGGATTTTGCCTGCTTCCTGGGCGATTTCAATAGCGGCTTCGAAATAGTCTTTGCTCATGGAGAATACGCGCAGCGGAGCGCCTCATCAAAAGGGCAGTCCGCCAGCGCGTTCTACACTCTACCACCAGCATGGAAGAAAAAGCTGTGTCTAGGACCAACGAAACTTATGTGGGGATATTGCTTGGCTAAAACTGCTGTTTATTGCGACCATCTGACTAGAATCCGGGTTAAGATAAATTCCCCACCCCTGAATGCGAGGCGACATCATGTTCAAAATAACGAAACTCCAGTTCGCTGCCAGTCTGCTCGCTCTGTTTTCGCTTGCGCTTTGCACGGCGTACGTGTCCGCCCAGAGCAGCGAAGTCATGGGGGAAGTTCGGTTTGAAGGTAACACGCAGTTGGACAGGGATTCTGGCGTGTGGATCGACGGCAATTATGTTGGGTATGTGAAGGAGCTCAAGGGCAAGAAGAAGGTTCTCCTGTTGCCTGGCAAGCACCAGATCGTCGTCCGCCAAGCAGGCTACACCGAGTTCACGCGAGAACTCGTTCTCGAGCCTGGCCAGGTGCAGGAAGTCCAGGTAGCCATGCAATTACTTCCGGGCGCGAAAACTCCGGATGTTACTTCCGAGCTGAAGCTAACAATTCACCCAAAACGGGCGGCTGTCTTTCTCGATGGCAACTACGTCGGCCACGCCAGCGAGTTAGGCGGAAAGTTTCATTCCTTGGAGGTCAGCCCTGGCAAGCACCGGATTAAGGTCGAGCTTCCCGGCTATCGGACGTTTGAAACCGAGGTTGACGTGCTGGTAGGACAAAAGTCCGAAGTGAAAACGGAACTGGTCAAGGGCAGCATCGAACAGGCCGACTCGGACATCAAAAAGCCATAGTCAATCCGCCCAGAAATCTTCGCGCCGTTGGAACGCAATCCAACGGGCCCAAATCGCCGCACTCGTAAGGGCGCCGCACACCGTGCCCTTTCCATTGATATTGGAAAACACTATGTTTCACTGCGCGCCAGTGAGGTAAGTTTTGCGCGAACGCACGTGGTAATCCCCGTTCAGCACCTTCACCTCGACTTTTCGATAGGTATTGGCAGGTCCGCGAGGCGTTGGGTAGTAAGCCAGCCGGTACTGCGTGCGCAGCTCACGGTCGATTAGGTCGAAGATCACGTCGAGCTCCGGAGGCGTGTCCGGAAAAAACATGTCGCCGCCGGTAGTTTCCGTGATGGTAGTGAGCGCGTGCTCCCCGGCGGTGTTTCTGCCGCTCTCATTTTTCACGGGACGAATCACGATCGTGTAAAGCAGCACGTCCGAGCGGACCGCCTCTTTGCGAGCAGCATCAAAGTCCGAGGTGCTGGTGGTTTCGCCTGCGTCGGTAACCAAAATGATGACTCGCCGGCGATCTTCCCCTCGTCGTTCCAGCGCCTTCGCTCCAAGAAGCACGGCGTCGTAGATTGAAGTTCCCGCGCCGGGCGGAATCTTTCGCACGGCAGCTTGCAACGCCGCAACATTGTCAGAAAATGCGGCTATCTGCGTAACATTTTCGTCAAAGCCAAAAACCGAGAGTCGGTCTCCCGGGCGCAGCACCTGACGAATGAAATGCGCGGCGGCTTCTTTCTCAAAGCCAATTTCCTTGTTCGCGCTCAGGCTTGAATCAATCATCAGTGCAAGGTCGAGAGGCAGCTGGGTTTCGGATTCAAATACTTCGATTTTCTGTGCCACGCCTTCTTCATAGACTTGAAAAGCTTCGACGGGCAGGTCCGGCGCCGGCCGGTTGTGGTCGTCCAGAACGCTGGCCAAAATATTTACGAGTTCCACTTTAACTTTGATCTTGCCGCGCTGCGGATCAGCGTCTTCCGGCAAGCTAATCGGCTGTGTAGGCGTTGGCACTATCCCTGGCGTCGGCCCCGTTGCATCGGTCGAAGACGAGTTGGAAGCCGGCTTGGGCTTCTGCGCCCACGGCGGACGGTCAGGCTTGTCTTGAGCGAAAACTAGCCCCGCCGCAAAAAATGCGGCAAGTAAAGCAACGGCAGCGGCTAGGGCGCGAGGAGGTGTCGAGGTCATGGATTCATTAGGTCATTGATTTACTATGATGCAGGTTTCGCCGCTCGTGTTTCCAAGGGAGCTGGAGGCATCTCGCCGTCGGCCCATACGGCCCCATCCTCAAAATACTCCTTCTTCCAGATCGGAACTGTGCGCTTAAGGGTGTCAATGGCGAACCGGCAAGCGTCGAAAGCGGCCGGCCGGTGGGCGGAGCTGACGGCGATGAAGACGCTGGTCTCGCCAATCTCGAGCCGTCCAAGACGATGTGCAATAGCAACGAGGTGGATGGGGAATTTCTCGTGGATTTGCGTGGCGATTTCGCGGATTTTAGCCAGCGCCATCGATTCGTATGCTTCGTAGTCCAGATAAAGCGTGCGCCGGCTATGAGAGTGATTGCGTACGCACCCGTCGAAGGTAACGACGGCGCCGTCTTCGGCGGCGCGAACATGCTGAACTAAAGCAGCCTGATCGATGGGGTCGCGCACGAGAGCAAGCAGATCGGGTTGTGGCGGTTTGGTCATGGGAAAGAACGTTAGCCGCCACTTACTGGCGGGAGAAAAGCAACTTCGTCCCCGGAATGCAGCGGAGTGCTCCATGCAGCAAACTCCTGGTTCCGCGAGGCGACCAGCGATGCCCGGAAGCGCGCAAGCTCGGGATGACTAGCGCCATAGTGCGAGAAAAGCGCTTCGATCGGCGCGCCGTCGGGAAGCTCGACAGAGTCTTCCGCATGGCCGACAATTTCTTTGAGGCGGCCGAAGAAAAGAACCTTTACGCGCGCAGTCTGTGAAGAGAGGCTCACTAGAGAATTGTAACCTGTGGAAGAGTGCCGAGCCATAGCCTGCGCGGTTAGCGCCAACAGTCAGCCAGGTTACAAACAATTCTAGGATTTCGTAACAGAAAACCGCTTCGAAATTTTCTGCTGCTTGACCAATGAATGCCGGTTGCGTAGCGTTTTGAGTAAGCGCCTTTGCAGACTGCGCGAAAGAATCGAGCGAAATCGCAATGAAACTTCTCATAACCGGATCGAGTGGCTTGGTAGGAAGCGCGCTGGTGCCCGCTCTGGTAAAAGCCGGGCACACGGTCTGCCGGCTCGTGAGGCCCGGAAGTGTTCCAAAAAATGAAACGCATGATGGTTTTCAAGTTGCCTGGAATCCAGCTACGGGCGAACTAGGCGGCGCGGCGGTTGGCGCGGACGCCGTCGTGAATCTGGCTGGCGCGTCGATCGCCGATGGCCGCTGGAGCGACAAGCGCAAGGCAGAGTTGTATGCAAGCCGCATCGATACCACACGCGCGCTAGTCACTGCCCTGGCAAAGATGAATGCGCGGCCCCGAGTGCTGGTTTCCGCGTCCGCGACAGGCTTTTACGGCAATCGCGGCGACGAACTACTAACAGAAGAAAGCCAGCCCGGGAATGACTTTCTCTCGACCACGGCAAAGGACTGGGAAGCCGAAGCCCTGAAAGCCGAAGCAATTGGCGTTCGCGTCGTCCTCGCGCGATTCGGAGTGATTCTCGCGCGCGATGGTGGCGCGTTACCCAAAATGGTGCTTCCGTTCCGATTCTTCGTCGGCGGAAAAATCGGCTCCGGTCAACAATGGATGTCCTGGATTTCGCTCGACGATGTCATTGAGATCCTGCGCTTTGCTCTGGAAAACGGCAACGTCCGCGGTCCGATCAACGTAATCTCTCCGCAACCAGTCCAGAACGCCGAGTTCACGAAAACTCTGGCCAGCGCCATGCACCGCCCCGCGCTCTTCCCCGCTCCGCCATTCGCGCTTCGACTAGCCCTTGGCGAAATGGCCGACGCGCTGCTCTTGTCCAGCCAGCGCGTCTTCCCCAAAAAACTCGAGAGCCTCGGTTACCATTTTCTTTACCCGGACTTGGTCATAGCACTGAACAATCTGCTGGGCCAATTCTGAGTCGGGGACAGGTTACTTCACTGTAGTAAAGCCGATTTCTACCTTTACCACCTTACCCGTAAGAGGGTCCGTCGCGAAGGAACTCTCGACAGGCTGCCCTTCGCGCAATTTCAAATCGAATGCCGATTTGAAAGCGCGAATGATCGGCTCTCGAAAGTGGCCGCTGGAAGGATCAGACTGGGAGACGTCTGGTTTCGTTATAGGCACGGAAACGTCCCCTTCCACCCAGGAACGCTCAAGCGTTATTTGAAGCACCACACGGCCATCGCCAGTGTAGGCGGAACGAGCATCGATATTTGTTCCCACATCCATGTACTGCATCTCGCTCTTACCCACATAGACAGGCACTTGCGTTCCAATGCGCATCTTGGCTGCTCCATAGCCGGGTTTCAGTTCTGGCTCGTCGGGAGCGTTCATATACATCACGTAGGGGAGACTCTTGGTCTTCTTGTCGCCCTCGAATTCTGTGAAGATTATCTGCACTTTTATGGGAGTTGATTGCACTTCTGCCTTCGCTCTATCGTCCGGCCTAGGTTTGTCTTGCGCCAAAACGATCGGCGAAAGCATGCCGAGTAGCAGAAGTGACGCAAGTTGGATTGAACTTATTCTCATCCTATCCTCCATTTACATCTGATTTTGGCCGGCCGTTCACTACTGCTCTTCTTCTGTGCGATCGGATACATCGCCCTCGAGTGGTTCGAGTGGCCTGACCCTGAGCTTCGCGATGAGCAACGGCTCCAAGCTCAGCGGCGGATCTTCCTTGCCGGAGGCCAGAGCCACGACGGCAATGACCACGCTGCTTCGCTCTTGCTGTGCACTAACAAACCGGCCGAAGGCTTCGCGTTCTTCCGGAGGCACGATGACCTCAAACTGGCTTGGCGACGCGGAACTCGGTGAAGTGGATTCTCTCCGTTGCTGAACGTGCTTCGAACGTAAGGAAGTCACGGCCGCAGGCGTTCCAGCTACTTCGCGGTCAGGTGTCACGGACTTTTCGCGAGAGGGCACAGCCAGAATTTGCTTAGCCTGGTTATCGTTTATTGCGCGACGCGGGCGCGCGGCGATAAAAACTGTCAGCACAATCGCCGCACTGGCAGCCGCAAAGATCAGAGAAGGTGTCCAGAGCCGCCGTGGGGCGGAGGCATTTTCAAGGCTCGCACGAACGCCCGGCAGAAAAGAGGATCGGACTTCAGCGTTTGCGGTGGCGCGTAGGCCGGTGTCGATGGCGGCGAAAAGTTGCAGCTCTTCGGTGAAGGCTGCGTGGCAGGACGCGCAAGCGTCCATGTGCGAACGCAATTCGAGTGACGGCGCAGAATCTGTGGCTGCGGCTTCGATCAACCCTTTTCTGTAGTTTTGACATGGCATCGTAATTTCTCCGCTAACTGCTTTCTGGCAAAAAACAATCTCGATTTCACCGTT
>Ga0210395_10001904_pt1 | contig 16253 bp, 16 predicted proteins | sample IncBWH4OmetaG_FD_150861 | JGI IMG/M metagenome (GOLD analysis project Ga0210395, IMG submission 150861) | Forest soil microbial communities from Barre Woods Harvard Forest LTER site, Petersham, Massachusetts, United States - Inc-BW-H-4-O ... | reverse complement strand
CGACCTTGTGCATTGCCCCGCCCTCGGCCGAGCCACCGCCGATCAGACCTTGGATCCCGTGCTTCGCCATAAAATCGAGCGCCCGCTCGCTGCCGCCCTGGATCGGCTGCCAGCATTCGACCGGCAGCCGCAACGGCCGCGGCACGACCGTCAGTTCTTCGAGCGTATAGCCGCGATAAGGCACCCGCGGCGGCAGAGTGTAGTGCTTGCTCTGGTGCGTGAAAGATTCGTTGTTGAACGCCTTGAAGATGATGTCGACTTGTTCTTCGAACAATTCGCGGTTGGCCGGCTGGTCGAGCAACGGCGAGCCAAAGGTCTCGACCTCGCGGGTGTGATAGCCGCGCCCGACGCCGAACGTAATGCGCCCGCCGCTCAAGATGTCGGCCGTCGCGTAGTCTTCAGCGAGCCGCAAGGGATGCCACATCGGCGTGATGTTGAAGCCGCAGCCGATCCGAAGCCGCTCCGTCACATGCGCCAAATGCAGCGCCGTCATCAGCACGTTCGGGATGCACTCGTAGCCTTCGTGCTGAAAGTGGTGCTCGGCCATCCAAAAGGTGTGGTAGCCGAGCCCGTCCATCAGCTGCGCCATCGCCTGCGCCTTGTCGAAGACGGTGGCGAGATGCTGGTTCGGAAAACGGCGGTCGTTCACCGGGATCCCGCCATAGCCGACATCGTCCATGTCGATATGGCCGGCAAACAGGCTGTCGAATTTTGTGATCATTTGAGGTCCTCCACGGTGACCGCCGGTCGATCGGGTGGGGATTGTACGCCGTGGGGCACGACTGGCAACCGGCATCGCCTATGTTGAGCTCGGGCTGAATCGCCCCGTCGGGCCTGGCTGATTGTCACCCGGTGCCGTCGCCGGTATCCTCGACCGCGCGTGACGTCTCGCGGGACAAGGCGGCGGTGATGCGATCTTGCTTTGTTTGGCTTTTGGCGATTGCCTGCGGCCTTGCCGCCGCCTCCCCTGCCGGCGCCCAGCAATCGGGCGGACGCATTACCGCCGATCAGAACGATATCGGCCGGGTCGAGACCCGCATCCAGAAATACGATCAGGCGCTGGGCGCCGTCAGCCAACTGAGCCGGCCGTCCGGCGCCGAAACCGAGTGCAACGGCGTTTGCTATTTCCCGAGCAGCAGCCAGCCGGTATCGTGGCGGTGCGCGCCCAAAGAGAGCTGCAATCTGAGCTGCGACGTGAACCCGCCGGTCGGCGGCTGCCGCTGAGTTATCGCCGGCCTCGCCCGGGCGCGACGCGCCCGGGCTTGTTTCGGCAAAAACCCGCGCCTATGGTCCCGGCGCGCATTGCAGGCTCATCGAGGCGATCCCCGCGGCCACGTTGAGGCCGGTCGTGCCCTCGATGCTGACCGGCTGCAGCGAGATCGCGTTGCCGCTGCCACCGATCAGAACATTTGCCCCAGCCCCGACCCCGACGGTTGCCTGCGCGGTGGCGCCGCCAAAATTGCCGGCGAGCGCACATGGAGCCGGACCCGCGGTCGGCGCCAGCACCGACCATACCAGCACCCCGCCGTGGATATAGCCGATGTCGACGCCGAACCGGTTGATCGTGCCGACATATCGCTCGTAATGGCCGCCGGCCCCGGAAAAGGTGCAGTTCATCGATCGCGACGAGCCAAAGATGAACCCGAAACCGCTGGAGACGTTGCAGCTGAGCACGCCGACCCTGACGCCTTGGGCGTGGGACGGCGTCGCCGCAACCATGACCCCAAGCAAAAGGGTCAACGCGCTGACCGCAACCGCTAGTCTTTTGTGCATTCGATAGTGCTCCTGTTTGATGAACCCGGCCTGACCTTGGGCGCGCAGCCTCAACACCAAAGATATAGATTGGTTCCGCTATCTTGCGTTGTGATTTCATCCGATCTCGGCGGGGCTGCCGTGTGGCTCGACCTATTTTCGGACTTTGGCTCGAGGCGGGATGCAGCGGTCCGTGAACCTTCGGCGGCGCGGACGTTTGGCACGCCGATCATGAATCCCCCGGTCGCGACGCCGGCGGTTTCGCCACGCGGACACAAAATCCAGGGCGGCATGCGAGGCGCCCAATTCGCTGCCGCCGCGCCCGAATTCGCCCGTGATGCGCAACCCGCTCTGCTGCGGCCAGACTCGCCGATCAAGGCAAATTAAGCACTCGCGTCCGCGGCGATTTTTTGGAACAATCAGGCTCCGCGGTCTCGACCGGGCCGCGAATCGACTCGACAGGATACCGACTTGATCAGAGACAGGAATTTCCGTCAGCCGCGCCGCCGCGACTTTGACGATGATGGGTACGATCCGCATTTGCGTGAATTCGGCGGCGCGCCGCGCTTTAGCCCGCCGCCGCGGTTCGACGCGCCCTCCGGCCCGCCAGTCCGTGCCGTTGTCAAATGGTTCAAACCCGAAAGGGGATTCGGGTTTGTCGAACTGGCCGACGGCACGGGCGACGCGTTTCTGCACGCGAGCGTCCTCGAGCGCAACGGCATTGCCGCGGTGCAGCCGGGCGAAACCCTCGAAATCCGGGTGGCGCCCGGCCAGAAGGGGCCGCAAGTCACCGAGATTCTCAGCGTCGACAGCAGCACGGCGACACCGCCATCGGCTCGGCGCGCGGCGTTTCCCGGCGCCGGCGCGCGGCCGTCCTACGAGGCGGCCTCGGTCGAGGAAACCGGCACGGTGAAGTGGTTCAACGCCCAGAAGGGCTTTGGCTTCATCGTCCGCGAAGGCGGCGGCAAGGACGCCTTTGTTCATGCCTCGGTGCTCGAGCGCTCGGGCATCCAGACCCTGAACGAAGGCCAGCGCGTGCTGATCGACATTGCCGAAGGCCGCAAGGGGCCCGAGGCCGTCAGGGTGCGCCTCGCCTGAGAACTTACCGGGCGGCGCCGCCCGCGAGGGGAGAAGGATGGATTACGGCGCGGCGATGTTCTTTACCGACTACTCGATGAGCCCAGCCGATCTCGGCCGGCAGTTGGAGGCGCGCGGTTTCGAATCGCTCTGGGCGCCCGAGCATTCGCACATCCCGAGTTCGCGCACGACCCCGTTCCCGCAAGGCGGCGCGCTGCCGCAAAAATACTACGACGCGATGGACCCGTTCGTCACCTTGACCGCGGCGGCAATGGCGACGACGCGGCTGAGGATCGGCACCGGCGTCTGTCTCGTCGCCCAGCGCGACCCGATCCAGACCGCCAAGCTCGTCGCGTCGATCGACCAGGTCTCGGGCGGGCGCTTTCTGTTCGGCGTCGGCGGCGGCTGGAACGCCGAGGAAATGGCCGATCACGGCACCCTCTTCAAAACCCGCTTCAAGCTAATGCGCGAGCGGATCGCGGCGATGAAGGCGATCTGGACCGAAGACGAGGCCGAGTACCATGGCGAGCTCGTCGATTTCCCGAAAATGAAGACCTGGCCGAAACCGCTGCAAGAGCCGCATCCGCCGGTCATCGTCGGCGGCGCTTTCCCCTATGCGGCGCGGCGCGCGCTTGCCTATGGCGACGGCTGGGTCCCGCATGCCGGCCGGCCGCAATATTCCGATGTGACCGATTTTCTGCCGCGGTTCCGCCAGATGGCGTCCGAAGCCGGGCGCAGTCTCGATGAGGTCCCGGTGACGGTGTTCGGCGTCCCCGAAGATCAGGACCGGCTGAAGCTCTACCGCGACCGCGGCATTGACCGCGCCGTGGTCAGCCTCCCCTCGGCCAAAGCCGACGAAATTCTTCCGATCCTCGATCGCTGGGCCGAACTGATCCGCCGCGTCGCATAGCGGTTCGTGCCAAAATTCCTGCTGTGTGACCCGGAGCGGCAGAGCCGATCCTTGGCGCCCGGTCTTACGGACAACCCGTCCTAGCGGGCGGCGGTCGATCACGCTGAACCGTCATTCCCGCGAAAGCGGGAACCCAGGGCAAGCGATGTGCGGCCGCCCTGGACCCCCGCTTTCGCGAGGGCGACGGGCTGATTGTGCGAGTCGATCGGACTAGCGGGTGGCGGTTGCCGGCCGATATGCCTTGAGGAAGGCGCGGATATGGCGCACCGCCAGCGGGATCTTGTCCGGGGTGTCCTTCCACGGGTAGAGGCTCACCTGCGCGTTGGGGGCCAGCAGCGCGCTCTCCATCGCCACGGCGTAGGGGTGCGCCGGGACGTCGTCCGGCAGCACCAGTATCGGCGTGCGGCAATCGCGCACGAAATCGCGCGTCACGGTGAAGACGAAATCGGCGTTGGCGCGGTACATCTTGCCGAGGAAGGCGTCCACCGTCGCCATCGTGATGTCGGGTCGGCGCTCGCACAATGCCGGGCCCCAGCCCTTGATGTTGTTCTGGTAGAAGAGGTCGGGCATCTCCGGGCGGAAGCCGCTCGGCTGCGCCAACACGGCGGCGGCGACGCGCCCGCGCGCCCGCTTCAGCAGATTCCAGATAAAGGGGCCGCCGATGCAGAAACCCAGCACCATGAATTCCGAGATGCCGAGGTGATCCATCAGGCCGATATGGTCATCGGTGTAGGCGTCCCACGGCCGGTCGATCTCAAGCGGGCCTTTCGACTGGCCGCCATTGGCGTTGCGCAGATCCGCCGCGATAACGCGGTGTTCGCCCTTGAACTCGTCCAACGGGTTGAACGGGTGGTTCGCCAGGCCTGCGACCGTCGAGTTCAGCCCGCCGCCGGGGATCACCAGCAGTGGAAAGCCCGAGCCGGCCTCTTGGTAATGAATGCGAACATCGCCTTTTTCATAGAACGGCATGGCAGTCTCTCCTTCCTCGGAGCGATATCGGATCAATTCGATCGGAGCTGGCGCTACTGGGCGGCGGCGGCCATGGATTGCGCTGCTGCCACCGGTCGATATGCCCGCAGAAAGCTGCGGATGTGGCGCACCGCCAAGGGAATCTTGTCGGGCGTGTCCTTCCACGGATAGAGGCTCACTTGCGCGTTCGGCGCGAGATGCACGGTCTCCATCGCGACGGCATACGGGTGACCCGGCACGTCGTCCGGCAATACCAGGATCGGCGTCTGGCAGTTGCGTACGAAATCGCGCGTCACGGTGTACACGAAATCGGCGCGGGCGCGGTACATATTGGTCAGGAACGCGTCAACCATCGCCATCGTGATGCCGGGCCGGCGGGCGCACAGCTCCGGGCCCCAGCCCTTCATGTTGTTGTTGTAGGAGAGGTCGGGCATCTCCGGACGGTAGCCGCTGGGCTGCGCCGGCACGGCGGCGACGACGCGGTCGCCGGCGCGCTTCAGCAGGTTCCAGATGAACGGGCCGCCGATGCAGAAGCCGAGCACCATGAAATCCCGGATGCCGAGATGATCCACCAGACCGATATGATCGTCGGTATAGGCGTCCCACGGCCGGTCGACCTCGAACGGGCCGGTCGACTGACCGCCCTTGGCGTTGCGCAGATCCGCGGCGATGACGCGAAACTCCCCCTTGAACTCGTCGAACGGGTTGAACGGATGGGTCGCCAGGCCCGCTACCGTCGAGTTTAGCCCCCCGCCCGGTATCACCAGCAATGGAAAGCCCGACCCGGCCTCTTCGTAATGAATGCGGGCTTCGCCTTTTTCGTAGAACGGCATGCGAATTTCTCCCTCTCCGGTGTGGTTTCGCCCAAGCGCGCGTTTCAATCCGAGAGCGTACTTCAGCGCTTAGCCGGTGGCAAAAATTTCACTTTCCACCATGACATGTGGACCGATGCCTCGCCGATGTCCGTGGAGACCAAAAGCATTAGAAGTGCGTGCTCCCTCGCGCCCGGTCACGATTACCTCACGCAACTTCTTGAGGTAAGTTGATCTATTAGCGAGAGTTGGCGGAATGCCCCCGGTTTTTGTTGCCGGGGTCTTCCGCCCTACCAGGACCCCCGTCTTATTGCGCCGCCACCCTCATCGGTACATGCGCCTTCAGGAAGGTGCGCACCCGGTTGACGGTACGTTCTTTCAGGTCCGGCGGCTCGCGCCACGGGAAGACGGTGATCTCGGAGTTGGGCGCCAGCGACGCCACATCGATCGACGTCTGCAGCGGATGCGACGGCGTATCGTCCGGCAAAACGAGGATCGGCGTCCGGCAGTTCTTGATAAAATCGCGCGGCACGCTGTAGAGGAAATCTGGCTGCGCGCGCCACAAACTCCTAAAATACTTGTCGATCGTGTCCTGCGACACCTCCGGCCGGCGCTTCTTGAAATCGGCCAGCCAATTCTCGTGGCTGTGCCGGGACATGACGTCCGGGTCTTCCGGCCGATGGCCGACGCTCTGGCAGAACACGGCGGCGACGACGCGGTTGGGCGCTCGTTGCAGCAGCTTTCCGGCAAAGCAACCGCCAATGCAGTAGCCCATGTAGAAGAATTCGCGGATGCCGAGGTGGTCCATCAGCCCGAGCTGGTCGTCGGCAAACGCGTCCCACGGGTTATCGGCCTGCACTGGGCCGGTGGATTCGCCGCCATTGGCGTTGCGCTGGTCCATCGTGATGCAGCGGAAGTCGTTCTTGAACGCTTCCATCGCGTTGATCACCGCGGTCGGCCAGTTGCTGACCCGCGAGTTCAGGCCGCCGCCCGGGGTGACCAAGAGCGGGAAGCCGGCGCCGGCCTCCTCGTAGCGGATGCGCACGTCGCCTTTCTGATAAAACGGCATGGGAGTGTCTCCTTTTACAGTGTGATCTTTCCGTGTCCGCGTGCGCCTTGATAGGGCGAAGCGCTCAGGCGACGGCGTTGCGGTCGAGCAATTCGATATGCACGTTCTGCGGGCCGCGCAAAAACGCGATGCGGACGCCGGGGCGGATGGTCTTGGGTTCGACCGTGAACTCGGCGCCCTTGTGCTTAAGCTCATCGACCACCGCGTCGATCCCCTCGACCCGCAGCCCGATATGCTCAAGGCCGAGATAGGGGGGCTCGGGCGGCGGTGCTACCGCGTTCTCCTCCGGCACCTGGGCGATGAACACCGCGACCCCGCCGAGATTGAGGTCGATGCGCGACCTTCCGTCGGATTGGGTCGAGCGGATCACCTCGGCGCCGAACATCCGCTCATACCATTGGGCGGTCTCCTCGGCATTGGGGCTGCGCAGGTGGATATGGTCGTAATGAAAAATCGTCATCGCGTTTCTCCCTGACTGGCGACGCCTGCTGCAACTCTAGGCGCGCCCCGCGGCGGGAGCCAGCGCAATCACCGCGCTCGCGTGGCCGGCGCCGGTCGCGCCCGGTCGGAACGGCCTTCCTTGGCGCGCCCGGCCGTCGACCGCACCATGCCCGCTCGTGCTCGCGAATTGCACCCCCGGTGGGGTTCGATTACTAGTCTGATCAAAGAGTGAGCAAAGCGCCCAAAAGAAAGGCGGCCATATGGCGGTTTCTCGGGCGGTCGGGATGCGCGCGAGCGCGACCGGCCGCCATCATCCCGACAGCGTCGAGACCCGCGCCTCGTGGATCGCGGCCGCACTCGCCATCGCCATCCTGTCGATCTCCTACGGCGCGCCGCTCGTCGTCGTGATTGGGCTGAAGCCGATCGCCGCGGCACTCGGCAGCGACCGATCGGTCGTGGCATTGGCCGCCGCCCTGGTCTGGGTCGGGACCGGCACCGGCGGCATCCTGATGGGCTGGGTCGCCGACCGGGTCGGGGTTCGGCGCACCGTGATCTTTGGCGCGCTGATGACCGCACTCGGGCTTGCCGTGTCGGCGATCGGCCGCGTTTGGTCGCTCTATCTCGGCCACGCGCTGCTGATCGGCTTTCTCGGCGGCGGCGCGCTCTATCCGCCATTGCTGATCTACATCAGCCGCTGGTTCGACCGCCGCCGCGGCACGGCGTTGGCCTTGATCTCTTCCGGCCAATACATTGCCGGCGTGATCTGGCCGTCGGTTTTTCAGCGCGCCTTCGGGTGGTTCGGCTGGCAGGCGACGATGGCCGGTTTCGCCCTCGTCGTCGTGCTGATCGTGCCGCTGGCGATGCTGCTCGGACCCGCGCCCGCGCCAAGCCGCGCGGTAAGCGGGAGTGCGGCGGTCTTCCGCGGCGCCCCTGCGCTGCGGCTGCGAGGCGGCACCGTGCAGCTGCTGTTGTGCGCGGCGTCGTTTTTGTGCTGCGTGCCGATGGCGATGCCGTCGAGCCATCTCGTCGCCTTTTGCAGCGATCTCGGGATCTCGCCGGCGCAGAGTGCGGCGATGCTGTCGGTGCTGCTCGGCTGCGCCTTTGTCAGCCGGCAGTTCTGGGGCTGGCTTGCCGACCGGATCGGCGGGCTCGGCACGGTATTGGCCGGCTCGGCCTGCCAGGCATTTGCGATCGCCGCCTTCTCGGTGACCCGGAACGAGGCCGGGTTGTTCGCGGTTTCGGCCGCCTATGGGCTCGGCTTCAGCGGCATCATCCCGGCTTATGTCGTGGCGATCCGCGAGCTGTTCCCGTCATCCGAGGCGTCATGGCGGGTGCCGACCCTGTTGTTCACCGGCATGTCGGGGATGGCGTTCGGCAGCTGGTTTGCCGGCGCGCTCTATGATTACTTCCACTTTTACGCGCCCGCCTTCGCCGTCGGCGCGCTGTTCAACCTCGGCAATTTGGCGGTGGTCGGCTTTCTCGTCATCCGCCAGACGCAAGGCCGCCGGCTCGTCGAAGCCCCAACCGCCGAGGCCACAACCGCATAGTATTGCTCGCCGATAATTAAACGCCACCGGTCATTGCGAGCGGAGCCAAGCAATCCCGCTCCGACGAGCCGCGTCCCCGGTCGGGATTACCGCGTAGCCCTGGCGGGCCCCTCGCAATGACCGCGTTGCGGTTAAAAGTATCCCGCAGATCAGCCCGCGGATTTTTCGAGCTTGTGCAGGACGCGGATGCGCTTGGGCGGCGGGTCCTTCGAGAACCGCCCCCAGCTGCGCCCGGACAATTCGCCGACAAAGATGTTGCCGTGGCGGTCGACGGCGATGCCGTGCGGCGAGGTGAAATGCCCCGGCTCGAGCCCGGCATGCATCCGGCCGAGCCGCGCCAATACCTCGCCCTTCTGCGTGTGGATGCTGACCCGCGGGCCGATATTGGGCCAGTCGCGGTTGATCTCGCCCGACGGGCCGCCTTCGCCGATATAGAGGAGCGGGTTCGGCCCCAGCGCCATGCACATGCCGTTCGGCCGGTGCAGATTGTTCCATTGCGTCTCGAACTTGCCGTTGCCGTCGAAAATCTGCACCCGGTGGTTCTCGCGGTCGGCGACATAGAGCCGGCCGTCGGGATCGCAGCAGATATTGTGCGGCACGTTGAACTGCCCGGGATCGGTGCCGGGCTCGCCCCACGACAAGAGCAACTTGCCGTCGGGCGTGTATTTGTGGATGCGGGCATTGCCGTAGCCGTCGGAGACGTAGAGATCGCCGTTTGGCGAGATTGCCGTATGGGTGCAGCGATGAAACGGCTCGCCGCTCATATAAGGCTTGGGCTCGCCCGGAACACCGAGCGTCATCAGCACCTTGCCGTCCAAGGTGCAGTGGCGCACCGTGTGGTCGCCGTCGTCGGTCAGCCAGATCGTGTCGTCCGGCCCCATATGGACGCCGTGCGGCCGGCTGAAGACACCCTCGCCCCAGGTGCGCAGCAGATTGCCCTCGGCGTCGAACACCGCGACCGGGTGATCGCCGCGATTAAACGCGTAGACCCGGTCGTGGCCATCAACCCCGACCGCCGCGACATCGCCCAGCACGATCTCGTCCGGCACCTTCGCCCATTGGTCGCGCACCACAAACGTGTACTTGCCGCCGCCGAGCTCGACCGCCATGCGCCCTCTCCCCAATTTCGTCGATTTCACCTAGCGCATCATAGGCCCGAGACACGCGTCCGGCGAGTGCTCCATGACAGTGTCGCTGTTCGGCGTGGTGCGGCGGCGAATATGCTATTGCTCTCGAACTACGTGCAAGGAAGTGCCGAAATGAGCGCCGACCACAATGCGCCGCCAAAAACGGGCTGGGCCAGAATGGTGGCCGAGCTTCATGTGACCGATCTTGACGTCAGCCTCGATTTCTGGGCGGGCATCCTCGCTTTGAAATTGCCTTTCAGCGCGAAGAGGGAAGATTTGTCTACGTGGAGCATCATGCTCTGCCAGCGTCACGGCCGCTTCGAGACCGGACCGATGCAGCTGCTGCTTGGGCAGGGTGCGATGTTTCAGATCTATCTCCGCGATATCGGCTCGATCCTGGACAAATTAGCGGGACGGAATTGGCCGATCTACCTTGGCCCACGCGAAATCTGGCGCAGAACCGGCGACCGCAAATCCGGCCAGCAGGAGGTCTTTGTCCAGGACCCCGACGGTTATCTGCTGATGCTGGCCCAAAGCATTGACGAGAGATTTCCAACTGAAACGAGCAAACACTCAGGCGCTCAACGCAGCAACTCAATTAAAATGGCACCCGAAGCGAAAGCGGCACTCGCAGCGCCGCGCCGGCGGCGCGCCGTTCACTTGCGCGGTCTGTCGGGTGCTATGCGGATCGTCTGCATGATCTTGCGAAACACGCGCAGGTCGCGGTCATAGCGCGACGCTGTGGTTGACAAGTAGGCGCCGACCTCGATCCAGGCTTCGGAGTCCTGCGGATCGGTCTTGCGCAAGGTCATCAGCTTTATTTCAATCCCGTCTCGATCGACATACAATCGGCAGCCGGCGGCGGTGCGACCCCCAAGCGTCCAGTTCCGCAACGGCACGGTCCGCCACACCTCCGGACCTCGGCAATACAAGCGAGCAAGTTCATCGGCCGTCTTGACCCTAGTGGCTACATTGTAACTGCCATAGACCGTCGCATAAGGGGGATGATCGGTGACGCTCTTACACCCGGTATGATTATCCAGAGGAATCGCGACGCCATCGTCGGTATTTTCGCTCACACAACCTAGCAGATAGTTAGGTATTTCAACCGAGAACTGATATTTTGAATTATTGTAGTGTTGACTGCTGGCGGGAATGTCAGCGGAGCAGGGTAGAGCTACTGTCACAAGCGCAGCCGCGCCGAACAGACCCACCACTCTCATGGGATACTTCGCCTCGATTTCCAATTCTGCAGATGTCGCGGGATTGATTGGATGGTCTCGGCCACCCCACTCCGCCAATCGGGATTAGCTCGATTGTATCTCGCCTCCCATAGCCGCTGGGCGAAGTCTGCGGGGCTGGACGCGCCGCGAACGACAGGACCGTATTTCTTCTCCCAATAGGCAACCGCATCGCCAAGCGAGCTGTAAGCGACATTGGGACCACCGTAGTGCGTAGCGCCGAACGGGTCATTGAGCGCCCGATTATGTGCGTTGAGCCAGCCGCTCTCGTAAGCGGACAGCCCCAAGAGCCAGGTTTCGTCGATGCCGAGACGCTGGGCGAGCGCATGGACCGGCGGATAGAGCGTGTCGAAGAATTTGTCGGGGTCGCCGGTCCGGTATTCCGGCGCGGCGGGTGGGTTTCGCGCCGCGGCCGGCGCCGCTGTCACGCTATATCCGTTGTCCCATTGGCCTCCATCGGGATTAGCGGAGGGGACGCGCGGCTGATTGGGGTTGAACCCGGCCCTGGCCGTGTCGGGCAGCGCCAGACCGGCGCCGAGCGCCTTTGCGACTTCGCGCGGTGCTGCGCCACCGGTGATAAGGCGGTCGGCCAAATACAGGCGATAAGCGGCTTCGTCGCCGACCAGCGGCGGCAGGCCGCTGAGCGCCAGTTCGATTGCCGCGAGGTGCTGGTGTCCATTTCGACAATACCGCAAGGCGCGACGGATGTTGCCGAGCACGCGGCGCTCGACGGGCCGTCCATAAGCCGCCGCCAGCAATGCCAGCAGGTGCTCCTCGGCGGCTTCGTCGAGCGCCAATCCGGCTGTGGGCGCAGCCGAACCGTCCATCTTCGCCAGCACGGTTCCCGCACCGAGCACCAGACCATCTCCGACGATGGTCATGACGCAGTAAATCGGCCCTAGCCTGACGCGATCAGTCCATTCCGCTCGCAGCTGGTCTGGAGAAACCATAAGATGATTTTAATCGGCTGAGTTGAGTTGATCTTCTACAGTTTTGCAGTCGCATTGTCAAGAACAAACCATGATCACCATCCGTAGAGCCGACCGGACGGGACGCGTGGCGGACGGGGCTGCTCCGCAAGAATATCGCCGCATTTGACTGGCGCCATCCTCCCGGCGATCGTAGGATGAGCGCAGCAAACTGTTTGGTTTGACCCGAGCGCGGAGGAGCAAGAGGAGCCCCCAATGCCAGAAAAGCTGATCTCCGGCGACAATCACATCGATTTGACCTATCTGCCGCCCGATCTGTGGTCGTCGGCCGCCCCCAACAAATGGAAGCTCTCCGCCCCGCGCGTCGAGGAGGTGGAGGACGGGCTCCACTGGTTTGTCGAGGCCCAGGACAAGGGCATGTGGAACGGCATCGGCCCGGGGTTTCTGCCCTACCAAAAGGGGATGTTCGGCCATATCGACGAGATGAAGGATGTCGGCTTCGAGTGGAGCTCCAAGCCCGGCGCCAAGCCGCGGCCGACGACGCCGGAACTGCGGCTCGCCGACCTCGACCGCGACGGCCAGGATGCCGAGATCATCTATGGCTGCCTGATGATCAACGATTTGATCGCCGACGCGCCGCTGCGCGCCTGGGCCGACCAGACCTATAACGACTGGGTCGCCGATTTCGCCAAGCGCGCCGACCCGAACCGCGTCTACCCGCTGGCAATCATCCCCAACACTGACCCGGCCGAGGCGGCGGCCGAGGTGCGGCGCTGCGCCAAGCTGGGATTGCGCGGCGGCGACCTCGCCTTCAAGCGGATGACCCCGCCGCTCTACACCGATTGCTGGGACCCGCTGTGGGAGGCCGCGGCCGAGTGCCGTTTCCCGATCTCGTTCCATTCGACCGGGTTCAAGGCGTTGCGCGCCCCCGATTCCCCCGAGCAAGAACAGAAATATTTAACCCAGTGGCGGCTGGTGCGCTCGGCCTTGTTCCAGCTCGACACGATGGAAGTGCTGGTGTCGTTGCTCGCGTCCGGCGCCTGCGACCGATATCCCGAGTTCAATTTCGTGCTCGGCGAGTCGGGGGTGACCTGGCTGCCCTATGTGTTCGACCGGCTCGACACCGAATATGCCGACCGCGCGAGAAGCCTCAATTTCAAGCTCAAGCCCAGCGATTACTTCCGCCGCCAGGGCTACGTGACGTATCAGCAGGACCAGTTCCTCGAGCCGATCATCCCACTGATCGGCGAGGACAACATCATCTGGGGCGCCGACTACCCGCACCCCGACTGCATCTGGCCCGGCTCGCGCGCGACCCTCGACCGGAACATGGCTAACATCGCGCCCACCGTGCGCCGCAAGATCACCAGCGAGAACGTCAGCCGCCTCTACCAACTGCACCAGTAATAAGCGGATCAATCGGCGCAGAAGGTTTAAGCCCCTGCCCCCTCTTCATGAAAATCTTCGGGAACAGGAAAGCGTCGAGCGATGGGGTCACCCCGGCTGAGGCGCTGGCGGCGACGCGCCGGCTCGTCGTCAAGATCGGTTCGGCGCTGCTGGTCGCGGACGATGGCGAGATCCGCCGCGACTGGCTCGACCTCTTGGCCGACGACGTCGCGCGCTGCCGCTCGCGCGGCCAGGAGGTGATCCTCGTCTCGTCGGGTGCGATCGCGGTCGGCCGCCGCCACCTTGGCCTCGACAGCAGCCGTTTACGACTCGAGGAAAAGCAGGCCGCCGCCGCGACCGGGCAGATCCGCCTCGCGCACGCCTACCAGGAGGCGCTGGCGCGGCACCATATTACCGTGGCGCAAATTCTCTTGACCCTCGAGGATACCGAGGCGCGCCGGCGTCATTTGAATGCCCGCGCCACCTTCGCCCAACTGATCGGGCTTGACGCTGTGCCGGTGGTCAACGAGAACGACACGATCGCCACCGCCGAAATCCGCTTTGGCGACAATGACCGGCTCGCCGCCCGCGTCGCGCAGATGACGAGCGCCGACATGCTGGTATTGCTGTCCGACATCGACGGGCTCTACACCGCCGACCCGCGCAACGATCCCGCTGCGCGGCACGTCGCGGCGGTGCATGAGATCGGTACGGAAATCGAGGCGATGGCGGGCGAGGCGGCACCGGGCTACAGCTCAGGCGGGATGGTGACCAAGCTCGCCGCCGCGCGCATTGCGATGAGTGCCGGCTGCCGGATGTTGATCGCCCGCGGCGTGCCATTGGGTGGCGCCGCAACCGCACCGCTCGCCGCGATCGAAGCCGGCGAGCGCGCTACCCTCTTTCTGCCATCCGGCGAACCGCGTTCGGCGCGCAAGGCATGGATCGCCGGCACGGTCGAGCCCTCGGGCGTCATCGTCGTCGACGACGGCGCGGCGTTGGCATTGCGCCGCGGCCGCAGCCTGCTGCCGGCCGGGGTTATCGCGGTCGAGGGCGGGTTCGAGCGCGGCGATGCGGTGATCGTCCAAACCCGCACCGGCGCCGAGGCCGGGCGCGGGCTGTCGGCCTATTCGAGTGCGGATATTCGCCGCATCGCCGGGCACAAGAGTAGTGAAATCGCCGGCATCCTCGGCTACCGTGGACGGGACGAGATCATCCATCGCGACGACCTGGTGGTGACCGAGAGCCGATGACAACAAAAACTCTAACGCGCGACCGCGCGGCGGCGCCGGAAATCGATCTGGCGGCGGAGATGGCCGAGATCGGCCGCCGCGCGCGGATCGCCGCCGCGACGCTGGCGCTGGCTGCGGCCGAGGCCAAGACGGCCGCGCTGCGTGGCGCCGCCGGCGCGGTGCGGGCGCATGAGTCGGAAATTCTCGCGGCCAACGCGCGCGATCTCGCCGAGGCCGACAGCGACGGTTTGGCGACCGCTCTGCGCGACCGGCTGGCGCTCGATCCCAAGCGGCTCGAGGCGGTCGCGGCGGGTCTCGAGGCGATCGCCGAACTGCCCGACCCGGTCGGCCGCACGCTTGCCCGCTGGACCCGGCCCAACGGCCTCGACATCGAGCGCGTCGCGGTGCCGCTCGGCGTCATCGGGATCATCTATGAGAGCCGGCCGAACGTGACCGCCGACGCCGGCGGGCTGGCGCTCAAATCCGGCAACGCCGCGATCCTGCGCGGCGGGTCGGAGAGCTTTTATTCCTCGCGCGCGCTGGTCGCCGCCCTTGGCGTAGGGCTGCGCGCCGCCGGGCTGCCCGAAGCGGCGATCCAGCTGGTGCCGACCCGCGGCCGCGCCGCCGTCGGCATCATGCTCGGCATGAACGGGGCCATCGACATCATCGTACCGCGCGGCGGCGCCTCGCTGATCGAGCGGGTCCAGCGCGAGAGCCATATTCCAGTCATCGCCCATCTCGAAGGGCTGTGCCACACCTATGTCGACGGCGCAGCCGACCCGGAAAAGGCGCGCGCGATCGTGCTAAACGCCAAGATGCGGCGGGTCTCGATCTGCGGCGCCACCGAAACCCTGCTGGTCGACCGCAAGGCCGCGCCGACAATCCTGCCGACGATTCTCGCCGATCTGCGCGCCGCCGGCTGCGAATTGCGCGGCGATCTGGAGGTGCAGGCGATCGACCCCGCGGTGCTGCCCGCGGCCGAGGCCGATTGGCGCAGCGAGTATCTCGACGCGATCCTGTCGGTCGCGGTCGTGGACGGGGTCGGCGGCGCGATAGCTCACGTCAACCGCTGGGGCTCGCACCACACCGACGCGATCGTCACCGAGGACGCCGCCGCGGCCGAGCGCTTTTTGCGCGAGGTCGACAGCGCCATCGTGCTGGTCAACGCCTCGACCCAGTTCGCCGATGGCGGCGAATTCGGCATGGGTGCGGAGATCGGCATCTCGACCCAGCGGCTGCCGCCGCGCGGCCCGGTCGGCGCCGAGCAGCTGACGACCTACAAGTACCTGGTGCGCGGCACCGGCCAGGTGCGCCCCTGACCCTCACCCCCCTCGCTCCGCTCGGTACCGTCTCCCGCCGTGCGGGAGAGGGGGGCCCGACCCGGAGGGTCGGGTGAGTGAGGGCCTCATTGCGGGACGACACCGCCGCGTCGGCTTGCTCGGCGGGTCGTTCAACCCGGCCCATCGCGGCCATTTGCATCTGAGCCTGTCGGCACTGCGGCATCTCGATCTCGACGAGGCGTGGTGGATGGTCTCGCCGCAGAACCCGCTGAAGCCGGTCGCCGGAATGGCGCCGTTTGCCGGGCGCCTCGATCGTGCCCGGGAGGTCGCAGCCGGGCACAAGCGCATTCACGTCACCGATATCGAAGACCGGCTCGGCGGCTCGTACTACACCGCCGACACCCTGAAGCGGCTGACCCGGCGTTTTCCCTATTTAAGGTTTGTCTGGCTGATGGGCGGCGACAATCTGGTGCAGTTGCCGCGT
>Ga0210395_10001903_pt1 | contig 16265 bp, 20 predicted proteins | sample IncBWH4OmetaG_FD_150861 | JGI IMG/M metagenome (GOLD analysis project Ga0210395, IMG submission 150861) | Forest soil microbial communities from Barre Woods Harvard Forest LTER site, Petersham, Massachusetts, United States - Inc-BW-H-4-O ... | reverse complement strand
TGCCGGGCAGAAGCCAGTGTTGACGAAGGCAAAGAAGTCGATCGCGGCGTTTAAGGTGCGTGAAGGCATGGCAATTGGCGCCATGGTGACGCTGCGTGGCGATGCGATGTATGAGTTTCTTGACCGCTTGATCTCTGTAGCCTTGCCCCGTGTTCGTGACTTTCGCGGTGTTTCGACCAAGAGCTTCGACGGCCGCGGCAACTATACGCTCGGTCTGCGTGATCAGTTGATCTTTGCTGAAATTGATTACGCGAAGGTCGAAAAGCTGAAGGGCATGAATGTCACGATTGTGACCTCGGCCAGCGATGATAACTCGGCGCGTGCGCTGCTGAAGCAGTTTGGCATGCCATTCCGCCAGACGGCATAAGGAAGTAGAGGAACTAGAAACATGGCAACGACTGCAAAAAGGGTGAAAGACGCCCGCAAGCCGAAGTTTTCCAGCCGCCAGCACAATCGCTGCAAGCTGTGCGGACGCCCGCGCGGATACCTGCGCAAGTTCGGCGTTTGCCGCTTGTGCTTCCGTCAGCTGGCGCTCAAGGGAGAGATTCCCGGCGTTGTGAAATCAAGCTGGTGACGCTGGCCGCGTCGAGCACACGCGCCTTCGGCGCATAACAAATTCGCATTGCAGCATGATGCTCAATGCACAGACATTCCCGCAGGTTCTCTGATGATCAGAGCGAACGGGGAATGAAGGAGAAACGATGAGCTTTACCGATCCAGTAGCAGATTTCCTGACGCGCTTGCGTAATTCGATTCGTGCGCGCCACCAGAAGCTGGATGTTCCGGCCTCGAAGCTGAAGACCGAGATCGCCCGCATTCTGAAGGAAGAGGGCTATATCGCCAACTACAAGGCCACCGAAGAGAATGGCCGCAATGTGCTGCGTGTCTACCTGAAGTACAGCGCCAACAATGAAGCAGCTATCCGCGATCTCGCGCGCGTTTCGCGCCCCGGCTGCCGCGTCTATATCGGACGCGATGAAGATCAAGCGCGTACAGGGTGGGCTCGGCATCAGCATCATGACTACACCGCGTGGCGTGATGACTGGCCGCCAGGCGCGTCGCGAAGGTGTAGGCGGCGAGATCCTCTGCGAAGTCTGGTAGGGTTGTCATCCAGGCGGATGCGCGCTTTGTGCGCCGTTCCTGCCCGGGTGAATGTTATGGTCGCGCCGTTGGCGCGAATGTAGTGAGTGATTTGGTGGGTGAAAGACTCGCCGAGGCTGCAGTGGAACGAATGAAAGCAATTTTGTTCGGGACTCGCAAGCCATAAAGGATTTAGAAATGTCGCGTATTGGAAAACAGCCGATTCCGTTGCCGCAGGGAGTCAAGTACACCGTTAATGGCAACACGATTGTTGTCGAAGGGCCCAAGGGAAAAGTGGAGCAGGTCATTCCCGCCGGCATCAAGCTTGAGACCAAGGATGGACACATTGTTGCGAGCCGCGAGAATGAATCGCAGGCTGCTGTGCATGGTCTGACACGCGCGCTGGTCTTCAATGCCGTCGAGGGTGTGACTAAGGGATGGTCGAAGGATCTGGATATTGTCGGCATCGGTTATCGCGCGGAGCTGAAGGGCAAGAACACGGTTGTCTTTACGCTGGGTTATTCGCACCAGATCGAATTTCCGCTGCCTACCGGCATCACGGCGACGATTGATCCTAAGCAGACACGGGTAACGGTGAGTGGTATCGACCGCCAGAAGGTTGGCCAGGTGGCAGCTGACATGCGTTCGCTGCGCAAGCCTGATCCGTATAAGAATAAGGGAGTCCGCTACTCCGATGAGAGGCTGAAGAAGAAGGTCGGCAAGACGGGCGCGAAGTAGCGCGTTTGCCGGGCGTCTGAGTCCGGCGCGGCTATCCTGAGGAGCGCAAAGCGCGACGAGGGATCTCAAAGCTAATTGAATTTAGAACCGAACGGAGCCGCATGGCGGCTCCGCCATTAGGAAGGACGACGAGAAATGATTCCGCAGAGAAACAGAAACGAAATTCGCCAGCGCATCCATGACCGCATCCGCGCAAAGGTTGCCGGCACCGGTGAGCGCCCCCGCTTGAACGTATACCGCTCGCTGAATCACATTTATGCTCAAGTCATCGACGATGCCAAGGGCGTCACCGTGGTTTCCGCATCGAGCAAGGCCTCGAAGCTGAAGACCGGTGGCAATGTGGCGGCGGCGAAAGAAGTGGGCAAGCTGGTTGCTGAGCGCGCGCAGGAAAAAGGCATCAAGAAGGTCGTGTTTGATCGCGGCGGCTACCTCTATCACGGACGCGTCAAGGCTCTGGCCGATGCGGCGCGCGAAGCAGGTCTCGAGTTCTAAGTTTTAGGCGCGGCGTAAGGCCGGCCAGAAGGAAATCAGGAAGCGAATGGCAATACTGAAAAAGAAGCTGGATGCCGGGCAGTACAACCTGAAGGATCAGGTGGTCGCGATCAACCGTGTGACCAAGGTCGTCAAGGGCGGTAAGAACATGTCCTTTGCAGCGCTGGTCGTTGTGGGTGATCCGGGTGCCGGTGTCGTGGGCTACGGCTCGGGCAAGGCGAAAGAAGTGCCGCAGGCAATCCGTAAAGGCATTGAAGCTGCGAAAAAGAATCTGTTTCGCATCAATCTGACGGAAACGACGATTCCGCATCAGGTGCTGGGCCGCTACGGTTCGGGCCATGTGCTGCTGAAGCCGGCTCCGCAAGGTACGGGCGTGATCGCCGGCGGCGCGGTCCGCGCGGTGATGACCTCGGCGGGCGTGCAGAACGTGCTGACGAAGAGCCTGGGTACGGCGAACCCGCACAATGTCATCAAGGCCACCTTCGATGCTCTCGTCCAACTGCGCGACCGTGCGGAAGTGGCAGCCATTCGCGGCAAGCAGCTACAGGAGTTATAGTCATGGCAGAAACCCAGACAAAAATCAAAATTCAGTACTACCGCTCATTCATTCAGGCGCCGGTGAAGCACAAGAGAGTCGTCAAGGGCCTCGGGTTTACCCGCCTGAACCAGATTGTCGAGCGCGAAGACACGCCGTCGATCCGGGGCATGGTAAACACGGTTCCGCACCTTGTACGGATTGTGGACTAGCCGTCCAGGCAACGACGCCTTCGGCGTAAAAACAGATCCTTCGCTGCGCTCAGGATGACAAGTCTTTGGGATGTGGCGAGGCGAATAAATTAAAAAGCGAGTCGGTCGGGGCAAGCCTGACCGGCGTATAGCGAGGACATCATGAATCTTTCCAATCTTAGAGCGCCGAAGAAGGCGAACAAGAATCGCAAGCGTGTGGGCCGTGGTATGGGCTCCGGGCACGGTAAAACCTCTACCCGTGGGCACAAGGGACAAGGCTCCCGCTCGGGTTCGAGCCTGATGCGCGGTTTTGAAGGCGGCCAGATGCCGCTGCACCGCCGCCTGCCGAAGCGCGGTTTCACGAACATTTTCCGTACCGAATACACCGTTCTGAACCTTGACCGTCTGGCTGAGCTGGGCGAAACGGAGCTGACCCTCGAGGCCTTCCAGGCAAAGGGTTTCCTGCGGAAGCGCAACGAGCTGCTCAAGATTCTGGGCAATGGCGAGTTGACGACGGCGATTACCGTGCATGCGCATAAATTCTCGAAAACTGCTCAGGAAAAGATCGAGAAGGCTGGCGGCAAGGCTATTCTGGTAGCGTAAGGCGAGAAGCGCCGCCGAATTTGCGGCGCAACCCTGTAGGGACCTAGATCTTCATGTTTGAAAAATTCGCCAATATCTTCCGCATCCCCGACCTGCGCAAGCGGGTTCTGTTTACGATGGCGATGCTTGCCGTCTACCGGATTGGATCGTTCATTCCGACTCCGGGCGTAAACGCAACCGCACTCCAGCAATTTTTTGACTCGCAGGCTGGCAGCTCGCTTGGTCTGGTCAATCTCTTCAGCGGCGGCAACCTGCGCCGCCTGACCGTATTTGCGCTGGGCATCATGCCGTATATCACGGCGTCGATTATCTTCCAGCTGCTGACGGTCGTATATGAGCCGCTGGCTCGTTTGCAGAAAGAAGGGGAACTCGGCCGCAGGAAGATTACGCAGTGGACCCGCTATCTGACAGTGGTGCTCGGTGTGGTGCAGTCGATGGCGATTGCCCTCACCCTGTCACACGGCTCAGGCGGCATGCAGCTGGTGCTGAATCCGGGCGCGGGCTTTGTCATCATGACGGTGCTGACCTTGACCACCGGTACGGCTTTCATCATGTGGCTAGGCGAACAGATTACTGATCGCGGCATTGGAAACGGCATGAGCTTGCTGATTTTCGCCGGTATCGTTGTGGGTCTGCCGCGAGCCATTCAGGAACTGGTGGAGACGGCAAGGACGCAGAAGTTCGGCGCATTTACTGTGCCCGCGCTGGTCATCCTTGTCGCTGCGATGATCGCCGTCGTTGCCTTCATCGTCTTTGTCGAGCGTAGTGAGCGCCGCATTCCGGTGCAGTATGCCAAGCGCATTGTTGGCCGTCGCCTGATGGGTGGACAATCCACGCATCTGCCGCTCAAGGTCAATTCCGGCGGCGTGATGCCGGTCATCTTTGCGGCTTCGGTCTTGTCGGCTCCGTTGCTCTTTTCACAGGCAGCCTTTGTGCGCAACAGCACGGTACTGACGCGCATTTTTGATTCTCTGCGCGCGGGTGAGCCGTGGTACGAGCTGTTGTACGTCGTCGCTATCGTCTTCTTTGCGTATTTCTATATCTCGATCGTCTTCCGTCCAGATGACATCGCGGACAACATGCGCAAGTACGGCGGCTTCATTCCGGGTATTCGTCCGGGTAAGCGCACGTCCGATTACATCAACGACATTTTGACCCGCATTACCCTGGTCGGCGCACTGTACCTGATTGTGATTTCGATCATTCCGCAGATTCTGATCAGCGGTATTCATTTGAACCATCTCTGGCTGATCGGGTCGCTCTTCGAGCGCCTGCCGCTATGGGTGACGAACGGTCTCGGCTTCAACTTCTACTTTGGCGGAACGTCGCTGCTGATCGTCGTTGGGGTGGCCATGGATACGGTCAACCAGGTCGAATCGCAGCTGATCATGCGCCATTATGAGGGCTTCTCCCCGCGCAGCGGACGCATCCGCGGAAGGCGGGCCTGGTAAGTGACAGTGGCTGTGATTGAGAAGCGGACGGAAGATGGGAAGACAATCCGTGTAACTCCCGGTCCGATTCTTTTGCTGGGCGCTCCAGGCGTTGGCAAGGGCACGCAGGCCAAGGAGATCGTCACAGCCTGGGGCATCCCGCAGATTTCTACCGGGGACATTCTGCGAGCCAATGTTTCTGGCGGCACTGAGCTTGGCAAGCAAGCCAAAGCCGTTATGGATCGCGGCGAGTTGGTCTCAGACGATCTGGTGAACGCGATGGTCGCCGACCGTCTGCGGCAGCCGGATACCGCCAACGGGTACATTCTGGACGGTTTTCCTAGAACGTTGGGGCAAGCTGAGTGGCTGGATGCCTATCTGGCGGCGCAGCCGGTCCGGGGTCCTCGCAACGCGGGCAGTTCTCATTCTGGGGTGGAGGCGGGAAGCCTCCCCGTCGTTGCTATCAGCATCAAGGTAGGGTATACTCAATTACTGCGCCGTATTACCGGCAGGCGCACCTGTCCAGTCTGCAAGAGCACTTATAACATCTACTTGCAGCCGCCGAAGGTCGATGAGAAGTGTGATCTCGACGGCACGCCCTTGGCGCGGCGCTCAGACGACACGGAAGAAGTTTTTGAGGAGCGGATGCGGACCTACGAGTCGCTGACAGCTCCGGTCGTAGAGCATTACCGTGCTCTGGGACGGTTTGAGGAAGTGGACGGAGAACAGCCGGTAGACGCAGTTGCAGCCGCAGTCATGGCTGCTGTTCTGCGTTTGAGGGGATAACCGGCTGATGGCGATCATGATCAAAACGCCGCAGGAAGTAGAAAAAATGCGGCGCAGCGGAGTGGTGGTTCGCGAGATCCTCGACTACGTGCGCGGCTTCGTAAAGCCGGGCGCAACGACGATGGACCTTGAGACTGCGGCCGCGGCAAAGATCGCTGAGCTGGGTGCGACTCCGGCGTTCAAGGGTTATCACGGATATCCTTGCGTGCTGTGCACGTCGGTCAATAGTGAAGTGGTGCATGGCATTCCATCGGCGAACCGCGTACTGCGGGACGGCGATATTGTTTCGATCGATACGGGCGTGATCATCGATGGGTTTTATGGTGATTCGGCGATCACTGTGCCGGTGGGCGAAAAGATTGCACCGAAAGCGCAACGCCTTCTCGAAGTAACGAAGGCATCGCTTGAAAGCGGCATCCGCGCCGTAAAGGTGGGAGCGTATCTGGGCGATATCGGCGCTGCCGTGCAGGAAGTCGTGGAAGCGGACGGCTTCAGTGTCGTGCGGGAATTTGTCGGGCATGGCATCGGCACGCGGTTGCATGAAGATCCGCAGGTGCCGAATTACGGCCGTCGTGGCCAGGGCATGAAGCTGCGGGAAGGCATGGTGTTCTGCATCGAGCCGATGGTGAACTCGGGCAAGCCCGGTGTGCAGGTATTGAGTGATGGCTGGACCGCGGTGACGGAAGACGGAAGTCTGAGCGCGCATTTTGAGCACACGGTTGCAGTGACCGCCGACGGTGCCGTTGTGCTGACTCAGTAAGCCATTCGTTTTTGACGCAATAAGGTTTTGAGGCGAAGCCTGCGGAAGGCAGGCGGAATCGGGATACGGATTGTCGAAGGAAGACGCGATTGAGGTAATGGCAACTGTCCTTGAGACGTTGCCCAATGCCATGTTCAAGGTAGAGCTTGAGAATAAGCACCAGGTTCTGGCGCATGTCTCAGGCCGCATGCGAAAGAATTTTATTCGCATTCTCCCGGGAGACCGGGTCGCGGTAGAGTTGAGCCCCTACGATTTGACGCGCGGGCGCATCGTCTACCGTTACAAGTAAGCAAGAGATTGGGAGCTGTCAATGAAGGTTCGTGCATCAGTAAAGAAGATTTGTGACAAGTGCAAGATCATTCACCGTCGTGGTGTAGTTCGTGTGATCTGCGAGAATTCGAAGCATAAGCAGCGCCAGGGCTAAGCTCCGGGCGTTGATATAAGGCAGGTTGGAACCTGAAAGCGATGGGGCTAGTTAGCCAGGAAAGGCTTGCGATGAACCCCAAGGTTCGCTGAATAACCTGTCAAAACCGCAGTTGTGAAGGATCAGAACTGCATAACCGTTCCGGGTGATGAAGTTGCCCGGAGCACATTAGAGAAGGACAAGCATGGCACGTATTGCTGGCGTTGATCTGCCCCGCAACAAGCAGGCCCGGATCGCGCTCACTTACATCTACGGGATCGGCAACCCGCGTGCGCTGCGCATCCTTGGAGCTGCGAACGTTGATCCGTTCAAGAAGGTCCAGGATCTCGGCGAAGACGAGGTAAACCGCATCCGCCAGGTGATCGAGGAAGAAGGCCAGGTCGAAGGCGATCTGCGCAAGGACACCTCGATGCACATCAAGCGGCTCATCGACATCCAGTCTTATCGTGGACTGCGGCACCGCCGCAGCCTGCCGGTGCGCGGTCAGCGCACGCACACCAATGCGCGTACTCGCAAGGGACCGCGTAAGGGCACGATTGCAGGCAAGAAGAAAGCGACGGCGAAGACCTAATGGCAAAAGCACAGCAGGGCGCCGGAAAGGCCGCCACCAAGAACAAGAAGTTCAAGAAGCGCGAACGCAAGAATGTGCCATACGGTCTGGTCTACATTCAGGCTTCGTTCAACAACACGATCGTGACCATCACCGACGGTCAGGGCAATACAATTTCCTGGAAGAGCTCGGGTTCGCTCGGCTTCCGCGGGTCGCGTAAAGGCACTCCTTTCGCCGCGCAGCAGGCAGCCATCAACGCGGCCAACCAGGCGCGTGATCATGGTCTGCGCTCGGTCGATGTCCGCGTCGCCGGCCCCGGATCGGGTCGCGAATCGGCAGTGCGTGCGTTGGCAGCGGCGGGTATTGAAGTCCGCTCCATCCGCGACGTCACCCCGATTCCGCACAACGGCTGCCGTCCGCCGAAGCGTCGCAGAGTATAAGCACTTCACCGCGTGGGCATTCGCCTGCGCGGTGAAACTGCGTTAAAATAAGAAGGTTAGGACTGGGACGAAGCGCTGCCAGCGCGTAAACCGGTCGACCCCTGAAACTTTAGGAGAAAAGAATTGGCACGTTATACCGGAGCAGTCTGCCGCCTTTGCCGCCGCGAAGGCACTAAGCTTTTTCTGAAGGGCCCCAAGTGTTTTTCTGACAAGTGCCCGATTGAGAAGCGCAATTTCGCCCCCGGCCAGCATGGCCGTGACCGCAAGGCGAAGATCGTGGGCTACGGCCTGCAGCTTCGCGAAAAGCAGAAGGCGAAGCGTATTTACTTTACCCTTGAAGGGCAGTTCCGCCAGTACTACGAAAAGGCATCGCGCACACCGGGCGTTACCGGCGAGCTGCTCTTGCAGCAGCTTGAGCGCCGCCTGGACAATGTGGCCTACCGCCTCGGCTTTGCGATTTCGCGTCGCCAGGCCCGCCAGATCGTTCGCCACGGACACGTGGAAGTGAATGGCCGCAAGGTGAATATTCCTTCGTTCCAGGTAAGCGTGGGCGACGAGATCAAGGTGCGTCCGAACAGCCAGAAGCTGACCGTACTTGAGAGCTCGCGCGAGTTTGCCAGCCACCAGCCCGCTCCGGCGTGGCTTACGGTTGACCATGCGAATCTGTCGGGTAAGGTACTGGCACTTCCGAAGCGTGAAGACGTCAACCTGCCGGTCAACGAGCAGCTGATCGTCGAACTTTACAGCAAGTAATTGCTTGTACGCGCGAACTTTCTGCGGTCCGTCATTCTGACGACCGTAGGGAGGAAGAATCTCAAATGTACTGGGTTTTCGTTGAGATTCTCCGCTGCGCTCAGAACGACGGGTTCATGGTTGGATAAGGCCATGAGCCCCTTGGACAAGATTTTCGAGCATGGCTCGAAAGATGCACACCGCCAAAAACGGTGCAATTTAATCACGAGGTAATACAGACGCAGACGCTGCAGAATGCTTCGCGGCCCTGTGTCAGGAGAGCGAATCGATATGCTTTGGAGAGGATTTCAAAAACCGAAACGGTTGGCGGTCGACACCGAAACGCTGACTGAGAAGTATGGAAAGTTCAGCGCTCAGCCTTTTGAGCGCGGCTTTGGAACAACCATTGGCAATGCGCTGCGTCGCACACTGCTTTCATCGATCGAAGGCGCGGCTGTGACCGCGGTGAAGATCGAAGGCGTGCTGCACGAGTTCCAGTCCATCACTGGAGTCGTGGAAGACGCAACCGACATCATTCTGAACTTGAAGCAGATTCCCTTCAAGTTGAACGGCGAAGGCCCGAAGGCGCTGTATCTGCGCGCGGACAAGCCTGGTGTGGTGACCTCGGGCATGATCGAAGCCGATGGCGACGTGGAAATTCTCGACAAGGATGTCTATATCGCAACCGTCAGCGAAGGCGGCAAGCTGGACATGGAAATGCGCCTCAAGCGCGGCCGTGGCTATGTCTCTGCGGATAAGAACTTCGATGCCGACCTGGGAATTGGTTTTATCCCGGTCGATTCGGTTCACTCGCCTGTACGCAAGGTGAACTATACGGTTGAAGCGGCGCGTCTGGGCCAGATTACCGACTACGACAAGCTGACGCTCGAAGTCTGGACGAACGGCACGGTGCTTCCGGCAGACTCGATCGGTCTCGCGGCGAAGCTGCTCAAGGACCACATGAGCATCTTCATCAACTTCGAGGAAGAGATCGAAACCGAGACGCAGGCTGAAGAAGGCCGCACGCTGTTGCGGAATGACAATCTGAACCGCTCGGTCGAAGAGCTGGAATTGAGCGTTCGCAGCTACAACTGCCTGAAGAACGCAAACATCCAGTCGATCGGCGAGCTGGTACAGAAGACCGAAGCAGAAATGCTGAAGACGAAGAACTTCGGCCGCAAGTCCCTGAATGAGATCAAGGAAATTCTTGCGCAGATGGGGCTTTCGCTCGGTATGAAGATTGACGAGCACGGGAATGCAGTTCCGGGACCGACGAGCGTTCTGCCCGCGGCAACCCTGGCAGCCAGCTATAGCCGGTTCGACGACGACGATGAAGGGCTGGATGAGGCGGATCTTCCGCTGCAATCCGAACCTGAAAACTTTTAACAGGGCACCAGCGCTCAGGGCACAGGTCTCAAAATGAAGACTGTGCTCTGAGACCTGAACCTTGAGACTGATTAGAAGAGAGATTTGCCATGCGCCACCGCAATGCAGGATACAAACTAGGACGCAACACCAGCCATCGCCGCGCTCTGCTGCGCAACCTGGTCACGTCTATCATTCTGGAAGACCGTGTGGAGACGACTGTTGCCAAGGCCAAGGCAGTCCGTCCTCACGTAGAGAAGTTGATTACCCTGGGCAAGAAGGGCGACCTGCACTCGCGGCGTCAGGCTCTCTCTTTCCTTCAGACCCGCGATGCAGTGACGCGGCTTTTTGATACCGTGGCTCCCCGCTACGGCGACCGCACCGGCGGCTATCTGCGCATCGTGCGCCGTGGCTTCCAGCGCGGAGACGGCGCCGAGAAGGCCTTCATCGAGCTTCTTGGAGCCGAGCAGCTTCTGGATGAGAAACGTCAGAAGCGCGCCGAAGCCCGCGCCAAGCGCCGTGAGGAGCTGCAGAAGGCCATGGCCGAGCAGCAGCCGGCTGCCGAAGGCGGCGAAGAGCAGGCTTAATTCAGTCCGTTGTTTGAAAGGACACAGCGCACCTTTCCGCTTCACGCGGGAAGGTGCGTTTTTATTTTTGCGAGCAATTTACTTCGACTGGACCTCGACTGATTCTTTTAGCTCTGTTGTTTTCGTATTCCGCTCCGTGACAGTTACAGGTTGTCCACGCGGCAGGTAATGCCCGATGACTGTGGGATCCGCCCAGTCGAGCTTCCACCCGTCTTCGATCGCAACTACGGTGTATTTGCCGGGAGCTACATCGCGCAGACCGAAACTGCCATCTGAATCGGATTGATCCCGGCGGAAGAGATCGCGGTTGTTGGAAGGATCCTGTGGCACGAGCACGATCATGACGCCGGGCGCCGGTTTGCCGTCCTTTTTCGCAAAACCTGTGACCTCAACGTTTGGATCGGTGTACACAGTTGCGGCAACTATAACGGCATTACTACCTGTCTTGATCCATTGCTGTTCGATCTCTGCTCCAGTGGCCGCGAGCTTTGCTACGAAAAGATGCTTTCCGCTCATCCACGCATTCAATCGATATCTTCCAGGCGGCACGTTTGCCAGCTCAAAGCTGCCGTCTTTCTTCACCTCGGAGCCGTTCATATTCTGGCCGTCAGTGGAGGTGAGCGAGACAACGGTGCTCTGCGGAAATGCTTCGCCGGAAAGAAGGGCCAGCTTGCCGGAAATATCAGCGGTGGCCACACCCGTGCCCGCATCGACGGCTTCGTCTGAAGTGACATTGACTGTAGTGAGTTTTTCGGATGGTGCGTTTGGGCCTCCACTTAAGTGGATTTGATATTCGCCCGGGGCAACGCTTATCTCAGTCTGGCCGGGAGTGATGTAGCGGCTGTTAGCCTCTGTATATTCCGTCGATCCAAAAATCTGCTGTGCGAGAACGGGAGCGGAGGCCATGACCCCTCCATTTGGATCTGCAGGCGCGGGCGTGCGAACGATCAAATGCAGCGCTGCAACGGGATGCAGGGTGAAGTTGATCTGCATGCGGTCGCCGCCTTTGAGCGGGATCGGAGTGGCATCTTCCGTACTCGTCACGTCTGCGTAGAATGTGGTTGCGTAGACGAGATCAAGCGGTGAGCGGGGTGTCGATCGATTTTCGCTTTGTTGCGGCTCGGGCGACGAACGCGCTACGCCTGTATTGTTGTCCGCGTACCAAGGACGCCCGCCGGCGGAGAGAAAATAATCTCCAGGCGCCAGGCCGGCGAATTCGTAAGCGCCGGTGTCATCGACGTTCGTACTGCTGACGACCCGTACCTTCTCCAGGCCGCTGTCATAGGTCTGACGGTAGAGCGAGACTCTGGCATTTTCTACCGGGTCGCCAGAGTCTTCCGTGACCACACCTGAGATTACTGCATCGGGAACGAGCTGCAGGGTCAGGTTTTCCGATACCAGCCCGTCCCCGGTGACGATGGCTGTCGAATAATCATCGTGCGCATCATAAGAGGCGGTGATGAAGCCTCGTCGGGAACCAGTCAATGCATATTTTGCAGCCGGCAGGTGATCGAATTCAAAATGGCCGTCAGGACCTGTCTGCATGATCTGAACCGGGGAATAGTCTTTTGAGAGGACAATCGAAACACTCGCCCGATCCAGTGGCTGCCCGGTGCTCGCATTCCGTACGGTTCCGGAGATGCGATACAGTCCCGACGATGTTTTCTGCGCGTGCAGCATTGCAAAAGGCGCGATGCTTACGAGGGCGAGCACTGCCGCGGATGTAAAGTGAATGATTTTTGCATGCAATCTCTTCATTGCATTGCCGCTTCCGTGGAAACCACGTCGAGATCAACATTGGTTGTGCCGCCGGGTTCCAGTGTTATCGTCTGGCCTTTGCCCGCGTAGGGGTCCCACGCCTTTGGATTGCGGTATTCCATGTCAAATGCCTGATCCAGCGCGATGACGCGATAGGTGCCGGGTTGAAGATTGGAGATCTGGCTTGCCTGGAGCAGTGGTCCTGATTCCGGTACGACCGATGTCAGATCGAATTGCGGGAAAAGATAGACGAAGGCGCGAGGTGAGTCATCTGCGGTCGTCGCAGTTGCATCTTTCAGGCGAACCGACAAGGTTGCCGTATCATTTCGCAGGACAATGTTTATCGGAGCGGACGTTCCTCCCGGACCAACGACGAGAGGCTCGCGCGACAGGTCTGCGCCGCCAGCGGCGATCGATGCGACGTAGCCCTGGTTCGCATAGGTAAGAACCCAGTATTTGCCAGGCAGAACATTTTCAAGGACCCAGGCTGAGTCATCCGTATTGCCAGGTTCGCGTCGCAGACTTGCACCCATCGCATCATTGTCTGTCAAAGAGAACAGCATCAGGTTGATATCGCGGGAAACCTCAACCTGTACTCCGTTTTCGATTGCGGTGACCTGCGGGCCCTCATTTTCAGGGTTCGTGAATTCCTTGCGAATTGTGACGGGGATAGGATGAACGGGCAGCATGGCCAGAGTCCGTCCTTGCATGGGGTCATTGTGCACAGAGACCTGTACGCTGCCGAAAGCGTTCCCTGGAGCATAGGACTGACCGCTTACCGTGTAATTTCCCGACGGCAGATACGTGCGAAGTTGCTGCCGCAGCGAATCATAGGAAACAGTAGAATCGAAGATAAGGCCATTTTGATCGCGGACCTGGAAGTTAGCGCCAGCGTTCGCAGTATTTGCAACAGGAATGGTTACAGAATAAAAAGGCTCGCGGTTGAGTGTCATTTCTGCGCTGATTTGCTGTCCCGCCCCAAGCCTCAGAATGCCAGTCGTGCTGCTGTCACTCTCTTCCGGATACCAGACTGGGGGAAAACCCCACCGCGTGGATGCCGATGGTCCTGCGTCCGGGTCAAGAGAATTGGCAGTATAAAGTCTGTATTCACCTTTTTGGAGATTGCCGAAGTGGAATACTCCTTCACTATTTGTCGATTTCATTTCAGCCGTCTGCCACCTTGCCCGGCCTTCCTGTACGGTGTGACGCATCAGTTGCACATGAATGTCGTTGGCCTGTTCAGCGGTCGATAGAGTCACCCGACCCGTGATGGAACCCGCTGGTTCCAAAGCCAAAATGGTGTCTTCGGTCTTTGGTCCCACATAGATCGGCTGAAATGCATCTCGTCCCGAGTTTTTCGCAAAAAATCCCGGACGCCGGGCCTGCAAGACACATCGTCCGGCCGGAATATTCGGAAATTCAAATCGCCCTCCACTGTCCGTCAGCATCGAGCCGGATGCTTCCCCGGAAAACGACACAAGCGCACGGGCGATTGGCTCATGCGTCACACTGTTGATGACGGTGCCTCGTACCTGGTATGTCTGCTGCTGTGAGTTTGTACCGTTGCTATCATCCTGGGCACGAAGCCTGGCAGATACGGAAAAGACAACAAGCAGCATGCACAACGCGAATGTAGACGAGTGAGGAGCCTTGTCGATCACGAGAGAGCCTTCGCCGCTATTTTCACTGAATTGCTACAAAAAGCAACAGGCGCCTGAAGCTGATCTTCAGACGCCAGAATATTGTGAAAGTGAGCCGCGTGTCTCGTCTACTCGACATGATAGTTCGGGGCCTCGCGCGTGATGATGACATCGTGCACGTGGCTCTCGCGCAACCCGGCATTGGAGATGCGAACAAAGTGAGATTTGGTCTGCAGGTCTTCAATCGTGTCGCAGCCCAGATAGCCCATGCCGGAACGCAGGCCACCGACAAGCTGGTAGACCATCGCTTCAAGCGGCCCGCGATGTGGCACACGTCCCTCAATGCCTTCAGGCACAAACTTCGCCAGGCGGTTTTGTCCGTTACGCTCACGCGCCACTACGCCTTCAGTGCTGGCCGGTGCTTCTTCGAGATCGCGACTGCTCTGGAAGTAGCGCTCACCGGAACCCTGCGACATGGCGGAGAGCGATCCCATGCCGCGATATGCCTTGAACGAACGGCCCTGGTAGAGGATCGTTTCGCCGGGGCTTTCATCCACGCCTGCGAAAAGCGAGCCGATCATGACGGCGTTGGCGCCCGCGGCAATCGCTTTCGCGACGTCTCCTGAATACTTGATGCCGCCGTCGGCGATGACAGGAATATTGTATTCGCGGCCTGCCTTGTAGGCTTCGCTGATGGCCGTGATCTGCGGCATGCCCGCACCGGTAACCATGCGCGTTGTGCAGATGGAGCCGGGACCGATGCCAACCTTCACGGCATCCGCGCCCGCTTCGATCAAAGCTTTTGCGCCTTCGTATGTGGCAATGTTTCCGGCAAGCAAGTCCACATTCGGAAAGCGCTTCTTGACCTCGCGGACAGCTTCGAGCACACGCGAGGAATGGCCGTGCGCCGAGTCGATAGAAAGAGCATCCACTCGATTGCGGACGAGCTCGGCGGCACGTTCCAGATAGTCGCCGGTTGCGCCGATCGCCCCGCCCACGCGCAGACGACCCTGGTCGTCTTTCGAGGCGTTGGGATACTTCAGCTTTTTCTGGATGTCCTTGACGGTGATCAGGCCCTTGAGCTCGTATTGATCGTTGACGACCAGGAGCTTTTCCACGCGATGCTTATGCAGGATCAGCTCGGCGTCTTCAAGCGTTGTTCCCACAGGGACGGTGATGAGGTTTTCTTTGGTCATCACATCGGCAATGGGAATATCCGTGCGGGTCTCAAAGCGCAGGTCGCGGTTCGTGAGAATGCCAACGAGCTTCTTGTCCTTGGTGACGGGCACGCCGGAGATCTTGTACTTCCGCATGACATCGAGCGCGTCGGAGATGAGCTGATCCGGCGTAATCGTTACCGGATCGACGATCATGCCGCTTTCGGAGCGCTTTACCTTGTCGACCTCGCTTGCGTGCTGCTCGATTGCCAGGTTGCGGTGAATGATGCCAATGCCGCCCTGCTGAGCCATAGCAATGGCCAGACGTGATTCGGTCACGGTGTCCATGGCTGCGCTTAACAGCGGCGTATTCAATAAGATACGGTTTGTGAGCCGAGTCTGGGTGCTTACCAGGGCAGGCACTACTTCACTATAGGCAGGTACGAGCAGAACGTCGTCAAACGTCAGCGCTTCGGGGACGGGATGTTCAATCATTGTCTTCCGTAGGTGCGAAGAGCGGGCTTCGCGGGCTAAAGGCCGTGAATACGGCTATCTCTTAGTGATTCATTCGATTGTAGAGGGGTTCAGAAAACAGGGCAAACTTTGGTGGAACCGGCTTCGGAGTGTTTCCGTATCTTTCGTAGCAAGGAACAGGAGCGACTGTGAGCCATCGTAAGTGTTTTCAACTGTTTCGCGGCGCTATGTATGTAGCCATGCTCGCGATTCTAAGCACTTGTGCCCAAGCGCGTGCTCAGAAGACAGACAACATGAATTGCGATGGAGAGCCGGTGACGGACCGCCAATACCAGCAACAGGCTGGTGATGTGCTGGAGCCCCGGCATCTTGAAATCGCCCGGGCATTTAGCGGTACCGGAAAGCTGAATGTGAGCATCTGCAATGCACAATTTCAGGTACGCACGCGACCCGATGCGAAAGAGCTGAGGCTTTCCGTAGAGATGGATTCGAAGTCGGGCAGCAAGCCTGCTGCGGATTACAT
>Ga0210395_10001902_pt1 | contig 16272 bp, 8 predicted proteins | sample IncBWH4OmetaG_FD_150861 | JGI IMG/M metagenome (GOLD analysis project Ga0210395, IMG submission 150861) | Forest soil microbial communities from Barre Woods Harvard Forest LTER site, Petersham, Massachusetts, United States - Inc-BW-H-4-O ... | reverse complement strand
AAAACTCTCTGGCTGCCGGGCCAGTCGTTTCAGCCCATTGTGATTCTACGCCACGTTAACACGACGAATATATCGCGCCCAAGTATGCCGAACCGTGATTCACGATTCGGTTTGTCACTCGATCCTTACCGAGAGGCTTGACTCCGCAACTGATGCGCCCTGTCTGGCTGTCACCAGGACGTCGCACTGCCCTGGGCCAGGAGTAAGGTGCACCAGCATCGGGATCGAACCGTCGGGACCTGGTTGCGAGAGATTCAATGGTTTGCGGGCGATCTCCCTGCCGTCCCGCAAGAGCTTCAACGTGACTTTTGTTTCTTCGCCCACCGTTGCCTTCGGAGGGTAAACGACGAAGTAGAGACTCAGCGGGCTTCCCGGCGCAACAGAATCTGCCAGCGTTGGCGTCACCCGTCCGTTCTCCAGTTCGAAGGGGCTTTGGGGATCGCGCGGTCCCGTCAGGGGATCGAAACGGCGCACCAACTCCAGAGAGCTCAAGGACAGATTCTTTCCCGGATCGACGAAAACTGAGACGCGCTTCGCCGACGTCCGGCCGGTTTGCTCATCCGTGACGGCTGTGTCGATCATGTAGTGTCCAGGCTGCAGCGCAACGGGCTCGGCGTAGAGAATGCGGTCGCTTTGCAACAGCGCTGCGTTGGCGGCGGGCACTTTGCGGACCAGTTCGCGGCTCACTTTCCTCACGATCTCTCCAGTGGAATCGTGGATGAACGCCACCAGCGCGGCTCGAACCAGGAGGTCGCCGGTCTTCTTGTCGGAGACCGATTTGATTCCGGCAAGAGGCACTTCAAACGTGAGTTCGTATTCGACCGCATTTTCCTCCGGCCGAAACTTCATGGCCGAGACCTGGTAGGGAAACTCGACGGGAGCAGGCTGCGCGTTCATCGCGTTCAGCGCCAGCAGCTCAAAAGGCTGGAGCGGCTCCCCATTGAGATCGGGCACGGCATAGTATCCGCTGCGGGTCTGCACCGTCGTCTTTGGGCGGCTGATCCTCACTTCGATTTTGCGGAAGTGCCCATCATAATTCGTCGAGGTGGGGGAGTACGCCACCTCATAATGGGTGCGTATGTCCTCCATCATGCGCTGCATTGGCACGGCGATCTCGTTGGTATTGGTGACCGCGAAACCTCCTGTCGACTCGGCCAGTTCCCGCATGGCGAGCTCGGGGCTGGCGACTGCGGTCAAAGCGACGTCGTCGTCCTCGAAGTGTCCGTTGACGGGGTCAACCTTTTGAGCCGAGCTCTCAGCTGCGGTGCGGCGCTGCATGGCCAGGGCCGGCATCACGGGGTCGTCCATATTCAGCCCCCGCGTGTCGATGGTATAGAAAGACACTCCGGAGCGGTTGGCGTGGCTGATTAGGTTGTCGATCGCGTCGCGCCGGTTCACTGGGAAGGCGAGGCCGTCCGCCAGATAGAGTATTACCTTGCGGCCGGGCAGCTTTTCCTCGCTGCTCACCAGTTGATGCAGCGAGTCCATGGCATCCATACCATTCGACAGGCTGTTGGCAAACCGCAATCCTCGAACCATGTCCGCCTGCGTAAGAAGAGCCGTGCCCAGCGTGACCGAAACATCCTGGGAAGCTGCGTTCGCCGCCCACAACGGATCTTTCATGATTCCCGGTATCGGATTTGTCAGTGCACTCTGGACGGCTTGTGCCGTGGCTGAGCTCGTCCCCGGCGAGGCGAGGATATTTTCGGTATAAGCCAGCATGCTCGCAACGACGCTGTCTGCCACCAGCGCCGAAACTGTTGATTCAGAGTCGCCCTTTAATCCCTTCGTGGCGGCGTCGACCGCCTTAGCCAAAGTGTCTTTGTCGGTGGTGTAGGGCTGCATTATCGCGAGACTGCGATCCAGCCTGTAGATGGTTACGTAAGTGTTCGGCAGGTTATCGCTCTTGAGAAATTCCTGCACCGCACGCCGAGCGAATTCCAGGTTTAGAGGAGCGATCTGAGCTAACACCACGGAAACAAAATTCACTTGCCGCATAGAATTCAATGGACTCAGGGCCTCGCTGCGCTTGGCAGGCCCAGTCGATGTCCGAGTTCCCGCCGCAGAGCGTTCGGTTTCTAGTTGTTCGCTGCCCAGAACGTTGCGGAACACGCGCGTGTTCTGGCGAACCCCATCCTCGTAGATTTCCACCTCGTCGGATCGCAAGTCAGTGACCGGGTGGTGGTGCTTGTCGCGCACTACTAAGTCCAAAAGCACTTCGCGCGTGGTGGTGCGAATCGTAGCGCGGTCCTTTTCGTCGGGAGGAGGGGTGCTGTTTTGGCAAATCAGTAAAGCGGAAGGAGCAATCAGGGCGGTCAGGGCAACTACAAGAAAGGTACGTGCCGGCATACCAATACCTCACCATTCCCCGCCGTGTATCCCCAAATTGGCGGGCTTTCCCCACGATTCTGGCCCGATCAAGACCGACAGTTTACCCCCAATGGTCCGAATATGCACGCTTTCCTTAAAAAATCGTTTTTTCTCTTGACAGTGGCTGTTCATAGGCGGTAAGTTGCGTCGTTCTTTGGAATAGTATGAACGCACTACGTAATCGCTTACGGCCCTCTGAAAGTGCCGTGCAGTCTCCGGGGATGGGGTCAGGCATGAGGGTTGTGAGCTGAAGCTTCGAAGCAAATTCGGGGAGGGGCAATGAATTCCACTCTTGAACTCGGGACGTTAAAAAAGATTACGAGCGCGGCAGTGCTGCTTCTGGTTCTCATCCTGCTGGCGTCGACCTGTTTCGGACAGCAACTGACTGGCACGCTGAGTGCTACTGTGCAAGATTCGGCGGGCGCAGTCGTGCCGAATGCAAAAGTCACCATGAAGAACGACGCATCGGGTGACGAACGCACGACCGTATCAAACGGATCCGGCTACTTCACGATTACGGCCGTTCAGCCTGGAACGTATTCGGTGTCGATTGAGGCTCCAGGTTTCAAGACGTGGGATCAGAGTGGCATTGTCTTTAATCAAGGCGACAGCAAGAGTCTGCCCAACGTTCGACTTGAGGTCGGCAAGGTGACCGAGACGGTCGAAATCAAAGCGGGCGCCGATGTTGTGATCCCCGACAACGCCGAAGTCAGCACCACCATCAATCAGGAATTAATTGAAGATGTGCCGATCGTTGGCCGCGACGCGGGTGAATTGCTGAAGGTCATGCCTGGCATGGCGTTGACCAACGGTTTGACTCAGGGTTCCGGGTTTAATGACAAGGTGGTAGGCACCAACACCGGTCCGGTGGGCGCCTATTCTTCCAATGGAACGCAGCCGTACGGCGCCATGGCTTACATGCTCGACGGCGCCAATCTGGTCGACCCCGGTAACGCCGGCACCCAGATCGCCAACATCAATCAAGACATGGTTTCTGAAGTTAAGGTGCTGATGGCGGATTACAGCGCTGAGTACGCCAAGGGGCCTGTGATTTTCCAGGCATTCAGCAAGAGCGGCGGCAATCAGTTCCACGGCGAAGGCTACCTGTACGCCCGCAACAGCGCCCTGAACTCTGACGACGCCTTCGCCCACAGCCAGGGAATACCGAATTCTGCCGAGCACTACTATTATGCCGGCGGAAACGTTGGCGGCCCGATCATCATCCCTGGGCTTGACTTCAATAAGGACCGCAAGAAGCTCTTCTTCTGGGCCGGTTACGAATACATGGACCAGCACCCGGCGGCGAGTCCACTGAACTTCAACGTGCCGACGACGGAACAGAGAGCCGGCGACTTCAGCGAACACACGATCGACGGTCAGCCAGGCCTCACCAATGGAGTCGGCTCGCCGCTTTATAACGGTGTGAATGGCGCTTACGGCTCGGCCTACTCTACGGTTTACAACCTGCCGGGGGCGTCCTCGGCTTGTCCGACGTGTACGTCGACATTCCTGGATCCGGGCCAGTTCGACCCGAATATCGTAGGCATTTTCAACTGGTTGCCGCAGCCAAACATTACTCCGTCCGGGGCCAACGGCTGGAGTAACTACCAGTACATCAGCAGCATTCCGCAGAACCGTTGGGAAGCCACCGGCAAGGTGGATTACGCAATTAGCGACAACACCAAGTTGACCGTTTCTTACACCCGACAGATCGAAAACGATCAGCATCCAATCGGTGTCTGGTGGACTCCGCCGGGCACGTTGCCCTATCCATCGAACGTGGTTGCGGCCACCACGTCGAACGAGATTATGTCGAACCTGACCCACGTCTTCAATCCGACGACCACCAACGAATTAGTATTCACCTTCGCGCGCTATATCAACCCCGCGACTCTCTCCAATCCTAAAGCGGCCAGTCGCGCTACCTTTGGGATCACGGTTCAGGGACTGTTTGGCCACACCACGAACCAGATTCCAAACTTCGAGGGTCCCTGGGGTGGAGCTTTCCCGAACATCTCAGAGTTCTCGTTTGACGGAGGCTTTCAACCCAACGGTTATGGCGCTATCAAGCGAGATCCATCGATCTACGACAACTTCACGAAGGTGATTGGCAATCATACTCTGAAGGCGGGTTTCTACTGGGATACAAGTGAGAACATTCAGTCCAGCTGCGGCTACGGCTCTCCAGATGGCATTGGGCCTTGCGACAATGGAACCTTCACTGGCGGAGGCTGGGGTCCGAACAGCTCAGGGAACGTGATTGCCGACTTCGCGCTCGGGCGTACAACCGGCTACGGGCAAATGACCTCGATCCCGGTGAACGACCTGAAGTTCCATCAGTGGTCGCTCTACGCTCAGGATTCCTTCAAGGCGAATCGGCAACTCACGTTGAATTACGGATTACGCTTCGATCACGTTGGTCAGTGGTATGGTAGCCCGGAAGGAAATCAGGTCTGGGATCCGGCCAGCTATGTCAACGGGGCCAATGGCCAGCCCTGCGCTGCGCCTGGCGGAGTCCCAACGTGTCCTAACACCGGCTTGCTGTGGCATGCTGTGGACAGCAAGATACCGCTGTCCGGCTATATCTCTCCTCTGTTCTACTACGAGCCGCGCGTGGGCTTGGCCTATGACATCTTCGGAAACGGCAAGACGGTGCTGCGCGCCGGCTTCGCTGTATTCCATTACCAGATATCACAAAACCAGGGATCCGAGGCGACCGGCGGGCCTCAGGGTTCGGTCACATTTAGCACGCCGTCGGGCACCACCGACGGGTTCGCTCAGATCGAGACCCCGGCCTATGCTCCCCCATCCAGCTTCGGCAAGTACGAGAATGGAGCAGCCATCTCAGCTGACCTGATGGGAGACAATAAGACTCCGTTGACCATGAACTGGAACGTCACGATCTCGGAGGCGCTGCCGTGGCGGTCTGTGTTTGAGATTTCGTACGTGGCCAACAAAAGCCAAAATGAATTCATCGACGGAAGTGGCACCAACCTGGGTAACGTGAATAACGTTCTCCCTGGCAGGTTCTTCCTTCCCGACCCGATCCAAGGGTTTAACATGTCCCCGAACACGCCGACCTGCACGGGGGCTTTCAATGGCCAGTACACCCACTGCGCCCAATATAACCTGAACTATACCCCTGTTTTTAACGCCAACGATTACCGTCCGCTGAATAACTACACGAACGTTGACGTAGTAAATCACGGCAGCTATGCGAACTATAATTCGCTGCAGGCGACGTGGCAGAAGCAGTCCGGCCCGGTCACCTTCCTGGCGAATTACACCTTCAGCAAGGTTCTGGGCATCCAGGACGGCGAGACCGACAACGGACCGGGCAACGGTGTTGGAGGTGACCCCTTCAGCATCCACAACAACTATGGTCCGCTGGCCTATGACCACACCCACATTGTGAATCTCTCCTATGTGTGGAACATGCCCAAGTTTGTTCACGGCAATGCGATTCTTGGGGGAGCAGTCAATGGATGGCAGTTCTCGGGCTACACAACGTTCCAAAGCGGTGCGGCACTGCAGCCCAACCTTACGAACCTGAACGCTAACTATCCGGGCGTGACCTATCCTACCAATCAGGCACCGGATCTTCCGGATCTCACCTTCCCCCTGCCAAATGGTCTGAGGTCGACCCAACCCAGCACGTCCTCATGGTTTGGCTCAAACGCCTATAACGACCTTCTGCCTACGTTGATTTGCAACCCCAGAAGCCATGGCAAGAGTCAATACTTCAACCCGAACTGCTTCGGTATGCCCGCTTACGGCCAACAGGGTCAGTTGCAATGGCCCTATATGAGGGGGCCGAACTACTTTGACTGGGACTTGGGCCTGTTCAAGAATTTCCAGATTACCGAACGACAAAAGCTGCAGTTCCGCATATCGGCGGTTAATTGGCTGAACCACCCGTTGCGCCAGTTTGGATTGGCGAATACCTCCGATGAGTCCCTTAACTTCGCGGACAACTATACTGTACCGATTCTGGCTTCGGCGACGGGGAGCGCTGGCAACGAGTGCGCCGCCCTGGGCAATCTTCAGGTATCGCACGGAGTTTGCCAAGCCCGCGTCACGGGAATTTCTCCCTATAACACGAATGCCACCACGACCGGCATACCGGCATTCAAGACGGGCGCCCGTATCGTCAACTTCGCCGTGAAGTACTACTTCTAGGCGGAACTTGTGAGGTAGAATCAATCAGAGGGGTGGCGCAAGCCACCCCTTATTTTTCTGGACTGGCTTTTTGACGCGAATGCATCTTCACGGCTTGGCTCGACGATTCTTCGCGGTTTTGTTGTTGAATCTGGCCCCAGTTGTTCTGCTCCAAGGCGCTTCCAGCCCCAGCCCCATTCGGTTCGAACTCAGCAAGATTCCTTTCCGTCTGGAGAACGATCCGACGCCGGCCAAGAATCCGCCCGAAACTATGCCCGGCGGGGTTGCCATTTTCGATTACAACGGGGACGGCCGTCCTGACATTTTCTTTACCAACGGCGCCAATATCGCCACCCTGAAAAAAGATTCTCCGAAATACCGCAACCGCTTGTTCCGTAACGATGGAAACGGAGGGTTCACCGACGTAACCGACGCAGCGGGCCTGGCTGGCTCTGGCTACGACATGGGAGTCGCGGTCGCGGATTTCGACAACGACGGACATCCCGACCTGTTCGTCGCTGGCCTGCATCACAGCACGCTTTACCACAACAATGGAGATGGCACCTTCACCGACGTAACTGTGAAGGCTGGCCTGGATGCAAGCCTCAATCGTCCGGATCCTGAGTTTGGAGCCTATTGGGCGATCACTGCCGCGTGGGTCGACGTGAACAATGACGGCCTGCTCGATCTGTTTGTCGTCAATTACATGCAGTGGACCTACACTGACAAGCCGCTGTGTGCGATCCAGGGCCTTGCCGACTACTGTAGTCCCAAGTTCTACAAGGGCCAGCCCAACCAGCTGTTTCTGAACAATGGTAACGGCACCTTTCGAGAGGTTTCGAAAGAATGGGGCCTACTCAGCCACGTCGGCAAAGGAATGGGTGTAGGCGTGGCCGATTACGATCTTGACGGTCGCCCGGATCTATTCGTCACCAACGACGCTCTCTACAATTCGCTCTTTCATAACTTGGGCGACAAATTCGAGGAGGTGGCATTCGACACCGGCGTTGCTCTTACCGAGGATGGCAGCTTCATCTCAGGCATGGGCCTCGATTTTCGAGATTTCAACAATGATGGTTATCCGGACATTGCATTTGTCGCTTTGGTCGACCAGACTTTTCCGCTGTTCCTGAACACAGGCAAGGGAAGCTTCCGGGAAGTCACGAGCGAGAGCGGCATGCGTGATGGCAGTCTTAAAATGTCCGGATTTGGCGCCGGATTGTATGACTTCGATAACGATGGATGGAAGGATCTATTTGTCAGCGGTGGCCATGTCGAGTCGCTAACGTTGAACGGACAGCAAGTCGATCAACCGAATGCCGTTTTCCGCAACCTTGGCACAAGTGGAAAATGGGCGCGGTTGACTGAGGATGCGGGTTTTACGTCTGTTGCACCAGCCCGCCATCGTGGCTGTGCCTTCGGCGATCTCGACGGCGACGGCCGCATCGATGTGGTCGTAACTGCTCTCGGCCAGGACGCCGAAATATGGATGAACCGTAGCGAGAAGTCAGGACATTGGCTCGACATCGCGTTACGCGGAACCAAGAGCAACCGTGACGGCATCGGCGCGCGCATCAAGGTTGTCAGCAAGAATGGCACCCAGTATAACCATATGACCAGCAGCGTGGGCTATGCGTCCTCGAGCTACGGCCCCGTCCACTTCGGTCTGGGCCCTGACAGTCGTGCCGACCTGATCGAAATCCACTGGCCCTCGGGAATTGTTCAAACTCTGGAAGACGTTCCGGGCGACCGGGTGCTGAAGGTGACCGAACCAACCCACTGAGGTTTTCGCATTCGGTTCGTTACTTAGAAGTCTTCATTTTCGGCGCGAGCTGCGCGATCTGCTGCTTTACCAGGTCTGCTTGGGGACCCGCTGGAAAGTAAGTCAGGCAGTTCCTTAAGTGCTGCACGGCTCCAGAGTAATCCGCTTTCCGCGCCATGATCACGGCCAACAGTTGTTCCGTGCCCAGAACAGTGTGGCGTGGATCAATTGCCAACGATTTCAAAGCGCTTACGCTGGCGTCATCCGTCTTGCCCAGCTGGAACTTCGCCAGCGCATCGTCATACCAGAGTTGCGGCGTGCCCGCTGGATCGAGCTGCAGCGCCTGGTTGGTGTTGTCTTCGGCTTCCTCCCATTTTTCTGTTTGAGCCGCCATCCGGGCAAGCTGTTCGTAGGGCAAAATGAATTTCGGATCGGCAGACAAAGCCTTGGAAAACGAGTCTCGCGCCGCCTGCGGGTCGGTAGCCTCTTGAAGTTTGCCCAGTTGATACCACGCCTCGGCGAATCCCGGATAAATGGCAACTGCCTTTTTCAAGCTGCCCAGCGCGCCGCCGGAGTTTTGCACGAGCCATTCCGCCCTCGCTTTTTCGAAGGCCTTCATGGCATTCGCCGGTGCTTCTTTGGTCGTGCTGCTGAGTTCGGTAGCGCTGCTGCGTTCTTCCGGGAAAAGCGTAATCGTTCCCAGGTCGGGCTCATCGCGCAGATTTCGCACTGTGATGGTGACGGCGCTGGAACGGAATCCGGCCAGGGAGGCGCGTACCTGGCAGCCTTCATACTTGGTTTCCATCTGCCGCTGCGCGTCCGTAGGAATGCGCTCGACGCCGTGCGTGTCAACGAACCTTATGACAAACTGGCCTCTAAGATCGGCCTGGGTGGTGTTCACGACCGTTCCCTTGCAATCCACGGAGACCAGCATCGGTTCCCACGGAAGAGGTTCGCCCTCGAGTGCGAGCTTACCCAGAAGCACCCCGCCGGCGCGACCCTGGGCCGACATGTTCGCCCAGTAATCGTAGAATCCGCTGTCCTGGATCGAATCTGGTCTGGCTACGGTGGAAGGCGGCGCCGCGGTCACTGGAGGGACGCGGGTCTGTGCTGCCGTCTGATTCACTTCGACGCCAACGAGAAGCAACAGCAAACAGAACGAAGACGGGAGAGGAAAGGATATTGCCTTCACAGTGCACCTGCTTGACATCACGAATCCTGACTACTATTGTACGGCGGCGCCAGATGCGGAGTTCGAAGGAATTTCCGACGGAATCGCTACCCTGCCAGCGCGATTCCTGCGCTATCCTATTAGACATGCGGGCGGCGCTATTGTTTTGTCTGCTGTTTCCGGCCGTGGTCGCGGCTCAGAAAGCCGATCCAGATCAGCTGTTCAAGCAAGCCATTGACGAACAGCAACACGGCGATTTTTCGGCGGCGATTCGTGACTACCGCAAAGTACTAGAATTACGCCCCACCGAAATTCAGGCGAAGGTGAACCTTGGCGCCGCTCTGGCGCACGCTGGGCAGTTCGACGAAGCCATTGCGATGGACCGCTCCGCCCTCACTGGTTCCAAAGACCAGAACCCTATTCTCTTGAATCTTGCTCTTGCCTACTACAAAAAGGGCGATTTCGAAAACGCTCGCCAGCAGTTTGAGATTCTGCACGATGCGCAGCCGGATCGATTGCAGGTGGTGATCCTTTTAGGCGACAGCGATCTGAAAACAGGAAAAGCCGACGCAGCACTCAGCCTGCTGGAGCCCCTGGAGAGCAAATATTCACAGAACATGGATTTTGAATACGTGCTGGGCTCGGCGTTGATCGGCATCAAGGGCAGAAGGCGCGAGGGCATCGCTCGCATGGAAAAGGTCGCCAAAGCCGGTTCTGCGGCCGACGCTTACCTGCTGGCCGGCGCGACGCTCATGGACCTGAATGAATACGAACAGGCGCGCCAGGATCTCGAAGAGGCGCTGCACCTGAACTCGCGCCTGCCTAAAATCTATACGCTGGTTGGGACTGCTCGAGACAAAACGGGCGATGTGAAAGACGCAGAGCCGGCATTTCGCGAAGCTCTCAAAACCAACCCTGACGACTTTGAGGCGAACCTATATCTCGGAGCAATACTCTACAAGCGTCGCGAAGTTGACGAAGCCAAGGTTTATCTGGATCGCGCGCTACGGCTCAAGCCCACGGATTCGATGGCCCGTTATGAAGCAGCCATGCTGAAAAGCACGTCAGGCGATTACGAAACTGCAGCCAAGGAATTGGAATCGTTGGTCAAAGACGATCCGGATTGGCTGGAACCGCATGTCGAACTGGCGACGTTGTATTACCGCCTTCACCGTCCCGAAGACGGCGCGAAGGAGCGACAGATAGTCGACAGCCTCACCGCGAAGCAGCAGGCGCAAGGGCCGGGGAAGTAGCCGCTTCGTTCCTTCTTAGATTACCGAGTGACGGTGATCTGCTTTCCGGAGTACCGGACGACTTTGTCGGTCTCGTCCGCTGCATTCACTCCCACTCCGTGGTTCTCGCTGACGAAGACGACGCGGAATGTGCGGCTCTCGATCATCCCGGGAAACTGTCCTTTGCGGTCGCCGATGGTCAACGCATGAGCCGCATCATCCCAGTGCAGCGGAATTGTTGCGTATACGCCTTTCTCGTAATCGTAATTGTCGTTCTCATCTTCATAGAGCGTGAAGTCGCCATCGGCGCCGCGGTAAACGCGAAGCTCGATCGGGTCCGCTGGCTTTTCCGTCGACCACTCTTCGTCCGGGCCAAGAGGAAGGATCGATCCCGCGCGGACGTACAAAGGCAGACGCTCCAGCGGAGTGCTGGCGTTGATCGTTCTCCCTCCTTCGATTGCTGATCCCGTCCAGAAGTCGTACCACTTGGCGCCCGGAAGATAGACAGGCCGGGTCGTGGCCGCAGGATCGGTGACAGGGTTAACCAGGAACAGAGGCCCGTACATAAATTGGTCGCCAATATTTTGCGCGCGAGGATCGGTTCGGAAGTCCATGGCCAGCGGCCGCATCGGCGTGTAGGCCTCGCTCGTCGTCTTCCACGCCAGCGAGTAAATGTAAGGCAGCATGCGATAGCGCAAGCGATCGAAGTTCACGAGAATCGTCTGCGCGTCCGGTCCGTAAGACCACAATTCATTCTCATCGGGATTGCGCGTGCCGTGCACCCGCAGGATGGGATTAAATGTGCCGTACTGAAACCAACGAATAAAAAGCTCGCGGAAAGCCGGATCGGCGGGACTTCCAAACACAAATCCACCAATGTCCGTAGTCCAATAGGGAATGCCAGAAAGCGCGAAATTCAAACCCGCCGGAACCTGACGACGAAAGCTAAGCCAATCTGAGTTGATGTCGCCCGACCAAGCCGTCACTCCATTTCGTTGCGATCCCGCGAACGCGGAGCGCGACAGGATGAACACGCGCTTCTTGTCGGATGCGCTCCGCTGCCCCTGATAAACCGCCTGCGTATCGAGCAAAGGAAAGGCGTTGAGGTAGCGGTTTCCGCTGCCCGCGGCCAGTTTGTGATTTAACAGAATGTTGTCTTCCTGGCCCTCGGTTTCCGGTTCGGTCGTATCCATCCACCAAGCATCGAGTCCAATGCTGAACAACCCTTTGTTGACCTGGTCCCAGTAATATTTGCGCGCTTCGGAACTGGTGGCGTCATATACGGCCATCGCGTCGGTGTGGTAGGGCGGCTTCGCATACTTGAACTTGTCGACGAACCAGCCCTTGCTCTGCATGTAATCGTAGCTCGCCGAGCCGGGCTCGAAGAACGGCCAAATCGAAATCATCAGGTGGAAGTTTTCGCTGTGCAACTGATCCACCATCGCTTTCGGGTCGGGATAATTCTTGTTGAAGATAAATTCGCCTTTGCGGTTCCACCAAAACCAATCCTGCACGATGTTGTCGACCGGAATGTGCAGATCGCGGTACTTGCGGGCCACGCCCAGGATTTCATCCTGCGATTTGTAACGATTCTTGCACTGCCAGAACCCGTAGGCCCACTTGCCGAACATGGGGGCCTGCCCGGTTAAATCACGATAACGGGCGATGATTTTGTCGAAGTCAGGGCCGTAGAGGAAGTAGTAGTCGATAACGTCGGCGACTTCGGAACTGATGTAAAGAATGTTGGCGAAACGATTGTTGAAGCGGCTCCGCGAAGTGTTGTTCCAGAATATGCCATAACCCTTGCTCGACAGCATTAGGGGGACGGAAATGTTGCTGTTCTCTTGGGAAATGTCAATCGACTCGCCGCGATAGTTCCACACGCCGGCTTGATGCTGGCCCAATCCATAGAGTGCTTCGTGCGATCCGTAGATGCTGACCTGGGATTCGGCGCGGTAGGTGTCTTCGCCATTCACTTTTTCGGAAGTCAACCTGCGCGACGCTTCCTGCACCAGCGACCCACCATTCAATTCGGCATAAGTGATGGCCGAGTCCTTCCGGGTGACCGTGACTTTCAGTAGGGAAGTCGTTAGGGTAATGGCGTCATCGGTGGACTGCATGGACCACTGCGCAGCCGGCCAATTTTCTTTGATGATCACGAAGTCTTCGCGCTTTGGGAACGTGGCCGTCGGTGAATAGAGCACACGGATTACCGAGTCCGAGCACACCTGCAATTTCAGAGTGCCGGTTCCTAGCGTGAAGACAACACCATCCGGCACCTGCTGGACCTTGTGCACTGGATTCATAGCAGTCCACTGAGCGTGGGCCGCTGTCGCGCAGAACATACAAATGACTAAAACGGCCAGAGATGAAACGAAGAACCGCGGCAATCTTCTATTATCTTGCATGAGTAATCGGAGTCTCCACGTGCCTATAGCTATGGGTTAGTCACTTCGAGGGCAACGCTGCTGGTCTCCACCGAGCTTGGCCCAACCATCAGATCAAACATGCCCGGCTCGACCACGCGATTCATATTAACGTCGATCAAAGACAAATCTTCTGGAGTCAGAGTGAAGTCGACAGTTATTTTCTGTCCGGGATCGAGGCTGACGCGTTTGAAGCCGCGCAACTGCATTACCGGTCGAGTGATGGACGCGACCCGCTGATGAATATAGAGCTGCGCCACCTCGTCCCCGGCGCGACTACCGACGTTTGTTATGTCGACGGAAACCTTCGCGCTGGCGCCCGCGCGAATTGTTTTCGGCTCGACGCGGACGTTCTCGAAACGGAATTGCGTATAGCTAAGACCGTATCCGAATGGAAAAATCGGCTCGCGGCCGTCAAATAAATAGCTGCGATTGCGCGAGGGCTTGTGATCGTAGAAGTCAGGAAGCTGCCCTACTGACCGCGGGAAACTGATCGGCAGTTTTCCACCAGGATTCACGTCGCCGAACAGGACATTGGCCGCGGCCGTCCCGCCTTGTTCGCCTAGATACCAGCCTTCAAGAATCGCGGGAACATGCTCCTTCACGTAGTTGATCGACAAGGGCCTCCCGTTGATCAGTAATACGACGACTGGCTTGCCGGTTTCGACGATGGCCTGAATCAGAGCGTCCTGCGAGCCTAGCAGATCGCGGGAACATGCTCCTTCACGTAGTTGATCGACAAGGGCCTCCCGTTGATCAGTAATACGACGACTGGCTTGCCGGTTTCGACGATGGCCTGAATCAGAGCGTCCTGCGAGCCCAGCAGATCGAGGGAATCGCGGTCTCCTAGATGCCCCTCAGACCACGCCTCGCGATTCGTGCTCTCATTCTCTCCCACCACGACGATGGCGACATCCGACTGCCGAGCGACCGCCGCAGCCGCGTGAATCGTTTCAATCTCTGACTTCGGATCCGGCTGCGTGACCTTATTTTCGTACCACGCCGACCAACCTTGCTTGCCGGTTGTAATCTTGCAGCCTTCGGCGTAGAGCACTTTCACGCTATCTCCGGCGCGCTTGCGAATGCCGTCTAGAATGCTGATCTGATTTCCGGGGCCGGGATCGCGGCTGTATCCACCCAAATGAACGTCAGCAGCATTGGGTCCGATGACCGCAATGGTTTTCAGCTTCTTCAGGTCCAGCGGCAGCAGGTTTTTTTCATTCTTGAGCAGAACGATCGCCTTCTGCGCCACTTTCAACGCCAGTTCCTTGTGCTCAGAGCTATTAGTAGTTTTCTGAGCATAGTCCGGGTCGACATAAGGATTCTCGAACAGGCCCAAGCGAAACTTTGCCTCCAGAACGCGTTGCACGGAATGATCCAATTCCGCCTCGGGGACTCTTCCATCGCGTACTTGATCGAGCAAGGTGGCATAGACCGAGCCATCGGACAGATCGAAGTCCACGCCCGCGGCCAGCGCCTTGCGCGCTGCTTCCGCGTAATCGGCGGCTACATGGTGAGTTTCAACCAGCATCTGCAGACCAGCGCCGTCGGACGTTACATAGCCGCGAAAGCCCCACTCCTGGCGCAGCACGCGGTCGAGCAGCCAGCGGTTGACATGGTTCGGGATGCCGTCGATCTCGTTGTACGACGCCATCGCGCTTCCCACGTGGGCCTCCTGCACGGCGGCGCGGAAGGGAACCAGGAATGTCTCGCGCAAGTCGCGTTCCGAAAAATTGGCCGGTGCTGTATTAGTGCCGCTTTCCGGCTGGCCGTGAGCGGCAAAATGTTTCATGGTGGCCATTACGTGGTGGCGGTCGATCATCCAGGAAGTTCCTTGCAGTCCGTTGATCGCGGCCACGCCCATGCGCGCGACCAGATATGGATCTTCGCCGTAAGTTTCTTCAGTCCTTCCCCAGCGCGGGTCGCGTGACAAATCGAGCACCGGCGTGAACGCCTGGCTGACGCCCGCGGACGCCATCTCGTCCGCGGCAGCCGTGAACGCCTGCTGCACAAGTTCGGAATCCCATGTGCTGGCCAGTCCCAGCACTTGGGGAAAGCTGGTGCTGCCGTAGGCCATGAATCCATGTAGGGCCTCGCCTTGAAAAATTGCTGGGATGCCGAGACGCGTTTTCTCCATCAGATAATGCTGCACCGCGTTACGCGCCTCAGCGGCATCGTGCGGGCTGACCTGCGAGTCTTCTCGAAACAAAGCCCGCATTTTTTCGAAGAGCGCTTTTGCTTCGGGATTTTCCGCGGACAGCGGTCGCCGGCGTCCTCCCGCCAGTTGATCGACTTTCTCCTCCAGCGTCATGCGCTTCACCAGGTCGGCTGCGCGTTCCTGCGGAGTGAGGTTCGGATTGCGATATGCGGGCTTGGTTTCCTGAGTGAAACTGGAGGGAAGAAGTAAACCGAGAAGAACGGTAAGAAGCAGATTCCGCCGAAGCATCCAGCCTCCTGTTGTCACCAGCGTCGCGTCGTTGCGGCAGACGGACGGGTTCTGTAAACGCTTACGTCAAAGTGCGAGGCGAAGCATAGCACGTTCAGGCGGTATACAAACTGTGGCTACGCGAACGTTGGCCGCGCTGCACTGTTTTAAGAACGGCGCCCCCACTGCAGGGGTCCGTCTATTGCGACGTCTCTGTAAACGTTGCCACTGGATGTCCCAGTCCGTACGGTCCTTCGGCAGTCACAGTGACACTTCCCGCAGTCGAGGGCAGAGTGAGCCTGACCGCAGGCGTGACTCCTGAGCCGTTGGTGACCTCGATCAGCTTTGTCCCGCTGGTGGTTCCATCCGAAAGCGTGCCGCCGTTAGTAGCGGTGAACAGGACGCTCGCGCCAGTATTCGTTCCTCCTGACGAGCCCGCGGACAGCGTCACGGTCAACGGCGTTGGTAAAGTGGTGCCGTTCATACCGGTTTGTCCGTCGCCAGTCGTCTTCGCCAGCGTGGCTGCCGGGTTGCCCACCACGATCCATCCGCCTTCGGTCTGAGTTGCTGTGCCGTCACTTCCGGTTACTGTGAAGTGGCAAAAGCCGGGAGTGCTGCCTGCCGTGACGGTAATCACGCCGTTTGTAGTGGGCGTGATCGTGGCCGTGGTCAGGCTGATCGTCCCGATGCATGCAGTGGTTCCCTCGAAAGCGTCAAACACTGCTGAC